>Ga0207650_10001855_pt1 | contig 14901 bp, 11 predicted proteins | sample KBSS63metaG_FD_184325 | JGI IMG/M metagenome (GOLD analysis project Ga0207650, IMG submission 184325) | Switchgrass rhizosphere microbial communities from Kellogg Biological Station, Michigan, USA - KBS S6-3 metaG (SPAdes) (version 2) | ecosystem: Host-associated > Plants > Roots > Rhizosphere...
GAGCGGCTGGCCCTTCATCAGCATGACGAGGCCCATCAGGTGGCCGACGACGCGGCTGGTCTTGCCGCGCGCGAGCTCGGCGACGTCGGGGTTCTTCTTCTGCGGCATGATCGACGAGCCGGTGCAGAAGCGGTCGGCGAGCTCGATGAAGCCGAAGCTCTGGCTCATCCAGATCACGATCTCCTCGCTCAGGCGCGAGACGTGCAGCATCGCCAGGCTCGCCGCCGACGTGAACTCGATCGCGAAGTCGCGGTCGCTCACCGCGTCGATGCTGTTCTGGCACACGCCGTCCATGCGCAGCGCCTTGGCGACGGCCTCGCGGTCGAGCGGAAAGCTGGTGCCGGCGAGCGCAGCCGCGCCGAGCGGCAGCTTGTTCGTTCGCGCGCGCACTTCGGCCATGCGCTCGGCGTCGCGCGCGAACATCTCGACGTAGGCGAGCAGGTGGTGCGCGAACGAGACCGGCTGCGCGACCTGCAGGTGCGTGAAGCCCGGCATGACGGTCTCGACGTGCTGGCCGGCGAGCTCGACAAGGGCGCGCTGCAGCTGGGCGAGGAGGGCGCGGAGGGTGTCGATCTCGTCGCGCAGCCAGAGGCGCACGTCGGTCGCGACCTGGTCGTTGCGTGAGCGTCCGGTGTGCAGACGCTTGCCGGCGTCGCCGGCGAGCTCGATCAGGCGCGCCTCGATGTTCAGATGAACGTCTTCGAGGTCGACGCTCCACTTGAAGTCGCCGCGCTCGATCTCTTCGCTGATCGTGGCGAGACCGCGCTGGATCGCCGCCAGATCGGCCGGCGCGATCACCTTGCGGTCGGCGAGCATCGCCGCATGCGCGAGGCTGCCGGCGATGTCGGCGCGCCAGAGGCGCTTGTCGAAGCTCACGCTCGCCGTGTAGCGCTTGACGAGCTCGCTCGTCGGCTCCGTGAACAGCGCCGACCAGGCCTCGGATTTTTTCTCGAACTGGTTCGCTGACATGTATCTTGAAGTTGCCGAGGCGGGGCAAGCGTGGTGATCCGCACGGATCGTCGTCGTCTCGAGCGCAACATGGGCCCCACGGCCGGGCGTCGGTTGGCGACAATCCGGAGCATGTGTCACGCCAGGATTCGCTCGATTCTATCGGCGGCGTTTTGTCGCCGATGAGCATGCCCTTGGTCGCTCCTGCCCCCGGCCCCACTTCCGGCGAAGTGCCTTCGCGCTCGACCGGCTTCGGCACGACGGTCTTCGACGTCGTCGCGCCGGAGGGCGTCGTGCGCCGCCGCGGCCCGGAATCGGCGTTCGACGTCTGCCACGTCGGCGTCGTCCTGCGTGCGCTCCTGTTCGTCCACGCCACGATGGCCATCGGCATGGTCTTCGGCGCCACGACCTTCGCCAGCTGGCTCTCGCTCAGCGCCGCCGGCGCCAGCGTCGCCCTGCCCGGCGTGCTGATCTGGCTGCTCGTCGTCTGCGCGCTCAAGGCGCAGCTTTCGCGCGCGCCGCTGGCGCTGCAATGGTTCGTCGTGATCGGGCTCGGCGCGGTCGCTGCGGTCAGCGCATCGCAGCTCATCCTCGCCGTCGTTCCCGACGCGGCGAGCGCGGGTCTCGCCTCGCTGCTCGGCGCCGGCCCGGCGCTCGCCGGCGCGGCGATGGCGGCGGCGATCTTCCAGTGGCTGCGCCTGCTCGCGCAGGCGACGCTGCCGGCCGAGACCACGGCACGCCTGGCCGAGCTGCAGTCGCGCATCCGGCCCCACTTCCTGTTCAACACGCTCAACACCGCGCTGACGCTCGTTCGCCTCGATCCGGCCAAGGCCGAGGGCGTGCTGGAAGACCTGGCCGAGCTGTTTCGCGTCGCCATCGCCGAGAGCGCCGAGTCAGTCTCGCTCGGCGAGGAAGTCGACCTTGCCCAGCGCTACCTCGACATCGAGCAGATCCGCTTCGGCAGCCGCTTGCACGTCACCTGGGAGCTCGATCCGCAAGCCGCGTCGGCGCGGGTGCCGCCGCTCCTGCTGCAGCCGCTGGTCGAGAACGCCGTGCGCCACGGCGTCGAGCCGTCGCCCGAGGGCGGCGTGATCCGCGTACGAACCAAGGTCAAGCTCGGCCGCGCCGTGCTGTCGATCGCCAACAGCGTGCCCAAGGAGCCGTCGCGGCCCGGGCACGGCATGGCGCTGAAGAATGTCCGTGAACGCCTGCGCCTGATGCATGACGTCGCCGCGCAGTTCGAGATGCGCAAGGACGAGGATGTGTTTCGAGTTCAGATCGTGGTGCCGCTATGAGTGCTGACATGTCGCAAAGCCTCGCCGAGGCCAACTTACCGCTGCGCGTGCTCGTCGTCGACGACGAAGAGCTCGCGCGGCTGCGCCTGAAGAGCCTCGTCGGCGAATGCGACGAGCCCAGCGCGGTCGTCGTCGGCGAGGCCGCCAACGCGGCGCAGGCGCTCGTCTGGCTGGCGACGCGCAGCTGCGACCTGCTCCTCCTCGACGTGCAGATGCCCGGCCGGGACGGCACCCAACTCGCCGCCGAGCTGCGCCTGCGCTCGCCGGCGCCGGCGATCGTGTTCGTCACCGCGCATGCCGAGCACGCGCTGAAGGCCTTCGACCTCGAGGCCGTCGACTACCTCACCAAGCCCGTCAAGCGCGAGCGCCTGCAGGCGGCGCTGCGCCGCGTCGCCCAGCGCCTCGGCGCGCCGCCGGCGGTGGGCGTGGTGGCCAGGCCCGAGGAAGAGGGCCCAGTGATCGTCGTCAGCGACCGCGGCCGGATCATCCGCGTGCCGGTGGGCGACGTCCTCTACATGAAGGCCGAGCTGAAGTACGTGACGCTGCGCACGGCCGACCACACCCACGTCCTCGACGAGTCGCTAGCCGAGCTCGAGAGCCGGCTCGGCGATCGTTTCCTGCGCGTGCATCGCAACGCGCTGGTTTCGCGCCGCGCCGTGCGCGCCCTGGAGCGGCGCGCGATCGCGGGCGAGAACGCCGACGACGGCCTCGAAGGCTGGGGCGTCTGCATCGCGCCGGTCAACGAATGGCTGGCCGTTTCGCGACGCCAGGTCGCGGCGGTGCGCGAAGCGCTGGTCGCCGCGGAGCGCTAGCCCGCTGATCGCCGCCGGGCGCCAGAAGCGCTCGCACCGGCGCGACACGACGGCGCCTCGGTAGCGACAATCACGCATGGCCGGGCGACGTCTCTCGTCGAACGACGTCAGCGTGGTGATCGCGCTGGCGATCGTGGTCCTCGTCCTGCTCCTGGTCTACGTCGCCGAACGAGGCGACGTTCAAGCGCTGGATTCGATAGCGGCCAAGGCAGAGGATGCTCGCGCCGGGGCCGGGCTCACCGGCCTTGCACCGAGCCCCGAGTCGCCTGCGTTCGTTGGACGCGACCCCGGCAGCCCCGACAGCTGTGGTATCGAGACGATGAAGCCGGGCGAGACGGAGGCTCAGGCCGCCGCGGTGGCCGATCGCCAGCGCGACGAGGCCGTGCAGGCGATCCTGGCTGCGTTGGAGAAACGCTCCGAACTGCGAGTGCGCGCCGCCGCCCTGTACTTTCGTGCTGCTCGCGACCGCGTCGACACGGTCGTCATCGGGACTTGCAAAGACCGTCCCGACGCCTGTTCGGAAGAGCGGCAGCGCCGCGACGGCGACAACGAGGCGACAGAGGCACTGGCGCGGCTCGCCGTCAACTCCGCCGATCCGCAGGTCTATGCCTGGGCCCATCGCTTCTGCGTCGAGGTTCCCCGCGCAACCGCGGGCACTTGCCTGATGATCAATGCGCTTCAGTGGGCACGACTGGATCCGGCGAACGCAGCGCCGTGGTTCGCCGTCGCAGAGGAAGCGAGGGGCAGGAAGGATGCGGCCGGCCTCGACGACGCGATGTTCCACGTTGCGGCGGCGAAAATCCACGATCCCGGATGGGGTCGGGCAACGGCGCAGATGATCACGGCGGCGCCGCAGGTGAACGAGGGGGTCGTCGGCACGTGGCTCGCAGCGCTCACGGCGATCAGCTACGAATCGCTCTACCTCCCGAGCTTCCAGGACGCGTCCAGGTATTGCGACGCACGCGCACTCGGCAACGCGAACCGACGCGACACTTGCGAGAAGATCGCGACGCTGCTCGCGGATCGATCGACGACGTTGGTCGGTCGGGCCTACGGCATCGGCCTCGGCAAGCGACTCGATTGGCCCGCCGCGCGCATAGCCGCGGCCGAGTTGGAACGCGACGCAGCCTATGGGCTGGAGCTCCGCGAGGCGCCGCAGCCCGGCGAGCCACCCCGTTGCGCCGACGTTCGCCGCGATCTCAATCGTTTCATCGAGATCGGCCGGTTCGGCGAGGTCGAGGCGTCGAGGCGCCGGGTGGCAGCCACGGGAGAATCGATCGATGCGCTCGCCGCCGAAAGGCGGAGAGTCGCGCCCTCGATCGAAGAGACTCCACTCGCTCAGGCCCCTGCATCGGCGGCGTCCACCGCGACCGGCCGCTAGCCCGTGTTCCTCAGCCCCGCCGCCAGCCCGTTGATCGAGATGTGAATGCCGGTCTGGACGCGCCCGAGCCCGGGATCGTTCTTGCGGCTCGCGCGATAGCGCCGCATCAGCTCGACCTGGAGGTGATTGAGCGGGTCGAGGTAGGGGAAGCGATGTTCGATCGAGCGCGCCAGGGAAGGATTGCCCGCGAGCCGGTTCGTCTCGCCCGTGATGAGCGTGAGCGCGTTGTTGGTCCGCTCCCATTCCGCCTCGATCCGCGCGAAGATCTTCTTGCCCGCCTTCCTGTCCTCGGCCAAGTCGGCGTAGCGGGCGGCGATCGCCATGTCGCTCTTGGCTATCACCATGTCGAGGTTGGAGATGAGCGTGGCGAAGAAGGGCCACTGCGCCGCCATCCGGCGCAGCAGGGCGAGGCGTGACTCGCGCTCCTTGCCCGCACCGAGGAACGCCTCGATGCCGAGGCCGAAGCCGTACCAGCCGGGCAGGGCGACGCGGCACTGGCCCCAGCTGAAGCTCCACGGGATTGCGCGCAAGTCCTCGATCGCGCGGCTGGCCTTGCGCGACGCCGGGCGCGAGCCGATGTTGAGCTCGGCGATCTCGCGGATCGGCGTCGCGCTGAAGAAGTAGTCGACGAAGCCCGGCGTCTCGTAGACCAGGGCGCGGTACGCCGCCATGCTCGCTTCGCTGATCTGCTGGGCGGCGTCGTGGAAGCTCTTCGGCGCGCCGCGCGTCGGCTGCAGGAGCGTCGCCTCGAGCGTCGCCGCGACCAGGGTCTCGAGGTTGCGCCGACCGATCTCGGGCTGGGCGTACTTCGAGGCGATCACCTCGCCCTGCTCGGTGAGGCGGATCTGCGCGTTCACCGTGCCCGGCGGCTGGGCCAGGATCGCCTGGTAGCTCGGCCCGCCGCCGCGGCCGACCGTGCCGCCGCGGCCGTGGAAGAGGCGCAGCGTGATGCCATGCGATTCACCGAGCTCGGCGAACAGCGCGACCAGGGCGATCTCCGCGCAATACAGCTCCCAGTTGCTCGTGAACGCGCCGCCGTCCTTGTTGCTGTCGCTGTAGCCGATCATCACGTCCTGCTCGGCGCCGGAGCGCTGCATCATCGCGGCGATGCCGGGCAGCGCGTAGTACGCGCGCATGATCGCCGCGGCGCTGCGCAGGTCGCCGATGGTCTCGAACAGCGGCGAGACGATCAATGAGGTGACGGCGCCGTCGTCCAGCGTGTCTTTCACCAGGCCGGTTTCCTTGAGCAGCACGAGGACCTCGAGCAGGTCGCTGACGCTCTCGGTGTGCGAGATGATGCAGTGGCGCAGCGCGTCGCGGCCGTAGCGGCGGAGCATCTCGGCGGCGGCCTCGAAGATCGCCAGCTCCTTCAGGCTCGCTTCGCCGTACGCCTCGGCGCGTGCGCTCTCGACGACACGCAGCGGCCTGGCGTCGGCGAGGACTCCGAGCAATAGTCGGCGGCGCGCGGTCTCGTCGAGCTTCGAGTAGTCGCCCTCGATCCGCGCCACCGCAAGCAGCTCGGCGACCACGGCCTCGTGCTTGTCGGAGCTCTGGCGCAGGTCGACCGTCGCGAGGTGGAAGCCGAACACCTGCGCGGCGCGGATCATCGGCGCCAGGCGCGGCCCGATCATCGCCTCGGCATGGTTCGCAGCGAGCGACGCCTCGACCGTTCGCAGGTCGGCGAGGTAATCGCTCGCCGACGGATACGGATCGCGCGGCGCGACCGCGTGACGCAGCGCCTCGGTGCCGGTGTAGGCGTGCAGCGTCGCAGCGAGCCGCGCATAGACGCCGATCAGGGCGCGCCGGTACGGCTCGTCCTGGCGATGCGCGCTCGCGTCGCCAGACGTCTCGGCGAGACGCTGCAGCTCGGGTGTCACCGGCTGCAGCGTCGCCGAGCTCGAGAGCTCGGCGCCGAGCTCGTGGACTTGCGTCAGGTGGTGGCGCAGCGCCGTCTCGCTCTGCTTCGCGAAGGCGGCGCGCAGCGTGGCGGCATCGACGAACGGATTGCCGTCGCGGTCGCCGCCGATCCAATTGCCCATGCGGAAGAAGCTCGCGATCTCGTGGCCCGGAAGCGCCTCCTCGATCTCGCGATAGAGGATCGGGATCTGGGCCAGGAAAGTGGCGCGGTAGTAGCTGAGCGCGTTCTCGATCTCGTCGTCGACGCTCAGCTTGGCAGTGCGCAGCATCCGCGTCTGCCAGAGCTGGGTGACGCGAGCGCGCAGCAGCGCTTCGTTGTCGGCGAGCTCGCGCGCGCTCGCGCCGGGCGTTCGCGTCGCGAGCAGCTCGGCGATCGCGCGCTCGGCGTCGAGGATGCTTTTCCTCTGCACCTCGGTCGGATGCGCGGTCAGAACCGGCGAGATGTAGGACCGGTTGAGCGTCTCGACCACCGGCGCGGCGCCGATGCCGCGTCGAGCCAGCCGCTCGAAGGTCATCGCCAGCGAGCCCTCCTGGAGATGGCCCTGGCGCTCGTGCACCGCGCGTCGGCGCAGGTGATGACGGTCCTCGGCGATGTTGGCCAGGTGCGAGAAGTAGCTGAAGGCGCGGATGACGCTGACCGTGTGGTCGCCGCTCAGACCCATCAGCAGCCGGTCGAGGGCGCGGCCGGCGCCGGCATCGCGCTTCAGCCGGTAGGCGACGGCGAGCTGGCGCACGCGCTCGACGCGCTCGAACGCGGGCTTGCCCTCCTGCTCGCGGATCACGTCGCCGAGGATGCGGCCGAGCAGGCGGATGTCGTCGACCAGCGGCTGGTTCTTCTCTGCCGCGCGCCGGTTGTCTTGCTGTCGTTTCGTCGTCACGGCAGGGATGATGCAGGAGACGTGCCTGCTAGCATGATCCGCATGGCCAAGCCCATCGTCATCGCCACGCGCGAGAGCCGTCTAGCGATGTGGCAGGCCGAGCACGTGTGCGCCCTGCTGATGCGCGGCGGCGTCGAGGTGACGCTGCTGCCGATGACGACGCGCGGCGACCAGATCCTCGATCGATCGCTGTCCAAGGTCGGCGGCAAGGGGCTGTTCGTCAAGGAGCTCGAGAATGCGCTCGCCGATCGCCGCGCCGACCTCGCCGTCCACTCGCTCAAGGACGTGCCGATGGACTTGCCGGCCGGCTTCGCCCTCGCCGCGGTGCTCGAGCGAGAGGACGCGCGCGACGCCTGGGTCTCGAACCGCTACGCCGCGCTCGCCGACCTGCCGCAAGGCGCGGTCGTCGGCACGTCGAGCCTGCGCCGGGTCGTCCAGCTCGCCGCGCTGCGCCCCGATCTTCGCCTCGAGCCGCTGCGGGGCAATCTCGACACGCGCTTGAGGAAGCTCGACGAAGGTGGCTACGACGCCATCGTTCTTGCCGCCGCGGGGCTGGTCCGGCTCGGCCTCGCCGGTCGGATCCGCGCGCGCTTCGCCGCGATCGAGATGCTGCCGTGCGCCGGGCAAGGCGCGCTTGCGATCGAGACCCGCGCCGACGACGCCGCGCTGATCGCGCGCCTCGAAGCGCTGACCGATCGCGCCACGCGCCTGGCCGTCGCCGCCGAGCGCGCCGTATCGCGCGCCCTCGGCGGCAGCTGCAGCATGCCGCTCGCCGCGCACGCCGCGTGGCGTGGCAACGAGCTCGAGCTCGACGCGGCCGTCGGTCATCCCGAGCAGCGAACGGCGCCGCTCCTGCGCGCACGCGCTGCCGGCGCGGTCGAGGACGAGCGCGCCGCCGAGGCGCTCGGCCGTCGCGCCGCGAAAGTGTTGCTCGCGGCCGGTGCGGCGCCCTATCTCGCCGCCGCGGAACGACTCGGCGCCGGCGCCGGCGCCGACCCGCCGTGACGACGGCGCGGCCCGCGCGCGTCCTCGTCACGCGCCCGGCCGAGCAAGCCGGGCCTTGGGTCGAGCGGTTGCGCGAGCGTGGCTTCGCCGCCGAGGCGCTGCCGCTGATCGAGATTGCGCCGGCCGCGGATGCATCGGCGCTGCACTCGTCGTGGGCCGGATTGGCGGCGTGCCGGCTGGTCGTCTTCGTCAGCGCGAACGCGGTGTTGCATTTCTTCGCCGCGCGGCCCGCCGGCCTTGCCTGGCCCGAGGGCGTCGAGGCCGGCGCGCCGGGCAGCGGCACCGCCGACGCGCTCCGCGAAGCCGCGGTGCCGGCGACGGCGATCGTCGCGCCGGCGGCCGACGCGGCGCAGTTCGATTCCGAATCGCTCTGGGCTCGCCTGCAATCGCGCGACTGGCGTGGCACACGCGTCCTCGTCGTTCGCGGCGATGGCGGTCGCGACTGGCTCGGCGAGCGACTCGTCGCCGCGGGGGCGCAGGTCGACACGGTCAGCGCCTATCGACGCCTGGCGCCGGACTTCACCGGGGCAGCGCGCGATGACCTCGACGCCGCGATCGCCGACGGTGACGCGGTCTGGCTGTTCAGCAGCTCGGAGGCGATCACCAACCTCGAGCAGGCTGCCGGTCCGGGCCGCTTTCGCGCCGCGCGCGCGGTGGCGACGCATCCGCGCATCGCGGCGCGGGCGCGGAGCTGCGGCTTTCGCGTCGTCGTCGAGGCGGCGCCGGGGCTGGAGGCGGTGATCGCCTGCCTACAATCGATGCCACCTTGAACGACGATCTTTCGCCTGCCGCCGCGCCTCGCGATCTCGCCTTCTCGCCTGTCCCTTCCGCGCCAGCAACGCCCGCAGCGATCGACGCCGCCGAAGCGGCGCGATCGCGCGTGCCGCGTGGCCTCTCGCTCGCCGTTCTCCTGCTCGCGCTGCTCGCCATCGTCGCGCTCGGCTTCGCCTGGCGTGCCGACCAGCGCGTCCGCGGCAGCGAGCGCGAGCTCGTCCAGCGCCAGCAGGAGAGCGCGCTCCAGGTGACCGAGGCGTCGCTGCTCGCGCGTCAGGCGCAGGAGGGCGCCCGCGATGCCGCCGCCAAGGTGGCGTTGCTCGAAGCGCGTCTCAACGAAGTCGCCGTCCAGCGCGGCCAGCTCGAGGCCCTGGTGCAGTCGGTCGCGCGCTCGCGCGACGAGAACCTCGTCGCCGACAGTGAAGCGACCTTGCGCGCCGGATTGCAGCAAGCCGCGCTCACCGGCAGCGCCGAGCCGGTCGTCGCTGCGCTGAAGCAGATCGACGAGCGCTTCGCGCGTGCCAATCAGCCGCGTCTGGAGCCGGTGCGGCGCGCTGTTGCGCGCGACCTCGACCGCGTCAAGGCGGCCGGTGTCGCTGATGTGGCCACGCTCTCGATCAAGCTCGACGAGGCGGTTCGCCTGGTCGACGAGCTGCCGCTGTTGTCGGCGGCCGAGCCGCGCCGCGATCTCGCGCGCGGCGCTGCTTCCCCGGCGCCGCCCGCCTCGGCCGCGTCGGCGAGCGGCATCGGCGGCTGGCTGTCGCGCGAGTTCGGCCAGGCGGGGCGGGCGATCGCCGAAGGGACCTGGTCGGAGATCCGCTCGCTCGTTCGCGTCACCCGAATCGACCAGCCAGAGGCGATGCTGGTGGCGCCGGACCAGGCGTTCTTCCTCAAGGAGAACGTCAAGCTGCGCCTGCTCAATGCGCGCCTGTCGCTGCTGGCGCGCCAGTTCGACGCGGCCCGCGGCGACCTGCGCTGGTGCAAGGGAGCGATCGAGCGCTACTTCGATCGCTCGGCGCGGCGCACGCAGATCGCGCTCGACCTGGTCACGCAGGTCGAGCTGCAATCGCGCCAGTCGGCGCCGGTGAGGCCCGACGAAACCTTCGCCGCGCTCGCGGCCGTCGCAAGGTGAGTCCCCCACGGTCGCTCCGCTCCTTGCCCCCCGAGGGGGCGCGGCTGGGCTTGGGGCGGCCCGGCGCCCGGCCGGGCTGATCAGAGTGCGCCTCGCGATCTGGTTCGTCCTCCTGTTCGCCGTCGCGGTCGTGGCGGCGGCGACCTTTGGCGCCAACGACGGCTTGGCGAGCTTCTACTGGGGATCGTGGCGGTTCGACCTGTCGCTCAACCTGTTCGTGCTGCTGCTGATCGGCACCTGCTTCCTGCTCGTCGCCGTCATCCAGGCGATCAACTCGCTGATCGGCCTGCCGCGGCGGGCGCGCGAATGGCGCACCGCCCGGCGCGATCGCAGCGGTCAGGCCGCCTTGCGCGACGCGCTGGCGCAGTACTTCGGCGGCCGCTACACGCGCGCGCAGAAGTCGGCGCAGCGTGCCCTCGCGATCCAGGCCGAGACGCCCGAGCTGGCGCAGGACAACGAGTTCACCGTCCTCGGCCACCTGCTCGCCGCAGGGAGCGCGCATCGCGTCCAGAACCGCGCCCTGCGCGACGAAGAGCTCGGCCATGCCCTCGAGCTCGCCCACCACAGCCCGGCGGCGCGCTCAGCCGAGGAGGGCGCGCGGCTGCTCGCCGCGGAATGGGCCCTCGACGATCGCGATGCGCCGCGCGCGATCGAGCTGCTCAACGCGCTGCCGGTCGGCGTCGCGCGGCGAACCCACGCCCTGCGCCTGAAGTTGCAGGCGGCGCGGCTCGGCCAGTTGCCCCAAGAGGCGTTGAAGACAGCCCGGCTCCTCATCAAGCACCAAGGCTTCTCGGCGGTCGCCGGCGCCGGCCTAGTCCGCTCGCTCGCGTTCGAAGCGCTGGACACCGTGCACGACGTCGATCAGCTGCGTCGGCTCTGGCTTTCTTTCGATCCGATCGACCGCCGCGATCCCTTCATCGCAGCACGCGCGGCCGTGCAAGCGAGCAAGCTCGGTGCGAACGACGATGCGCGGGCCTGGCTGCGGCCGCACTGGGACCGCGTCGCCGAGCTCGGCGTCGAGGAGCGCGCCGCCGTCGCAGAGGCGCTTGCCGGCGCTGCTGCCGGCATCGGCGCCGAATGGCTGCCGCGCCTCGAATCGGCCATGCAGGCCTTGCCGCGCGATGGTGCGATCGCGCTGGCAGCGGGCAGCGCGCTCGCCGCGCGCGAGCTCTGGGGCAAGGCGCGGTCGCTCCTCGAGCAGGCCGCGGGCGACGCCGCGCTCGCCCCGGCGGCGCGCCGCAAGGCGTGGGTCGCGCTCGCCGAGCTGGCGGTGCAGGAGGGCGACGCGAGCCGCGCCGCACGCTGCTATGAGAGCGCCGCACGCCAGGCCTGAGCGGGTCGCGCTGCTACAATCGCGAGTTCAGCGGCTGTAGCTCAGTTGGATAGAGTACTTGGCTACGAACCAAGGGGTCGTGGGTTCGAATCCTGCCAGCCGCACCACATTCCCTGCTTTGCATCTACGGCTTACGAGCATGCGCTCGTAGGCCGTTTTTGTTTGCGAACGCACCGCGAGCGAACTACATTTTCGCGATGGCGCGCGGCCGATTGCTGCGCCCGGTGCCTGCCGGGGAGAGCACGACATGCCCAATGCCCAGGACGCGTTCTGGTTCAAGAGCCAGTTTCAGCCGCAGATCGAGGCGGCCATCGCCGGAACGCCGTTCAGCGTCGACATGATCACCGCGGTCGCGTGCCAGGAGACTGGCGGGATCTGGCCCAGGCTGCGTCGCCAGGGATTGCCGACCCCGCGCATCCTCGAGCTCTGCGTCGGCGACACGATCGACGCGTCGCCGACCGGCGGCGGGCGGCGCGCCTTCCCGCAGAACAAGGCCGAGCTGCTGAAGGCACCGCAGGGCGATCGAATGTTCGCGATCGCGCGCCAGGGCCTGATCGACATGGCGGCCTACATCCCGGACTATCGCGGCGCGGCGGCGCGGCCCGACAAGTTCTGCCACGGCTTCGGCATCTTCCAGCTCGACCTGCAGTTCTTCAAGACCGACCCGGACTACTTCCTCTCGCGCCGCTACGCTGACTTCGACGCCGCGCTCGCCCGCTGCGTCGGCGAGCTGAAGGCGGCGCTGCGGCGGATCGGCTGGCAGGGCAAGACCTCGCTCGGCGATGCCGAGATGGCAGGGGTCGCGATCGCCTACAACACAGGGCGCTACAACCCGGCCAAGGGATTGAAGCAGGGCTACTTCGACGGCGCCAAGTACTACGGCGAGAACTTCTTCGACTTCCTGCAGCTCGCCAAGAGCGCTCGCTTCCCTGCGGCCGCCGTGACGCCGTCGCGCGGCGCGCGCACCTTGCCGACGCCGGCGAAGGCGGCCAAGCGAAAGATCGCCAAGGCGGCGAAGCCGAAGGCCGGCAAGGCGGCGAAGAAAGCGAAGCCGACAGTAGGGAAGAAGGCGACGAAGGCAGCGGTCAAGCCGCGCAAGCCGGCGACAAGCGTCAAGAAGGCAAAGGCCACCAGGACGGTGAAGCCGCGCGCCGCGGCCAAGACCGTGAAGAAGACGACGACGGCGAAGAAGGTCGCCGCGAAAAAGGTCGGCGCGAAGCGACGCTGAGGGCTTTCCTCAGGCCGTGGCCTGTGCGCTCCGCTCGATCCACGCCGCGAACGCGGTGAGGAACTTGCCGAGGAACTCCTTCGTCTCCGGCTTCTTCAGGCCGCCGGCGTCGTCGAACAGGTCGCCGGCGGCACCGATGTAGGCCTCCGGCTGCGCCATCGCTGGCATGTCGAGGAAGACCAGCGACTGACGCAGGTGATGGTTGGCGCCGAAGCCGCCCATCGCGCCCGGGGAGAGCGTCATCACGGCCGCGGGCTTGCCCTTCCAAGCGCTCTTGCCGTACGGCCGCGAGCCGACGTCGATCGCGTTCTTCAGCACGCCGGGGAACGAGCGGTTGTATTCCGGCGTCACGAACAACACCGCGTCGGCGCCGGCGATCTTCTCCTTGAAGGCGATCGTCGCTGCCGACGGCGTCGCGTCGTCGTCCTGGTTGTAGAGCGGCAGCGCGCCGATCTCGACGATCTCGAGCGAGAGAGACTCGGACGCGATGGCAGCGAGCGCCTTCGCCATCTTGCGGTTGAACGAGTCCTTGCGCAGGCTGCCGACGACAACGGCGACGCGACGGGGGGTGGTCATATTGGAATTCCTTCGAGAAGGGAGATGAGGGCGACGGCAGAATCATCGTCCACCCCGGAGTTCCCTGCACGCCACGCCATGAACAAGGCTTTCACCCGCGAGGTCGATCGCGAAGACGAGGAAGACGACGACGTCCCCGCCGCGGTCCTGCCTTCGGGCGCGAAGAACTATGTCACCGTCGCCGGCTACCAGCGTTTGCGCCAGGAGTTGATGACGCTGCTCGACGACGAGCGCCCCAAGGTGGTCGAGGTGGTGTCGTGGGCGGCGAAGAATGGCGACCGCTCCGAGAACGGCGACTACCTCTACGGCAAGAAGCGCCTGCGCGAGATCGATCGCCGGATCCGCTTCCTGACCAAGCGGCTCGACATCGCCGAGGTCGTCGATCCGTCGCTCCACCACGGCAACGAGCAGGTCTTCTTCGGTGCGACGGTCCGCTACGCGAGCGACCATGGCGACGAGCGGACGATCCGCATCATCGGCGTCGACGAGGCCGAGAGCGCGCAGGGCGAGGTGAGTTGGATCGCGCCGATCGCGCGGGCGCTGCTGAAGGCGCGCGTCGGCGACGAGGTGCGCCTGACGACGCCGCGCGGACTCGAGGTGCTCGAGGTGCTCGAGGTGAGCTATCCGGCGCCGGCACCCGAGGCGCCCACGGGCGCCGCCCGCGTCAAGGCTTGACGCGGGCCACCCGAAGCACCGCCGACGAGCGCTTGAGCGTCCGCATCACCTCGGCGAGGTGGAGCCGGTCGCGCACGCTGAGCAGGAGCTTCAGCTCGGTCGTCTCGCTCGCCGGTTCCTGGCCCATGTCGATGTGGGTGATGTCGGCTTCGGCATGGCTCACTGCCGACGCCACCTGCGCCAGCACGCCCTTGCCGTTCTTGACCAGCAGCGAGACCGCGGTCTCGAACGACCGCGTCGGCTGCTCGGCCCAGTCGACGCGCATCCAGCGCTCGCTGTCGCGCTCGAGCAGGCGCTTGCCGACGGTGCACTCGGCGGTGTGCACCGACAGTGCCTCGCCGCGGCCGAGGTTGCCGACGATGGCGTCGCCCGGGATCGGCCGGCAGCACAAGGCGAGTTGCACCGACGCACCCTCGCTGCCGTCGATCAGCACCAACCCTTGCGACGGCGCCGAGTCGTCGACGGCGTAGCGGCCCATCGTCAGCGTCAGTGCGTCCGCGCGGATGCCGCCCTCGGCGAGCAGGCGTGCCAGCCGGGTCGCGACGATGGTCGCGATCTTGCGGCCGACGCCGATGTCGACGAAGAGATCGTCGCGGCTCTTGTTGCCGCTCCAGCGCAGGAGCTGCTGCCAGATCGGCGCGCCGATGCCGTCTTCGGGCGGCATCGAGAGCCCCTCGGCGCGCAGCGACTGCGCCAGCATCTTCTCGCCCAGGCCGCGCGACTCCTCGTGCTCCATGTTCTTCAGGTAGTGCCTGATCTTGGAGCGGGCGCGGCCGGTGCAGACGAAGTTGAGCCAGGCCGGATTGGGGCGCGCGTTCGCCGCGCCGATGATCTCGACGACGTCGCCGCTCTTCAGCTCGGCGCGCAAGGGCACCGGCTCGCCGTTGACGTTGGCGGCGACGCAGTGATCGCCGACGTCGGTGTGGATCGCGTAGGCGAAGTCGACC
>Ga0207650_10001856_pt1 | contig 14900 bp, 14 predicted proteins | sample KBSS63metaG_FD_184325 | JGI IMG/M metagenome (GOLD analysis project Ga0207650, IMG submission 184325) | Switchgrass rhizosphere microbial communities from Kellogg Biological Station, Michigan, USA - KBS S6-3 metaG (SPAdes) (version 2) | ecosystem: Host-associated > Plants > Roots > Rhizosphere...
AAGCCTGGCTCGAGCAGCATCGGCTGATCGACGGGACTATCCTCGGCGGCGCTGACCGGCTACTTCATCGCGTTCAACAGCTTCTTCCAGCACTGGAACGTCCGCACCCCGCAATGGATCGGCTATTTCATCCAGCGGCCGGAAGCGCATTGCGTCCACCACCGGCTGGGTTTTCATTACCACAACTTCGCCGACCTCTCCCTGTGCGACATGCTGTTCGGCACGTTCCGCAACCCGCGTGAATTTCATGGCGAGTGCGGCTTCGGCGCGGGGGCCGATCGGAAGATCGGCGCGATGCTCAAGTTCGACGACGTCAACGCCGCGCAGTATGGGCCCCGGAGCTTCGGCATAAAGCCCGCCGCGCCCTCCTGAGCGCCTTCTCCTCCGCTTGAGAGACAGGCCGGTTCGCCCCATCTCAAGGATTCCTTCGACTCCTTCGGCACGCCGGGACCCGTCAACCGTCCGTCCCTAGTGCGGCGCTGGCCGAATCGCGGGATAATTACTGTCCCCAGATGGAGAATCCCACTATGAACGAACAAAGAGAAGTTGTCATTCTGAGCGGCGTGCGCACGGCGATCGGCGATTACGGCGGCAGCCTGAAGGACATTCCCCCAAGTGAACTGGCCGCGCGCGTGGTCAAGGAAGCGGTGAGCCGGGCGAAGATCGATCCCAAGGACGTCGGCCAATGCGTGATCGGCAACGTCATCCATACCGAGCCCAAGGACATGTACATCTCGCGGCTCGCCTGCGTGAACGGCGGACTGCCGCACGACACGGGCGCGCTGACCCTGAACCGCCTTTGCGGCAGCGGCATGCAGGCGATCGTCTCGGCTGCGCAGTACATCCTGCTCCGCGACACCGACGCCGCGGTGGCCGGCGGCGTCGAGAGCATGAGCCGCGGCGGCTATGTGGTTCCTTCGGCCCGCTGGGGTGCACGCATGGGCGAAGCCAAGATGATGGACATGATGGTCGGCGCGCTGACCGATCCATTCGACACCGTCCACATGGGCATCACCGCGGAGAACGTCGCGAAGAAGTGCGAGGTCACGCGCGAGCAGCAGGACGCGTTCGCCGTCGAGAGCCACAAGCGCGCCCTCGCGGCGACGGCGGCCGGGCACTTCAAGAGCCAGATCCTGCCGATCGAGCTCAAGAGCAAGAAGGGCCCGGTCATGTTCGACACCGACGAGCACGTTCGCTCCGACGCCTCGCTGGAAGGCATGGCGAAGCTTAGGGCCGTCTTCCAGAAGGAGAACGGCACCGTGACGGCGGGCAACGCATCCGGGATCAACGATGCGGCGGCAGCGGTCGTGCTGATGGAGAGGTCGGCCGCGGAAAAGAAGGGATTGAAGCCGATGGCGCGGCTCGTTTCCTACGGCCACGCCGGCATCGATCCCATGCTCATGGGTCTCGGCCCCGTGTCGGCGGTCAAGCGCGCCTTGGCGAAGGCCGGCCTCAAGCTCGAACAAATGGACGTGATCGAATCCAACGAGGCGTTCGCCGCGCAGGCGCTCGGCGTCTCCAAGGAGCTCGGGATGGATCCCAAGAAGGTCAATCCCAATGGCGGCGCCGTTGCCCTCGGGCACCCGATCGGCGCAACCGGAGCGATCCTCACCGTGAAGGCGATGTACGAGCTCCAGCGCACCGGCGGCCGCTACGGCCTCATCACGATGTGCATCGGTGGAGGTCAGGGCATCGCCGCGATCATCGAGCGCATCTGACCCGCCTTCCGCGGGCGATAAAACCTCGAAGCCCCGCGAACCTTCGCGGGGTTTTTCTTGGATGGGGAGTGGGGGAGGATGCTGAGCTTCTTCCAGGCGCGCAACGAAACGCCGCGTTTGCGTACGCTGCGCCAGCTGGCGCTTTTCTCGACGCTGTCCCGGCTCGAGCTTCGCGTCGTCGACGCGCTGTTGCACGAGCGCCGTTTCCTGAAGGGCGAGATCATCTTCGACGAGGGCGAGGAAGGCCAGGCGCTCCACGTCGTGATCGCCGGCCGCGTGCTCATCTGCCGGCAGGGGGATCCCGTCAACGGCCGCGTCACCGAAATCGATGCAGGCGTCGCGTTCGGCGAGTTGGCGCTGCTCGAGAACGCGCCGCGCGCGCTGCAGGCGCGAGCCGAGGAAGATTCCGTGCTTGCTTCACTCTCCCGCGGCGACCTCGAAAGCCTGCTCGTGACGCATGCCGTCGTGGCATCCAAGATCCTGCTGCAGCTGGCGCGACAGCTCGGCCGGCAGCTCCGCGCCCGAGCGGACGCCGAGCGGCGCGCGCTATGAAAGAAACACGAGCGCCCGCGCCGTCCAGGAGCCGCTATCTCGCGTCGGGCCCGGTGGTATGGGTCGCGACGTTTGTGTGCACGACGCTCCTGTTGCTCGCGCTCAAGCAGGCATTGTGGCTGGTCGTCCCGTTCCTGATGGCCATCATCCTGTACTACGTGCTGTTTCCTGCGGTCCGCTACGTCACACTCAAAGGCGTCGATCGCGAGACAGCCGCGGCGATCGTCGCCGGGGCGACGCTCGTCATCGGCATCGCCGCGCTCGTGCCGACGCTGCCGTGGCTCGCCGCCCAAGCCGTGAGCGGGCAGGAAGCTGTCTTTCGCTATCTCGCGGGCGGAAGGCTGCTCGTGGAGCGCTCGCTCGCGATGCTCGAGTCGCAGCTCGCTTTTCTGCGCGAGCTCGACTTCCACGCCGAGATGAGCCAGCGGATGTCCGACTTCAGCGGCACTTACCTCAAGGAGCATATCGCCGGGGCGCTCCTCGCCGTGGCCGCGTGGCTGCCCGCAATGCTGCTCGCACCGTTCCTCGCGTTCTTCTTCCTGCGCGACGGGCGGCGGTTCCTGAAATACCTCGCGGAGGCCGTGCCGAATGCCTACTTCGAGCGCACGCTCTACATGATCGACCGCGTCGACGCTACGGCGCGCGCCTATTTCCAGGGGCTCATGAAGCTCACGCTGATCGACACGGTCTGCCTTGCGATCGGCCTCGCGGCGATCGGAATGCCGAGCGCGTTTGGCCTGGGATTGATGTCGGCCGTGCTGGCCTGGGTGCCCTTCATCGGCTCCGTGATCGCGTGCGTCATCGTCGTGCTCGTCGCGGCGACGGACTTCCCGACGACTCCGTGGGTCGTCTATGCCGCGATAACGCTGTTTCTCGTCGTGCGGCTGCTCGACGATTTCGTGTTCATGCCGCTGACCGTCGGCCGCAGCCTGCACATGCATCCACTGCCGACGGTGCTGTTCATCTTTCTGGGCGGTGCCGTCGCCGGCGTGCCGGGACTGATCCTCGTGCTGCCGCTCGCCGGTGTGGTGATGGTGGTCGCCGGGACGATCGGCGGCATCGTCAACGATCCGCGCCTCGGTGCGCGCCACGCGTTCGCGAAGAAACTGCACGCGCAGCGCATCACGGCCGATCTCCAAGCCTAGCGGACGCGTTCGGGCCGCAGGCATTCGAAGGGAACCGAAAGCAATGACTCCATCCCCGCTTCGCATCGGCATCGCCGGCGTCGGCCGCATGGGCCGCCACCACGCATCGAATATCGCGCATCGCGTGCTGGGCGCATCGCTCGTTGCGGCCTGCAGCCCCGTCGCGGATGAGCTCAAATGGGCGCGCGAGAACCTCGGCACGCCCGACGTCTACACCGACTACGCAAAAATGCTCGCTCACCCCGGCCTCGACGCCGTCTTCCTGGCGACGCCGACGACGCTTCATGCCGACCAGATCGTTGCGGCGCTCGAAGCGGGCCAGCACGTGTTCTCGGAAAAGCCGCTCGCGCTCAATCTCGCCGATTGCCTGCGCGTCGAAGCGGTCGCCGCGAAGCACCCGAAGCAGGTCGCGATGATCGGCTACGTGCGCCGCTTCGATCCCAGCTATCGCGACGCCTTCGCGAAGATCCAGGCGGGAGTGATCGGCCGTCCGTTCCGTGCGCGCTCGCAGACCGCGGATCAGAACGACGCCAGCGGCTTCTTCGTCCGTTACGCAGCCGCATCCGGCGGAATTCTGCTCGACATGAGCGTCCACGACATCGACACCGTGCGCTGGCTGCTGGGCGCCGGCGGCGCGCGGCGCGTGTTCGCGACGGGAACCATCGCGGTCCACGAAGGTCTGCGCGATGTTCCCGACGTCGACAACGCCGTGGCGACGATCGAGTTCAACGACGGCCAGATCGCCACGATCTACGCGTCGCGGACGATGGCGCACGGCCACGAGACATTGACGGAGATCGTCGGCACGGCGGGACGCCTGATCGTTGGACAAAACCCGCGCCTCAACCGGGTGGAAATCGCCGACGCGCATGGCGTGCGCAACGAATGCACGCCCACGTTCTACGAGCGGTTCGCCGACGCATTCCAGAACGAGGCGCAGGCGTTCGTCGATGTCATCCGCGAGGGCAAGCCGCCGCCGCTGACGCTCGCCGATGCGACCGAGGCGACACGGATAGGGATCGCGGTGACGGAGTCGCTGCGCACCCGGAAGATGGTGGAGCTCTAGGCTCGTTTACGCACCGGACTCCGGCAACGTGCCGGCCGCTGCGAAGATCTAGGGTTCACAGCCAGCGGGTGACGCCTCTTTGACGCACTTCGCCGGCTTTGCGCGCTCCGCGTCACGTTTGGCGGCTCGCGCCGCGGCGACGGCTCGCTGCTCGTCGGCCCGCGCCTTGCCCCGCGCTCGCGCGAGGTATTCCTCGGTAGGGTTGCCGTTTGGCGCCATCTGTTTCACTTCATCGCCATTGAGGCATGGCTTGTCGGAGTAAATCGTCTTGCCGAGATCGTGGCAGCGGTACATCGTCTGCGCGGCGACGGGCGATGCCATCACGAGCGCGGCGGCGAAGATGGCGAATGCAGGCTTCATGTTGTGCGTACCCCGGCGAGTGTTGACCCCGCTTCGGATGCACTTTCTGTGCCACGAGTTCGCGCTTGCCGTCTGGAGCGGCGCCGGTTGACGGCGGCGTCACATCGCTACGCGGCTCGCGTGAATCCGGAAGCGGATCGCCACCTCGTCCTTCACTTGCAGCGCGCCCGCGAGAATGGAATACGGCGTGATGCCGAAGCTCGTCTGCTGCACTTCGAGTTGCCCGCTGACCTCGACTTCCATCGGCGTCGCCGCGATCCGCGCAGGAATCCGCACCGCGCGCTCCGTCCCGTTGACCGTCAGCGTCGCCTTGAGCCACGAACCGGTCGCGTCGTTGTCGACGCCGCGCACACCGATGGTGGCATAGGGATGCTCCTCGGCGGCCAGCTTGCGCAGCATGTTCTCGCGCGTGCCCGCGATCGCATCGTCGGGCGGCTGCGAGTCGAGCTTCGCCTCCACGCGCAGATCGCGCTCGTCCACCGCGAGCTGGTCCAGCCGGACGTAAAGATCGGCTCGGCCATCCCCCGGTGCTACGTACCCCCGCGTGTCGTGACTCGCGACGACATGGTCGTGCCCGAGTTGCGCGAGCGTACCCGCGCGCCGCACTTCGATGACGACGAGCGACGACTTCGGATCGATCGCGTAGACCGCCGCCCCTCGCCTCGCCGCGTCGAGGTAATACGCTTCCGGAAAGCCGGTCGGTTGTCGTCCTTCGCCGGCGACCGGAACCGGAGCGGGAACGGTACACGACGCCAGCGCCCCGGCAATGACGAATGCGCCGACCAGGCGAGCGCGCATCGCTTCGACGCTATTTGACGAGCCCGAGCGTCTTCGCCGAATTGAGGTATTCAGCCGAGCGCTCCTTCATGAACGCGGGCATCATCTCGAGCGGCACGTCCACGACCTCGAAGCCCCCCTCGAACATCTTCTTGCGGTGCTCGGGATCCTTGTTGATCGAATCCATCATGTCCGATACCTGCTTGCGCACGGCGGGCGGCGTCGACTTCGGCACGCCGATGCCGCGGTACGCGCCGTCGACCCAGTTCATTCCGAGCTCCTTGAACGTCGGCACGTCCGGGAACTGCGGCAGCCGCTTCTCCGTCGCGACCGCGAGCATCCGCATCTTGCCCTTCTGCTGGATGGCAAGCGTCGAATACGACATCGTCGCGGACACGTGGCCGCCCAGCACCGAGGACAAGAGGTCGCCGGTGCCCTTGAACGGCACGTACGTGGTCTTGATCTTCTGCTCGCGGTCGAGCCGCACCTGCGCCACGTGGTTCGCGGAGTTGGTACCCGAGCCGGCGATGGTGACCGACTCGGGCTTTTCGCGCGCGGCGCGCACGAGATCGGTAAAGGTCTTGAACGGGCTGTCGGCCGCGACGATCAGCGCATCGGGCGTGTAGTGGAAGAAATAGACCGGCGTCACGTCCTCGGTCTTGAACGGCGCGTCGGGCTCGAGCGGCTGCAGCACGATGTGCGGCAGGTTGACGCCGATGATCGTGTGGCCGTCGGCCGGCATGCTGTTCATCTGCGACCACGCGAGGCCGCCGCCCGCGCCCGGCTTGTTGATCACGATCATTTCCTTGCCGTACTTGGTCGCAAACACCTGCGCCTGCAGTCGTGCCGCGACGTCCGATTCGCCGGCAGCCGCGAACGGGATGATGTATTGAACGGGCTTGTCCGGATAGCCGAGCGCCGCAGCAGCGGCGGCAACGGCAACGGTCGAGATCGCGACGCGCGCGATGGCCGACATTTTCATGCTTCGCTCCCTCAAGTTTCGGTCGCGGACATTCTATCGCCGATCGGAGCATAATCCCCGGCTGTCAGCGCCCAGCTGTCAACAAGCAAATCCGGCTTTCTGTTCCAGGGCGACGACCGGATCGGGCGCGATGCCCGCCCGTCGCCAGGACCGCGAAACTGCCTGGCGCAGGATAGTTGTCCCGCTTTTCAATCCACACCAAAGGAATCCCGAATGTCCAACGATTTGTATCAGGCGTCCGTTCCGCAATTCCTGCGCATGCTCAACAACCTGAAAGGCATCCTGGAAAAGGCCGGCGCCCACGCGGCCGAGAAAAAGATCGAGGAATCCGCGCTGCTCGACGCGCGCCTTTTTCCCGACATGTTTCCGCTCACGATGCAGGTGCGCATCGCGACCGATTTCGCCCGCGGCACGACCGGGCGGCTGGCAGGCTCGGAGCCGCCGAAAACCGAGGACAACGAGAAGAGCTTCGCCGAGCTGATCGCCCGAGTCGATGCGGCGATCGCCTACGTGCGAGGTTTCTCCGCGCCGTCGTTCGCCGGCGCGGAAGAGCGCAAGATCTCACGCAAGATCCGTGGCGCCGAGCGGACGTTTTCGGGCACCGACTATCTGTATCAGTACTCGCTGCCGAACTTCTACTTTCACCTGACGACGGCGTACGCGATCCTGCGCCACAACGGCGTCGCCATCGGCAAGGGTGACTTCGTGGGATTGTTCGGCTAAAGACGGCCAGGCAACTTAGCGCCGCAGCACGATCGCCGCATCGCGGTCGAAGGTGACGCCGACCTTGTCGTTGCGCGGCCGGGCCTCGCGCGCGTCCGCATCGAACACGAGCAGCTCGCCCCAGGGCGTTTCCACCATGTACTCGATGCGACTGCCGAGATAGGCGGCGCGCGTGCAAGCGCCCGGGACCGCGCCGGGGCCCGGCGCGACCAGGCGAAGACGATTCGGGCGCACGGCGAGCGTCGCCGGGCCGGGTGGCACGCCGTTCGAGTGCACCGGCATCGCGGCGCCACCCGCAGCAAACACGAGACCGCCGTCTGCGGCCTGCAGCTCGCCGTCCACGAGATTCGCGTCGCCGATGAAGTCCGCGAGGAACCGGTTCGCCGGCTGCTCGTACAGCTCGTGCGGCGTTCCTTTTTGAGCGATCTTCCCGCTCTCCATCACGATGATGTGATCCGACACGGCGAGCGCCTCTTCCTGGTCATGCGTGACGTAGATCACCGTCAGTTGCAACGATTGCTGCAGGTCGCGGATCTCCTGGCGCACGCGGCGGCGCAGCTTCGCGTCGAGGTTGGAGAGCGGCTCGTCGAACAGCAGCACTGCGGGCTCCAGCACGAGCGAACGGGCGACGGCGACTCGCTGCTGCTGGCCGCCCGAGAGCTCGGAAGGCAGCCGGTCACCCAATCCGGAAAGTCCCAGCATGTCGAGCTTGGCTTGCGCGAGCTGCCTTGCCTTCGCCTTGTCGGACGACGTCGACAGTGGGCCGTAGCAGACGTTCTCCATCACCGTCATGTGCGGGAAGAGGGCATACGACTGGAACACCATGCTGACGTCCCGCTCGTTGGCGGCTCGCAGCGTGACGTCGGCGCCGCCGATCGCAATGCGCCCGCTGGACACCGGCTCGAGCCCGGCGACCATCCTCAGCGTCGTCGTCTTGCCGCAGCCAGACGGACCGAGCAGCGTGACGAGCTCTCCCGGCGACACCGTGAAGGAGACCTCGTCGACCACCGTCAGCTTGCCGTAACGCTTCGACACGCGGTCGAAGACGACGCCCCCCGTTGCGTTCCCCATGTCAGTCCCCGCCCAGTTCCGCCCGGTTTCGGCTCAGTCGCCGCTCGGTTGCTCAGTTTCCCGCTACGACCAGGTTGGCAGGACGCCGCCCCAGCCTCGCCTCGCCGATGGCCCATTGAACCGCGAGCAGCACGGCAAGCATGAAGAAAATCAGCACCGTCGAGTAGGCGATTGCGAGCGGATATTCGCCCGCTTCGACGCGATTGATGATGTAGACGGTGGCGAGGTTGTACTTGGCGGTGGCCAGAAAGATGATTGCGCTCACCGCGGTCATTGCGTGCGTGAAGCTGAAGACGAGCGTGGCGAGGATCGCCGGGCGCAACAGCGGCACCACAATCTCGCGCAACGTGCGCACCGTGGAGCCGCGCAGCGTCGAGGACGCCTCGTCGAGCGTCCGGTCGATCTGCGCCAGCGCGGCGATGCCGGCGCGCACCCCGACCGGCATGTTGCGAAAAACGAAGCACAGCACGAGGATCAGCATTCCGCCGGTGAGCTCGAGCGGGGGCACGTTGAACGCGACGATGTACGAGACGCCGATGACCGTGCCGGGGATCGCGAAGCTCACCATCGTCAGGAATTCGAACGACCGCCGGCCCGCGAAGCGATGCCGGGTGATCACGTACGCTGCGAGGAGGCCGATGATCGCGGTGAGCGGCGCGGAGATCGCGGCGACCTCCACGGTGTTGAAGAAGCTGTTCCATGCCGAGCCGACGAACCTCGTTCCTTCGATGCCGAAGCCGGCGGCGAAGTGGGACAGCGACAGGGTCATGTCGCCCCGGCCGATGTCCTTCACGAAGCCGCCGACCAGGATGACCATGTAGCAGCACACGGTGAACAGGATCCACACCGCCGAAACGCCGAAGCACGTGTACCACAGCCCGCGCGGCAGCTGCGCGGCGATGCCGCTGTCGCCTTTGCCGCTCACCGTCACGTATGAAAGCTTGCCGAGCCATCGCTGTTGCAGCCAGAACGCGACGATCGTGAAGCCGAGCAGGACGGAGGCCAGTATCGCGGCGCGACCGGGGTCGTGCTGCGCGCCGGCGATCGCGAAGAAGATCTTCGTCGACAGCACTTCGAAGTTGCCGGCCAGCACGATCGGGTTGCCGAAGTCGGCAAGGCTCTCCACGAAGCCCAATAGGAACGCGTTGGCGAGCGCCGGACGCAGGAGCGGCCACGTGACGGTGCGAAAGACCCGTGCCCGCGACGCCCGCAGCGTCTGCGCTGCTTCCTCGAGCGACGGGCTCACCGCCGCCAGCGCGCCGTGCAGGATCATGAACGCGATTGGCGAGAACGAGAGAAGCTGGGCGAGCGTCACCCCCGGAAGGCCGTAGATCCAGCGCGTGCGCGGGATGCCGAATCCGGCCGAGAGCCAGCCGGTGACGAGCCCGGTCCGGCCGAACAGCACGACCAGCGCAAGCGCAATCACGAACGGCGGCGTAATGATCGGTAGGATGGACATCACCTTGAGGAGTCCGGAGAAGCGCTGGCCCCCGCGCTGAACCACGAGCGCGAGCGTGAGGCCGAGCAGCGTCGAAAGCACGCCGACGATCGTCGCCAGCAGCACCGAGTTGACGGCGACGCCGCAGCGCGTGCCGCCCCTGAAGCAGTCGAGCGACCAGATGTCCGCGGTGAAGAGGCGCTCGACTGCGACAGTCGGCGCAAAGTTGCCGTGGGCATCCAGCACCGCGGAGAGCAGCGACCTGCCGACCGGGTAGAAGATGAATAGCAGCAGCAGCGCCGCGATGACGACGACGATCACCGCCACCGTCGCATCGCCGTTGAATACGCCGCGCCGCGCGATGGCGCGAGCGAAGGCTGCCGTCAGCGCGCCGAGCGCCAGCGCCGCGCCGACGCCGAATGCTGCCCCGCTCGTACCCGCTTCGAATCCCGAGCCGAACCCCCACATGACCGCGATCGCGGCGGCCCATGCCGTCCAGGCGTCCTTGCCCAAGACCGCGAACGCGAGCGTGGCGAGCGTCGCCGCTATGAGCGGCCAAAAAATTCCTTCGCCGTAGAACGCCCGAAACAGCGCCGAGGGGCCGCTCACGCCCGACCACGGGACGATGGCGAGAGCGAGGAGCGCCGCTGCGGCGACCACCGCCGTCGCCCGGTCGCGCGACGTCGGCACGAAGACCGCCCGCCCGAGAGCGGGCGCGGCAGCGCTCATCATTCGAGCGCTCCCACGCTCATTGCGTTCGCTGGCCCGCGAGGGGCGCGCAGTGCGCCGCGTTCGAGACCCAGCGGCCGAGCGCGCACTGGCCCTCCGGCCGACGGATGAATCACTTAGGCAGGGTAGAGACTTCCTTGTCCCACTTGGTGAGGAGGCGGGTGCGCTCCGCCGACGAGCCGTACTTCACGAAATCGTAGTTGATGAGCTTGATCTCGCTGAACTTCGGCGCCTGCGGCGGCGCGTGCGCGCTCTTGTTCGACGGGACCTGGTATGAGACCTTGGCCTGCGCGCCGATGCTCTGCGCTTCGGCGCCCAGCGCCCAGTCGTACCACTTCTTGGCATTCTCGAGGTTCTTCGCGCCCTTGATGATGCTCATGCTGCCGATCTCGTAGCCCGTCCCTTCGCACGGCGAGACGATCGTCACCGGCGCGCCGCCGACCGCCTGCACGACGGCATCGTGCTGGAACGTGATGCCGATCAGCGATTCGCCGACCGCAGCCGCGCGCGCCGGCGCCGCGCCGGACTTCGTGTATTGGTTGACGTTCTTGTGCAGGGCTTTCAGGTAGTCGAACGCCTTGTCTTCGCCCATCAGCTGGACGAGAGTCGCGAGCATCGTGTACGACGTGCCCGACGAGTTCGGGTTCGCGACCTGAATCTCGTCCTTGTACACGGGCTTGGTGAGATCGGCCCAGCACTTCGGCTCGGGCACGCGATTCTTTTTCAGCTGGTCGTTGTTGTAACTGAAGCCCAGCGCGCCGGCGTAGACGCCGATCGTCCGGCCCTTCGACGCCTCCCACTGCCGCACCGCCCAGTCCTGCAGCTCGTTCATCTTCGGCGACTTGTATTCGAGCGTCAGTCCTTCCTCCGCCGCCTGCAGATGCGGATCGCCCGTGCCGCCCCACCAGATGTCGCCGCGCGGGTTGGAGGCTTCCGCCTTGAGCTGCGCGTAGAACTCGCCGGAGCTCTTCCGCGTCATCGACACCTTGATCCCGGTCGCCTTCTCGAACGCGGCGACCATCGGCCGGCACCACTCTTCCTGCACCGTGCAGTAGACGACAAGCTCGCCCTGCGCCGCCGCAGTGAGCGGCGCCGCGAGCGCCAGGGCTGCGCCGATGCCGAGAAGCCAGTGACGCCATTGCATGCGTTTCATGTTGCCTCCTCCAATCAATCCTCGATGGGAATGCCAATCAGGTCGGCTAGCTTAGCGCAAAGCGCGCGGTTGGTACCGAGCACGGGATTGCCCTTGGTGAGGCCCTCGCCCGCGAAAAAGTCGTTAGTGTAGCCGCCGGCCTCTTGCACGAGCAGGATTCCCGCCGCGCAGTCCCACGCGTTGATGTGGAGCTCGCAATAGGCTTCGCTCCGCCCTGCAGCCACGTCGACCAGCCCCAGCGCGCCGGACCCCGCGCGGCGGATCGCACATCCGGCGTTCATCACCCGGGTCAGCAGCGCCAGATAGTCGGCTGTGCTGCGCCGGGTCGACCAGCCGCACTCGACCGTCGCTGCGCCGAGGTCGTCGCACGGACTGACGGCGAGGCGCTTGCCGTCGAGCGTTGCGCCCTCGCCTCGCGCAGCGGTGTAGAGCCAGTCGTGAGACGGATCGTGGATGGCGGCGACAGTCGGCACGTTGCGCTCGAGATAACCGATCGACACGCAATAGTGGGGTATGCCGCGCGCGTAGTTGGCGGTGCCGTCGATCGGGTCGATGAGCCACACGCGCTCGCCGCCGCGGCCGCCCTCTTCCTCGCCGATGATCGCGTCGTCAGGGTACCGCGCGTTGATCGCGGCCCGGATGTAGCGTTCAACTTCGCCATCCATCGCGGTCAGAACATCGTGGCGGCCCTTCATTGACGTGGCCGACACCCCGAACGCCGAGTGGGCGAGCTTTCCTGCTTCGCGCGCGAGCTTGCCGCTGAATTCGAGTCTGTCCACCGCGAGGGAGCGTAGCACGGCTGCCGACCATCGGAAAATTGTTCGCGGCCCCCATTCCTTTGCTACATTCCGGCATCCCGGGTCGAAGATCGAAGCCGACGCGGGATGTCCTTCCGTCGTGACGAGCCACGGGCCATCCGAAGCCTTGCCAACGTCAAACGGTTCACGCGACGGAGCCGCGCCCGCCTTCATCCGGGCTCAGTCGAGTCACTGCAATCTCAATCGGGGGTACTCATGCTGTTACGCCTTTCCAGCGCCGCAACCTTGTCGCTGCTCGTGTCGATGTCCGCCGGCGCCGCACCGCCCGGCGCCGCACTCACCTGTGAAGACGTTCTCAAGAAGATCGGCAAGGATCTGGCCGACGTCACGTGCTTCGTGAGTACGGACCTCACGACGACGAATCCGCTCACCACACCCGCGAACAATTCGGTCGCAGGGTTGCCAGCATTCGCGTTCACTCCACAGACGGACCGCGGCGTGATCGCGCCCAGCGCCGCCAAGCGTCCTCCGATCACGAAGGTGGTTCCCGGCGTGCAGATCAACGGCCGCATCGCCTCCGATCCGACGCACCAAGCCCGCTTCCTCCTGCGGCTGCCGAACGACTGGAACGGCCGGTTGGTGGTCGCCGGCGCTTCGGGCACGCGCAGCGAATTCAACGGCGACTTCGCGTGGAGCGACTACGTCGTGCAGAAGGGTTACGCGTACGCGTCGCAGAACAAGGGCACGCTCAACTTCCAGCTCACGACGGCGGCAGACCCTTTGGGCTGCCGGCTCAATCCCAGTTCGGCGACGTTCGTGAATTTCTACGACCTCGCGCCCGGACAGGAATTCACACGTTGGGCGGAATACATCGTGAAAGCGGGGGAGCTCGCGCAGGACGGCGTGAAGGCGGCTTATGACAAGCCGGCCAAATTCACGTATGCGGTCGGCACGTCCAACGGCGGCTATCAGGTGCGCCGAGCACTCGAGCTGGCTCCGAAAGTATTCGACGGCGGGGTCGACTGGGAAGGCACCGATGTCAGCGAGGAAGCTCCGAACCTGTTGACCGATCTGCCGCCGGCCGTTCTGAACTGGCCTGACTACAGCGTTACGTTCGATCCGAGCAGCACAGCGGCGAAGAACATCATGGCCGCGGGGTATCCGCCCGACATCGTGCTGCCGGCGATCCCCGCCGGCTTTACCTCGCGCTCGATGTGGGGGAACTACTCGAACTCGTATTGGGAGGTCACGGAGTGCCAATGGCAGAAGCGGCTCGATCCCGCGTACAACACCTACGTGAGCGGAATGGGGACGTACAACTACACGCAGCGCCGCTCGTTCTCGGATGTGGGCGCCAATATGGGTGATTTCGCGACGACGGGCGACGTGAAGCAGCCGCTCATTACGGTCGCGGGAACGATGGACGGGCTATTGCCGATCGATCACCACGCGCGCGCCTATGCACGCAAAGTCGAGGCCGCACGCGCCGACGCGAACCACGGCGAGGCGAGCAAGGACGAGAAGGAACGTCCGTACCGGCTCTATGAAGTCCAGAACGGCAACCACATCGAGACCTACCAGGACGGGTTCCCGCAGCTCGAGCTCATCATGCCGCACGCGCAGAAGGCGTTCGATCTAGTCGTCCGGCAGGTGGAGGACAAGGCTGCGCTGCCCCCGAGCCAGTGCATTCCGCGCGGTGGCTCGATCAGCGCGACGCCGGCGCAATCCGGGCACTGCGCGCAGCCGTTCGTTCCCTGATGCGCGGACGGTAAGCAGCCGCAAACAAAAAGCCCCGCCTCGGCGGGGCTTTTTGTTGGACGACGTTGCAGGCTAGTTCGCGGCGAAGCAGTAAAGCAGTCCCGCGCCGCCAGTGCTCTTGAGGTCATTCTGGCTGCAGCCACCGTCGGGCCCGCGCGACGGATGCGACGAGTTCCAGGATTTCGCCGCCGCGCTGTCGTCGAGGCCCGCGCGATTGTGATGCCCAACCATTGCGGCGCCCGCGCCACTCTTCGTCCAGTTGCCGCACGTCATGTCGGCGGTGTCCGGGAACTTGGTGCCGTCCGGCTGCGAGCCCGTCAGGATGTCGTGCGTGTTCGGCGTGTCGCCGCTCGCATTGACCACCGCGCCCTTTTCGGTGAGCGCCGTCTGCTTGTTGAGGTTGTTGCTGGAACCGTGCAGATCAGCGACGTCCTTCGCGATGACGACGCCTTTCGCATTGGTCCACGGTCCCTTGCCGATACGGTCGCGTGCGTTGACCGCGTTCGGTCCCTGGGTGCTCAAGTAGGCGCGCCACGTCTTGCCGCCCGCGCCCGCGGCTTGCGCGAGCGACTGGCAAATCTTGTCGGCGCCTTCGAGGCCACCGAGATCGGCGCCCTTGCCCGAACCGGCGCTCGTGACGAAGAAAGTCATGTCTGCGGACTGCGCCTGG
>Ga0207650_10001858_pt1 | contig 14891 bp, 16 predicted proteins | sample KBSS63metaG_FD_184325 | JGI IMG/M metagenome (GOLD analysis project Ga0207650, IMG submission 184325) | Switchgrass rhizosphere microbial communities from Kellogg Biological Station, Michigan, USA - KBS S6-3 metaG (SPAdes) (version 2) | ecosystem: Host-associated > Plants > Roots > Rhizosphere...
CTCCTGATGGTGGCCGGCTTCGACCGCTATTTCCAGATCGCGCCCTGCTTCCGTGACGAAGACCCGCGCGCCGACCGCCTGCCGGGCGAATTCTATCAGCTCGACATGGAAATGAGCTTCGTCACCCAGGAAGATGTCTGGGACACGATGGCCCCGATCATGACCTCTGTGTTCGAGCAGTTCGCCGAAGGCAAGCCGGTCACCAAGGACTGGCCGCGCATTCCCTATGACGTGTCGATCCGCAAGTACGGTTCCGACAAGCCGGACCTGCGCAACCCGATCGAGATGCAGGCCGTCACCGAGCATTTCGCCGGCTCCGGCTTCAAGGTCTTCGCCGGCATGATCGCCTCCAACCCGAAGGTCGAAGTCTGGGCGATCCCGGCCAAGACCGGTGGCTCGCGCGCTTTCTGCGACCGCATGAACGCCTGGGCCCAGAGCCTCGGCCAGCCGGGCCTCGGTTACATCTTCTGGAAGGAAGAGGACGGCAAGATCGTCGGCTCCGGCCCGCTTGCCAAGAACATCGGCGAAGAGCGCACGGAAGCGCTGCGCGTCCAGCTCGGCCTGGAAGCCGGCGACGCCAGCTTCTTCGTCGCCGGCGAACCGGCCAAGTTCTACAAGTTTGCAGGCGAAGCGCGCACAAAGGCGGGCGAGGACCTCAACCTCGTCGACCGCGATCGCTTCGAGCTTTGCTGGATCATCGACTTCCCGTTCTACGAATGGAGCGAGGAAGACAAGAAGGTGGACTTCGCCCACAACCCGTTCTCGATGCCGCAGGGTGGCCTCGAGGCACTGAACACGCAGGATCCGCTGTCGCTCAAGGCCTATCAGTATGACGCCGTCTGCAACGGCTTCGAGATTGCCTCGGGCTCGATCCGAAACCAGTCGCCGGAAGCCATGGTCAAGGCCTTCGAACTGGTCGGCCTCAGCCAGTCGGATGTCGAGGAGCGGTTCGGCGGCATGTACCGTGCCTTCCAGTACGGCGCCCCTCCGCACGGCGGCTGCGCCTTCGGCATCGACCGCGTCGTCATGCTGCTGCTCGGCGCCAAGAACCTGCGCGAAATCACGCTGTTCCCGATGAACCAGCAGGCGCAGGATCTGTTGATGAACGCGCCATCGCCGGCCGCCCCGAAGCAGTTGATGGAACTGTCGCTGCGCGTCATGCCGCAGCTGAAGAAGGACTGATCGAGGTCTGTTTGCAGGCTCTGAAACTTTTGAACCCGGTGGCTGAGGCCGCCGGGTTTTTTCGTCAGTTCAGGTCGTGGTGATTGACGTAGTAGAGGGCCGCCAGGGCAAAGACGATTGCCGAAGCAGGCATCAGCAGCAACGAGACTATTTCCATCACGCTCATGGTTTCATCCTCTGAAGCACCCGGCTTCCCGAATAATGAGGCCAAATCCCGTGAAAAAAAATTCCGCTGATCACCATCACGGATGGTTTCACCTGATCGGCCCGGGATAGCACACGGCAAACACGGCAACGCCGACGCTGTTGAGAAACGTCGCCAGTAGCTTGATGCGCTCGTTGTGGATGAGATCCATTGCCTGGCAATTTATTGTCTGTTCTGCCTGCGGCTACAATCTGTGCGAGCAATTTGAAAATTACAATAAAAAAGGCCTGGCGATTGGACCGCCAGGCCGGTCGGTGAAATGCGGTGTCCGGTCGGTTAGTCGTTCGCCGTGACCTTCAGTCCGATGACCTTCGGGATGGTGTTCGGCGCACCCATGGCAGCGCCGATGATCATCGGGAAGGGCACGGGCTGCTCCGGAGAGGCATTCAGCGTGAAGCTCTTCGGATTGTCGAGATAGCTGTTGATCGCGGCGGAGACCGTGTTCTGCAGCTCGGGTATGTTGAGCTGCGCCAGCATGATCGGGGCGAGGCCCTTCAGCGTGTTGGCCATCTGTTCGCCGGACACCTTCTGCGTCGAGCCTGCGTAGTCGAGCAGGCGCTTGGTGATCGAGGCGTCCTGGAAATGGATTTCGGCGTGGTTGAGCGTCAGCTGCTGCAGTAGACCCATCATCGCAAGGCCTGTGGCCTGCTGGGCCGCCTGCTTGTCCGGGTTGGCTTCAGCCGCCTTGGCCGCGGCCTGCAGCGACTTGATGAAGTCCATCGTATAGCCGGAAATCCCGAGCGCCAGATCGAGGCGACCGACATTGGTCAGGTCCAGGCCAAGGTCGCTGATATCAACGGTGCCGGGCTTGATGTCCCAGCTGCCCTTCATCGTGAAGGCGCCTTCGACATGCTGCAGGGCGAGCTTGTTGATGGTGTCCTGCGAGGCCGGGTCCTTGACGTCGGAGAGATCGGCCTTGATGGCATTGATGTTGCCGCTGAATTCAAAGCCGGCGTCGTCATGGGTAGGGGTCATGGAGAAATCCATGTCCTTCAGCGAAGCCACTTCCTTGCCGTCCTTGGAAATGCTGATCGGGCCGGTGTGGGCGTTGGAGTAAAGCAGCAATCCGTCGATGCCTTCGGCATTGGCGTCCGCCGGCACGGTCAGGCCGCCGAGCGACATGTCGCTGGCAGTGAAAGTCACGCCTTCGTTGGTGACAGAGATATCCGGAAACGTCACCTTGTCGATGGTGTAGCCGCCGTCGTCTTCCTCGGTGACTCCGGTCATGGTCACCTTGCCAAGCGGCACGCCCTGGCCGCCGGCCAGCGGCTTGAACGAAGCGCCCTTCAGCGTGACAGTGGTATCGTCGACATCGACGCCTTCGGTGGCAAGCACGCCGCCCTGAATCGCATAGGCAGCGTTCAACTTCTGCAGAAGATCGGCGCTATCGAGAGCGAAGGCAGATCCCGCGAACGAAAGTATGGCGGCGCTGGACAGCATCAGCCGGGTTGTCCGGTAAAAACTCATGAAGGCTTTTCCTCATTGACCAAGGGATAAATCGATACAAACTGTAATACTCTATGCATGCAGTTTGTACCGCTGTGTTTAAAATTATGATGAATTGCAGTGATGCAATGCACGCTAAGTCTACCCATTGTGGCAATGCGGTCAATCTGGCTCGCGTTGAAAGGTAATCCACAGGCTGGTGGCCCTGCATTCCTTGCCCGACCTTCGCTTCTCGGTTAGGCAAAGCCTATGGGACAAGAGATTTTGCCGCCTGCTGGCGGGGGCGATGACAGTATTCTGCCAATTGATCTGAAGGCGGCGCTCGAGGAGCGTTATCTCGCCTATGCGCTCTCGACCATCATGCACCGGGCGCTGCCCGACGTGCGCGATGGCCTGAAGCCGGTTCACCGTCGTATCATCCACGCGATGAGCGAGATGGGCATCCGCGCCAATTCGTCGTTCAAGAAGAGCGCCCGCATCGTCGGCGACGTCATCGGTAAGTTCCATCCGCATGGCGACCAGTCCGTCTATGACGCGCTCGTCCGTCTCGCCCAGGATTTCTCGCAACGCTATCCGATCGTCGACGGCCAGGGTAACTTCGGCAACATCGACGGCGACAGCGCCGCCGCCTATCGATACACCGAAGCCCGCATGACCGACGTGGCGACGCTGCTTCTCGAAGGCATCGACCAGGACGCCGTCGACTTCCGTCCGACCTACAACGAGGAAGACAGCGAGCCGGTCGTCATGCCGGGCGCCTTCCCGAACCTTCTGGCCAACGGCACATCCGGCATCGCCGTCGGCATGGCAACCTCGATCCCGCCGCACAATGCCCATGAGCTTTGCGACGCCGCGCTGCATCTGATCAAATTCCCGGATGCATCAGTCGAAGACCTGATGGCCGATCCGAACAATCGCGAGAAGGGCGGCATCGAAGGCCCGGACCTGCCGACCGGCGGCATCATCATCGACAGCCGCGAAAGCATCATCGAGGCCTACAAGACCGGCCGCGGCGGTTTTCGCGTCCGCGCCAAATGGGCGGTCGAGGACCTCGGCCGCGGCGGCTATCAGATCGTCGTCACCGAAATCCCGTTCCAGGTGCAGAAGTCGCGCCTGATCGAAAAGCTTGCCGAGCTGTTGAATGCCCGCCGCCTGCCGCTGCTGGAAGACGTCCGCGATGAATCGGCCGAGGATGTGCGGCTGATCCTGGTGCCGAAGAGCCGCACCGTCGATCCCACGATCCTGATGGAATCGGTCTTCAAGCTGTCCGAGCTGGAAAATCGCATTCCGCTCAACATGAACGTGCTGTCCATGGGCCGCATTCCGCGGGTCATGGCGCTGAACGAAGTGCTGCTCGAATGGCTCGCCCACCGCAAGGACGTGCTGATCCGGCGCTCGAAGTTCCGCCTGGCGGCCATCGACCGGCGCCTCGAAATCCTCGGCGGCTTGCTGATCGCCTATCTCAATCTCGACGAGGTGATCAAGATCATCCGCGAGGAGGATGAGCCGAAGCCAGCGCTGATCGCCCGGTTCGGCGTCACCGATATCCAGGCCGAAGCCATTCTCAACATGCGGCTGCGCAATCTGCGCAAACTGGAAGAATTCGAGATTCGCTCCGAGTTCGACGCCCTGTCGAAGGAGAAGGCCGAGATCGAGGCACTGCTTGCCTCCGACGAAAAACTTTGGGCGACGATTGCCTGGGAAATCGGCGAGGTCCGCAAGAAATACGCCAAGGCCACCAAGCTCGGCGCCCGCCGGACGGTATTCGCCGATGCACCGGAAGCCGATCTCGAAGCCATCCAGCAGGCGATGATCGAGAAGGAACCAGTCACCGTCGTCATCTCGGAAAAGGGCTGGATACGGGCGCTGAAGGGTCATATTGCCGATACGTCGTCGCTGACCTTCAAGGAGGGCGACGCGCTGCGCCTGGCTTTCCCGGCCCAGACCACCGACAAGCTGCTGATCGTAACGACCGGCGGCAAGGCCTATACGCTCGGCGCCGACAAGCTGCCGGGCGGGCGCGGCCATGGCGAGCCGCTGCGGCTGATCGTTGAGATGGAAAACGATCAGGACGTGCTGACGGCCTTCATCCACGATCCATCGCGCAAGCTGCTGATCGTCTCGACCGACGGCAACGGTTTCATCGTTCCTGAAGCCGACATGACCGCCAATACCCGCAAGGGCAAGCAGATCATGAACGTCGCGATGCCGGCCGAGACCAAGCTGCTGGTTCCGATCAAGGGCGATCACCTGGCGGTGGTCGGCGAGAACCGCAAGATGGTCGTCTTCCCGCTGGCGCAGGTCCCGGAAATGTCGCGCGGCAAGGGCGTTCGTCTGCAGCGCTACAAAGATGGCGGCATATCGGATGTGCGCGGCTTCAATCTCGCCGACGGCCTGACCTGGGCCGACAGCGCAGGCCGCAGCTTCTCCAAGTCCAAGGACGATCTGATCGAATGGCTTGGCGACCGGGGCGCTGCCGGCCGCGCCGTGCCGAAGGGCTTCCCAAGAAGCGGCAAGTTCTCAGGTTAAGCGAGGTGGCCTGCCGGATTTACTCCGGCAGCGGCACGCTCATGTCGCGCAGGAAGCGTGTCGCGCCTTCCTCGTCGATTTCGCCGGCGGCGACGGCGAGGACGAATTCGATGACCATGACGTCCTCGGCGTCGATGAGATATCCGTTGATGTAGAGAAATGTGAACGCGGCCAGGAAACCGGTCCGCTTGTTTCCGTCCGAGAACGGGTGGTTTCGGGTCAGGCCATAAAGGTAAGCGGCCGCCCGTACGAACAGATCCTCCTCACCGTAGGCTGCCTTGTGTAGGGGGCGAGCCAGTGCTGCCTCCAGGGCGTTCTCGTCCTTGAGGCCGGGAGGTCCGCCGTGCTCGGCCAGATGCTCGTTGTGGATGATCTCGATTGCCTGGCGCGCAAGCCATTTCGGATCGCTCATTTTGCCAGCTCGCGCAGCGCGACGCGATATTTCTGCAGACCGATGCGTGCAGCTTTCAACTGCTCCGTCAGATCTGCTTTTTGATGGAGCAACTCAAGGCCGTTGTCGACTTCACGCAGCTCAAGCGTATCGCCGCTTCTAAGGCCTAGCTTCTCCAAAACTTCCTTCGGGATGATAACGCCTTCGGAATTGCCGATCTTGCGGATGGTTACCTTCATGCTCATCACTCCATTGTTACAACGGAGTTATAACATCGGCCGGCTTAGCGCTTAACGGCATGCCATCACTCCGCCAACGCCACCTTTCGTCCGTTGGTCCGAGCCTGCCAGAGCGAATGGCCGGCCAGCGCCACCGTCATGATGAAGCCGCCAAGGAGCGTCATCTGGCGCGGCGTCTCGGCGAAGATCATCCAGATCCACACCGGCGCCAGGATCGTTTCGAGGAGATAGAACATCGCGACTTCCGGGCCGGAGAGGTATCGGGGTCCGGTCGCCAGGCACCAGAAGGCAAGCGGCATCATCAAGGCGCCATCCAGTATGATCCAGAAAGGGTGATCAACGACGAAGCCAGTCGGCAGGACGTGGGAAAGCCCGAGCGCCGCCGGGATAACGGTTGCGAGCAGCGGCATGAAGCCCATGCCGCGCCGAGAACCTCTGCCGATGGTAATGGCACAGGCGGTCGCCAGTGCCGAGATGGCAGACAGCAGGTCGCCGAACCAGTGGCCGGCATCAATGCCATCGCCAACGATCAGCCCAACCCCCACGACCATGGCCAGCATTGTGAGGATTGTGGCGTTGGATGGTCGTTGCCCGGAAACGAGCCAGGAGAGCAGGGCCGTGAACATAGGATTGAATGCGAGGATGAAAACGACGTTGGCAGCGCTGGTATAGTAGACGGCAAGGATGAAGGTGACGGTGCCAATGCCGTAGAACAGACCCACCCACAAGCCGATCCAGCCCGGCAGCAGCTGGCGCCATGGACGCCCGGCTGCCCTGAGGAGAAGGAGGAGGAGGATGGCAACGCCGAGCGTCACGACATTGCGCAAGCCGAGGATCGACCAGGCTTCGCCTTCCGACATTCTGATAAGCGGAATGTCCATCGAGAGCGCCAGCCCTCCGATGGTCGTCAGCAAAAGGCCTTTGCCGTGGTCAGATAATGCAGCAATTCCCATTCAGCCCGCTTTGCCGTCGAGTTCCGGCGCGGCGAAGCGTTCCCAGCCCCGTGGCGTCAGGTGTTCTTGCGGCTGGTAGCGGGTCTTGTAGTCCATCTTGCGCGATCCCTTGACCCAGTAGCCGAGATAGACGTGCGGCAGCCCAAGCATCTGCGCGCGGCGAATATGATCGAGGATCATGAATGTTCCGAGCGAACGCTTGTCGAGGTTCGGGTTGTAATAGGAGTAGACCATCGAAAGCCCGTCGCTCATCACGTCGCTGAGGGCTGCAGCCAGCAGTTCCCCGGTCGGACGCTCCTGCAGGCCAGAGCCTTCCTCGCGGCGACGATATTCGATGATGCGCGTGTTGACGTGCGTATCTTCGACCATGATCGCATAGTCGAGGACAGTCATGTCCGACATGCCGCCCTGTTGATGGCGATCGTCGAGGTAGCGGCGAAACAACGAATATTGCTCGCTGGAAGGCTGGGCGGGAAATTCCGTTGCGATCACGTCGCTATTGGCCGCCAGCACACGGTTCATCGAGCGGGTCGGCTCGAACTCCTGCGCAAGTATGCGGACGGAAACACAGGCGCGGCAGGCCTCGCAGGCGGGACGATAGGCGATGTTCTGCGAGCGGCGAAAGCCGCCTTGGGTCAGGATATCGTTCATCTCCGCCGCACGCGCGCCGACCAGATGCGTGAACACCTTCCGCTCCATCTCATGCGGCAGATAGGGGCAGGCAGCCGGAGCGGTCAGATAGAACTGCGGAGATGGCGTTGTCTGCGTGTTCATCAACCGTAAATCGACCTCTCGTCCGTCGTCAAAAACAATCACTCGCTGATAAGCATGGCGAAAGAATGCGAAACGTCAACAGCATCGCGCAACCCGGTCGGGTTGTTTTGTCGCTTCTTTCAAACAAGCGGTGATTTTTGTCGCAAACTTAGCCGGATTGTCTTCAGACCGTCCGCACAGTCACGGTTCCGATCAGCAAATCATGCAGCAGTCGACTGCGGTCGGTGAAAAGCCCGACCAGCAGCACCAGCGGCGTCAGCACCGAATTGAGGATCCAGAACAGGACGAGATGGACGATGGCCGTCATGAAATCGATACGTTGACCGTCGATGCGGCGCATCGCGATGCCGACGGAGCGCATGCCGAGCGACGCCTGCGCTGGTCCGCCGACCGTCATGCCGAAGTAAAGTCCCGCAACGATGACGAATAGCGGCGGGTAGAGAAAGAAGAAGAGCCCCAGCGTGGCCACGGAGACGAAGAACAGCACGATGCCGGCTGGGATGCACAGGAGGGCAACGATGAAATAGTCGAGGATGAAGGCGAACACGCGACGGCTGAGCACGCCGCTATAGGTGCGCCAGTCGTCCTGTACGGCGGGAATTGGGCTGGGGTTCAGCGACATCATCGTGCTCCAAGTTGGCGTCCCCGAAAATATGGTGTGGACGCGGGAAAATCGCAAGAGCGAGGGCAAGAGGCGGTGCTTGCGTCAAGGAGGCGGCCTGCCAAAACTTATGTCCGTGGTGTTGACGCCCTTACGGCATATTTGTCGATGGGCCGGACTCACCCCATCCCTCATGCCTGTGCCTGTCAGAGGCATCCAGCCGTCGCGCGTCTGCGCGGCAAGAGGACAGCATGTGTCGCGAAGTGGTCTCCGGCCCCGCAGACGCGGCGCAGTGGATCCCCGCCACAAGAGTGATGGTGAGGGGAGGAGGGTGGCGCGCCAGGAACAAAATCGCCAATGGAGTAAAAAGCATGCCAGCCAACAGCAGCGCAGCCAACAGTTGCGGACCCGCAACCGTGCCCTCGCAACACTCCCTAGCCGGCACTCACTTAGCCCTTGGCCAGCGCTTTGGCCACGTCGACCGCAAAATACGTCAGGATGCCGTCGCAGCCGGCGCGCTTGAAGGCCAGCAAGGTTTCCATCATGGCGCGGTCGCCGTCGATCCAGCCGTTCATCGCCGCCGCCTTGATCTGCGAATACTCGCCAGACACCTGGTAGGCATAGGTCGGCAAGCCGAAGGCCTCCTTCAGCCGCCAACAGATGTCGAGATAGGGCAGGCCGGGCTTGACCATCAGCATGTCGGCGCCTTCCTCGACGTCCATGGCTGCCTCCCGAACCGCTTCGGTGCCGTTGGCCGGGTCGATGTAATAGCTCTTCTTGTCGCCCTTGAGCAGGCCGCCGGTGTTGATCGCCTCGCGGTAGGGGCCGTAGAAGGCGGAGGCGAATTTCGTCGCGTAGGACATGATGCCGACCATCTGGTGGCCGTGCGCATCGAGCCCGCGTCGGATGGCGCCGATGCGACCGTCCATCATTTCAGAGGGCGAGATGATATCGGCGCCGGCATCGGCCTGCAGGATCGCGGCCGCAACGATCTGGTCGACCGTCTCGTCATTGACGATCTCGCCATCGCGCAGGATGCCGTCATGGCCATGGCTGGTGAAGGGGTCGAGCGCCACGTCGGTGATGACACCGATGTTGGGCACCGCCTTCTTGATGGCTGACGTGGCGCGGTTGATCAGGTTGTTGGCGTTGAGGCTCTCCGAGCCGGTCTGGTCGCGCAGCGCCATCTCGACATCGGGAAAGGTCGCCAGCGCCGGGATGCCGAGATCGGCCGCCATCTTGGCGGCTTCCACGGCCTTGTCGACGGTCATCCTGTTGACCCCCGGCATGGCCTTGATCGGATCGACGATGCCCGTGCCGGGAATGAGGAAGATCGGCCAGATCAGGTCGTCGACCGTCACCCGGTTCTCCTGCACCATGCGGCGCGTCCAGTCCGCCTTGCGATTGCGACGCATGCGCCGGTGGCTGGTAATTTCATCGACCAGATGGGTCTTGTCCGACATGTCAGTCGTCCTTTGTCTCTATAGGTGCATGCCGCGCTTGTTAGCATGCCGCCGCCGTGAAACAAAACCAGACGAAAGGCCGCAGCCATCAAGCCGCTGGCGAGGCGAGGATTGCGCCCCTATGATTTGCCCATGAAACATGATTCTTCCGCCATCCCGAAGCGCAGCCTGCTGGACATCCTGTTCATCGTCTTCCTGCGGCTGATCGCCATTTCCTGCCTGTGGTTCGGCCTGCAGTACTGGTCGATGCTGGTCGGCTATTCGCTGGAAGGGAAGGCCCGCTTCGATCTGCTCAACCTGCCCTGGAAAGTGGCGGGGGCGGGACTTGCCGTCGTTTTCCCCGTCGCCGCCCTCGGGCTCTGGCTGACGGTATCCTGGGGGCCGGTCATCTGGCTCTGCGCGGCCGGCGGCCAGGCGCTGATGTATGGGGTCTGGCCACAGGTCTTCGGCAGCAATCCGCTGATCATGATCCTCAATGCCGGCGTCGCCATTCTCTACTGCATCTTTCGCGTCCTCCTTCACCTGGAGAAGCGCCACCGCCGCGAAAGTGTAATGGTTGATTTACCCTGAGACACATCTGCCTTTTGGTAAGATGCTGTTAAGCCTGCAGTTTAAGTAGAATTTTATGTGTATTCGATAGTGTCTGTCTCAAGGCGGGAAGAAAACCAACACCGCCAAACAAAACAGTGAGGCAGTCATCATGAACACGAAAATCAAGCCGCAGGCCGTGTCTCCCGCCCAGGACCAGAAGGTCGAAGCCATCCGCGATCTCTACATGGAATCGCTGCATCTGGTCGAGCGTCTCCACCGCCGTCTCCTCGATGTCATCAAGGACGAGTTCGACCGCCAGGGCCGCAGCGACGTCAACGCCATCCAGGCGCTCCTGCTCTTCAACATCGGCAACTCGGAACTGACCGCCGGCGAACTTCGCTCGCGCGGCTATTATCTGGGCTCGAACGTTTCCTATAACGTTAAGAAGCTGGTCGACCTAGGCTTCATCAACCACCAGCGCTCGCGCATCGACCGTCGCTCGGTCCGCATCAGCCTGACCGACAGCGGCCAGGACATCGCCGAAACGGTCGCCAAACTCTACGAGCGCCACATCGGCTCGATCGACAAGGTCGGCGGCATCGGCACCGACGAATTCACCCAGATGAACAAGCTCCTGCAGCGCCTCGACCGCTTCTGGAACGATAGCATCATGTACCGCCTGTAAAATTCGCTAGGGCCGTTATCCCAGATGGCCCGACCGAGACCTCCAGTTGGTGCTTGACGGCGCGATCGTGCGGTAACGCATGGTCGCGCCCGTTTGCGTCGGGCCTGCGGGCAATCGTGGACGAAACAGAGGTAGCCGTGGCGTCTCCCCTCACAACCTTGTTTATTCGGAGGTGAACGGTAGTTAAGCGATACAACACAAAGGGGTTAGCCGTGGGATTGATGAAGTGGCTGGGCTGGGTGCCGCTCAGCGAATACAATTCCATCGCGGATCGTCAGCAGGATCTGTTGGATACGATCAGCAGACAGTCCGATGAAGTCGCCCGACTGAAGGCCGATCTGGCGGTGACGGCCGAGCATCACGACGAGGTGGCTGTAATGCTGAACGAAGCGATGGAAACCGCGACAAATGCCGTCGGTTTTGTTGCCATACTTGACGCTGCGAAAAAGAAGCTCGAGCGCCGGCAGGCAGTCGAAATCGATTGAAGTCACCGACCGGTGAAAAGCCCGATTGACATATTTGGCGGCCGGTAATCGGGCAATTGCCCGTCATTTGGCCAATTGTTCGCCAATCCCAAACGCTGCGTTCCCTGCTGCGCTGCACAATCGTCACAGAAATGCAATAAAAACAATGCTATCCCACGCCCGGACAGATCATGTGCCATCTGCAAATTCTGCCGGGCCGTTATCCCAGATAACCCGGCGGAGACCTCCAGCTGGTGCCTGAAGGGCGCGACGGTGCAGAAGACGCACGGTTGCGCCCGCTTGCGTTGTCGCGCGGCACTTAAGGACTGAAAGCCGGTTAGCGGCTGATCTTGGTCATCAGCGCGCGGCCGGCATTGCGGATGGTCAGCGCCGAATCTGCCATCGGCGCAACGAGGCCGGCAGCGATGGCCGACAACAGCGCCTCGGCGTAATCCTCGCCTTCGAGACCGTGCTTTTTCGAATGATTGAGAACGGCACCGCGGGTCGAGGTCGGTGAGGCGCCGAAACGGTTGTTCTGGAAAGCGTTGACGATGATCAGGTATTTTTCGTCCAGGGTCATGATAGCTCCAATACGGGTTGCGCTGGTGCTAGCAGTAAGCGGTGTCAGTAGATACAAGCGTTACGCCCAGGCGGTCGATTTCGCGACGAATTCGTGACGGATGGCGTTTTTCTCTGTCGTTTTGTGCCTTCGAGCCATTCCCGTGGCTAGCCGCGGCGCCGCGATGTCGGCCTCGATCCCAGTTGGTCGAGAGCCGCCGCATGGGATTTGCCCCAGGCATAGAGCATCTCGATCGGCTCGACGAATTCGACGCCAAGCGGCGTCAGACTGTATTCGACGCGCGGCGGCACGACATCGAAGACCTGGCGCGTCACCAGCCCGTCGCGCTCCATTTCCCGCAACGTCTGAGTCAGCATCTTCTTGCTGATGCCCGGCAGGCTGCGCTGCAGCATGCCGGTGCGGCAGGTGCCGCCGTGCAGGGTGTGCAGCGCATGAAGTACCATGCTCGTCCACTTGACGCTGAAAAGCTCCAGCACGCGGCGCGGCGCGCAATCCTCTTCATGCGTCTCGATCTTGGCTTTCATGGGTACCTCCTGGTGACTATGGCACTGAACGGTGCCTTCTAGCAGAGGCGGCATGCCTTGCCTATTTCCTGCTCCTTGCAAAGGAGTTTCCCCATGACGAAATCAGCCCTCATCATCGGCGCCACTGGCATCGTCGGCAACAATCTCGCCCGCCACCTCATTGAAAAGGGTTTCGAGGTCTCTGGCCTTGCGCGCAATCCAGCCAGCGACATCGCTGCCCTCCGCCCGGTCGCCGCCAACCTGCTCGAGCCGGAGAGCCTCAAGGCGGCGCTGCGTGACGTCAAGCCAACGCACGTCTTCTTCAGCACCTGGTCGCGCCAGGCGACGGAAGCGGAAAATATCCGCGTCAACGGCGCCATGGTGAAGAACCTTCTGGATGCGCTGCGGCCGCACCAGTCGGTCGAGCACGTGGCGCTGGTCACCGGCCTCAAGCATTATCTCGGTCCCTTCGAGGCCTATGGCAAGGGCGTGCTGCCGGCGACCCCGTTTCGAGAGGAGCAGGGCCGCCTGGATGTCGATAATTTCTACTATGCCCAGGAAGACGAGGTCTTTGCCGCCGCCAAAACCGATGGCTTCTCTTGGAGCGTCCACCGTCCGCACACGATCATTGGCTATGCGCTCGGCAATGCCATGAACATGGGCGTGACGCTCGCCGTCTACGCCTCGATCTGCAAGGCGACCGGTCGCCCCTTCATCTTCCCAGGCTCGCCGATGCAGTGGAACGGCCTGTCGGACGTTACCGACGCGCGACTGCTCGCCCGCCATCTGGAATGGGCGTCGACCACGGATGCGGCCAGGAATCAGGATTTCAACGTCGTCAACGGCGACGTCTTCCGCTGGAGCTGGATGTGGCAGCGCATTGCCGCATGGTTCGACATCGAGCCGCAGCCGCTGCCATCGGAGACGACGCCGCTGGAAGGCCGGCTCGCCGATGCCGGCCCGATCTGGGCCGAGATCGCAACCAAGAACAGTCTCGCCGAAGCTGATATCGGTAAGCTCGCCTCCGCCTGGCACACCGACGCCGACCTCGGCCGTCCCATCGAGGTCATGACCGACATGGGCAAGAGCCGCAAGCTTGGCTTCCTAGACTATCAGGCGACAGACGACAGTTTTACGGATCTGTTCACCCGACTGCGGGATGCGCGCATCATTCCGTGACATGGTTGACGCTGGTGCAACACGCGCGCCGGCGCTCCGCCGACACAACGCAGTCTCCGTCATCCTCGGCCTTGTGCCGAGGATCTACTGCGCCAGCGATTTTAACCGCTTGCAGATCCTCGGGACAAGCCCGAGGATGACGACGGACGGAGTGTCAAGCCGCAAGATGGCTGGATTGCTGCGACCAGTGCGGCAACGAGTATTGTTGGCAATCAGCGACGGTCAGTGGATGCGCCACCTATCGTCCCCGGTAGACAAACGACGGCGGCACTGCCAGCGAGTCGGCCATGGCCTGCGCGGTAAGCCCTTCCCGTAGCGGCGAGAACACGCAGACCGGGTCGGTGGCGGCGGGATCGCCGGCAAGCGCCATCGCCTGGCAGCGGCAGCCCCCGAAATCGATGTGCTTGCGGTCGCAGGAGCGGCAGGGTTCCTGCATCCAGTCGTCGCCCCGATAGGCATTGAAGGCGGCGCCGTCGTACCAGATCTCCGACAGCGGCCGCTCGGTCGCATTGTCGAAGGCCAGGCCGACGATGGTCTCGGCCGCGTGGCAGGGCAGAACCTTGCCCGACGGCGTGACGTTGAGCCCGATGCGTGCCCAGCCGCCCATGCAGGCTTTTGGAAAGCGCGCATGGTGATCGGCAGGCACATAGTCTATGACAAGCGTGCCTTCCAGCCGCTTGCGGGCTGCCTCGACAAAGGCATTGGTTTCCTCGACTTGCTCCTGTGTCGGCATCAGCGCCTGCCGGTTGCGCTCCGCCCAGCCGTGGAACTGCACGGTGGCGATCTCGATCCGCCGAGCGCCCAGCGCGATGGCGAGATCGAGCATGGCGCCGATCTCCTCCATGTTCTGCTTGTGGCAGACGGCGTTGACGGTAAGCGGAATACCCGCTGCCCGCGTCCATTCGGCGACAGCCATTTTGCGCGCATAGCCGCCCTTATAGCCGCCGACATGGTCGGCCTTTTCGGGCGTGACGCCCTGGATCGACAGTTGCAGGTGATCGAGCCCGGCATCGGCGAGCTCTGTGATCCGCGCCTCGTTCAGCCCGACGCCCGAGGTGATGAGGTTGGTATAGAGACCGAAGCCTGCAGCGGCCCGCGTCAGTTCGACGAGGTCGCGGCGCGACGCCGGCTCGCCGCCCGACAGGTGCAGGTGCAGCACGCCCATG
>Ga0207650_10001863_pt1 | contig 14872 bp, 18 predicted proteins | sample KBSS63metaG_FD_184325 | JGI IMG/M metagenome (GOLD analysis project Ga0207650, IMG submission 184325) | Switchgrass rhizosphere microbial communities from Kellogg Biological Station, Michigan, USA - KBS S6-3 metaG (SPAdes) (version 2) | ecosystem: Host-associated > Plants > Roots > Rhizosphere...
ATCGCAAGATGTACGCCGAGGCCATTCAGGTGATGGCGCAGGCGAGCAAGGCCTTCCCCGACGACACCGACCTCCTCTACGAGCAGGCGATGCTCAACGAGAAGCTCGATCGCGTCGACGAGATGGAGCACCTGCTGCGCCGCGTGATCGCGTTGAAGCCCGATCATCAGCACGCCTACAACGCGCTTGGCTACTCGCTCGCCGAACGCAAAATCCGCCTGCCCGAGGCGCGCGCGCTGATCCAGAAGGCGCTCGAGCTGAGCCCCGGCGAGCCGTCGATCACCGACAGCATGGGCTGGGTCGAATACCGCCTCGGCAATCGCGAGGAGGCGATCCGCCTGCTGCGCGGCGCGTACCAGGCGCGGCCCGATCCGGAGATCGCCGCCCACCTCGGCGAGGTGCTCTGGAGCGTCGGCCAAACCGAGGAGGCTCGGCGCGTCTTTCGCGATGCCCGATCGCGCGACGCGCAGAACGACGTCCTGCGCGAAACGTTGGCGCGCCTGCGCGTCGACCTGTGACCTGGCGCGGCGCGATGCCGCGGCCGAGGTTCGAGTCGCTCTGGCTGCGCGGCGTCGTCCTTGCCGTCACCACGCTCGCGACGGCCTGCACGACGGTGCCGCCGGCGCCTTCCGAAGCGAGCGACGTCCTCTCGGGCCGCCTCGCGCTTCGCGTCGAGCCCGTCGCCAACGAAGCGCCCCGCTCCGTCTCGGCGGCGTTCGATCTGCGCGGCGATTCGAGGGCCGGCAGCCTCGGCCTGTCGACGCCGCTCGGCAGCATGCTGGCGCAGGCACGCTGGTCGCCCGCCGAGGTCGTGCTGACGACGCCGCGCGAGACGCGTCGTTTCGCGAGCCTCGACGCGCTGACTCGCGAGGCGCTTGGCGAGAGCGTGCCGATCGAGGCCTGGTTCGACTGGTTGCGCGGCCGGCCGTGGCCCGGGGCGCCGAGCACGCCCCTGGAGACTGCGCCGACGCCGGCGTCGAATCCGCCGGCGCCGAGCTTTCGCCAGCTCGGCTGGCGCGTCGATCTGTCGCAGTTCGGCGCCGGTACGATCGCGGCGACGCGCGAGACGCCCGCGCCCATCGTGACGGTGCGAGTCCGCCTCGACGGAGCCTGAAGCGATGAGCATCGCCGCGATCTACGACGTGCCGGCCCCGGCCAAGCTCAACCTGTACCTGCACGTCGTCGGCCGCCGGGCCGACGGCATGCACCTGCTCGAGTCGCTGATGGTGCTGATCGACTGGTGCGACACGATTCACGTCGAGCCGCGACGCGACGGGCTGCTGCGCCGCCACGACACCGCGGCCGCGCTGCCCGACGACGACCTGAGCCTGCGCGCAGCGCGCGCGCTGCAGGCGGCCTCAGGCACCGCCCTCGGAGCCGACGTCACGGTCGACAAGCAGGTCCCGTGGGGCGCCGGGCTCGGCGGCGGCAGTTCGGACGCCGCGTCGACGCTGCTCGCCCTCAATCGCCTCTGGGGCCTCGACTGGCCGCTGGAGCGGCTGCTTCCCATCGGCCTGGCCCTGGGTGCCGACGTCCCTTTCTTCCTCGCCGGGACCAACGCCGTGGCCACCGGCATCGGCGAGCGGCTGCTGCCCGCAGACGTCGCGCCGGCGTGGTTTGCCGTCGTCAAGCCGGCCGCCGGGCTGGCCACGGGCGAGGTCTTCGGCCGGCCGGAGGTCGCCGAGCGCGTCGCGGCTGCTAGAATCGCGGGCTTTTCCGAGGCAAACCCGGGCGTCGATGGCGTGCCGGGAGCGCTTGCGGAAATCGGGCCTCGACTTGCCGAAGGCTTCGGAACGAACGACCTGCAGGCTGCTGCCGAGGGTCTCTGCCCCGAGGTCGAACGCGCGGCGTCCGCTCTCTCGCGAGCCTTCGGCAACAGCCGGATGACGGGCTCGGGAAGCGCGGTCTTCGCACGGGCGGGAAGCGGCCCGAACCCATCGGCAGCGATGCCGAGCGATTGGCCTTCAGGCTGGTCGGGCCGGATGTGCCGCTCCCTGGAGCGTCATCCGCTCGCAGACTGGAGCCGCTCGCGGGGCTTTTGATTCGCGGACGAGCCGCGAAGGTTCAAGGTGAACGGCGCGAGCCGGGCACCGGTGTAGGGGAGTCGCCAAGCTGGTTAAGGCATCGGATTTTGATTCCGACATGCGAAGGTTCGAATCCTTCCTCCCCTGCCAAATTCGCTGAATCGCCGCCCTCGGAGTTGTCGTGCTCTTCAATACCGTTCTCTTCACAGGCAATGCGAATCCCGCGCTCGCGCAGGACATCGCCACGCACCTGTCGATCGGCCTCGGCAAGGCCAAGGTCGGCCGCTTCTCGGACGGCGAAGTCGACGTCGAGATCGAGCAGAACGTTCGCGCCCGCGACATCTTCGTCCTCCAGCCGACGTGCTCGCCGACGAACGAGAACCTGATGGAGCTCTGCATCATGGTCGACGCCCTCAAGCGTGCGTCGGCGCGCAGGGTGACCGCGGTGATCCCGTACTTCGGCTACGCGCGCCAGGACCGCCGGCCGCGCTCGACGCGCGTGCCGATCAGCGCCAAGGTCGTCGCCAACATGCTCGAGGCGGTCGGCGTCGAGCGGCTGCTGACGATGGATCTGCACGCCGACCAGATCCAGGGCTTCTTCAACATCCCGGTCGACAACATCTACGCCTCGCCGGTTCTGCTCTCGGACCTGCAGAGCAAGCGCTATGACGATCTGGTTGTCGTCTCGCCCGACGTCGGCGGCGTCGTCCGCGCGCGCGCGCTGGCCAAGCAGGCCGGCTGCGAGCTGGCGATCATCGACAAGCGGCGGCCGAAGGCCAACGTCTCGGAAGTGATGCACGTCATCGGTGAGATCGAGGGCCGCAACTGCGTGATCATGGACGACATGATCGACACCGCCGGCACGCTCGTGAAGGCGGCCGACGTGCTGAAGGAGCGCGGCGCGAAGAAGGTGTTTGCGTACTGCACCCACGCCGTCTTCTCGGGGCCTGCGATCGAGCGGATCGCCTCGTCGAAGCTCGACGAGGTGGTGATCACCGACACGATTCCGCTCAGCGCCGACGGCAAGGTCTGCAGCAAGGTGCGCCAGCTCTCGGTGGCGTTCCTGTTCGCCGAGACGATACGGCGCATTTCCGACGGTGAGTCGGTGACGTCGCTCTTCGCCGAACAGAACAGTAACTTTTAGTCGGATAAGCGGGCTTCGCTGTGCGAAGCCCTTCTCAGGATGCGGGGCTTCGCCCCGTTGTTAACGAAGCGCCTGGTCGCGGGCCTTCATCTTTTGGAGTAGTCATGAAATTCACCGCTTACGAGCGCACTGTGCAGGGGACCGGAGCGAGCCGCCGCCTGCGCAACGCGCAAAAGGTTCCCGGCATCGTCTATGGCGCCGGCACGCCGTCCATGATCGAGCTCGATCACAACGCCCTCTTTTTCGCGCTGAAGAAAGAGGCCTTCCACTCGTCGCTGCTCGAGATGGACCTCGCCGGCAAGACCGAGCAGGTCCTGCTGCGCGACTACCAGATGCATCCGTTCAGGCCGATCGTGATGCACATCGACTTCCAGCGCGTCGATGCGACCACCAAGGTCACCAAGAAGGTGCCGCTGCACTTCGTCAACGAGGAGAACTCGCCGGCGGTCAAGACCGACGGATGCGTCGTCAACCACATCGTCAACGAGATCAACATCCAGTGCCTGGCCTCGCAGCTGCCTGAGTTCATCACTGTCGACCTGAGCAACATCACGAAGGGCCAGTCGCTTCACGTGAGCGACATCCAGCTTCCGCCCGGCACGAAGGTGGTCACGCACGGCAAGCCGAACCCCGTGATCGCGTCGGCGAACGTCCAGGCCGCCGAGGTCGAAGAAGTCGCTCCCGCGCCGGTCGTGGCTGCTGCTGCGCCCGCGCCGACCAAGGCGAAGAAGACCGAGAAGCAGAACAAGAAGTAAGGCCCCTCGACGAGGGATCCGAAGCCCCGCCTCGGCGGGGCTTTTTTATGGAAACTGCCCTTCGATAATGGCGACACCATGATCCGACTCATCGCCGGCCTCGGCAACCCTGGCCCCGACTACGCAGCGACCCGTCATAACGCCGGCTTCTGGTTCATCGACGAACTCGCCGACCGGCTGCGGGTCTCGCTCTCGCCCGAGCGCAGCTACTTCGGGATGGCGGCGCGCGCCAATGTCGGGGGTCGCCCCGTCTGGCTTCTCGAGCCGACCACCTTCATGAACCTCTCGGGCAAGTCGGTCGCCGCGCTGGCGCGCTTCTTCAAGATCGAACCGAACGAGATCCTCGTCGCCCACGACGAGCTCGACCTCATGCCGGGCCAGGTCAAGCTCAAGCTGGGCGGGTCCCACGCCGGCCACAACGGCCTGAAAGACATCCACGCCCAGCTCGGCAGCGGCGACTACTGGCGCCTGCGCCTCGGCATCGGCCACCCGGGCGTGAAGAGCGAAGTCATCAACTACGTGCTGAAGAAGCCGTCGCCCGAGCATCGCGTCGAAATCGAGAAGAGCATCGAGCAGGCGCTGTCCGGGATTGACCTCCTCCTCGACGGCGACATGGAGCGCGCGACGATGAAGATCAACGCGAGGCCGCCGCGGCCCAAGCCCGACAAGCCGGAGAAGGCTGAGCAGGGCCAGAAGCCCGAGACGCCGAACGCCGGCGATGGCCCGGAGCCGGCTCGCGTCGCCAAGACGGGAATGCCATGAAGCGCCTGCGGGTCGCCGTCGCGACGTTCGTGGCTGTGACGAGCGGTGTCGCGGGTGCCGAGACGATCTATCGCTGCGGCAACGAGTACACCAACGTCGCCTGCGCACAGGCGACGACCCTCGTTGTCGCCGACGCCGCCAGGCCCGAGCAGCGCGCCGAAGCGCGCGACGTGGCGCAGCGCGAGAAGACGCTCGCGGCCGAGATGGCGCGCGATCGCCGCGAGCGGGAAACGCTGGTGAAGCCGGCGCATGCCGCCTCGCTGAGTGCGCCGCGCGCCGCCGCCGCGCCGCCGGCCACCGCGGCGAAGAAACACGCGAAGAAGCACAACAAGAAGGCCGCAATCGACGAAGAGCGCGACTACGTCGCCACCGTCCCGAAAGCGAAGAAGCCCGGAGGCTAGCGAGCGCGGCGAGTCGCGCCGCGCGGAAGCATCAAGCCCGGACCGCCGCCTCGGCCTGCAGGCGCCGGTATTTCGCCCAGAGGGTCTCCTGCGACTCGACGTTCGCCGGGTCGAGCGGGATGCACGCCACCGGGCAGACCTGGACGCACTGCGGCTCGTCGAAGTGGCCGACGCACTCGGTGCACTTGCGCGGGTCGATGACGTAGATCGATTCACCCATCGAGATCGCCGCGTTCGGGCACTCGGGCTCGCACACGTCGCAGTTGATGCACTCGTCGGTGATGATCAGGGCCACGGATCGCTTCTCTTCACTGCTCGTTTCGTCAAGGCTCGGCGCGCTTGACCCGCTGCTGCAGCCGTTCGAGGACCAAGGGTGACACGAACTTGGAGACATCACCGGCGAGGTTGGCAATCTCGCGGACGAAGGTACCGGAGACGAACTGGTACTGGTCGCTCGGCGTCAGGAAGACGGTCTCGACCTCGGGCATCAACTGGCGGTTCATTCCCGCCATCTGGAACTCGTACTCGAAGTCGCTGACGGCGCGCAGGCCGCGGACGACGACCTTGCCGCCCTGCTCGACGACGAAGTCGCGCAGCAGGCCGCGGAAGGCTCGCACCTCGACGTTCGGGTACTTGGCGGCAAGCTCGGTGGCGATGTCGAGCCGCTCGGCGATCGAGAACATCGTGCGCTTGTGGTGGCCGGCCGCGACGGCGACGAGCAGGCGCTCGAACAGCCGGCTGGCGCGGCGCATGAGATCCTCGTGTCCGAGCGTCATCGGATCGAAGGTGCCGGGGTACACGGCGGTCAGTCGGGTCGCGGTCGTCACGTCGTTCTCCACGCGGCGAGGCGACGGCAGGCCGTCCGCCCGCCGTTGGCCCTCGATGCGGCGCAGTGTAGCCGCGCCCCTTCAGCCCGGCGCGGCCTTGCGCATCAGCTCGAAGTGGACGGCGCCGGCACGTCCGGCACGCCAGGGCTCGAGCCCGGCGGTGGCCATCGCCTGCGGGTCGCCTGGCGCGGGTCCTTCGGCATAGACGAAGCCGCCGGCGACGACGATCCGCGCTGCGGCGACGAGCGCCGGCGCCAGCAGCGGCGAATCGAACGGCGGGTCGAGGAAGACGGCGTCGAACGAGCCCGCCGGAGCGCGCGCCAGCCACTGGAGCGCGTCGGCCCGCTCGATCCGCACCGTCTCGGCGCCCAGGCGCTGCCGGGTTGCCGTCAGGCTGGCGACCAGCACCGGATCGCGCTCGAGGAGGACGACCTCGGCCGCGCCGCGCGACGCCGCCTCGAAGCCGAGCGCGCCCGATCCGGCGAAGGCGTCGACGCAGCGCCAGCCGGCGAGGGTCTGGCCGAGCCAGTTGAACAGGGTGACGCGGACCCGGTCGGGCGTCGGCCGGAGCCCCGGCCGGTCGGCGACGGGCAGCTTGCTCTTCTTCCACGCCCCGCCGATCACCCGCACCTCGCGCGGCGGCACCGCGCTCGCGCGCGCCTTCACGGCCGCACGGCGATGCCGTCGCTCGCGAGCAGCGCCTTGGCCTCGCGCACCGAGAACTCGCCGTAGTGGAAGATGCTCGCCGCCAGCACCGCGTCAGCCCCCCCGATGCGGATGCCCTCGGATAGATGCTCGAGCGAGCCGACGCCACCCGAGGCGATCACCGGCACGGCGACGGCGTCGGCGACGGCGCGCGTCAGGGCGAGGTCGAAGCCCGACTTGGTGCCGTCGCGATCCATGCTCGTCAGCAGGATCTCGCCGGCGCCGAGCGCGGTGACGCGGCGCGCCCACTCGACGGCGTCGAGGCCGGTGTTCCTGCGCCCGCCGTGGGTGTACACGTCCCAGCCCGCCGCGCCGCCGGCGCGCTGCTTGGCGTCGATCGCGACGACGATGCACTGCGAGCCGTACTTGGCCGCCGCCTCGCGGATGACCTCGGGTGACGCGACCGCCGCCGAATTGAAGCTCACCTTGTCGGCGCCGGCGTTCAAGAGCCTGCGCACGTCGGCGACCGTGCGGACGCCGCCGCCGACGGTGAGCGGGATGAACACCTGCGACGCGACCGCCTCGATGATGTGCAGGATCACGTCGCGGCCGTCGCTGGTCGCGGTGATGTCGAGGAAGGTCAGTTCGTCGGCGCCCTGCTCGTTGTAGCGGGCGGCGATCTCGACCGGATCGCCGGCGTCGCGCAGCTCGACGAAGTTGACGCCCTTGACGACGCGACCGGCGGTGACGTCGAGGCAGGGGATGATTCGTTTGGCGAGCAATGTCCGCCCGGGGTCAGGCCGGCTTCATACGCCGAGCTCGTCCGCGCGTGCCTGCGCAGCCGCGAAGTCGAGTTCGCCGCTGTAGATCGCCCGGCCGCAGATGACGCCCTCGATGCCGACTTCCTCGACCGCGCAGAGCTTCTCGATGTCGGCGAGCGACGACAGCCCGCCCGAAGCGAACACCGGGATCGTCAGCACCTGGGCCAGCTTGACGGTGGCATCGATGTTGACACCGGTCAGCATGCCGTCGCGGCCGATATCGGTATAGACGATTCCCTCGACGCCGTAGTCCTCGAACTTCTTCGCCAGGTCGGCGACCTCGTGGCCGGTGAGCTTGCTCCAGCCGTCGGTCGCGACCTTGCCATCCTTGGCGTCGAGGCCGACGATGATGTGGCCGCCGAACGCGCTGCACGCGTCGCGCATGAAGCCCGGGTTCTTGACCGCGGCGGTGCCGATGATGATGTAGCTGAGGCCGTCGTCGAGGTAGCGCTCGATCGTGTCGAGGTCGCGGATGCCGCCGCCGAGCTGGACCGGGATCTCGTCGCCCACCTCAGCCAGGATCGCCTTCACTGCCGCCTCGTTGACCGGCTTGCCGGCGAAGGCGCCGTTCAGGTCGACCAGGTGCAGGCGCCGCGCGCCGGCGTCGATCCAGCGCCGCGCCATCGCCGCGGGGTTGTCGCTGAAGATCGTCGACTCGTTCATGTCGCCCTGGCGAAGGCGCACACAGTGCCCGTCCTTCAGGTCGATCGCAGGAATCAGCAACATGGCCGAAGCAAGAGCGGACGGTGAGGAACGGAGAACGGGACGAGCGGGCCCGCGCCTCTCGCGGCGCCCGGGATCATCGTCAAGGTGTCCAGTGGAGGAAGTTGCGGTACAGCGCCAGGCCGTGGGCCGCGCTCTTTTCGGGGTGGAACTGCGTCGCGAAAATGTTACCTGCGGCCAGCGCCGAGGTAAAGCGGCCGCCGTAATCGGTTTCACCGGCACTGTGGCGCTCGTCCGACGGGCGCGCATAGAAGCTGTGAACGAAATAGAAGTGGCTGGCGTCGGGAATGCCGCGCCAGAGCGGGTGCGGGCGCGCCTGGATGACCTGGTTCCAGCCCATCTGCGGCACCTTGAAGCGGCTGCCGTCCTCCTGGAGCCGACCGTCGAGGCGAAAGCGGATCACCTCCCCGGCGATCAGCCCCAGCCCCGGCGTCCCGCCGGCGGCCTCGCCTTCCTCGCTGCGGTCGAGCAGCATCTGCATGCCGATGCAGACGCCGAGCAAGGGCTTGGTCGCGGCGGCCTCGAGCACCGCCGCCTGCAGGCCCGACTCGCGCAGCTCGCGCATGCAATCGGGCATGGCGCCCTGGCCGGGCAGGACGACGCGCTCGGCGGCCATGACCACGTCGGGATCGGCGGTGACGACGACGTCGATCTCGTCGCCCGCCGTCGTCACCTCGCGGGCGACGTGCGCGACCGCCTGCGCGACCGAGCGCAGGTTGCCCATGCCGTAGTCGACGACGGCGACGGTTCGCTTGCTCACGGCTCGACCAGGCTCAGGATGTTCGCGCTGCCGACGCGCTCACGGGCGGCCGGACTCAGCTGGCGCAGGAACGACTGGACGCTCGCATACTTCATGGCGTCGCTTTCTTCGCTTCGATGGCTGGCGTCGGTTCCGACCACGAATCGGCCAGGATTCGCCTCGATCAGCGCCAGCCACTCGGGCCAGACAGTCCTGCCGTCGCGCAGGATCGTGTAGTCGGGCGAGCGCGGATGCGACGGCCAGGTGCGTGCGCTGAGCTCGTAGACGAGGTTCGGATGACGCTCGATCATCCTGCGCGCTACGAAAAGGGGCGTGTAGCCGCCATGCGCCCAGATGACGGCGACGTCGGGAAATTTCTCGAGCAGGCTCGAGAGCTCGCGCATTCGAGTCCACTCGACGTGCACCAGGACGGGCACGCGGTACTTTCGGGCCAGGGCGAGGACGCCCGTCATCGTCGCGCCCATCGGGTCGTAGTCGGTTTCGGATAGACCCGGCGAAGGGAAATGAACCGCGGAAATTTCGCCGATCCCCTTGAAGCGGCCCGAGGCGAGCAGCGCATCGAGGCCCCGCAGGAGCCGCGGATCGTCGCCGTCCCAGCCGCTTCGGTACGACATTCGCTCGGGTGAGATCGAGGCAAAGGCGAGGAAGCGTTGCGGATGGCGCCCGGCCGCCCGGGCGATCGATTCGTTGTCGCTCTTGCGACCCCAGTTGACGAGCGCCAGCGTCGCGCCGAATCGTTCCATCAGCCCGAGCTGCATCGCCTCGTCGTTGAGGTGCACGTGGCTGTCGACGAAGGGGATGACGGCCAGGTCCTCGGCAGCGCCCGAGCCCGCCGAGCCGCCGGCAAGGCAGGCCAGGAGGGCCGTCGCCAGGAGCGTGGCCCACCGGCGTCTCGCTGCATTGCCCATGTCGCGGCTCTGCTGCCTAGAGCGACCCCTTGGTCGACGGAATCACGTTGCCGAGGCGCGGATCGAGCGTCACCGCGGTGCGCAGGGCGCGTGCGAAGGCCTTGAACACCGTCTCGCACTGGTGATGGGCGTTCTCGCCGCGCAGGTTGTCGATGTGAAGCGTCACGAGGGCGTGGTTCGCGAAGCCCTGGAAGAACTCGTGCGCGAGCTGGGCATCGAAGCCGCCGATCATGCCGGCCTTGAACGGCACGTTCATGGTCAGACTCGGGCGCCCCGAGAAATCGATGACGACGCGCGACAGCGCCTCGTCGAGGGGCACGTAGGCGTGGCCGTAGCGCGTCAGGCCGCGCTTGTCGCCGACCGCCTCGGCGACCGCCATGCCCAAGGCGATGCCGACGTCCTCGACGGTGTGGTGGCCGTCGATGTGGAGGTCGCCCTGGGCGTCGATCTCGAGGTCGATCGTGCCGTGGCGGGCGATCTGGTCGAGCATGTGGTCGAAGAAGCCGATGCCGGTCGAGATCCTGGCCGCGCCGACGCCGTCGAGATCGACGCTGACGCCGATCTTGGTTTCCTTGGTGTCGCGGCGGATGGTCGCGCGCCTCGGCGGCACGGTGGTCGAGATAGGAAGGACGGCGGTCATCGCAGGCTGGCGCGCAAGGCGTCGATCATCAGGGTATTTTCCTCTGCCGTTCCGACCGTGAGGCGAAGGCAGTCGGCGAGGAGCGGGTGCAGCCCCTCGACGTTCTTGACCAGGACGCCGCGCGACTTCATGCCCTGGAACACTTTCGCCGCGCCGGGAACGCGGACCAGGATCATGTTCGCCTCGCTCGGAAACGCGGTGACGCCCGGCGTCGCGGCCAGCTCCCTTTGCAGACGCGCGCGCTCGCCGCGCAGCAGCACCGCCTGGCGCGCGAACTCGCTGGCGTTCTCGAGCGCGAACAGCGTCGCCTCGGCGTTGAGGGCACCGATGTTGTAGGGCGGCCGGACCTTGTCGACCTCGTCGATCAGCGCCGCCGGGCCGGCGAGGTAGCCGAGGCGGACGCCGGCCAGGCCGAACTTGCTGAGCGTGCGCATGACGAGGACGTGCGGCAGCGATCCCACCTTCGCCATCCACGACCGCGACGAGAACGGCTGATACGCCTCGTCAAAGACGACCAGCCCGTCCTGCGCGCCGACGGCGGCGACGATGCGCTCGACCGCGCCTTCGTCGAACAGGTTCGCGGTCGGGTTGTTGGGGTAGGCGATATAGGTGAGCGCCGGGCGATGCGTGGCGATCGCCGCCAGCATCGCCTCGGCGTCGAGCTCGAAGCTGGCCGTCAGCGGCACGCCGACGAACTTCACACCCTGCAGCCGCGCCGACGTCTCGTACATCACGAAGCCCGGCACGGGCGCGAGGATCGTCGCCCCGGGGACGTCGCAGGCCAGCGCGAGCAGCGAGATCAACTCGTCGGAGCCATTGCCGAGCATCAGCTTGCAGCCGGACGGGAGGTCGACGTATTTCGCGAGCGCGGCGATGACGTCGCTGACGCAGCTTGTCGGATAGCGATTGATCGCGACCGCGCCGAGCCGTCGGCCGAGCTCGCGCTGCAGCGCTTCGGGCAGGCGGAACGGGTTCTCCATCGCGTCGAGCTTGACCAGGCCCGCGCTGTCCTGGATCGCGTAGGCGTGCGTCGAGCGCACGTCTTGGCGAATCACTCGCGCATACCGGCCACCAGGCGCTGCGTCGTCGCTCACGAGCCGCCTCCTTCGAGGCGCAACTCGGCGGCGCGCGCGTGCGCCTCGAGGCCTTCGCCGCGTGCGAGCGTGGCGGCGATCGGGCCGAGCGCCTTCGCACCGCGCTCGCTCACCTCGATCACGCTGGTGCGCTTCTGGAAGTCGTAGACGCCGAGCGGCGACGAGAAGCGCGCGGTACCGGCGGTCGGCAGGACGTGGTTCGGCCCCGCGCAGTAGTCGCCGAGGCTCTCGCTCGTGAAGGCGCCGAGGAAGATCGCGCCGGCGTGAGTGAGCAGCGGCTCCCAGCGCTGCGGCTCGCGCGCGCTGACCTCGAGGTGCTCGGGCGCGATCCGGTTGCTGATCGCACAGGCTTCTTCCATCGAGCGCGTCAGCACCAGCGCACCGCGGCCCTCCAGCGACGTGCGGATGATGTCGCGACGCGGCTGCACCGGCAGCAGCCGCTCGATCGCAGCGCGGACGCGATCGAGATAACCGGCATCGGGACAGAGCAGGATGCTTTGCGCGAGCGCGTCGTGCTCGGCCTGGCTGAACAGGTCCATCGCGACCCAGTCGGGCGGCGTCGTGCCGTCGGCGAGGACGAGGATCTCGCTCGGCCCGGCGATCATGTCGATGCCGACCGTGCCGAAGACGCGCCGCTTGGCGCTCGCGACGTAGGCGTTGCCGGGACCGGTGATCTTGTGGACGGCGGGAATCGTCTTCGTTCCGTAGGCGAGCGCGCCGATCGCCTGGGCGCCGCCAATCGTGAACACGCGGTCGACGCCGGCGAGCGCCGCGGCGGCGAGGACGAGCGGGTTACGCTCTCCTCCAGGCATCGGCGCGACCATGACGATCTCGCCGACGCCGGCGACCTTTGCCGGAATCGCGTTCATGAGCACGCTCGACGGATAAGCCGCCTTGCCGCCGGGGACGTAGATGCCGACGCGCTCGATCGGCGTCACCTTCTGGCCGAGCAGGCTGCCGTCGCCGTCGCGATGGCTCCACGAGCGGCCGCACGCCTCGAGCTGGCGCTCGTGGTAGTCGCGGATTCGCGCCGCGGCGGCGTCTAGGGCGCGGCGCTGCGGCGAAGGCAGCGCGGCGAGCGCGGCGGCCAGCTCGTCCGAGCCGACTTCGAGCGCCGCCATCGTGCCGGCATCGATCGCGTCGAAGCGGCGCGTGTACTCGAGCACGGCAGCGTCGCCGCGTGAGCGAACGTCGGCAAGGATGGCTTCGACGGTGGCCTCGATCGCACGATCGGTCTCGGCCGAGTACGCGAGCAGCGCCGCCAGCTCGGCGTCGAAGCCGGGCGCCGAGCTGTCGAGCGTGCGCAGCGCCAGGCTCATGGCGTGCCGGCGGCGACGGCCGCCGCGAGCGAGTCGATCAAGGCGCGGATCGGCTCGCGGTCGAGCTTCAGCGCGGCCTTGTTGACGACCAGCCGCGCCGAGATCTGCATGATCTCCTCGACCTCGACCAGCGCGTTCGCTTTCAGCGTGTTGCCCGAGGCGACCAGGTCGACGATGGCATCGGCGAGGCCGGTGAGCGGCGCCAGCTCCATCGAGCCGTAGAGCTTGATGATGTCGACGTGGACGCCCTTGTCGGCGAAGTGGTCTCGCGCGATGCGGGTGAACTTGGTCGCGACGCGGATGCGCGAGCCCTGGCGCGCGGCGGCGGCGTAGTCGAAGTCGAGCGGCGCGGCGACGCTCATCCGGCAGCGCGCGACGCCGAGGTCGAGCGGCCGGTACAGCCCTTCGCCGCCGTGCTCGAGGAGCGTGTCGAGGCCGACGACGCCGAGGTCGGCGCCGCCGTGCTGCACGTAGGTCGGCACGTCGCTGGCGCGGACCAGGACGATGCGCAGCTCGGGCCGCGAGGTGGCGACGATCAGGCGCCGGCTCGTCTCCGGGTTCTCGGCGAGCTCGATGCCGGCGGCGGCGAGCAGCGGCAGCGTCTCGTCGAGGATCCGGCCCTTCGATAACGCCAACGTGATCACGCCGGCACCCGCTCCACGTCGGCGCCGAGCGTGCGCAGCTTGGCTTCCATGCGGTCGTAGCCGCGATCGAGGTGATAGATGCGGTCGACGACTGTCGTCCCCTCCGCGACGAGGGCGGCGATGACCAGCCCCGCCGACGCACGCAGGTCGGTCGCCATCACGGTCGCGCCCGAGAGCTTGTCGACGCCCTGCACGACCGCGACGCGGCCGTCGACATCGACCTTCGCGCCCAGGCGCAGCAGCTCGTTGACGTGCATGAAGCGGTTCTCGAAGATCGTCTCGGTGATCGTCGCCGTGCCGTCGGCGATGCAATCGAGCGCCATCAGCTGCGCTTGCATGTCGGTCGGAAAAGCCGGGTACTCGCTGGTGCGCACGCTGACCGCGCGCGGCCTCGCGTCGGCGCGGACGCGGAGCCACCCGTCGCCGACCTCGATCGCTGCACCGGCCTCGCGCAGCTTGTCGATCACCGCCTCGAGGTGCTCGCCGCGCGCGTGGCGCAGCACGACGTCGCCGCCGGCCGCCGCGACCGCGCACAGGAACGTCCCGGCCTCGATCCGGTCGCTGACGATGCGGTGGGCGACGCCGTGCAGCCGATCGACGCCCTCGATGCGGATCCGGCTCGTGCCGTGGCCCTCGATGCGCGCGCCCATCGCGATCAGCATCTCGGCGAGGTCGCCGACCTCGGGCTCCTGCGCCGCGTTCTCGAGGATGGTCTCGCCCTCGGCGAGGGTTGCCGCCATCAGCAGGTTCTCGGTGCCGGTGACGGTGACCATGTCGGTCGAGATGCGCGTCCCCTGCAGCCGCTTGGCATGGGCGACGATGTAGCCGTGCTCGACGACGATCTCGGCGCCCATCGCCTGCAGGCCCTTGATGTGCTGGTCGACCGGGCGGGTGCCGATGGCGCAGCCGCCGGGCAGCGACACCCGCGCCTCACCGAAGCGCGCCAGCAGCGGGCCGAGGACCAGGATCGAGGCACGCATCGTCTTGACGAGCTCGTACGGCGCTTCGTGGGAGGTGATGCGGTCGGCGCGCAGGGCCAGCGTCCGCTCGCCGCGCTCGCCCATCTCGAGGCCGACGCCGAGCGTCTTCAGCAGGCGCGCCATCGTCGTCACGTCGTTCAGGCTCGGCACGTTCTGCAGCTCGACGCGCTCGGCCGTGAGCAGCGCCGCGCACATCTCGGGGAGCGCTGCGTTCTTGGCGCCGGAAATGACGATCTCGCCTGCGAGCCGGCGGCCGCCGCGGATGCGGAGTTGGTCCATGGGTGTGACGGCGGATGCCGCTCAGGCCGGATGTCGGTTGCTGGCGTACTCGGCGGGGGTGAGCGTCTTCATCGACAGCGCGTGGATCTGCTCGCGCATCCGGTCGCCGAGGGCGCGGTAGACGCGCTGGTGGCGGGCGACCCGGT
>Ga0207650_10001866_pt1 | contig 14867 bp, 15 predicted proteins | sample KBSS63metaG_FD_184325 | JGI IMG/M metagenome (GOLD analysis project Ga0207650, IMG submission 184325) | Switchgrass rhizosphere microbial communities from Kellogg Biological Station, Michigan, USA - KBS S6-3 metaG (SPAdes) (version 2) | ecosystem: Host-associated > Plants > Roots > Rhizosphere...
CGCTTCGCGCCAGTGGCCGAACGACGCGCCGCCCCGCCGTTGGCACCACCCTTGCTCGCGCCGGCGCTCTTGGCGGCGCGCTTGCCGGTGCCGCTGCTCGCGCGGCTGGTGCTCTTGCCGGCGCCGCCGCTTGTGCTCTTGCTGGCTGTCTTGCGCGCGCCGGCTCGCTTCGATCGCGCGTAGGCGACTTCGTAGGGCTCGCTCTTGTTCAACCGCTTGTTGTCGGGCGAGCCGCGCTTGCTCTTGTCGTCAGGCATTGCATCCTCCGGAAGTTTAGGTGCGCATCGAGTCGGTGCGTTGACCTTGCGCGCTTGGGCAAAGCGCGTTCCCGGCTGATGCGACTCGCGGCCGCGCGAGTCAGCGGTTCGCGGACGGACCGAGCGGCGCTTCCGGCAAGGTCGGGCCGAAGCCGCTCGCCGTCACCACCGCGGGGCGTGCTTCGGAGCGCGCGCTCGGCCTGGCCTCGAAGATATACAGCATCTCGGCTGCGCGACGGCGCGCCTGCGTATCGCGCAGCTCCGACCAGCGGCTGTACAGCCACCAGCCCGAAGCCACCAGCAACAACAGGAAGAGGATGCCGAAGGTCATCGTGGGGCTACTTCCGAAGTCGAGCCATTCTGCCGACGCGGGCCACGCGTCGCGATGCCGGCCGTCGGCCAAAAGCCGCCCTTCAGCCAAGGCTCCGAGACGGAGGCGCCGGCGCCTCACGTACCGTCCGCTCGTCGCGAGCATGGCGGTCGAGCAGATCGAGCAGCGCCTCGACGTCGACCGGCTTGACGAAGTGATGGTCGAACCCGGCTGCGCGCGCACGCTGCCGGTCGGCCTCCTGGCCCCATCCGGTGATCGCGATCATCAGGATCTCGCCGCCGGTCGCCTCGCGCACGCGCCGGGCGAGCTCGTAGCCGTTCAGTCCCGGCATGCCGATGTCGAACAGGCCGACCTGCGGCCGTCGCGTCGTTGCCGCCTGCAGCGCCGCGTTGCCGTCGTACACGACCTCGATCCGGTGCCCAGCGGCCTCGAGCATGACCGCCAGGCTGTCGGCGTAGTCGCCGTTGTCGTCGGCGACGAGGATGCGCAAGCCGCGTGGCGCGGGCACTGCGCTCTTCGCCACGACGCTGCCAGCGGGCTGCTCGGCGTCAGCCAGCCGCGGCAGACGGACCGTGAAGGTCGAGCCCTGGCCGAGGCCGGCGCTCGCGACCGCGATCGTGCCGCCGTGCAGTTCGACCAGCTGGCGCGCCAGGGCAAGGCCGACGCCGAGCCCGGCGCGGCCGCGCTCGATCGACTTGTCGACCTGGATGAACATCTCGAATACCTGGCCGTGCATCGACGGATCGATGCCGGTGCCGTTGTCGATGATGCGGACCGCGACGCTCGCGGCGGCGACTTCGAAAGCGATCTCGATCCGCCCGCCCGGATCGGTATAACGAGCCGCGTTGCCGAGCAGGTTGACGAAGATCTGCGCCAGCCGGGTGCGGTCGGCCGAGACCCAGATCGGCGCCGGCCAGGCCACGACCAGCGCGTGGCGGCGCTCCTGCAGCCCCGGGGTTACGCTGTCGACCGCCGAACGCAGCACCTCGACCAGGTCGAGCGGCTCGAGGCGCAGCGCCAGGCGCCCGGTCGAGATGCGCGAGACGTCGAGCAGGTCGTCGATCAGGCGCACCAGCTGCTGCAGCTGGCGCTGCATGATCGCGCGCATGCGCGCCTTGGTCACGGGATCGGCCTCGTCGCGGCTCAGCACCGAGAGCGCGGTGGTCAGCGGCGCGAGCGGATTGCGCAGCTCGTGGGCGAGGATGGCGAGGAACTCGTCCTTGCGCCGATCGGCCGCCTGCAGCGCCGCGGCCTGGCCGCCGAGCTCGCCCAGCATGTCGTTGAAAGCGTCGACCAGCGCGCCGACCTCGTCTTCGGTCGTCTTCTCGGCGCGGAGCGAGTAGTTGCGCCGCTGCACGACGTCGCGCGCGACGTCGGCGACGGCGACGATCGGATCGGTGACGGTGCGCTGCAGGCGCTGTGCGATCAGGCTGGCGAGCGCCAGGCTCGCCAGGCTGACGGCGCCGAGGATCGCCAGGTAGTCGCGCAGGCGCGGCATGACGTCGTAGCGGGCGCGCAGGACCATCGTTCCCAGCCGCTCGCCGTTCTGCTCGATCGCCAGCTGCAGGTCGAGCCGGTCGCCTTCGAAGAAGTGTCCTTCGCGCTTGTCGGCCAGCGTCGCCGAGGGAGGCTCCTGGCCGTTCGCCGAGTACGACGCGTACAGCCGATCGTCCGCGTCGTAGATCGCCGCGGCCTCGATCTGCGGCCGCAGGCGCAGCAGCGAGAGGTTCTCGCGCGCGGCCCGCGGGTCGTCGAAGGCGAGCGCCGACATGCTCGACTGCGCCACCAGGTTGCCTTGTGTCTTCAGGTCGTCGATCCAGCTGGTGCGATAGGCCCCGAGCTCGTAGAGCAGGAGGGCGACCGCGCTCAGCAGGAGCGCGAAGAACGTCGTCGTCAGGACGACGCGCATCATCGTCGTGCGGATCGAGGTCACCGGCGTCACGGCGAAACGACTCGTTCGGCGACCGCGAGCAGGCGCGAGCTCAGCCTGAGTCCGGACCGTTCCGCCGCCGCCGGCGCGGCCTCGAAGCGGACCCGGCCATCGACCAGGATGAAGTTGAGCGCGCCGCCTTCGGCCAGACCGGCGGGTGCATCGGTGATGACCAGGATCGCCTTGCCGGCGACCTGTGGCATCACCGCCGGCGCGCGCGTGCCGCGGCCGAGGTAGAGCACATGGATGCCCTCGAGCGCGTCGCCCGCGGCGACCTTGCGCACGATCAGCGCTCGACCGTTGACGCGGCGCCCGGCGACGAGCTGCTCGAGCTCGGCAAGGACCGCGTCGGCGCTCATCACGCCGATCACCTGCGGCGCGTCGGCGTTCGCGAACGACGCCGGCGGCCAGTCGACGTAGGGCAGGAACTTGTAGATGTAGGCGGCCTTGACGCTGGCCTCCGGCGCTTCCACGGCGTTGGCGGCGAGCGCCGCCGCGAGCAGCCCGGTCGCGGCCAGGCCGATCAGCCAGCGCCGCGCCCGTCCGATCGGGCGTCGCGTCGAACCTTCGAGCGCGAGCGCCGCGGTCATGGCTGGAAGCGCGGTTGCACGAAGTAGCCGCGCTCGATCTCGACCCGGTTCGTGGCCACGCCCCATTCGGCGTGGCGTGGATCGAGCAGGTTCTGCACGCCGAACAGCACTTCGAGCGCCGGCGTCGCTTTCCAGCCGATCCGGGTGTCGAACGTGGTGTAGGCCGGCACCACCGGGTTGGGCCGCTCGCCGACATAGCGCACGTCGACGTCCCAGCGCCAGGCGCGGCCCAGGTCGAGCGACGAGCGGACCGAGCCGTGGCGCCGCGAGTCGTTGCCGAGCGCGGCCAGGCTGCCGACGTCGCTGGCGCCGGACGCCACGTGCAGGTTCTGCCGCAGCAGCACGACGCCGGCGTCGAGGCGCCACGACTCGACGACGCGCCAGCGCGCCCACACCTCGAGGCCGCGCGTCCGGCCCTCGATGCCGTTCTCGAACTGCAGCCCTTGCCCGGTCGGGGCGAGGCTGCGCAGGTGCTGTTGCTCGGCCTGGAACAGCGTCGCTGCATACGACAGCATCGGGCTGTATTGGGCGCGATAGCCGAGCTCGAGGATGTTGGCGACCTCCGACTGGAAGTTCGGCCCGCCGGCAAGGACGTACGGAGGCTGCCCGGGAGAGAAGAATTCGCGATCGATGCGCGATGGCGCGCGGACCGCGCGCGACAGCGACGCCCAGAGCGTGTGGTTGGACTGCGGTACCCGGGCCACGCGCACGCTCGGCAGCGTCTCGATGCCGGTGTAGGGATTGCCTTCGAGGCTGGCGGCGAGCGCCATCGTCAGCGTCGGCGTGAGCTCGATCTGGTCCTGGGCGAACACGCGGGCCCAGCTCAGGCTACGCGATCCGGGGATGAACGCGAGCGCGGGGCTCGGGGCGACGCGATCGCGCGCGTAGTCGTAGCCGCCGCCAAGTGTCAGCCGTTGCGCTTCGCCGGCCCTGAAGGTGTACTGCGCGACCGCATCGACCGTGTCGAGGATCTCGCTGAAGCTCTGCGGGTGGTCGCGCTCGGTGTGGTCGACATACGCCTGGGCGCTCAGCTCTGCGCCATCGTCGAGGCTGCGCTGCCAGCGTCCCACCACGTTGGCACGGGAGAACTTGCGCGCCGCGGGCGCTTGGTCGATGGTGCCGCGGTGGGCGTCGCCCTGGACCGTGAAGGCATCGCGCTGGCGCGACCAGTCGGCGCGAAAGCCGACCTGCATGCCGTCGGCCGCGTCGTTGATCGACGAGCCGTCGGCGCGGTGGCTCGTGCTGCGGTCGTACGACTTGCCGTAGATGCGGAAGTTCTCGCCCGAGCCGGTCTCGCCGCCGAAGCGGACGGCGCCACCGCGCTCGCGGTTGCCGACCTCGCCGCCGGCGAAGGCGCCGCGCGTCGCGGCAGCGGGCTTGTTGATGATCTGGATCAGGCCATCGACCGCGTTGGTGCCCCAAAGCGCGGTGATGCGACCGGTGACCACCTCGATCCGCTCGACGTCTTCGAGCATCACGTCCTGGGCTTCCCAGAACACGCCCGAGAAAAGCGGCGTGTAGACGGTTCGGCCGTCGATCAGCACCAGCATCTTGTTGGCAGGACGTTGTTGAAGCCGCGCGCGCTGATCGCGTACTGGTTGGCGTCGGCGCGGGCGACATCGAGCGTCGGCGCGAGGCGCAGCGCCTTGGGGATCGTGGTCGCGCCGGAGCGCCGGATGTCGTCGCCGCTGATCACGTACACCGACGCGGCGACGCGGTCGAGCCGCTCTGCGGAGCGCGAGACGGTGGTGACGACGACCTCGCGCAGCTGCTCGAGCGAGAGATCGGCCAGCGCTCCGGTCGACGCCGCCTGTTCGTCCGCCGGCGCCGCGCCGGCACCGGGCGCCGCGCTCGCCGCGAGCGCTGTCAGCGCCGCCAGCACCACGACATGCCGGCCCCTCGCCCATGACTTGCGTGTCGACATCGTTGCCTGCGTCAAAGAGCCGTTCGATTCCGGCAAGGCAGAGAGCAGAACGAGCGTACGGCAGCATCTTCGCGTGCCAGGGCGCGCGGTCGCGGGGGGCAAGCTCGTCGGTGCGGCCCTCGCTCCGCCCGGACCCGGCCCCTGGGCAAGGGGCGAGCCCGGCAAAGGTCGCGGCTACGCTTCGCCCGCTGCGGAGGCGGCCGGGCCGCGCCGGCGCATGCCCCTGATCATCAGATCGACGCACTCGCCCAGATAGCGCGCATCGCACGGCTTGGGCAGGAAGATGTCGTATTCGTCGAAGCCGCTGCGAACGAACGCTTCCTCGAGGCTGGTGTGCATCGCGATCATCGACGTGCTCGTCTTCGGATTGCTGCGCAATGCCCGGCCGACCGCGAGGCCGTCGATCCCCGGCATGTCGACGTCGAGGACCACGGCATCGAAGTCCTCGCGCTGCGACGCGGCGAGTGCGGCATGGCCGCTGTCGACCGCCTCGACGCTGTAGCCGAGCGCCTCGAGCGAGGCGGTGACGAGCAGGCGCATCACCGCTGAGTCGTCGACCGTGAGAACTCGCCCGCGGGGTTGAGTTGCGGTGACCGGATGCATCGCGACGAGCTTAGCGGCAGTGACCACGTTCGACCAGCCCGGCGCGAAGCGTGACGTAGCTCGTGGCCGGCCATGCCGGGAAATGAGGCAGCGTGACGCCAGCCTCGGCTGATCGCAGCGATCAAGCGCTTGCGCGCAGGTTATGCACAACGTTATCAACGGACCCGGCCGCGAAAAAATATTTTGCACCCGAGAATCGGGCTGCCTCTTCATTCAGGAGCCCTCATGGCCGACGTTGCCGAGCCCATCCCAGACGCCAAGGAAGGCGACAAGAAAATGCGCGAGCGCGTCGACAAGCTCGTCGCCCAGGCCGCTGCCGAGAGCACGGGATCGATCAAGCTGGCGCGCTCGTCGCTCGACTACACCGTCCAGGCCGCCTTCCTGCCCGTCGTCGCCGAAGGCTTCGACGGAGCGCTCGGCGAGGCCCAGGCGGCAGTCATGACGACGAGCTACGTCCAGAAGGGCGGCGACGCGCGCAACCGCCCGGTGTGCTTCGCCTTCAACGGCGGCCCGGGCTCGGCCTCGATCTGGCTGCATCTCGGCGCGCTCGGCCCGAAGCGCGTCGTCACCCCCGACGACGGCAGCATGCCGGCGGCGCCCTACGCGGTCGCCGACAACCCGCACAGCTGGTTCGAGCACTTCGACCTGGTCTTCGTCGATCCGCCGCACACCGGCTGGTCGACGACGGCGAGCGCCGAGGCGAGGAAGAAGATGCTCTCGGTCGACGGCGACGTCGCGGCGCTGACCGAGGTGATGCGCGTCTGGCTGACGCGGCACAAGCGCTGGGGTTCGCCGGTCTATCTCGCCGGCGAAAGCTACGGCACGACCCGCGGCGCGGCGATGGCCGACAAGCTGCAGAGCGCCGGCGTGGCGCTGTCGGGGCTGATCCTGATCTCGTGCGCGATGGACCTGCAGAGCATCGTCTTCGCGCCCCTCAACGACCTGCCGCATGCCCTCTTCCTGCCGGCGTTCGCCAACGTCGCCCAGTACCACGGGCTGCTCAAGGACGAGGCCGCGAAGTCGCCGGCGGCGGCGCGCGCGGCCGCCGAGAGCTTCGTCGACGAGGACTACGCTGCGGCGCTGCTCGCCGGCGCGCGCCTCGACGGCAAGCGGCGCGACCGCATCGCCCGCCGCGTCGCCGAGCTCACCGGGCTGCCCCAGGCGTTGGTTGAAGAGAAGAACCTGCGCATCAGCGACAACACCTTCTTCATGGAGGCGCTGCGCGCGCAAGGCCGCATCGTCGGTCGTCTCGAGGCGCGCGCGACCGGGCCGGCGGCAGCCAGCCGCGGCCACGAAATGGAATTCGATCCCGGCATCGAGGCGATCGCGCCGCCATACACGATGGCGGCGATGGCTTACTTCGGCGAGCAGCTCGGGATGAGCACCGAGATTCGTTACGAGGTGCTCTCGCACGATGCGCACAAGGCCTGGAACTGGAACCGCGGCGAGGACAAGGGCAACAGCTACGCGACGACCAGCCCCGACCTCGCGCGGGCGATGCGCCGCAATCCGCATCTCAAGGTCTTCGTCGCCAGCGGCCGCTACGACCTCGGCACGCCGTACAGCGCCAGCGACTGGTCGCTGGCCCAGCTCGACGCGCCCGCCCACGTGCTCGCTCGCGTCACCCATCGCTACTACGACGCGGGCCACATGATGTACACGCGCGAGGCCGATATGACGCAGCTGAAGACCGATCTCGCGGCGTGGCTCGAAGGTTGAGAGCGGAACCGCCCCCTCGCGCTCACCAGCCGAGCACGAGGCGCAGCGGCAGGTAGATCGCGAGCCCCGCGAGCAGCGGTCCGAGAACGCCCGGCCTCCAGGCATAGAAGACTGTCGCGGCACCGGCTGCCGGCAGGCGCGCATCGCGCCAGGTGTCGATCAGCGTGCCGTGGGCCATGAAGATCTCCGGCGCGGTGACGGCGACGATCGCAGCCAGTGGCGCGACCTGCAGGGCGCGTTGCAGCGGCTCGGGGATGCGCGTCTCGCGCCCGGCGACGAGGAAGAAGTTGCGCGCGATCGCGGTCACCGCGGCCATGCCGAGGATGGTCGCGGCAGCGTAGGCCCAGCTCGGCATCGTCATGATCCCGAGCCGCGCAACGCGTCGGCGGCGCGGCCGGCGCGCGTCATCACCAGGCCCGCCGTCACCGCCGCGGCGATCGCGACCAAGATGTTGAGCTTCAGCGGCAGCGAGAACGCGGCGATTGCCGCCGCCGCCGAAACGATCGCGGCGACCCAGGCGGTGCGATCGTTGAGCAGCGAGTAGGCGATTCCGAGCATCGACAGCGTGCCGGCGAAGCCCAGGCCCCACGCGAGCGGCACCAGCGACGACAGGAAGATGCCGAGGAGCGACGACACCTGCCAGATCACCCACACGGCGGCCGCGCCGCCGGCGGCGTAGCGCGCCTGCCCGGTCTGGTGACCGCGGCCCGGCCACGCCTTCTGGAACACCAGCAGATTGAGGTCGGCAAGCAGGTAGCCCAGGACGAGGCGACGGCGACGCGGCAAATGGCCGATGTGGACGCGCCACTGCGAGCTGAAGATGGCGAAGCGCAGGTTGACGCAGAACGCCGAGGCCCAGATCACCCACATCGGCGCGCCGCTCGCGATCAGCGGCAACGCCGCGAGCTGGGCGCTGCCGGCATAGACGGTGAGCGACATCAGCACCGACAACGCGACACCGAGGCCGCTCTGTGTCATCGCCACGCCGGTGACAACGCCCCATGCGGCGAGCCCGGGGCCGAAGGCGAGCATGTCGCGAACGCCGCGGCGGAAGTGCGCGTCATGGGCAAGAGCGCGCAAGGTCATCTGCGCGACTCTACAGTTCGGGCGTCTTCTTCACCGGCGCTGCCCATGACCGACCTGTCGAGCTTCGCGATCACCAGGAAGTGGCCGGCCCGCCACCCGGAGCTGCTGCAGCTCTATTCGCTGACCACGCCCAACGGCGTCAAGGTCTCGATCATGCTCGAGGAGACGGGGCTGCCGTACGAGCCGCACCGGATCAACTTCGACAGCGGCGACCACAAGTCGCCCGAGTTCACGTCGCTCAATCCGTACAACAAGATCCCGGCGATCCTCGATCCGAACGGCCCCGACGGCAAGCCGCTGGCGTTGTTCGAGTCGGGGGCCATCCTGCTCTATCTCGCCGACAAGACCCGGCGGCTCATCCCGGCGGACCTCTCGGGTCGCTACGAGACGATCCAGTGGCTGATGTTCCAGATGGGTGGGATCGGGCCGATGTTCGGCCAGATCGGCTTCTTTCACAAGTTCGCCGGCAAGGACTTCGACGACAAGCGGCCGCGCGACCGCTATGTCGGCGAAGCGAAGCGCCTGCTCGATGTTCTCGATCGCCGTCTGGCCGGCCGCGAGTGGATGATGGGCGACGCCTTCACGATCGCCGACGTCGCGATCTTCCCGTGGGTGCGCAACCTGGTCGGCTTTTATGGCGCGGGCGATCTCGTCGGCTTCGATTCCATGGCCGAGGTCAAGCGCGTGCTCGCGGCATTCCTGGCACGGCCTGGGGTCCAGCGCGGGCTGCTGATCCCCGCCGTCGGCAGTTAGCGCGAAAGCCCGGGCGGCATCACGTCACACGCGCTGCCTGCCGTCTGACGCATAAGCGCGTCAACCCCCTCTTCAGTCCTACAGATCCGGCGCCGGTGCCGAGGTAGAGTGAAGCGCGTCGCCGTCTTCTGTCAAGCCCATGAACCGTCCGATCGAACGTCGCCAATCGGAGCGCAGAGCCGATGAACCGGTCTCGCCCGAATTTCTGCGCGTGCTCGAACTCTGCGGCGGCGAGCTGCGCCAGGGCGATCGAGCCGTGCTCGGCAGCAGCGAGGCGCGCGGCGCGGGCGACCGGCGCAAGTCGGGCGGCACGGCAGACCACGCCGAGCGGCCCGGCCCGGCGCGCAACAGCCGCGACTGACGTCTTAGAAGCTAGGCCGCGAGAGCCGACGCCGCCTGGGCGGCCAGGCACTTGTTGCACTTGCCCAACCCGGGCAGGCGCGAGTCGGGCTTGCCGTCGCCGGTCTTGAAGTTGGCTTGGCAACGCCGGCAGACATACATCTTCGAGCTCGACATCATCGGCTTGACCCCCGGCTCGCCCGACGGTCGGGCGGCGACGTACTCGGCCTGCGTCTGGCGCAGCTTGAGCGAGGCATTCGACGCGGCAGCGGCGGGTGCCGAGGTAGGCGCAGCGACGGCTGGCCCTTTGGACGGGGGAGCGGAGCGACGGGCGGTCATGGGCGGGCACCTGATGAGAGTCGGCGGACGCCGAACGCAAGAGCATGCGCCGTCCGCGGGGGCACTATTGTCCCAGTAAACCCGATCGTCGACACGAAGGGTTTGCCTTGACCTTACGCCGCGCGGGAGGATGCGCTCACTTGCGCAAGCCTCCCAATCTCGAAGCGACCGCTAGCGCCGGCTGAGGCTCTCGCCGCGATCGACGTCGAGTGCGTCCTCGCGCACCGTCACCGCGCCTGGAAGCGTCGCCAGCAGCGCCTTGCCTGAGCTGCCCGCCTCGCCGGCGACGGCGATGCGGCGCCGGCTCACGCCGAGCTGCGCTGCAGCGTAGCGCTGGACGTCGGCCGAGCCGACCGCCCCGATCCGCTCGATCCGCGTCTTCAGCTCGCCCGCAGGCCGGTTGGCGACGACCAGCGAGCGGATAGCGCCGGCCAGTCCTGCGGTCGTCTCGACGCTGCGGCTGAAGCCGCCGATCAGCGTCGTCTTGCGCGCGGCCAGCTCCTCGGCGTCGACCGGTTGCGTCATCAGACGGTCGATCTCCGCCTGTATCAAGGCGACGACCTCGGCCGCCGACTCGTTCTTGGTCTGCACCGAGACCCGCAGCAGCGCGGCCTCGCGGCGCGCTTCGATGCCGCTCGAGACGCCGTAGCTGAGGCCGCGCCTGATGCGGATCTCCTGGTTCAGGCGCGACGAATAGCCGCCGCCGAGCACCGCGTTGAGGACGGCGCCGACCGTGCGCTCCTCGTCGCTGCGATCGGGAAGTGCCAGCGCCAGGACGACCCCGGTCTGGCCCGCGGTGGTCATGTCGACGATTGCGGCCGCCGGGCTCGAAGGATCGGCCGCGGCGCGAGGCGCCTTGACGAGCGGCGTCGCCGGCGCGGTCCAGCTGCCGAAGTGACGTCGCGCCAAGGCCAGGCCGGCGTCGGCGTCGATGTCGCCGGCAAGGATCAGGACCGCGTTGTCGGGCCGGAACGCCTGCCGGTGCGCGGCGACGAGATCGGCGCGGACGATCCGCGGCAACGAGTCCGGCGTGCCGCTCGCGGGATGGCCGTACGCGCCCGGCCCGTAGGCCAGTCGCTGGGCGACGATCGAGGCGAGCGTGCTCGGTTCCGCGTAGGCGACCTTCAAGCCGTCGAGCGCCTGCGTGCGAACGCGTTCGAGCTCGTCGTTCGCGAATACCGGCTCGCGCGTGACTTCCGCGACCAGCGCGAGCGCGGCGTCGAGCTTGGGCGTCGTCACCGTGATCGAGACCAGCGCATGGTTCCAGCCCGCAGCGCTGTCCAGCGAGCCGCCCAGTGTCTCGGCCGCTGCGGCGAGTTGCGGCGCGCTGTGGCGTCGGGTGCCTTGCGTCATGAGCGACGCGCTCAGCGACGCCAGGCCGGCGAGCCGAGGCGGATCGGCCTCGGCGCCGGTGAGCGCGACCAGCTCGGCGCTCACCAGGGGCACGCCCTCGCGCCGGGCGACGATCACGCGCAGGCTGTTGCCGAGCGTCGTCTCGCTCGGCGCCGCGATCGTCAGCGGCCGCGGCGGCGCCGCTGGCGGCGGCGTCGGGGAGGGCTGCGCGAGGCCGTCGCCGGCAGCAAGCGCGATCGCCAGCGCGAGCGCAAGCGCGGCGCGACGACGAGGTTCGTGGCCGAGCGCGCTCATCGCTTCGCCGCCGGTTCCTGGCGATAGTCGATCGCCACTTTGTGCGCGCCGAGGACGTAGCGGCGCAGCACGCGTTGCACGTCGTCGGCGCTCACGCGCTGCAGCGCGGCGAGCTCGCTGTTGACGCGCGCCGGATCGCCGAGGAGCACCGCCGCCTCGGCCAGCGCGATGCCGAGGCCGAGCGGCGTCTGGCGCGAGTTGAACGCCTCGGTGATGAGCTGGGTCTTGACCTTGGCCAGCTCGGCCGGGCTCGGCGGCGTCTTAGCCAGGCGCGTGACTTCGGCCAGCAGCGCCTTGCCGAGCGCATCGGTCGACTTGCCCCCGGCGGCGATCGCGTAGGCGATCAGGAGGCCGGGGCCGACGCGCAGATCGGCGTTGAATCCGGACTGCGTCGCGATCCGCTGCCGATACACGAGCGCCTGGTTCAGTCGCGACGACTCGCCCGCGGCGAGCACCGCAGCGGCGACCTGCAGCGCCGGTGCGTCGGCACTGTCGGCCGGCGGTGCCAGCCAGGTGAACGCGACCGCCGGCAACGGCACCTGCGGTCCGGTGACCTCGACGCTGCGATCGCGGGTCCAGGGCGGCTCGCTGGCGTCGAGCCGGGGCAGCGGCTCGCTCGGCCGCGGGATCGCGCCGAAGTACTTGTCCACCCACGCATCGAGCTGCGGCGGGTCGAAGTCACCGGTGACGACGAGCGTCGCGTTGTCGGGCCGGTAGTAGCGCTTGTGGAAGGCGACGACGTCCGCCAGCGTCGCCGCCTCGAGATCCTCGATGCTGCCGATCCCCGGGCGCTTGTACGGATGCTCGAGGTAGGAGGAGGCGACGAACGCGAGGTAGAACAGGCGGCCGTACGGGGAAGCGAGCACGCGTTGCCGGTACTCCTCGGCGACGACCGAGCGCTCCGACCTGAAGGTCGCCTCGTCGACCTTGAGGTTCATCATCCGCTCGGCCTCGGCCCAGAGCAGCGTCTCGAGGTGATTCGACGGAACGACCTCGTAGTAGTCGGTAGCGTCGTCGCGAGTCGATGCGTTGTTCTCGCCGCCGACGTCCTCAGTCAGGCGATCGAACTGCTCGGCGCGCAGGTGCGTGGTGCCCTTGAACATCATGTGCTCGAACAGATGGGCGAAGCCCGATCGGCCCGGCGGGTCGTCGCGACTGCCGACGCGATACCAGACCTGCACGCTCACCGTCGGGCTGGAATGGCTGGCGACCGAAAGCACTTGCAGGCCGTTGCCGAGACGGCGCTCGCGATAGACCACCGGCGCGACCTTCAGCGCGGATGCGGCGTCGGCTGCGTCGGCCGGCGCGGTCGACGCGCGAGCGCCCGGCGGCGCGAGCGGAAGAGCTGTGCAGGCGACGAGCGCGATCAGGACGGCGTGACGCGCAGCGATGGCAACCATGTCTCGATGATAGGAGTGCTGCATAAGCATGCGACGAATGGGTCGTTGGCGATTCGCCGCGCGCTCCCTAGGATCGCTCTCCCTTGCCGCCGCACGTCGGCGCGCTTCCGGAGATCGAGTTGAGCCAAATTGGATTCCTTCGCAGCGGCGTTGCCGCTGTCGCGCTGTTCGCCGCTCTCGCGGCGTCTGCTGCCGACGTCACCCTTCTCAACGTCTCGTACGACCCGACGCGCGAGCTCTACCAGCAATACAACGCTGCTTTCGCGTCGTACTGGAAGGGCAAGACCGGCGACCAGGTCAGCCTGCGCCAGTCGCACGGCGGCTCGGGCAAGCAGGCGCGCTCGGTGATCGACGGCATCGAGGCCGACGTCGTCACGCTCGCGCTCGCGGGCGACATCGACGAGATCGCTGCCAAGTCGAAGCAGATTGCTCCCGACTGGCAGAAGCGCCTGCGCCACAACAGCGCGCCCTACACGTCGACCTACATCTTCCTGGTGCGCAAGGGCAATCCAAAGGCGGTGCGCGACTGGGGCGATCTGGTCCGGCCCGGGATCTCGGTGATCACCGCCAACCCGAAGACCTCGGGCGGCGCGCGCTGGGGCTATCTCGCCGCGTACGGCTACGCACTGCGCCAGCCCGGCGGCAACGACGCGAAGGCGCGCGACTTCATCACGCGGCTGTTCCACCAGGTGCCGGTGCTCGACTCGGGCGCGCGCGGCGCGACCGTCACCTTCGCCGACCGCGGCATCGGCGATGTCCTGCTCGCCTGGGAGAACGAGGCTCATCTCGCGCTCAAGGAGTTCGGCGGCGACAAGTTCGAGATCGTCTATCCGCCGACGAGCATCCTCGCCGAGCCGCCGGTGGCGGTGGTCGACAAGATCGTCGACAAGCACGGCACGAGGAAGGTCGCCGAGGCCTATCTCGAGTACCTGTATTCGCCCGAAGGCCAAGAGATCGCGGCGAGAAACTTCTACCGGCCGATCGACGAGAAGGTCGCGCTCAAGTACGCGGCGCAGTTCCCGAAGGTCGCGCTCTTCACCATCGACGAGGTCTTCGGCGGCTGGGCCAAGGCGCAGAAGACGCACTTCGCCGACGGCGGCGTGTTCGATCAGATCTATAGCGCGAAGTGAAAATGCGCCGCGGCGCGGTGCTCGCTGCAGCGAAGGCAGCGAGCGACCTGCTCGTCAGGGGAGCGCTTCGCTGACGAGGAGCGTGCCGCTGGTCCGGTGAGTCGCCGGGTCGACCACCAGCAGCGCACCGGCGACGCGATCGCTCGCGAAGCTCTCGAGCGGCAGCGGCTGCTGCGTCTCGACCACCACGTCGCCGATGTCGTTGACGGCGAGCGCGTCGGCGGCGTGCGCCGTCAGCGTCGTGATGTCGAGCCGGCTGTCGATCGCCGTGATGCGGCCCTGCAGCCAGCGGTTGCCGTGGCGCAGCCAGTACTTGCGGCCGACGGTCGCCGGCTCGCTGTCGAGCCAGGCGAGCGTGGCGCGAAAGCGCGCCGTCGGTGCGACCGCGCCGGGAGTCGCCAGCCAGTCGCCGCGCGAGACGTCGAGCTGGCGGTCGAGGACGACCCCGACCGAGCGATCGGCACCGACGCTGGCGACGCGGCCGCCGGCGGCGTGCAGCTCGGCGACGCGGGCGGTCTCGCCGCTCGGAAACACGACCAGCTCGGCGCCGACTGCGACCGTGCCGCGCGCCACCCGACCCCAGAGCACGCGCGAGCGGTGGCCGACGCCGTCGCCGGCCTGTGCGCCGACATACTGCACCGGCACCAGCGCCGTCCCGTCGACCGCGCTTTCGCTCGGCAGTTGCTCGAGCAGGGCGAGCAGCGTGGGCCCGTCGTAGTCGGCAATCGTGCTGGGCCGGCTCACGTTGTCGCCGTGCAATGCCGAGATCGGCACGATGCCTGCCGGTTCGAAGCCAGCCTCGGCAGCGAAGGCGATCAG
>Ga0207650_10001867_pt1 | contig 14866 bp, 14 predicted proteins | sample KBSS63metaG_FD_184325 | JGI IMG/M metagenome (GOLD analysis project Ga0207650, IMG submission 184325) | Switchgrass rhizosphere microbial communities from Kellogg Biological Station, Michigan, USA - KBS S6-3 metaG (SPAdes) (version 2) | ecosystem: Host-associated > Plants > Roots > Rhizosphere...
GAGTGTTGCAAGACAGATTCTGAAATGTTTCCTGAATGACGTGAGTGGCATCGCAGGAATCGCTCATCAGAAGGTGAGCAATTCCTGCTACGCGTTCGCGATACGGCTTCACGGGACTCTCATTCGATCGAGTCTTCTCCAGAAACGCTGCTTCTCTGCGCGGCCATTCCATTAGTTCGTTTCCTTGCATGTCATCTGTCCATTCTGGATATCAAGGATTCAGAATTCTCGTGTTCTCTGCTGCAGGCGCGTTCACAAGTCGCCGCCTGCAGCAGATTCGCGTTTTCGGCTACTTGCTGCCGAGTCGACTTACAGAAGCAGGCAGTGGACCGAAAGCAGCAGGTGGCAGACGATGATGCGTGGCGGCCTCGTATGCGGATGCCGCTTTGATGACTGCCGAATCGCTGCCGGGTGCGGACCAGAACATCATGCTGATTGGCATCGGGTAGGGCAGTTGGGACTCCACCTCGCCGGTGACTTCGATGTAGTCCTTCTTGTCCGGTGTGAGTGCGTAAGTCTGGTCATACACGATCTGCGTGTATCCGGCGGGTATGTCCATTTCGGGTCCGCCGAGAAGGGCGGTGAAAGCAGTGCAACAGCTGATAGTGGGACGGTCGTTGACTTCGGGCTCGCCTGGCCCTCCCAGCTTGTATGGCGGAGTGGTCTGCTCCGGATTGACGAACACATCAATGTTGTTCTCGTACATGACCTTCAGAATGACCATTCGCAGCACGGATTGCATTTTCAGATAACTTACCGATTCGGGATTCGCCCGCGGATCCTTATCGCCGATGGCATTCATGGCACTGGCCCGTTGCGCATCGTTTTCAAATTTCGCATTGGCAACCCAGCTTTCCCAGTCTTTCACGCGCGTATCGCCGCGTTCGGCGAGGTACCTATTGATGGTGAATGGACTGCTGGGATTTCCAAGCCGCTGGCTGATGCGTCGCAGCGTGAGCTTCTCAGACAGCGGCGCCTTTCCCATCGACAGCGCGACAGCGTAATCCACCGATGTGACGTCCCATCCGGGAACTGCGAACTCCAGCTCACCGGTCGCAGTCTTCTGCCAGAAATATTCGGGCGCATTGTGCGGAAGGATTTCGGAGAGTGCCTGCTGAAAGGTGTATTTCAGGTTGGGCACGGTGGGATCGTCGGCGTACATGGGATCCACTGTTTCAACGAGCTCGGCGCCAAGCTTATCGCGCAGGACCGACTTGATTTCCTTGTCGATCTGATCGCTGATGGCGACATCGTTTTTCGTGTGCTTCACCATGAATTCGCGTGCAATAGCAACGCGCACTCCCTTGAGCGGTTTGTCGGCCACGTCTTTATCGCTGACGAGGAAGCTGGCATAAGGCTCTTTCGGAATGAGGGCTTTGGGAATGGAAGTGAACATGTCATCCGATTCATAACCCTTGATTGCGTCGAGCACCATCACGGCATCGGCCACCGTGCGGCAATGAATTCCTGCCCGATCGCCGGCGTTCTTGCTGCCGACGCCACCGTCCATCAGGATGCCTTTCGTGGTGAGAAGATTGACGATGTTGTTTCGTGAAGCGGGCCCTTTGCAGGAAGCGGATCCCTGCTCACATATGGAGCACGTTGCCAAATTGGCTGCTACGGACACGCCGGAACCGTTGCTTGTGCCTCGCGGTTCTCGTGCGGTGTCGTAAGGATTGCAGGCCTGACCGCCCCATTGCGCGTACTTCAAATTGCCGAACGGCATGTTGGTTTTCGCCTTGTTGGGTCCGGAGGCGGAAGCGCCACCCACATTGTCTGCCGTAGCGATGGCGTAAATGATGGCGCCTTTGCTTCTCAAATCGGCGATGTCCGGCGAATCGTACTTCGGCACATCCATGGCGAAGTTGACGTCATTGCCGCCGGTTCCCCGCATGTCTTTCGCGTCATACCAGTTTTTCAGCGTGAATACGGAGCAATACATCGGCAGTTTCGTCAGGTCGGGATTTGTGCCGTATTGCCTGTCCAGTTCCGCTGCACGCTCGAGTGCATCCGGCATTTTTCGGAATTCTTCGCACGCTGCTGGAGCACCGGCGGGAAGCGGGCCTGCTGATGGCGCCTTGTCGAATTCACCTTTGCAGGTCACCGAGCGTTCGCCACGAATATTGATCGTCTCGAGAGCGTTCAGCTGACCGGCGTTCGGCATGCCAACGCGCATGCCCCACTGCTGCTGGACGCTGGGATCCGAGATTGTCGGTTCCATCCGGCCGAGTTCGAATGGCAGTCCGGAATACTCTTTATAGTTTGGAAATATGCTCGTCACCGGAACGGTGGATGTCGGGAAGGTGATGGACGAACCCGCGCGTATTGCGCCAGTAGCAGCGGGGATCGGCTTGCCATCCGCAGTCACCAGAGCCGTGCAGGTACCGTTGTACGCTTTGGCGCGATCGATATAGGCCTGGACTACCGCCTTGCATGTGGTCTGTCCGGACTTGATGGCGTTCTGGATGCCGGCGATACTGGCCTCCTCGATCTGAAATCCCTGGATCTGGGCTGCGGCCAGGCCGGGAATCAGCACCGATAACAGTCCTGCACTCACAACCCGGACCGAAGACCAGCCGTGCCGCTTGTGGACCAATCGTGTTTTTTGAAACATGTCTCCTCCTTGCGAACACTGAACGTTCGCGTGTTGTTAAATGACCGGAGATTTCCCTGCGCGCGGTATGCGCGCAAGGAAATCTCACCGGACCCGAGCTGTTTTAGAAACTGACTTTCAGTCCGAACTGAATGCGTCTGGAGTCCGTTGACGTCGACGTGATCTTTCCTGCGGCCGACGGAACATTTCCGGCGCTGTCGAAGATCACCGGGCTTGGCAGACCAAAGTTCGTATGGTTGAGCGCGTTGAATGCTTCCATGCGAAACTGCGTTTTCACCCGTTCCGTGACCTGGAAATTCTTGAAAAGCGACATATCGAGAGTGGTGACTCCCGGCCGGGTCAGCGTATTGCGCCCGACATTTCCAAGAGTGCCTTTTGCCGGGAAGGCAAAGCATTCCGTCTTGATGTACCTGTTGGGATCGCCTGTATTTGTCTGACTCACACAGTCCGGTCCACCGATGAGATTTGGTCCCTGACCCAGCGCCAGTCCAGTGGTGTCCGTCTGGCTTCCACCGCGGTCATTGTTGAGTACTACGGAAAATGGAAGCCCGGATTGGGCGCGCAGGATCGAGCCGATTTGCCATCCCTTGGCCAGCGCTCCAGTAAATCCGTTCGCCTGCATGGCAAACGGAAGCTGCCAGACCAGACTAAAGCTGCCGCTGTGACGGACATCAAAATCCGACAGCCCTCGATTCAGACCTGGAAGAAGCGGTGTCGGGACGGCCCTCGCGCCGGAGTACCCGGAACCGGAGGATGTCGATCCCGTGGACGAAGCCGTATCGATGCTTTTCGCGAAAGCATACGAACTCTGCATGTGAACTCGTGACCCCCAGTTCTTCTGAATACTCACCTGCAGGCCGTGATAGTAGGAATCGGTATTCCAGGTATCGGTCGTATTGATTGTCGAGAAATTCGTATTCAACTTTGGTTTGCCTGCCGGATAGACCCAGGTGCCATCGGGCTGCTCTTCCGGAATTACCGTATTCATGTTGCGCTCGACCTGCGGAAGATGAACGCCTCGGGATCCCGTATAGCCGATGTCGCCGACCCAGCCCCGGACTTCACGTTGAATATTGAGATTCCACTTCATGCTGTAGGCGCGGCCCGGATTTGGCTCAATGTAAGCCGTACGAAGGTCGCTCACGGCAAGGAGAGGGAAGGCTCCGGCGGGATACGAACCCAGAGGAGGTGCCGTTGTCACACCCTGAACGAAATAAGGCATCGAGCGGGTCAAAGGCGTGTCGAACAACCAGACCAGCGGCAGGGAATCGAAGATTCCGAAGCCGGCGCGAACGGAAGTCTTGCCGGTCTTGAACGGATCCCATACAAGTCCGACTCTCGGGGCAAAGTTTTTCAACGTCGGGTTCCGGTCCAGAACGGGGCCGCCAACGGTAGCCTCCGTGTCGGTCAGGTAGTGAAGTTTGGCGACCTTTCCATTCACTTCGGTAGGGATCGTCAGGAATTCATAGCGCAGTCCGAGGTTGAATGACAGATTGCTCTTGAAGCGGTAGTCGTCCTGAATGTAGCCCGCAATCAGCGTCTGGCGCAGTCCCCGACCAGTATCGGATCCCGGATATAGCGCACCAAAGCTGGTCGGACGGTTGATGAGAAAGTTTGGAATCGAACCGAAGCTGTAAGATCCTCCATTCAGGTTCGGGATATCGAAGTTGTACTGCATGCGCTCGACGCTGCCGCCGACTTTTATCGAGTGGTTCCCCTTGGTGATGTACAGATTCTCATTGCCCTGGAATGAATTGAAGTACAGCTTGTTCACGTTGACCGCCCCAGGGCCGCCTCCGGGAACGGATATGCCGGTTACCGAGGTCGCTCCGATATTCTGTCCGGGAACAAAGCCGAGAGTTGGATCTTCCAGCAGCGGATTCAGGACTGTCATCACTCCACCGCTGACATTCGTCGTGCGATAAAACCCAAAGCGGGCAACATTGAGCAACTGAGGATTGATGATGTGCGTGTACTCCAGGGAGAACAACTGGCGCCGCGAAGTGTCCTCACTGATCTTGGTCAGCTGAGCGTCGGGCGAGTTTGAATTCGCATCATCGAAGAAATAGCTTCCGCTGAGATTGTCGGAGGCGGAGATCATATGATCGATTTTTCCAAGGACATAGCGGCCTTTGGAAAGCTTGTCTGTCGGCGTGCTGAATTGTCCAACGTCCCCGGCGCCGAGCAAGGGAAGATTCGGCAACTGCATGAGACCGAGCACGCGCGAAATATTGGGATCGACGGTAACCGTTCCCGTTGAGAGAATTCCCATCCGTGCGTTGGGCGAAAGCACGGTGGATATCGCGGTGGTTGCGAGCAATTCCTGAACCTGTTCGTAATTCGCAAACCAGAACGTTCGGTTCTGGATGATGGCTCCGCCCAGCGATCCTCCGAACTGATGGCGACGGAAGGGCGGTATGGTGACGCCGTCAAAAAAATTCCGTGCGTCCAGGGCGCTGTTGCGGTGGAAGTAGAAAGCATCACCGTGTAGCGCGTTTGTTCCGGACTTGGTCACTGCGTTGACCACAGCTCCAGTGGAGCGGCCGTACTCCGCGGAATAACTATTGGACACAATGGAGAACTCGCGTATCGCTTCGACTCCGAGATTGGAGCCCAGGATGCTTCCGGGAGTGCTGTTGGAGTTGTCGTTGACGCTGACTCCGTCCATTCGGAAATTGTTTTCCGATGGCCGGGCTCCGGAGACCGTGAGTTTTGCGCCGTTCCCGTTGCGGCCTCCACTTCCTCCGCTGCTGATTGCCGTCACTCCAGGTTCAAGCGTTGCCAGCTGCACCCAATCCCGTCCGTTGAGTGGCAATTCGCGAATGGTGCTGCCGTCCACGGTCCGGTTCACTGTTGATGCGATAAGGTCGACTTTCTCATCCTCCGACGTGACTTCAACCGTCGAGGAAATACCTTCAAGCTTCAACTGGAAGTCGATAGCGACTTCATTGCCGACGTTGACGCTTATACCTTTCTTTATACCGACGGAAAAGGCCGGCATCTCGGCGGTGACCTGGTAGGTTCCAGGCTGCAGATTCGCAGCACTATAGGCACCCACTTCACTGGTGAGAACCGCTCGCGTGATGCCGGTCTCGGTATTCCGGATTGAAACAGATACGCCAGGAAGGAGCCCGCCCGACAGGTCCGTGACTTTGCCCTGAATCGTCCCACCCGCCGTCTGCGCAGAAACGCTGTAAACAGAGATATGCATAAGAAAAATTGCTGTGACGACGGCCCCAAATTTTTTGCGAGGTCTTTTGACTTCCATGACTTCCCCTTTCACGTTCCAATGCTGTGTTCCTGCTGGAGTTTGTGTAATGGCGCCTGACAGGCGTTTTACGGATTCATCCGCGCGTTCAGGGACGTGCCTGACAATGCCGGCGGAATATTCGGAGTGACTTCGAGGTCACGGATTATCGATTCGAGGGAGAGTGGAGACTTGGATGCTAATTCGTTCTAATTAGCGTATCGAATCGCAGAATACGATCCGCCTTCTTTGGTGTCAACGCTCAAGAGTGTAGGGCAATGGACAATAATGTGGGCTGACGTCATGCGGCAGATGCGGACCATCTTCCTGACAAAGGTGATGGGTCCGCATCCGAAATTCGGTACTTCATTCGCTAGGCTTCCAGTTCAAGGGCTTTCGCGATTCGTCCACCGTATTCCGGATCCGCGGCCCTGAAATGCTCGACCTGACGCTTTTGAATCTCCTTCCCCGCTTTCGACAAATGGTCCGCGATATTGCTCACGAGCCGCGCACGCACCGCTTCACTCATCACACGGTAGAGAAGACCCGCCTGTTCGAAATCGCCCGCGCGGCTGGATTTGGGATACTCGGTGTGGCCGGTGTTCCATGCAGCGCTTCCGCGACCTCCAGAGCTTTGGAATCCGAGATGGGACCGCCTCGACTGTTCGCGAGAAAAGTTTGGAGCTGAGCCTCCATTACCGTCGATACGCATCTGACCGTCGCGCTGGTAATTGTTTACCGGTCTTGTGGAGTAGGACAGTTCACAGGAATCTGCGCATAATTGGCGCCAAGCGATGCGCCGCACCCGTTTACCCTCCGACAACTTCAGTACCTCATCGCCGTCGCAGACACGCTTAGCTTTCGCAAGGCTGCCGAACGATGTCATGTCGCGCAGGCAGCATTGAGTGCACAACTTGCGGAGCTGGAGTCGGCACTTGCCGTGAGAATGTTCGAACGAGACCGCGGACGCGTGCTGCTGACGGACGCAGGACGAGATCTTCTGGAACGCGCGCGCACGATTCTTGCCGATGCCGACAATTTGCGTGAGGCTGCGAAGCCAGTTGGCGATCCACTTTCCGCGTCCATGCGAATCGGCGTCATCCCGACGATTTCGCCATATCTTGTGCCGCGAATAGCGGCGGTGCTTCGCAGGGAATTCCCACGAATGAGGATCCATTGGATTGTGGAGAAGACATCGGTCCTGATATCGGCTCTCAACAATGGAGAACTGGACGCGGTATTGCTCGCACTGGAGGCGGGAATCGGCAAAGTCGAACAGTGTGTCATTGCCACGGATTCCTTCGTGCTTGCGACTCCGCGGAATCATGGTTGGGTATGGAAGAAATCCGATGTTTCTACCGAAGAACTGCATGATGTTGGAGTGCTGTTGCTCGACGATGGACACTGCTTTCGAGAACAGGCACTGCGTAATTACAAGAAGTCGAAAGCGCGGGAGCTCGAGTTCCGCGCTACCAGTCTGTCGACGCTGGCGCAAATGGTGGGCAGTGGTGCGGGTGTCATGTTGCTTCCGGAACTGTCCTGTGCGACGGAAGGTAAGGTGGCGGATTTGAAGTTTGGATTGGTATGGCGGAAGGGAATTTCTCTGTCCGATGCGTTGCAGATAGGTGGCGGATTCGATACGGCGGGCGTATCCGAAATGAATCCAGAAGTTGTACCCCCCTCCCCCGGCGCACATCTATGGATGGGCGCCAACCCCCTTCCGTCGTGTGAGGAGCCCATTTCGTCAGTGAGTGAATATGTACCGCGACGTTTTGAACGTTCTCGTCGGTGAGATTTGTCAGCTTCGGCAGTATTGTTGGGAGTGGTTCAGCTGACGTATATCGGTGTCGGCATAAAGCAAAGAATGAACATCGCAAGCCCGAACCATGCGAGGCCGAACTGAAGACCTTCCAATGGAATAGAATCATCCATTGTCATGGGATGTCTCAATCGAAGGATCAGCAGCAGGACAAACCAGAGCAGCCAGCCCGGCCAGAACCAGATCCCGAGGGGAACAAGCGCAAGCACAAGCACTTGCGAAATGCGTTTGTGCAACCCGGGGAATAAAGCGTAGATCATGTGTCCGCCGTCCAGCTGGCCGATGGGCAACAGATTCAGCGATGTTGCGAGAAAGCCGAACCAGGCGGCCAAGGCAACAGGATGTAGAGAGAGTGCCATACCGTCCGGCGGAGTCTTTCCCATGAGATAAGCTGCGATTTTGAATAAGAAGGGTTCGCCAAATCCAATCCAACCCTCCGAAGTATCCATGATGACGAACTTTGAATATGCCAGGCCCACAATCAACGTGGGAACGGCCAGGACGAAACCCGCGATCGGTCCCGCGACTCCGACATTGAATAAAGCAGGTCGATGCTGGAACGGAGAGCGTATCTTGATGAACGCGCCCATGGTTCCCATTGGCGTTGGGGCAGGAATGAAATAAGGAAGCGTGGCATCGATTCCATAGTAAAGGCAGGTCAGGTAGTGTCCCATCTCGTGTGCGAACAGAATCGACATGATGGAAATACTGAAAGGAAGTCCGGATACCATAAGTATCGGATTCTTGAGGATTTCATCGATATCTAATAAAAGATCGCCATTCATCGTGTTATGAAACGATGACATGAGCAGCGTGCCGACCAGCGTTGTGGAAACGCAGGTAAGTGCAAACAGGATGAGGTTTATCCAGGGAAACCTCCCTGCGCGACCGAAGAAACGGCTCAAAGCGACTGCAGATCTTTACCGGGTTTGAACCGGACAGCTTTTCCGGGAGGAATATTCACTTCAGAACCGGTGCGGGGATTCCGTCCAATGCCTGTTTTTCTAGGTTTTACAGAGAAGACACCGAAGCCTCGCAATTCGATGCGATCGTTGGCCTTCAATGCATCCTTCATGCAGCTGAATATGGTGTCGACCGCCTGTTCGGCTTTGGTTTTACTGACGCCGGTGCGCTCGACGATCTGATTGACAAGATCCAGTTTGATCACTGGCAACCTCCTGCTAGTCTTCTATTGGCCAACATGAACTCGTATAACACCAGTATTTTTAACACTATGGAAGGGAATTAGGCAATGTCAATTAAAGCGGACTCATGGATTCGTCGAATGGCGGAGGAACATCGGATGATTGAACCGTTCACTGTGGATCAGGTGGCGCAGGGCACGATCTCATATGGTTTATCGTCGTATGGCTACGATCTGCGCCTCGCCGATGAGTTCAAAATCTTTGCACCGCCGCCGGACCAGGTGATCGATCCCAAGTCGATTCCTCCGGAATATTATCGCGATTATCGGGCCTCTACCTGCGATATCCCTCCCAATGGCTATGTGTTAGGGAGAACTCTTGAGTATTTGCGGATACCGCGAGACATCCTTACTTTATGTGTTGGTAAATCCACTTATGCTCGAGCCGGCGTCCTTATTAATGTCACGCCGTTTGAGCCGGAATGGGAAGGCTATGCAACCGTTTCGATTGCCAATACAACTCCCGCACCGATTCGCATTTATGCCAATGAAGGTCTCTGCCAGCTCCTTTTTTTCCAGTCGGATCAACCATGTACGGTTTCCTACAAAGACCGTAAAGGGCAGTATCAGGCGCAACAGAAAATCGTATTCGGAAAGACGAAATAGACATTTGCTGCCGATGGTATGATGCGACTGCCTTTTGCGTTTTCACGGAGCAAAACATGCCTGCAAAATCCCCGATCACCCTTCGAATGGTTTACGAACTCGTTCACTCGATTGATGCCAGAACGTCCCGTCTTGAAGTAACGACTGGCGGCCTGGTCGAAACAACGAACGGCTTGGTTGAAACAACAAATGGCTTGGTTGCGACAACCGGCGGCTTGGTTGCGACAACCGACGGATTGGTTGCGAAAACCGACGGCTTGGTTGTGACAACGAACGGATTGGTTGCGACAACGAATCGACTTGTCGATATTACGGACGGTTTGGTTGCGGCGACCAACCGATTAGAAAGAAACTACGATCGGATCGATGCGACGCTTCTTGTCATGAAAGATCGAATGTCCGATCTTGAACAAAGAGTGGCATCGATCGAGGTTCGCCTGGAAGTCCTGACTCGTTCGGTCGAGAGCTTAATACAAAAAGTAAATATCCTGACGGACGAATACCAATCTATTTCTGCACAGCTGAAGCGGCTCGAAGCACGTTTCGATCGGATGGAGGCAGATCGACTGGAACGGCGAGTATCGGTGTTGGAGAGCAAAGTTTCGGAGTTGGAGAACAGCGGCAGGAACTGACCTATATCGCCAATCCGCCATCCACTTGAATGACCTGTCCGGTAATGTAGTTCGCCTTTTCGGAAACCAGAAACATGGCGACCTCCGCCATGTCTTCTGGCTTTCCGATTCGGCCAAGTGGTATTTGTGCCAGTGCTTTGGTGCGGTATTCCTCGTTGAGCACGGCAGTCATGTCTGTTTCGACAAAACCCAGAGCCAGGGCATTGACGGTGATATTGGCTTTCGCAATTTCCTTCGCCAGCGCCTTTGTAAAGCCAATCATCCCCGCCTTTGATGAGGAATAGTTCACCTGCCCGGGCATTCCCACTACTCCGCTGATGGATGTGATATTGAGAATCGTTCCGGATCTCTGGGACACCATGGCGGCAACGACGGGCTTGCTGACATTAAATGCGCCCTTCAGGTTGGTATCCATGACGTCATCCCAATCCTTTTCGCTCATTCGGAGGATCAGTTTATCCCGGGTGATGCCGGCATTATTGACGAGGATATCGATGCGTCCGAACTTTTCCTTGACCGATTTTACAAGTTCTTTTGCCTGTTCGAAGCTGGTGACGTCGGCCTGATAAGCCACAACGGAATCGCCTTGAGCAACCTGGTCGGCAAGTGCTTTGTTCTGAACATACGTGAAAGCTACTTTGGCTCCGCCTGCTGCCAGAGCCTGCACAATTGCGCGTCCAATACCGCGGCTGCCTCCAGTGACAATCGCAACTTTATCCTGAAATGACATGTTTCTCCGTTTCCGCCGAATGTGGCCGGAGAATTCTACCGCAGAAGTTGACCCTTTGGCCGTATGCGTGAGACGGTACGGGATATGCCGGCGGAACGAGTCTATCTCGTGGGATTCATGGGTGCGGGCAAGAGTACTGTCGGGCGCGCCCTTGCGGCTCAGCTCGGGTGGTCGTTCGTCGACCTGGATACGGAAATCGAACGATCGCAGAAGATGTCTGTTCGAGACATCTTTTCGAAATACGGCGAAGTCCACTTCCGAAAGATCGAGCGCGAACAGTTGAAGGATCTGTCGCGAAGGCCCCGTGTTGTGATTGCGCTTGGAGGCGGAGCCACCGTCGATCCGGAAAACCGATTCATCATCGATTCAACGGGCACGTCGGTGTGGTTGAACGTCCCATTCGACATCGTTGCGCGTCGCGTGGCGATGGATGGGACCCGGCCGTTGTTCAAAGATGCGGAGCATGCCGAACGTTTGTATGAAAGCCGCCTGCCAATATACAGGTTGGCGCGAATCCACGTGCTGGCTGATAATCGTCCACCGGCCGAGATTGCCGGTGAAGTTGCCATGAGGCTTCAAGAATTATGATCATCCTGACGTTGACCGCAACTCTCTTGCTCCTGGGTCCGGTCACACTCGAAAGCAGTAAATTCACGATTACACAGGACGGCAAAAAAGTCGGTTCCGAACAATTTACGATCAGTGCGCGGCGCGAAGGGGGCTACATCGCCGAAGCAAAGATACAGCTGCTGGGGGAGTCAACGGTGCAATCGAGCCGGATGGAGCTGGATGAAAAACTGAAGCCCATTTCGTATGAATACACGCGAGGCAAAGGTGCGATTCGCCTGAGGATTGCACAGCCTTTAACTGCATATGAAACGGAGTCGGACGGGAAGAAGTCTTCCATCGATATCAAGTTCCCGGAAAACGCTGCCATTGTGGATAACAACTTCTTTTCCCATTACCTGCTGCTACTCTACAAGGTTGGAGAAGCTGGCGGCGAACTTCCCATCTTTGTTCCCCAGGACATACAGCTGGGTCTTGCCATCGTGAAGCCGAAGGGAAGCAATGTCTATGAACTCAATATCGGCTACATCACGATGGAAGCGACAACGGACAAGAACGGAAAACTGATGAAGCTGACCTCACCCGGATCGAAAGTCGTCGTGGAGCGGTGATTTATCGGAAGGTAGATTGAACAATTCATGAGCATCGTTGTCGTTCTGACGGCATTTGCCGGCGGACTTGTTTCGTTTCTATCGCCCTGCGTGCTTCCCCTGGTTCCCGGGTATCTTTCGATAATCTCCGGTTACTCGCTGGATCAACTCAAAGGCAACGCGCAGAGCGCCATACTGAAGCGATCGGTCGTGAAGAACTCGATCATGTTTATCATCGGGTTTTCGATCACTTTCATTCTGCTCGGCGCGACAGCAACCTGGCTTGGACAAATTCTTCGCGCCAGGATGCAGATCCTGTATCGCATCGCGGGCCTGGTGATCATCGTTTTCGGGCTGCACGTTCTTGGAATATTCAAAATCAATGCGCTTTATCAGGATAAGCGGTTTCATGATGTGCAGAAGCCGCGCGGTGCCTGGGGCGTGCTGGTGCTGGGCCTGGCCTTTGCGTTTGGATGGACACCGTGCCTTGGTCCGATCCTGTCTGGAATACTCGCGGTTGCCGGTGCCCAGGAGACCGTGATGAAAGGCATTGTCCTTCTCGCCGTTTATTCACTGGGATTGGGCGTTCCGTTCCTGCTGACAAGTATCGGGCTCAACCAGTTCCTGTCATTTTACGGTCGATTCAAACGCCATTTCCGGGCCATGGAAATTGTTAGCGGCGTTCTGGTTGTCACTATCGGCCTCCTGATCATGACGAACAGCCTGACCATCCTGAACTCGCACCTTACGTTTCTGGGCGACTTTGAAACCTGGCTCGAATCGTTTTTACCGAAGACGTGAATAAGAACGCCGAAAGGCAACTCTATGCCGGCCCGCAATCGCGTTGGAGGGAACTTCGGTTTACTTTTCGAATAATCGGCGAGTTCATCCAGGGGTTTCGAGCTCTGCACTTCGTCGGTCCGTGTGTCACCATTTTTGGAAGTGCGAGATTCGAGGAAGGGCACACCTATTACAAACTCGCCCGCGAATTGGGGGCTGCAGTCAGCTTCCTGGGATTTACGGTGATGACCGGGGGCGGCCCCGGCATCATGGAAGCTGCAAATCGCGGGGCACAGGAGGCGGGCGGCAGATCGGTGGGATGCAATATCCGGTTACCGCTCGAACAGGAACCCAATCCCTATCTCGACCGGTTCGTCACCATCGATCACTTTTTTGTGCGCAAGGTGATGTTGTTCAAGTATTCCTACGCCTTCATCATGCTTCCGGGCGGTTTTGGAACCATGGATGAATTCTTTGAGGCACTGACGCTGATCCAGACCGGCAAGATTCAGAATTTTCCCCTTGTGGTCATGGGGACCGAATACTGGAGCAAGCTTCGGGAACTCGTCGACGGCATGCTCAAGGCCGGAACAATCAGTGCCGCCGATACAAAGCTTCTCTTTTATACGGATTCCGTCGAAGAAGCGGCTGCATTCATCGCGGCCGCGGTACAGGAATTCGGCATCATCTCGCCGCCGAATCCCTTGAAAATTCTCGGTGAATCACCGCTTCGAAAAGAACCCGCACCTCACCCTACAACTCGAGCGTAATACTCACCGGGCAATGATCGCTGCCCGTCACGTCCGGATAAATCTCGGCAGATTTTATGGCCTTTCGTAAACTCCCGGACACCAGCACGTAATCGATTCTCCACCCGATATTTCGAGAACGTGCATTGGCGAAGTTGCTCCACCACGTGTAGTGACCATTTCCCTGTTTGAACATGCGAAAGGTATCGATGAATCCGCACGTCACAAACTCCTCGAATCCTCTGCGTTCTTCGTCCGTGAATCCCTTCTTGCCACGATTGGGTCCTGGATTTGCCAGATCGAGTTCCGTGTGTGCGACGTTAAGGTCGCCGCAGAAAATGACCGGCTTCTTCTCCTCGAGCAGCTTGCAGTAGGCCAGGAACGCCGGATCCCAATGCTCGTGCCTGAGCGGCAAGCGGCTGAGATCGTCTTTGGCATTCGGCGTATATACGGTGACGACGTAGAACTTCTCAAACTCGGCCGAAATAACCCGGCCTTCATCGGCGCTGTCGCGTTTCAGCTCATCGGCGAACTGAAATCGATTGGAAAATGCCTCGGGGAAACCGTTGATGACCTGAATGGGTTCGCTTTTCGAAAATATTGCAGTGCCGGAGTAACCCTTCTTCACCGCGGAATTCCAGTACTCCTTATAGTCCGGCAGATCGATTTCCACCTGACCGCGCTCCGCTTTCGTTTCCTGCAGGCAAAGAATGTCGGGCTGGTATCTTTCCAGAAACGGATAGAACACGCCTTTCTTCAGCACCGCGCGAATGCCATTCACGTTCCACGAAAAAATTTTCATAAGGCAGATATTCTAGGGGAGGGAAGCATGCAAGTAAACGTCAGCGTCCCGTGGCGCAATCGAATTTCGCGGGGCATAATAGGAGGCTCATCCTTGAACAAAACGCAGCAGGACCTTTAGCGAAATGGCGGATACGAATTCGGCGGCTCGTTTGAGTCTGGATCCCCGGGACGAACAGATTTTCCCGACTTTGAAGCAGTGGCAAATCGAACGAGTGGCTGCCCACGGCCGCGTCCGTCGTGCGGAACGCGGCGAGGTGCTTGCAGAGGTTGGGGATCCTCACATCCATATTTTTGTGGTCCATTCCGGCGAGATTGAAATCATTCAGCCGGGCGACACCGAATCGGTGGTTGCAGTATTTCGTCCGGGCCAGTTTACCGGTGAAATGAGCATGATATCCGGCCGCAGAGCCATACTTCGTGTGCGTATGAAAGAGGCCGGCGACGTTATTGAACTGGATCGGGAGCATCTGATGGCAATGGTGCAGACCGATGCCGAGCTCAGCGAAATTTTCATGCTTGCGTTC
>Ga0207650_10001874_pt1 | contig 14842 bp, 14 predicted proteins | sample KBSS63metaG_FD_184325 | JGI IMG/M metagenome (GOLD analysis project Ga0207650, IMG submission 184325) | Switchgrass rhizosphere microbial communities from Kellogg Biological Station, Michigan, USA - KBS S6-3 metaG (SPAdes) (version 2) | ecosystem: Host-associated > Plants > Roots > Rhizosphere...
CGTGTCGGCGACGAGGATGTAGCCGGTGTAGGTGACGGCGGCTCCGAACGCCAGGGCCACCCCGATCCGGTCGACGCTGAACCCGCCCGCGCCGAGCAGCACGAGCACGGTCCCGGCGGACGCGACAACGAGGGCGGCGAGCCGTCCCGGTGTCAGCGCCTCCCGGCCCAGTGCGGCGGCGGCGACGGTGACCAGGGCCGGGTACGTGTAGAGCACCAGGGCGACCAGCGAGGCGTCGATCCGCTGCAGGGCGGAGAAGTAGAGGGTCGCCTGGGTCGCGTACCCGACCGCGCCGAGGCCGAGCGCCGTGACCACCAGCCGGACCCGGCTCGTCCCGGCCGGAGACGCAGAGACCGCGGAGGTCGTGCGGAGACCGGGCCGGAGCGCCAGCAGCAGGCCGAGCAGCACAGCCGCGACGGTGAACCGCAGCAGGAGCAGCGCACCAGGCGAGACGCCGGCCGCGTAGGCGAGCTTGCCGAAGATCGCCATCGCGCCGAAGCACGCGGCCGAGAACAGGCACAGTGCGGGACCCACGGCCCAAGCCTCGACGGCGATTCCCGTCACGTCCAGTGACGGTTATTGGACTGGTCTCGTTAGAGTTCCTACATGGTCGCGTTCGATCTGCGCCGGCTCCGGATGCTCCGCGAGCTGGAGGAGCGAGGCACCCTCGCCGCCGTCGCGGCCGCGCTCGGCTACACGCCGTCCGCGATCTCCCAGCAGCTCAGCGTCCTGGAGAAGGAGGTCGGGGTGCGGCTGCTCGACCGGGCCGGTAGGGGCGTTCGGCTGACCGACGCCGGCCGGCTGCTGTCCCGGCACGCCGGCGTGCTGCTGGCCGAGGCGGATGCCGCCCGCGCCGACCTGGCCGCGCTGACCGGCGAGATCCGCGGCACCGTACGGGCCGGCGGCCTGCAGTCCGCCACCCGCCGCCTCCTCATCCCGGCCGTGGCGCGCATGCGCGCCGACCACCCGCACGTCCGGCTGGAGATCTCCGAGCTCGAGCTCGAGCAGGCGCTGCCCGAGCTCCGGCTCGGCGCGCTCGATCTGGTCGTCAGCGACGAGTACGCCGGCCACCCACGCCCCCGGCCGGCCGGGCTCACCTTCGAACCGCTGCACGAGGAACCGCTCAGGCTCGTGCTGCCGGCAGCGCACCCCTGCGCCGAGCACGGCGGACCCGTCGCGCTGGCCGCGCTGCGCGAGGACGTCTGGGTCGCCTCGGCGACCGGCACCGGCCACCACGCGCTCGTCGTCGGCACCTGCCGTTCCCTCGGCGGCTACGAACCCGACCTGCGGCACCGCTCCAACGACGCCGACGTCCAGCTCGAGCTCGTCCGCCGGACCGGCGCCGTCGCCCTGATGCCGACGCTCGCCCTCCCCGCAGCCGACCCGGCGATCGCCGTCCGCGACATCAGCGAGGCGGCCATCACCCGGCGGCTCATGATCATCACCCGGGACGGCCGCACACCGCCCGCCCTCGACACCTACCTGGCCACCGTCCGCGACCAGGCCCGGCTGGCTACGACTGCCTAGCCTGCACGGACAGTTCGCCGACGATCAGCGGAACCGTCGCGGTGGCACCGAGCGCGACGAGGCGGACGTACCGGGCCGGCCGGCCGTCGCCCGCGACGACATCGCTCAGGGTCGGCGACGAGACCGTGGCGATCGTCCGCCAGGTGGTGCCGTCCGTGGAGGCCTCCACCCGCTCACCCGCACTGCGGGTCGGCATGGTGACCCCCTTGCCGCCGGTCGTCGAGGCGAACGTGGTCACCGCCGAGCGGGTGACGGTCACGGTTCCGAGCGGCACCGCCGTGCCGAGATCCACCCGGATGCTGGCGTCGGCGGTCGGGCCGATCCACTGGGTGATGTCGGTGCCGTCGGCGGCCGCCTCGGCCGGCTCGGCGGTGGCCGGGTCGGCCAGCGTCGGCTTGCACCGCGCCACGTCGGTGGTCGGGGTGAGATCCGGCCGGCGGGTCGGCAGCACCAGCGGCGCGCCCGGCGCGACGGTCTTGGCCCCGGACGGGGTGTCCACCGCGACCGCGCCGCCGGAGAGCAGCGAGACCACCGTCCGATGTGGACCGACCGAGATGCGCAGCACGCGGCCGCGCCAGTGCAGCGCCGAGACCGTGACGCCGGTCAGCTGCGGCGGCAGGCTCGGGTCGAGCCGGAGCCCGTCGGCGCGCCACCGGAAGCCGGTGTAGCCGTACAGGAACTCCTGCAGGAAGCCGCCCGCCCCGGTGGTGAAGGTGAACGCGCCGCCGGTGCGCGCCTCGGAGAACTGGTCGTACGGCGGGCGCATGAACGGGTCGACGCTGCGCCGGGTGAACGTGAAGGCCGGGCAGCCGGGCAGGTCGAGCTGGGAGCTGAGCACCGAGTGGATCGCGTCGGTCATCGACGGTCCGCCCGGGTCGGTGCGCGGGACGTAGTAGTCGAGGTCGGCCTTCGTGACCGCCGCCGGCTGCGGGTTCTCCCACGGGTAGGCGAGCAGCGTCACGTCCGCCTGCTTCACCGCGTCACCCGGGTAGCCCTGGTATTCGGGGTGGATGCCGAGGTTGGGGTCGAACAGCACCCGCAGCTTGTCGGCCACCGCGGCCCACTGCGGCGAGGCCGGCCGGCCCACCAGGCTCGCCGCCCGGGTCGCGAACCGCAGGGCGTCCCGCGCGGCGACGTTGGTGTAGACGCTGTCGTCGACCTGCTCGACGTACTCGTCCGGCGGGATGACCGTGTTGATGCTGTAGCTGCCGTCGGAGTTGCGGGTGGCCCGGCTGACCCAGAAGTCGGCGATGCCCTTGAGCACCGGCCAGCCCTTGGTCGCCAACCACCTGCGGTCGCCGGTGGCCAGCCAGTACTGCCACATGGCCAGCGACACGTCCGCGCTCACGTGGATCTCGAACAGGCCGGTGTTCGCCCACGTCGGCGTGTCCTCGCCGCCGGAGAACGCGCTCTCCCACGGATACCGGGCGCCCGACCAGCCGGTCTCGGCCGCGTACTTGTAGGCGGCCCGCAGCCGGTCCACCCGGTACTGCAGGCTCTGCGCCGCGATCGCGGGCTCGGTGGCGAGCAAGGACGGGTACATCCAGGTCTCGGAGTCCCAGAAGACGTGGCCGTTGTAGCCGTCGGAGGACAGTCCGCCGGGTGACGGCGCCCACGGCGTGTCGTCCCGCACGCTGGCGAGCAGGGCGAAGAAGGCCGAGCGCACCTGTCGCTGCAGCCGGGCGTCGCCGGACACGACGATGTCGGACCGCCAGAGCGCCGCCCACGCCGCGTCGGAGCCGGTACGCATGCGGTGGTAGCCCAGCCGCGCCTCGTCCTTCGACACGGCGACCGCGGTCGAGAACGGGTCGGCGGAGTCGGCGCTCACTGCCACGCCGATCGCCTTCGTGACGGTGTAGCTCTGACCGGACTTCACGCGGAACCTGACGTCCTGCCCGGCGCTGACCGAGTCGGCCGTCGGTGCCGGCTTGACCGAGGCGCCCTTCGGCGGGACCACGGTCGAGGCGACGGTGGCGGTCATGCCGAGGCCGACCGAGGACAGCTTCACCCACTGGGTGGTCCCGTGGTGCCCGGTGCCCTGGCTGGTGACCATCTCGGCCGCCTGCCCGTCCAGCAGGTCGGTGACCGTGACCGGTCCGGTGAAGTGCGGCACCAGCCGCAGCCGCACCATCGCCGCGTGCCGGTGCACCCGGTCGGGCGTGACGTCGTACCGGAGGTCGACCGTACGGCCCGCGGTGGAGGTCCAGGTGACCTCGGTCGTGAGCGTGCCGGTGCGGACGTCGAGGCTCTGCCGGTAGGCGTCGACATGTCCCGAGCGCAGCGAGTAGCGACCGCTGCCGTCGTCGTACGACAGCGTCGACCAGGCCGGCAGCGCGGCCCGTCGCTCGATCGGCGTCGACGGAGGCAGGCCCGGCGGGGTCGGCGGCACCGACTTCGCGTAGAAGCCGTGCACCTGTGACTGGGTGGGCAGCGTCCGGTCGGGCAGCTGCACCTCCGCGAACCCCTGGCCCTCGGCGGGTTGGCGGCCGGCGAGGTAGCCGTTGCCGACGAACGCGGGCGCGAAGCCGGGGCCACCGGGCTGGGTCGTCGTCAGCACGAAGCCGGGATCCGCCGGGCCGGTCGCCGGCGCGCTCCCGGCCGCCGACGCGCTCCCGGCCGCCGGCGCGCTCCCGGCCGCCGGCGCGGCCTGGACGCCCGGGGCGGCCACCAGGGACAAGCCGGCGCTGCCGGCAGCCAACAGGACGAGCACCCGGATGCGCATCGAGTACGCCCCCTCGGTGTAGAGACGTGATGTCCGCGCCCTTCCCATCCGACGACGGATGAAACGTCGCACCGAGCAGGAGTGGGCGCGGGTCAGGCCCGGGGCACCTCGCGCATGCGCGGGTCAGGCCCGGGGCACCTCGCGCATGCGCAGGTATTGCGTGACCCCGGCGAGCCTGCGCTCGATGAACCGGGCCGGCTGCGGCGCCGGCCGGAGCTCGGGATCGGTGACGAGTTCGGGCTCCACGAGCTGCACGACGCGGCCCCGCGTCTCGAGCGAGCAGGAACCGGCGGCGAGGATGTTCTTCACCCACTGGGCGTCCGACCCGTAGGTGAGGAAGAACAGGTAGGCCTCGCCCTCCCGGAAGACGTTGACCGGCGTCTCGTAGACCCGTCCCGAGGTGCGGCCCCGGTGGATGACGACACCGAACGCCGGCAGCCGCCGCGCGAGCGGGCGGAGGACCGGATCGACGTAGCGCGTGGCCACCCGGCGCAGCCGCCACGCCCGAGTTCGGCTCATGCGTCGAACCCTAGTCACTGGTCGCGGCACCGGTGCTGCCACGACCGCTGCCGGCAGGACCGTGACACCGGCGCGGTGGTGCCGCCAGGATGGTGTCGTGGACAGCGTGGACCGACCCGGCGAGCGCCGCGTCCGCGAGCTCAGGCTCGCCGTCACCGCGGCGGACTGGGCCGCCGCCGTCGCGTTCTACCGGGATCAGCTTGGCCTGCCGCAACTCGCGGACTTCTCCTCCGACCGCGGGCGGGTGGTCCTGCTCGACGCGGGTCGGGCCACCCTCGAGCTCGTCGACGCCGACCAGGCCGCGTACATCGACGAGGTCGAGGTGGGTGCCCGCGTCGCCGGACATGTCCGGGTCGCGTTCGAGGTCGACGACGTCGACGCGGCCACGCGCACGCTCGCCGGCGCCGGCGCGGAGGTCATCGCCGAACCCACCCGCACGCCGTGGAACTCCCGCAACGCGAGGCTCGAGGCCCCGGCCGGGCTCCAGCTCACCCTGTTCGAAGAACCCACTGGGCGTTGACGGCCGGCCGGCGAACACGCCGGTCAGTTGGTGAGGGTGCCGCGCAGGACGCTCTCCGTGGAGTGGGTCTGGTCGCCGTCGTACGGCTCGGCGGAGATGTCCACGATGTGGTAGGTGCGCAGGTCGAGAGTCGGCGGCAGCGGCAGGGCCGCGGTGGACCGCGGACCGAGCACGCCGACGGACACCATGTTCCGGCTGCCGTCGAAGACCCAGACCTCGTAGTAGCCCGACTGCAACGGCAGCCCGTGCGCGGTCACGTCGAGGGTGGGGCCGTCCGGGCCCTGCACCACCACGGCGCGGCCGCTGACCCCCGCTGGGCCGCCGGCCACCGCGGAGAGGGCCGCCGACGAGCCGGTCGTCGGCACCGAACCGGACTGCCAGGGCTGGAGCACACCGAGCGTGGCCACGACGCCGACGGCAGCGGCGGCCGCGAGCGCCGCGACCGGCCGGACCCACCGGCGGCGGGTCCGGGACGGTGGCGTCGGTCGGCCGGCCGCCGGGTACCGCTGCGGCTCGATGCCCGTCTCCGCGGCGATCCGGTCCCACACGACCGGCGGCGGCGCCGGGGCGTCGCGGTGCTGGACGCCCTCGCGGGCGAGCGTGGCGGTGTGCCGCAGCGCGTCGACCTCGGCCCGGCAGGCGCGGCACCTGCCGAGGTGGTCGGCGACTGTGGCGTCCGCTGGCTCGCCCAGCGTCTCACCGAGGGCGAGGAGCGCCAGCTGATCCGGGTCCACGTGCTGCACCGTCCACCTCCCATCTCCTCCGCAGCCTGGTCAGTCCCCGCCGGAGGTGGCTCTTGACCGTACCGAGCGGCAGGCCCGTGACCCCGGCGATCTGGACGTGGGTGAGGTCGTCGAAGAAGGCGAGCTCCACCACGCGCCGCTGCTCGCCGGAGAGCCGGCTCAGCTCGTCCAGCACGACGATCTGGTCGACCACCCGCTCCGGGCCGAGCTCCTCCGAGTATGCCTGTGTCGGCTGGCGGAGGATGGCGTCAGCGACGCTCTGCTCCCGCCGCAGGGCCCGCAGCCGGTCGACGGCCTGCCGGCGCGCGATGCCGAGCAGCCAGCCGGCGAGCGTGCCGCGGTCGGGGTCGTAGGTCTGCCGGCCCCGCCACGCGGCGACGAACGTGGCCTGGGTCAGGTCCTCCGCGTCGGACCGGATGGGCAGGCAGGCGAGACCGACGGAGTGCACCAGCGCGCCGTAGCGGTCGTACATCTCCCGCAGCGCCGTGTCGTCGCCGGACCGGAACCGGTCCGCCAGCAGCTGTTCGGGCAGCTGGTCGTCCGCGGCGTGCCGTCGCGTCCGCTCCCCCTCGGGAATCACGGCGCACCGTCCGGAACCGCGGTCACCGCGACGTTGTCCAGATAGGAGCCGACGTCCTCCCGGAACCCACCGCCGCAGGTGACGAGCGTCATCCGCGGCGCCCCGGTGCGGGCGAAGAGCCGGTCGAGCGGGACCTCGCCCTTGGGCCACTCCTCCCGCGCGACGACGCGGTACCGGAGGGTGCGGCCGTCGCTGCCGTGCACCACGACCGGGTCGCCGGGACCGAGCCGGCGCAGTCGGAAGAACGCGCCGCGGCCCTGCTCGGCCGAGTCGACGTGTCCGGAGAGGACGGTCGAGCCGGCCGGGTCGCCGGGCCGCGGCCCGTACCGGTACCAGCCCACGGCCGCGACGTCGGCCGGGATCTGCAGCGTGCCCCGGTCGTCGACGCCGACCGGACGGATCGCCGCGCTCACGCCGAGCGAGGGCAGGTCCACCCGGACCGGGACCGCACCAGGGACGGGACGGCCGGCACCGACCCGGCCGTCCCGTACCGGCACGACACGTGCGCCGGCCATCCCGCGCACCCCTGCGTCCGCCGCCCGCCCGGGCGGCGCGGCCCGCCCGGGCGGCGTGGCTCGCGCCGACGGCGCAGCGTGCCCGGACGGCGTCGCCTGCGCGAGCGCCTCCGCGGCCGTCGCGCCGACCGTCCGGGGAGACCGGGTGAGGACCCAGCCGACCGGCGCGGTGACGGCGACGAGCACGCCGACGACCACGAGCACGATCGAGCCTTGGCGGCGCATTCGGCGGTTCCTCCACGATCGGCCGGCGGGTCTTCACTCTGCGGTCAACGGCGGGTGGCCGCCAGTCGAGCCGCGCCGCCGGCAGCCACGAGCAGGCCAACGGCGACGGTCACCGGCAGCCAGGCCGGGACGCCGCCGTCGTCGGCGAGCCCACCGGACCCGGCCGGCACGCCACCGGGCGCGGAGTGCAGCCCGCTGATCGTCTGGACTACCAGGCCCAGGGTCTTCTGGTCGGCCGAGCCGACGGCGTAGACGATCGTCGCGCTGCCCTCGGCCAGGTCCAACGTCGCCGGGCCGATGACCACGGTGCTCGTACCGGCCAGGACGACGTCTGCCCGCACCGATCCGGCCGGCACGGTCAGCTCCTGCTGCCGCGGGTTGGTGAGACCGCGCACCACCGGAGTCCCGCCGGCGCGCACGTCGACCGCCGGCGCGGCTGCCGTGTGCCGCACGACCAGCCTGGCCTGCCCGGCGGCGACCCGGGACACGTCGTTCACGTACGGGGTCAGGACCGGCTTGCCGGCCGTGTCGAGGTGGGCGACCAGGCTGACGTTCGCGCCGGCGGGGACGGTCGCGGTCGCGCTGATCACCGGGTTGCCGGTGCCTGCCGTGTTCGCGGCCGGGAACACCCGGACCTGGTAGGAGCCGGCCGGCAGCGACAGCGGGCCGGCGACCTTGCCCGGCTGGAAGTCCCGCAGCGTGAGCTTGCCGTTGACGAACACGTTGACCGGCGTCTTGGGGATGCCGTGCACGACGCTGACCGACGCGTTGTCGGCGGCAGCCGCGACGCCTCCCAGGCCGAGCATCGCGAACCCGGCAGCGAGGCCGAGCACCGCGAGTGCGGCAATGCGCTTCATCCGTCCTCCCGGAACGAGGTGACTTGTCACGGCCACTACGCCCGGTCCCGCCCGCAGGGATGCACCCGACCCGGCAATTACCCGATCCGGCCGCACCTGCATCCGTGGGACGCCGCCGCGCCGTAGAGGCAGTGCACCGTTCCGACGCGACGAAGGGATACCCATGAACGGCCTTCTCCGGACCCTGGCCGCCACCGCGGTGGCGGGCGCGACGCTGCTGGCCGGCGGCCTGACCGGCACCGCCGCGGCGGCGCCGGCCGCCGCGACCCCGCTGGTGGGCGGCACGACGACGGTCACCACCGGCCCCGGCATCGCCACCACCCTGCTCCGCAACGGCATCGTGCCGCTGGCCGTGCCTCCGGGGCGGCAGTCGGTCGGCTACGGCCGCGGCGGCCTCACGACGTCGTTCTCGTTCCCGGTCACCGGCGGGGCGGTCGACCTGAGCTCCCTGGCCGGCACCATCGAGCACCGCGGGGGCATCGTCTTCGTCAACCTGCGCAACGGCAAGCGGCTGACCGTCAGCAACTTCGTCATCGACACCCGGACCGGCACGCTGACCGCCAGGGTCAACCGGACCGCGACCCGGGTGCCGGTCTTCACCCTCGACCTGTCCGCGGCGACCGTGTCCGCCTCGGGTGGCCGGGTGAAGGTCGGCAACATCGACGTGCGGCTGACGGCCGTCGCGGCCGGTGCCCTGAACCAGGCCCTCGCCACCCACGTGTTCGCGGGCGGCCTAGACCTCGGCACCGCCCGTACGACCCTGCGCGTCTGACAACCGGCGCCGACCGCCGGCACGACGCCGCCCGCGGCCGTCGGTCCACTGTGGACCGACGGCCGGCGGGCCGGCTGGTCAGGGACGGATCTCGATGATCCGGTTGACGGGCGCCTCGACGGCACGCCGGAACCGGCTGAACCCGCCCTGGACGGCGACCGCGCGCAGTTGCTCGTCGGTCGCCTGCGCGCCGAGCGCCCAGCCACCGGGCTGTGACCGCGCCGACGGCGTGCACACCAGCGTCGAGGCCGAGTAGAACAGCCGGCCGATCGGGTTGAGGTTCGCCGCCACGCAGTCACCGGCCATCGGCTCGACGAGCAGCCAGGTGCCGTCCTCCGCCAGCGACGACCGGATGTGCCGGGCGGCTCCGACCGGGTCGCCCATGTCGTGCAGCGCGTCGAAGATGCACACCAGCGCGTAGTCCTCGCCCGGGTAGTCCTGGGCGGCGGCGACCTCGAAGCGGACCCGGTCGGCCACGCCGGCCTTCTCGGCGGCGACGCGAGCCGCCTCGATCGACGGCGCGTGGCTGTCGAATCCGATGACCGTCGAGTTCGGGTAGGCCTGGGCGAGCAGGATCGTCGACGCGCCGTGCCCGCAACCGACGTCGGCGACGGTCACGCCGTTGCGGAGTTTCGCCTCCACACCGTCGAGCGCGGGAATCCAGCTCGACACGAGGTTCGCCGCGTAGCCCGGGCGGAAGAACCGCTCGACCCCGACATAGAGGTCGTGGTGGTGCTCGCCCCACCCGAACCCGGCGCCGGTCCTGATCGCCTCGGCCAGCCGCTGCTCGTCCTTGAACAGCGCCGCGGCCAGGAACACGCCGGCGGTGAGGAACGTCGGCGAGTCCTCGTCGGCCAGGCAGGCCCGCTGCGCCGGCGTGAGGTGATACCGGCCGGTCTCCGGGTCGTACTCGCAGTAGCCCGACGCGGCCTGCGCGTTCAACCACTCCGCGGTGTAGCGCTCGTCGCAGCCGGCGGCCGCGGCGATGTCGTGCGCGGTCGCCGGGCCGACCTCGGCGACGGCCCGGTAGAGCCCGAGCCGGTCGCCGATGACCACGGTGACGGCGTGATGGGCCGCGCCGAGGTCGGTGACGAACCGGTGGACGAACTCGCCCACCGCGGCCTCGTCCAGCTCGTTGGTGACGGTCGTTGTCATCTGGTCCTCCTTCTGGGACGGACGGGTCGGTCGCCGTACGCAGCTACGGCGTGTCCCTCAACTGGCGGTGGATGCCGGCGGTGGCCAGGCGGCGTCCGGCGCGGCTGGGGAGAAGCCGGTGCCAGAGCTGTACCGGCGATGACGACAAGGCCGCCGGCCGTCGTCCCGGCGCCGCCAGGTCGTGGGGAGACACGCCCTCGGTGCGACGGACGCGCGTGGTCGCGGCTGACCGCCGCTCGGCCCGGCGGGCGCGGCGCATCCGGATGGCGAGGCGCTCGTCCTCGGCGGCGACGAGCAGTTCGGCCTGCCGGGCGGCGACGAGATCGCCGGTCATCAGGCTGGTGAGCATCGGAGGCTCCTTTCGTCGCCGTCGAGACTCGCCGCCGCGGCGACCGCTGCCATCCGTGCCGACCACGGGTTCACCACGGAGTCGGCACCGACTTCGGCCCGCGGACGGCAAGATGAGGCCGTGAGCCAGGTGGTGGCCCGGGTGTCCGAGCGCGAGGCGGAGGTGCTCGCCGCGCTCGGCGAGCACCTGTCCAACGCGCAGATCGCCGGCCGCCTGCACCTGTCCGTCCGGACGGTCGAGACGCACGTGTCGTCGTTGCTGCGCAAGCTGGACGTGCCCGACCGGCGGGCGCTGGCGGCGCTGGCGCCCACCCTGGTGGCCGCGGAGTCGCGGGGTGCGGCCGGTGTGGTGCGTGGCCTGCCCGCCACCTGGACGCCGTTCGTCGGGCGGACGCGCGAGCGGGCGGAGCTGATCGCCGCGCTGGAGACGTCCCGGCTGGTCACGCTGCTCGGCCCCGGCGGCGTCGGTAAGACCCGGCTGGCGGCGGAAGTGGCGCGCGACGTGGCGCCGACGCTGCCGCTGGGCGCGATGTTCGTCGAGCTGGTCAGCACGCGTCCGGGCTTCTTCGTCCAGACGGTGGCGTCGGTGCTCGGCGTGACCGAGCGGTCCGGCCAGGCGCTGCGGGCGGCGGTGCTCGCCCGGCTGCGGCCGGGACGGTCCCTGCTGGTGCTGGACAACTGCGAGCACCTGGTCGACGACGTTGCCGACTTCCTGACGACGCTGCTCGGGGAGACGGCCGAGCTGCTCGTACTGGCGACGAGCCGGGAGCGCATCGGCGTGCCCGGTGAGCGGGTGGTGCCGCTGTCCGGGCTCTCGCTCGTCGCGCAGTCGACCGGCGGATCGGCGGAGTCCGAGGCGGTGGCGTTGTTCTTCGACCGCGCCCGACTGCTCGACGCGCAGTTCGACGCCGACCCCGCTGCCGTGGGCGAGCTGTGCGCGCAGCTGGACGGGATGCCGCTGGCGATCGAGCTCGCCACCGCCCGCAGCGCGACGCTCGGCCTCACCGGGCTGCGCGCCGGCCTCAGCGATCGGCTCCGGCTGCTCAGCGGCGGCCGCAGCGGGGACGAGCGGCACCGGTCGCTGCGGGCGGTGCTCGACTGGAGCCACGAGCTGCTCGACGACGAGGAACGCATCGCGCTGCGCCGGCTGGGCCGGTTCGCCGGCGCCGTCGACATCCCCGCGGCGAGCGCGGTGACCGGGCAGCCGCCGGCCGCGATGGCCGACCTGGTCGGGCGGCTGGCCGACAAGAGCCTGCTCGTGCACCGGCACGGCGGCGAGCGCTGGTCGCAGCTGGAGACGGTGCGGGCGTACGCGCTGGACAAGCTGATCGAGGCCGGCGAGCTCGACGAGGTGACCGGCCGCTACCTGCGCTGGGCCGGCGAGCTGGCCGCGGACCTCGAGCACCGGTTGGAACGCGGCGAGCCCTGGCAGGCGGCGTTCGACGCGGTGGCCGACGATCTGCGAGCCGCGCTCGGCCTCGCCGACGGTGCCGTCGCGGCGGCGCTCGGCCGCTCGCTCGGACACCTGATGTTCGCCCGGCGCTTCCTCGCCGAGTCGCGGCGGCACTACCTGCGCGCGGCGGAGTGCGCCGCCGACGACGCCGCAGCCGCGCGTGATCTCTGGTCGGCCGCCGGCGTCGCGCAGGTCGAGAGCAAGGGACAGCTGCGGTACGAGTACGCCGTCGCGGCGGCCGAGCGGGCGGCCGCGGCCGGAGACCACGGCACGCAGGCCGCGGTGCTGGCCGAGGCGGTGTCGGTGGCCACCCGGTTCCCGGCCATCTTCGACCGTGACGTCGGCCTGGCCGAGCTGCAGCAGATCCTGGACCTCGCGCACCGGGTCGCCCCGGCCGGCGACGTCGCCGCCGCCGCGCAGCTCCGCGCCGCGGACGCGTGGACGCAGACCCGGCTGGTGGACGTGCCGGACGCGGCGTCGTTCCGCGCCGCCCTCGCCGCCGCGGAGCGCGCGGACGATCCGGTGCTGATCAGCGCCGCCCTGGACGCCCTGGGCTCGATGCAGGTGATGAGCGGGCACTTCGTGGAGCCGCAAGAGCGGGCCGCGCGGCGGCTGGCGCTGATGTCGCGGCTGCCGGCACACCACCCGCGGGCGGGTTCCGAGATCCACGACATCCTGCACATGGCGGTGGAGAACGCGATCACGGCCGGCGAGGTGTCATTGGCCCTCGAGGCGGCGCTGCGCTTCGGTGACGATCGGCTGGTCGCCGCGGCGCCGCACATGGTGGAGAGCAAGCCGATGGTGCCGCTGGTGTTGCTCGGCCGGTTCGACGAGGCGATCCCGCTCGGCGAGCGGGCCAGGGAGATGTGGGAGAACGCGGGCCGGCCGGCGGCCCGCTGGCTGGCCCCGCCGATGTACTCCCTGGTGCTGTGCCACTCCCTGCGCGGCGACGACGCGCTCGCCGCCGAGTGGCGCTCGTTCGCCGGTGTGCAGCTGGCCGGTGACCAGACCCGCAATATCCACTTCCAGGTCGGCGGCATGACGTCGTTCGTCGAACAGCGGCTGGCACTCCACTTCGGACGGTGGGACAAAGCGGACCGGCTGCTCGCCCACCTGCCGACCGGGACGGACGCCTGGTGGCAGGTGCGGCACTGGTACTTCGACGCGTACCCGTGGGCCGTCGCGGCCGACCTCGCCGTCGCCGCCGGGCTGCCCGACGCTGCCGCCCGCCTCGCGGCAGCGGAACCGGCGGCGCAGGAGAACCGCTGGGCGGCGGCGTGCGTCGCCCGTGCCCGCGCCCGCCTCACCGGCGACCCGGCCGATCTCGCCGCGGCGGTGACCGCCTGGGAACGAGTCGGCGCCCGCTACGAACGCGCCTGCACGCTCGCCCTCATCCCCTCCCGCCGCACCGAAGCCGCCGCCGAGCTCGCCGACCTCGGCGTCCCCATGCCGGCGTGAGCCACGCTGCCGGTCATACCCGGACGTCGCCCTGGCACAGTGAGCCCATGCGCCCGTCCGTCGCGGTAGTGGCTGAGCTGGTAGCCGGGATCGTGCCCGGCGACCCCCAGGAGGCCGCGGACGTACGGACGGTGCTGAGCTGGCTGGACAGCACGGACGACGTGTTCCGGCGGGTGAAGCCGGCCGTCCCGGATCGGCACCTGGTCTCGTACGTCGTTCCGACAGACCCATCGGGCCGCATGCTGCTCGGCGAACACCTCAACGCCGGGCTCTGGCTGGCACCCGGCGGTCACGTCGAGGTCGACGAGCATCCTGCCGTCACGGCTGAGCGGGAAGCGGCCGAAGAGCTGGGCATCGATCCACCCGGCCGGCTGAGCGACCGCCCGGTGTTCCTGTCCTCGACCGTCACGGTCGGCGTCGACTCCGGGCACACCGACGTCAGCCTGTGGTTTCCGATCGTGCTTCGCAGCGACGAGCAGCTGCACGTCGACAGGACCGAGTTCCGCTCGGTGCGATGGTGGTCGCCGGAGGAGATCTACGCTGCGCCACCGGCGGCGTTCGATCCCGCCCTCGGGCGCTTCATCGCGAAACACCGCGCCCACCACTGAGTCGGCCCACGCTCGACGCCCACCCGTGCATGCCTACCAGAAGGGCCGGAAGTCGCCGAACGCCGGTTCGAACGGCGGGTGGGGCAACCGGAAGGCCCGCAGGCGCGGTTCCCCGCCCGCGGGGACATGCCGCCAACCGGTGTTGGCGACGAAGTAGTTGGCGGCGGCCGCCACGGAGGGCGACCAGTGGTCGTCGAGTACGACCAGACCGCCCGGGCGGACGAGCAAGCGAAGGTAGTAGAGGTCGAGGAACACTTCGTGGAATCGGTGACTGCCGTCGACGAAGGCGGCGTCGGCCGTGAGGCCCTCCGCGACGAGCCCGGGCAGTGCCGACGAGGAAGGCTCCTCGATGAGCCGGCTGCTCTGCTCCGGTCCGGCCGCCCGGAGAGTGCTCCAGCCAGCACCGCCGAAGTCGCTGGTCTGGAAGGGATCGACGATCACGTGCGACGGTGAATCGGCCCGGCACAGGGCTTCGGCGATCGCAAGGGCAGAGGCACCGTAGGCCAAGCCGATCTCGACCACCGTCCCGACGCGCTCCGAGACCAACAGGTCCCGCAAGACATCGCCATGAGAACGCGGCAAGCTGACCCGCTCGAAGTCACCCGGCGCCCGCGTCCACTGTGGACCATCCTCGTACAACCGGCGGCGCGCCTCGGCAACGCGGTCGCAGCCACCCACACAGCCGACCGTACCGGGACATCCCGGGAATGAGTCCGGCCACGGCCGCGTCGGCCTGTGTTCATCGCTTACCGGAACGCTGACAAGACCTGACGGTTTACACCTGGCGCGGCGGGAGAGATAGGAGCTGTCAGGTTTGTGCTTAGGTTCGCACGGGTAGTG
>Ga0207650_10001875_pt1 | contig 14837 bp, 10 predicted proteins | sample KBSS63metaG_FD_184325 | JGI IMG/M metagenome (GOLD analysis project Ga0207650, IMG submission 184325) | Switchgrass rhizosphere microbial communities from Kellogg Biological Station, Michigan, USA - KBS S6-3 metaG (SPAdes) (version 2) | ecosystem: Host-associated > Plants > Roots > Rhizosphere...
ACCACCAATTGCTCAACTACTTTGCCTGCTCCATTAAGTACCACCATCGCGATCGTTGCGCGATGCACGTCCATGCCAACATAATACGTTCTCATAGGGCTCTCCTTCTGATGTTAATTTGAAGTCTCTGAACAACTCCAAGCTAACATCGCTGGGGCGCCCTTTCATATATAGCGTAGCGACCTGGTTATACCATGGAGTCAAGAATCGCCAGGAAATATCGCATGGTGATCACTGACCAGGTCGCTACCGCTCCCCTGTACTGACCCGATCCAAGTGCGATCCTGACTTTTGAGGCAAAGCCAACAATCATTAGCATGACTGATGTAGTCGTACCGACTGATGATGTTGTCGTTGTTGCCGAAGTCGCGGTCAGTGTAGAAGTCGGCTTTGGCGCGCTGGGAGTTTCAATGTGTCCAGCGTATACCGATATAGCGAGAGACAGACTGAAGAATGTCACGGCGCTCATTCGGCGTAAAGTCTTCATTTTTGTGCCTCTGAAGAGATCAAAAATTTTTCATTAACCTGACGGAGAACCTCATCCATTGTTGGACCCAGCCGCTTAGCATGACATCACGTGCGGCTTTTTGCCGCATGGGGTAAACCCGTCAGAGCATCGAAAAGATTGATTGCTCTGAATCAAGCTTGCTGCTATAGATGCTAGCGGTGGGAGTGATGGAAACGCGAAGCATTGAATCGGTTGACGACCGCCTGGTTAACTTCACACGGTTAGTCCTGGCCCTCTCGGCTTTGATTATCATCTACGTCGATCCATCGGAACCGGATCGGTTTGTAAAGAGTACTTATACAACGCTCGCGCTCTACACGCTCTATAGTGCAGCCGTCTACTCTCTGTCCCTTAGACGTCAATCAGCATTTCGAGGTGTTCCTCTCTACTGGATAGACGTTGCCTGGTATGTGGTCCTTATTTCCTTAAGTAGCGGCACCAATAGTCTATTCTTCTTTTTCTTCTTCTTCGCCATCCTGGTTGCTTCTTTTCGTTCGGGTTACAGGGCGGGTTTAGACGTCACCATTGTTTCTGCAACCCTCTTTATCACGATCGGGTATTTCACAACGCCCACGCCAATAGAACCGAACAGGTTTCTCCTCAGGCCTGTCTGCCTGGCCAGCATCGGCTACCTGATGGCCTACTGGGGTGGTTCAGAAACGACGCACAAACGCCGGCTCGCGCTGCTGAAGGATGTAAGCAGATCCTCCAACCCGCGCTTCGGAGTCGATCAGACGATCGGTTCCATCATGAAAAAGCTTCGCGAGTTTTATGATGCGGATACCTGTCTGGTCATCAATACGGGTCTTGAAGCACATATTCTCAGGCGAGTTGATCGACGCCATGTCGAGTTGGGCAATCGAGTTGAATCAGTCGGGACTGAGGCGGAGCAACTCTTAACCTGGCCATCAGAATTCGCAGTAACATGGCACAGTCGTTCAGAAAAGCGGTGGTTCAGGAAGACGCCCTGCGCCGTTTATGATTTCTTGTCTGGAGAGCGTGTGAAAGATGTAGATTGTGAAAGTTACGCATCTATCGCGGATTTAATCGATAGCGATTCCTTTATTACGATCCCAATCTACCAGCGTAACATTTTCAGGGGACGGCTTTATCTCACGACACAGAGCCGAAACTTTAACTATTCAGATGTAGATTTTCTCCGACAGGTCATGGACCACGTAATGCCTATGATCGACAACATAGAACTTGTCGATCGACTTGCCTCACAAGCCGCGGAGTATGAAAGGCAAAAAATTTCCCGTGATATACACGATAGCGCTATTCAGCCTTACATTGGTCTAAAACTCGGCCTCGAGGCTTTGCGCAGAAACCTGTCGAACGATGATCCTGCCGCGGCTGGACTCGCTGAGCTGGTCGAGAAGACTGACTCCGTCATAGGTGGTCTACGTACATATGTCGGAGACTTGCAAGGCTCCGGATCGGGTCAGCGCAGCAACGTTCTCACTTCTTCGGTAGAGAGACATGCCAAACAGTTAGGAGAGTTTTATGGCATTGAAGTGGACGTCAAGATAGCGACTACGGCTAATATGAACGAGCGATTGGCGGCGGAAATCTTCCAGATCGTTCGCGAGGGCCTGAGCAATATCAGGCGACATACGAATTCCGCGGAAGCCCGCATTCGCATGACGTCGTTGAATGGTGACATAGTTCTCGACATCGAGAACGACTCAGCCACCGACGGTCAAAGCACCTTCACGCCTCGCTCAATTACGGAGCGGGCGATAGCGTTGGGCGGGCGAGTTTCTGTTAATGTAAGCCACAGTGGATGTACGACTGTCTCTGTCCTCATTCCGATGTAAAAAATCAAAATGAGCCACACCTCACAGAATCCAATACAAGTTTTGCTTATCGATGATCATCAAAGCTTTCTTTGGGGCATGGTCAAGCTGATCGAAAGTGACAGCCCTAACATGAAAGTGATGGGAACAGCCTCCGACATTGCTGAAGCATTAACTATTCTCGAGCGAGAACAGCCGGATGTCATCTTGCTCGACATCGATCTGGGCGGTGTAAACAGCCTCGATTCAATGCCTCTCTTGCGCAACACAACCAGCGCCATGGTGCTGATCCTGACCGGAGCGCGAGATTCAGAAACGCACGAACGTGCGGTACTGGCCGGCGCACGAGGCGTCGTGCAAAAGGAGGCGTCAGCAGAAATGATACTCAAAGCGATCAGGAAGGTTTACGAAGGTGAGATTTGGCTCGATCGACTAACCACAGGCAGGATTTTTAGCAAACTGCTGGACCACTCCCATAATCAGGTATCCCCGGAAGCGGCTAAGATTGCGAGTTTGACCTCTCGAGAGCGTGAGATCATCAATGTCATGAGCAAACAAGGGCGCTCGACAAACAAGCAGATCGCAGTTCATCTGAATATGAGCGAACACACTTTGCGAAATCACCTCTCCTCAATCTATAGCAAGCTTGAAGTCGAAAACCGGCTCGAGTTGGTTATGTATGCGGTGAAACACCACATAAGCGACGGAAATTCGTAAAACAATTTAGCTTCTTCATCCGCAGATTACATGAATCAATCTGTGGATAGTCGCTTTGTACTATTCCCTCCCGGAGATCAGTACTACCTAAAAAGGGAGTCTCTTCTCATGCGCAAGAGTTATTAGTCTTGCTATCTTGCGAATGTGAATCCTACCGCGTGGCGGTCCTGACTGCTGCCAAAGCGTAATCCTTGAGACATCACATGGAACCTCAAAAAGTTGAACAGCTTAATAGTGAACGGGGCGCCGGCATGGTGGAACTGGTTATTGTTGTGGCGATCGTAGCTATCGTTTCAGCGTTTGGCCTAATCCAGATCAAATCGTCACGTTCCGCTTTGCGCGTACAGAATTCGGTGCGACAGCTTGCGTCTTACATGGAAAAAGCGCGAATTGATGCTGTTCGCCGTCACGGCACGTCGACAGTGAGTTTTTCGAATACGAGAACGTATTCGGTAACCATGGACTTTAACAATGCTGGAAGTCCGACTACCCGTACGTTTACATTTCAGGAGGGTGTTAACTTAGCCAGCTCTGAGTTACCGAATGTGACATTCAACTGGCGCGGCCGCACGCTAACGTCCGGGGCTTCCTGTGTGACGACATTTGCAGTCAGCGACACAATGGACCACGGTCTAAGTGTCGATGTATCGGGGTCGGGTGACGTAACGGTAGAAAATCAGCAACCAACGCTCCCGAATGTCACTTACAACAATACCGTCAGCTCGTCCGACAGTATTAACACCCGCGAGGTTGTTACCGGCACATCAACGTCGGACAATACACCTTGTATGGATCTCTCCGGCGGTGGCATCGGCGCGGACTCGGGCCCACCCTCCTGCAATATCCACGTTAATTCATCGAGTATCAGTATCAGAAAGAATGGCGGCGGAACGGGCAGCATTCAAGTCAGCATGAGTAATCCCAGTCTTGTAGTAGCTACATTCCCTTCTAACCTGACAGTTTCACCGGCCTCGCAAACGGTTTCCAGCGGTCAAAACTTTTCAGTTGTGTCCAAAAACACATTGCGTGGTCCATACAACGTAACATTCACTTCACAGTGCGGCTCCTCGATAACGGTCAAAGTAAACGTGACTAATTAATTCCGCACAAAGGAAACCCTCATGGAAATACGAGATCACAAAAAGGATGGCGGCTTTACCTTAATTGAAACCTGCATCGCGATGGTCATGCTAATGATCGTTGTTTGCGGTGTACTTCCCTTAGGTTTTTATGCGCTTAAGTACAACTCCGCCGCTGCAATCCGCGCCGGCGCTGTCATGGCCGCGCAGCGTAAGCTCGAGCAACTGCGAGCCGGTTCTTTCACTTCCTGCATTTCGTCGTCGGAAGTCACGACGGTCGGTCCAACAGACTCGCAAACCTACACTATCGACGTAACTGTTACAGAAGTTACCACCACGCTAAAGAACATTACGATCACCGTCACACCTCAAGGCAGGAGCACTAGCGGTGGCGTCTACTCAGGGAATGAAGGCTGGATGCGTGGACAAGTTGTCGTCTACACAAAGCGCACCACTTCGTCGACTGGGTCGAACCTTGGGTGAACTCCCGCATCAAAAATAGAGGTATTTTATGGCAAACCCTAATGCACCACGTACCGATCGCGGTTTTTCTCTGATCGAATTGCTATTCGCAATGACGATCGCCCTGACGCTTCTGGGAATGACCACTGGTCTACTGGCAAGCTCTTTTAATGTGCGGGCTCGTGAGAACCAGAAGACAGATGCATTGGCGGACACGCAACGCGCACTCAATATCATGACGCGAGAGATCGCCAACGCTGGTTTCGGTCTGTCGAATAACGGCATCGTTGCTGCTGACTCTAATGATACTGCCATTCGCGTCAGGGCAAACCTGAATGCTTTTGATAGCCAGACCTCCAGCAACAGCATCAGCGACCGGAACGAAGATGTTAAGTATTCTCTTTACAATGCGGGCAGCGCCAGCTACATCGTGCGTCTGGATATCGGCACCCAAAATCAAACCACAGTGCTTGCCAACCGAGTAGACTCGCTAAAGATCCGCTATTACCCGGCAAAAATTAATTACACCTCGAGCGGTAACTGCGATATCACAACGGCTTCGTCCGAAGTCACACAAAAGAGCGATACCAGGTACATAGTGATTAGCGTTTGCGTTGAGCTGACAGCGCGGGGCGCACCGGGTTCACCCGGTTATCAACCAGCGTCACGCGTTCAGCTCGTATCAGATGTTTATTTGCGGAACGCCGATATTAATAACTACTAATACTCATCTCATCAGGAGACCTCATGCCAACTTGCAATCAGACTAACCGGAAGAGTGAACGCGGTGCGGCGCTAATTCTGGTCCTCTTCACTTCCCTGCTAATCCTCGCCTGCGGCCTTATGTTGCTACTGACCACCACGATATCTACGACGAACGCCATTAGTTCGACTGACGAGATGCAGGCATATTACGCGGCCGAAGCCGGTCTGCAGGACGCGCTCAACGTCTTGCGTGGCAATGTTGCGCCTCATCCGAACGACGGCTCCAAAATGAACTTCAAGAATGCTATCAATGTCGGCACGTCTAACAATCCGAGCTCTGGCGTAGCACAACTTTCTCGTTGGCTCGTTTACAACTACCCCAGTGGCACTCCAAATCGCGTGACCCTAAGCCCAAATTACTCAACCAACGACGGAATCGCATATGCGATCACGGGCATCAGCGATCCGGATAATTCGAGAGAAGTCATCTATTCAACCGCGGGCGGATTTAACAGCAACTCGATAAGCACATCTTCGTCCACCTTGTCTTTAGGTGGCGGTGTCTCGGTTACCTACACTCCGCAAAGTTCGACTAACATCACCACCAATGGAAGTCCCACCCTCGGCACTATTGCCTTTTCAGGTGTAAAGAACAATACCTCGATCGATTTCGGATCACAGACCACCACCTTTACCCTTCAAATTACTGAAACTGGTCCATTACCATTAGGGAGCAGTGCGCCAATTTCCGTCTCCGTTAAAGGTACATTCCAGGGATCCATTACTTCGACGGGTAGTATTGTCTCGCTTACTTTCCCGAATCAAACGATTGAGATCGCCGGTATCGGCACGTTGTTCACGATGCCCAGCCAAAGCATTCAAATACCTGCGAGCGGTACGGTCACCACACTGCAAACGACCGTTGCCTCACCTGAGCCGGGCCGGCTGATCATCAAGGTTGTAGGTTACGGTCCGCATGGCGCTTCCAAGAACCTGCAGATGATGGTCAGTCGCTTCGGTATTGACTACGATCCTGTCGCAACGTTTGTGGTCCGAGGCGCCGGCAATGATTCAACCTCCTCATCGACCATATCGATCGGTAGCAGCGCCAACTATGTTTACTCGGGTGTGGATAATGCCGGTGGGCAGCCTCTGCCAGCGTTTATGGTTACAACTACTCCTGATTTCACCAACCTATCAACCTTCAAGAGTAATAATACGACCGGAGTGCAGGGCGACCCGACGGGTTTCATTCCGAATTTGAAGCAGGCGACGCTGCCAACCGACTCGAGTCTCCTGCCGAAATGGCTGCAGACGACGTCAGATCCTGTGTTTGGGGCGCGAGCATTCGTTGAGCAACTTAGAAAAGCTTCTCAGCAGCAGTTTTACGGATGTAGCAGCAGCGCGAGTTCAAGCTGCGATCGCTACTTTAATACCGCAGGTGGCGATGCTGCTCCGTCCGATTTCGGAGCCGGCACTACCGATGGACTTTTTACATTTGTAGATGGCGATGTTTCTCTACCCAGTTCCGGTGGCAAAGGACTGTTAGTTGTTACCGGGACTCTCTCGATGAATGGAAGCCAGACGTTCGATGGTTTGGTGCTCGTGCTTGGCGGCGGCGTTCTCGATCGCAGTGGTGGTGGTAATGGGTCGTCGCTCGGTGCATTCGTAGTAGCCAGATTCAACAGTACCGGAGATTTCTTAGCCCCAACTTTCACCTCTTCCGGCAGCGGTACCTCCACGCTCCAGTTGGATCGGAATAAGGTCAAAACAGCGTTACGACTCGGCGGGATTCCGGTGCTTTCTGTTAGTGAGTACTAATTCAGAGGATACAATGCTCGCAGATATGTTTAGCCGCCTGAAGCGACAAAACTCCCAATCGCTCATGCAAGCCCAGATGCATTTTGACAAAGGTGTGCGCCTGGCAGTCGAGGGCCAACTTTCAAAAGCGACTAAAGCGTATTTAGCGGCGATAGAAATAGATCCGAAATTCGTAACTGCATATAAATACCTCGGCGCTGCATACGACGAGCTGGGCCAATTTGTAGATGCGTTAAAGGTTTATGCCAAAGCGATCGTGCGAGCTCCCCAGGATGCGGAATTGCGCATCGACCTTGGACTTGTTTACTTCAACATAGGAAGTTACAACGAGGCAATAAAGGCTTTCAAACAAGCACTCGATATCGACTCTCACAATGCGCGCGCACATTATTGTCTGGGCCTGGTCTATCTTGATCTCGGTGACATTCAGATGGCTTTCGAAGAATATGAACAACTTACCGGCCAAAATGAGAAAGATTTGTCCTTCCAGTTATTGGATAAGATTCAGCTTCAAAGCCGGCAGGCATCATGAGGTGCGTGGGACGTCCTTGCGGTAGTTTCACGTCCTTCGTCTAAACGCCGGAGGCGTTCGCTAATTTCAACCCTCAAGGTTGGAGCGCCAGCGACAACCTTGGGGAACAATCGGCTTTGCCTCAAAAGTAGGAATCGCGCTTGGATCGGGTCAGTACAGGGAGCGGTAGCGACCTGGTCGAACCATTGGACTCAATCGTTAGGAATGCTGATCACTGACCAGGTCGCTACCGCTCCCTGTACTGACCCGATCCTAAAATGCTTTTTGACTTTTGAGGCAAAGCCGGAACAATCATTGAATAAAAATGAAACCCTGAAAGGGTTCGGCGATTGGCGAACCCTTTCAGGGTTAATAATAAAATTAAATGGCGATCCCAGGGTTCTCGTTCCCTCGAACCCTGGGCTGAAATTAGCGAACGCCTCGGCGTTATCCTCAGAACGTAAACGCGCAGGGAGTTGGTTGTACAAACGTCTGGTTGTTATTTGCTTTGTCGAGCGCGTTCTTGAGCGCTTCCTGATAACTTCTCCAGGAATCACCTGCTACCGCGGTTCCGTGTAACGTGAGCTCCGCATTCGCTTCCGACATCAACGCACTGACGGTCGCAAAGCCAAGTCCGTTCGCGCTGTTTGTCCCAGGCGCGTAGACGAGAGCATTACCGTTGACGAAACCAGCTTCGACGTTAAGCTCCATCGCTGCAAGTTGTGCGGAAAGCATGTAGGCCATGTTTGTTGCCGTCGCACTCAGCAACCAGTTCCTGAACGCGGTGTAATCGCATCCGAAGTTCATGCGCGTGCCCGCACCGTTGCGCAAAAACAAGCCATTCAGAAGAGTCAGCTCCGAACAAACGGAACCACCATCGTTCATCGTCGCCTGTCCATTCTTGTTGGACCAGAATCCGAGTGTGTGACCGCCGCCTGGCCCAAGACATAGATTGCCAAACTCGACCGTCTCTGTTTCGCCGGCGTCCACCGTGACGTTCACAGGATTGAGCGTGGTGTGAATCCAGTTTGTCTCAGCCGGATCAAACTCAGAAACAACATAATCATCCGGAGCGACAACAACACTCACGGGCGTGAAGCGAAACAGTTCTATGTCGTCGATGATTCGGATCTTCCAGCCGGTGATTAACTGGCCGTCGTCGTTAACACCATTCGCATTCGCATCGTAAAACTTATTGACATTGAGCGTGCCTGTTGCGGGAACTTCCGGCTTCACTTTGAAGTTGTCCGTTTTGCTGCCTGAGAAATCCGCGTTGGGGCTGACCCAGACCTTATATTCACCGCCACCGTTAGTCGTGTCGTCATAACCAGGAGTGCTATCGCTGGCTTTTATTACGACGGCTTCGAGTTGATAACACACGTCGAATTCGCCGCTGGTGACGTGAACTGGAGTCGGATTCGCGCTTCCGACACTGGTTCCCAGCAACGCACCGCCGGGCTCAGTCACTTGAATGTAATAGGAACCATCCGGCAGGCCGGCGGCGCCTTCATGTGCTGGTCCACCATCGACATAGACATCGCTCTTGCTGATGAAGATGTTGACGTTGGTGCCATTGCAACTCGAGTTCGTGGTGAAAATCGCACCGGTGTTGGGGGCCATGTAGCTGGTGGTTGTTAGTAATAGGACAGCGGCTACAAAGAATGAGCTAATCGCGATACCGCGACGCCAGTTATTCTTGTGGGGGGCAAGAGATCTCAATTTTTCTTCTCCAAACGTAAAGGACGTTCCGTGACATTGGATAAGAGACCGAATGGTCCGGCATTTCCAAGTATTGGACCAACAGGGATTTCAGCCGCCCAAAAACACAAAAGGCACAAGGGTTTAACCTCATGCCTTCTGTGCCTCTTTGTGGCTAATCAGCCTTATGGAGTGACGCGGAAGATGCCCCACAGTCCGTTGTCGAACTGGAAGGACGACTGCGTTCGGTACAGGTAATCACCCGGAACCTTACGCGCTCCGCCCGCGCCGTTCACTGGAACTACGTCCATGTGATTTGACGCGCCGTGACCCTGCTGGGCTCCCTTCCACTCCGAGAGTGGATTGTTGCCGATCTGGGTCGAGTTGTTGATGTACGGCTCCTGCTGCCAGATGTGACCGTGAACCTGGAATACGTTGTTGCGCGCGTGGCCATTCGAATTGAGCACGCGGAAGCGAACAGGCGTTCCAGCCTTGGCCGTGAATACTGGCGTCACAGGATCGCCACCAACGGTGACGTTTGAAAGCGAGTTCGTGTAATCGAACTCACGCGTCTGCTCGAGTGGCAGGTCAGGCTCGTAGCCCATACGCTTCCACATCGGTTCGCTGCGATAGTTGAGTGCCTTCTGACCGGAGTCTTCAGCGTCCTCTTCTCCCGCAACGTTCGGCACTGCGGCCGCATCACCCTGCAAGTCACTACGACGCAGGTTGACGTCGGTCTGGAACTGAAGAACGAATTCACGGAACGAGGTACCGTCGGTCTTGCTGACAGTCGCCTGCGCACGCGAGTTTGTGTCTTCAATCCAGGTCGAACCCTGCGGCTCGATGATGAGTGAACCGATCGCGCCCTTGTTCGAGTGCTTGATCGGGTCAGACGAGATAAGGTTGGTCGCGCCGAACTCAACCGGCGTTGCAACCTTCGTCGTGCCGTTTATGCGGATGTCGCCCGCGTACCACTTGTACTTAACGGACTCACCCGGCTTCGCGGTCTGACGACCATCGGGCGTATACGATTCGGGATTACCCACCACGTTGAAACCGACGTTGGCGCCATCACTCGACACCACATCGTAGGCCACGAGCTGCGGGTGCAGACCAACCTGATTGGACGGCTTCACCTGATTCGCGTTGAAATTCTCAACGATCATCGGAAGCGTGTTCCAGCCAGGCAGATCGGGAACGTTGGTCGGCAACTGATTGAACAGAGTCACCTCAATACAGTCGCCGGCATTGGCTCTCAGGACGAGCGGCTCAACGGGCACGCCGGCTTTAAGCTTACCGGTCGCGGCGTCGATATCGTTCGTGCGGACATACATGATCGCCGTTGGATCGTGCAGTTTGCCACCCTGGTTCGTGCGGTCGTTGTAAACGAGCGTTCCGCCAGGTAGCGCATTCTGCGCGATCACGGCAGTCACGCTGTACTTGCGGCTTGGTGCTGCCACCGGACAAGTACCATTGAAGTCTTTCTTGTTGTCAGCAGCCTTCGCCGCGCCGGTCGGATTGTTCGGCAACAACTGAAGATCAGGCTGGAGACCGGCTGCGCCACGATAAGCACGCAACAGACCCCACACTCCGTTCCACTGGTTATCTACTGAGCTACCCGGCTGATACAGATAATCGACGAAAGGAGTTGCACCTTTGATCGCTGCTATACCCGGCAGCTCAAACTCGAAGTGCTCGGAGATGCCCATCATCTGCGAATTGCGGTATCCCGAATTCGGATCGGTGCGTTCGTAGAGCCACTTCTGGCCGTGAATGCTGAAGTTGTGGCCCTCCTCATGAGCACCAACGAGAACACGGACCTGCACCTTGTCGGCTTCATAGGCGCGCAGCACCGGAGTGAACGGATCACCACCTTGCAAACCGCCCGTCAAGTTTGGATAGAAATTAGGTTGCTGGTTCAAGTCCGGATTCGCGCGTGTGACATCCGAACGATAGACCTGCGAGAGATCGCCTGCGTCACCAGCAGCCTGCGTGTTTGTATTCGGATCCTGTGCGCGAAGTGCGACAGGCTCGTTGCGATAGTTGACCACCATCGTGCCGGGGTCCGCAGCCGAAACGGCTTCAGGACACGGGAGCGGAACGCCCCCCGGGCACACATCAGCTTTCTTGATGTTGATCGGCAGTGCAGCTTCGTCTCTCACCGGCGGGTTAATAGCATTCGCCGGATCGGGAACGGGTTTGCCCGCGCCGTCAACGCCACCACCGGCTTTGTAAGCAAGTGTGTAGTCGGCAAACTCGAGCAGGAACTCGCGATAGCTGTCCGCAGTGTTCTGCGTCTGAATGACGGCCTGCCACGTTGTTGGACCACCGTCGAAGCGTCCGCCCAACGTCTGGCCAGTCTCGTTATGTTTCCAAACAGAACCTTGAGGCTCCGTAACGAGTCCGGCGTAGAGGCCGGTCTGCTGGTGCGTCGAAGGTCCAAAGTGATCGTGCGTGAAGACCGTACCGAGCGTGCGATCTTTACCAGCCAGATTCAACGTTGGATCGGCGAACCAGCGTTGCACGGTTGTCTGTGCGCCGAGGGTGCCGAAGAACGGATGCGCTTTCGCGGTTAGCTGAGACTTCGTAGTGCTATTGAAAGCCTGCAAACCACCGCCGGCATTGATTGCATTGATTCGCTCGATGACTTCTTCTGGAGCGAACGTGCCGTCTTCATAGTTCCAACCATTACCCGCACCGTCTGACGAGGTCACGTCAAACTTCACGAGGTGAATGTGCTGACCCATGATGTCGGTCGGCGTGCGCACCTGGAAATCGTCGAGCTCGTAGTTGTTTGGTGTCAGGTTCGTGTGCTGGAACGTAATACAGTCGTTAGTGTTCGCGCGGAAGAACAGCGGCTCCGGTGCACGCGTGCCGTTCAGAGTCGCAGCGACATCACCCCAGAGTGTAAGAATGCGCGATTGCGGAGCGTGCCATCCTGCTTTGTTCAATTTCAGATCAAGCTGAATCGCAGCGCCTTTGTACAGTCGTGGATTACCGAACGCGTTGCCATTGTCGTCGCGACACGGATCGGCGAACGGAGCGCCCGGCTTGGCCGGTAGACCATTCAGCGCGAAGCTCGCGGCAGTGCCATCGGGTTTGAAGCTCGCAACCTGCTTCTGCGCGTGGAAGTTCATCGCCGCGATTTCGTCCGGTGTTCCTGTTTCGGGAACTGCCTTCGCCTCGGCGACTAAGATCTCCTTGCTGAAATCGAGACGTGTTTCAACGCTCTCGGCCTCGCCGCCAACGATGACGTGACGCGGCAGACCACCGTCGTCAATCGTGTCGAGCGGCGGGTGCGGCGGACGGTGTCCGGCGACACCCGGAACGTAGAACGGATAACCTTTGAATTGCTCGGTCGGTACTGGGGCCATCGCGATCGTTGGCAATGGCACGAGCGCGGGAATCGGAGTGCCCGCGGTGATCTCGCCGTCAGGCAACGCACGTGCGCCCTGCGCCGGACGACCATCGCCGTCGAGTTGCGTGCCCGCTTCGAAAACATCGTGTGTGCGCCACAACTCCCACATACCCTGTGCGAAGTGCGGGTAGAAGTGGCAGTGGAAGATGGAGTCGCCCGGAGTTTTGTTTTTATTGCCCGAACCGCCGTGTGCGATCTCGGTCGTGAACGAGTAGCCTGGGCCCATCGCCTGGCTATCGAGATAGCTTGAATTGTCGCTGTCAGGAGTATTCAACCACTGGTGCGCGTGCAAGTGGTGGATGTGGTGCTCTTTCGGACCAGCATGGACCACACGCATTTTCACGTGATCGTTGAGATAGCTGTGGTGCACGTTCGACGGATCATCGGGGAACAGGACCTTCGTCGCCTTCGCGCCTTTGATCAAGTTGCCGTTGCCGTCAGTCGTGTTGGCCGGAACATCGACGATCTGTGCGGGATCGCCAACGGCCCACGCTGTCAGGAAGAAGTCTTCATATTTACATTCAGTACAGTTAGCCATTGGACCAACGCCGAGTCGGTTCGCAAGGATCTCCGCACCGATGCCGCCCGTTCCGTAGTTGATCGCGAAGCCGTCTTTGACACTGTAGAGCGTGTGCGAAAGAACGGGATCTTCAAACTGCGGAAATGGCTGAATGGCTTTGATCTCGTCGTGATAGACGACGGTAAACTCGCGGAACGGCTGATCGCGATCAGGTTCCACGGCGTTTGGTTTGTAGCTGCCTGCTGGAAAGCGACCCTTGTTGGGGCCGGTGATAACAGCATTCAAATCCGTGTGCACGATGTTGTTGTCAGCATCGAGCATCTTCAGGATCGGTTGGCCCGCGCGAGCATGTCCCGCGGGATAGACGGCGTCATAGTTGAGAATCGGTTGTCCGTTCGCCGTTTTCTTCGGCGTACCGTCCGCGTTCTTCGCGGTTGCGAGTGCCATCTCTTCCGCAGTTAGCTGCGAGCGATACCACTCCGCGGTTTTTAATTCGACGTTGACTGAACCGAAGAGGCCCATCGCGAGGGAGCCGCCATCGCCTTCACCGCCTGTCGTTGCGGCGGTCGAATAAATCAGGTGATTACCCTCACGCTGCCCGATGTAGGTGTAAGTGGCCGACGCGCCGGGCGCAACCAGACTGCTCGGGTTCTGTCCGACGTTCGAGCCGTCAGACGCGATCGTGCCGACGAGGTTCAGGCCCATGATGTGCGCAGAGGCCGTGCGTGTAACAGGGGCGTTGTTAGCTGCGAATGACTTGAAGTCCTGAGCCTCCGCAGGATCCGGCGCCTCCGTACCATCCACCGGCTCCGCCGCTGAATTGAGGTTCGTAATATCGGGTGCTAGCAGGTTAGTAAAGTTGATTTGGAGACAATCTCCAACGTTCATGCGCAATGCGATCGGGCGCGGACGCTTGCCGGGACGCAGTTGAACGTTGCCGGCAACCAGGCCCTTCGACGGGTCAATTGCGACGACATCGCGCTTCAGTGCGTAGATCATTCCGGCAGGATTGATTGCGCCGAGACGGTTATAAATCAAGGCCTGGTCCAACGCGACCACGTCAGCCTTAACCGTCCGCTCGCATGTAGTTGGAGGAGACGTTTGAGCGTGCGCGCTCGACACTGCGAGTAGCGCAACCACTCCGGCGCAGAGCAACTGCAAGCGCCGTAAAGCGTTTCTAGTGTTCATTAAAATTTTTACCTCAAGGAAATGAGTTGATCGTGCCGCGCGGACCTAACGAACGAGGTGACGAGGCTTCATCGGAAGTTCATCTGGAGTGAGCGCTTGTGCAAAGGCTGTGCCTGTAACTTGGATACGGTCAGTACCACCTGCGGTAGCGGGTGGGTGCGTAGCATTTAGGCTTGCTGTGCACAGGATCTGGATGGCTGCGCACCCACCCGCTACCGCAGGTGGTACTGACCGTGTCCAACAGTGCGGTTGTTCTATGTTGGATTGATGTGAGGTCGGGGTGTTCCACCACGGAACACGGTTTTGCCTCAAAAGTCAGGATCGCACTTGGATCGGGTCAGTACAGGGAGCGGTAGCGACCTGGTCAGTGATCACCATGCGATATTTCCTGGCGATTCTTGACTCCATGGT
>Ga0207650_10001876_pt1 | contig 14831 bp, 12 predicted proteins | sample KBSS63metaG_FD_184325 | JGI IMG/M metagenome (GOLD analysis project Ga0207650, IMG submission 184325) | Switchgrass rhizosphere microbial communities from Kellogg Biological Station, Michigan, USA - KBS S6-3 metaG (SPAdes) (version 2) | ecosystem: Host-associated > Plants > Roots > Rhizosphere...
CCAAGGGGCTGCTGCGCGAAACGGTCGACCCGGCGGCGCTCGCCGCGACGTACCAGGCGGGGGGCGCGGCGGCGATCTCGGTCGTGACCGAGCCCGACCACTTCGGCGGCGATCTCGCGTGGATCGACGCGGTGCGCGCGGCGACGACGCTGCCGGTGCTGCTCAAGGACTTCGTGGTCGACGACTGGCAGCTCACGGACGCCGCCGTGCGCGGCGCCGACGCCGTGCTGCTGATCGTCGCGATGCACTCGGACGTCGCGCTGCAGCGGCTGATCTCGGCGGCGCGGCTGCTCGGGCTCGACGCGCTGGTCGAGGTGCACACGCTCGCCGAGCTGCAGCTCGCGCTGCGCGCCGGCGCGACGGTCGTCGGCATCAACAACCGCGACCTGCACACGTTCGACGTCGACCTCGGCACGTCGCTCGCGCTGCTGCCGAAGCTGCCGCCGCAGGTCGCGACGGTGGCCGAGAGCGGGCTGTCGACGCCCGACGACCTGGCGCGGCTGCGCGCCACGCGGTGCGACGCCGTGCTGATGGGCGAGGTGTTCATGACGAGCGCCGACCCGGCCGCCACGCTGCAACGGCTCGCCGAGGCGGCGCGCGGATGACGGCGCGCACGCTCGTCAAGGTGTGCGGCATCACCCGGCTGGAGGACGCCCGCGCCGCGCTCGAAGCGGGCGCGGACTGGCTCGGCATCGTGCTGTCGGGCGGCGGCCCGCGCGTCGTCGACCCCGCGCAGGCGCGCGCGATCGTCGCAGCCGTCGACGGCGCCACCGTCGTCGCGGTGATGGTGGCGCCGACGCCCGACGAGGCGCTCGACCTGGCGCGGCGCGCCGGCGCGACGCGCGTCCAGCTCCACCGCGTCGACGCGGCGACGTGGCCCGCCGACTTCCCGCTGCCGGTCGCCGTGTCGGTGCCGGTCGCCGGTGACGGCGCGCTGACCGAGCCGCTGCCGCCCGCGCACCAGCTCGTGCTGCTCGACACCGCCGACGCGCGGCTCGCGGGCGGCACCGGGCGTACGTTCCCGTGGGAGGCGGCGCGCATCGTCGCGGCGACGCGGCCGGTGCTGCTCGCCGGCGGGCTCGCGCACGACAACGTGGCCGATGCGGTCCGCGCAGTGCGGCCGTTCGGCGTGGACGCCTCGTCGCGGCTCGAGTCCGCGCCGGGGATCAAGGACCCGGAACGCGTGCGGCGCTACGTCGCCGCCGTGAGGGAGTGCGATGCCGGACGCGACGACTGAGCCGGGCCGGTTCGGCCCGTACGGCGGCCGCTACGTACCCGAGACGCTCGTGCATGCGCTCGACGAGCTCGAGCGCGCGTATGCCGAGGCGCGCGCCGACGCGGCGTTCGGCGCGGAGCTCGACGCGATGCTGCGCGACTTCTGCGGCCGCCCGACGCCGCTCGTCGAGGCGCTGCGGTTCAGCGAGCGCGCGGGTTGCCGCGTGTTCCTCAAGCGCGAGGACCTGCTGCACACCGGCGCGCACAAGATCAACAACACGGTCGGCCAGTGCCTGCTGGCGCGCCGCATGGGCAAGCCGCGGGTGATCGCCGAGACCGGCGCCGGCCAGCACGGCGTCGCGACCGCCGCCGCCGCCGCGAAGTTCGGGCTCGACTGCGTCGTGTACATGGGCGTCGAGGACATGCGACGGCAGAAGCTGAACGTCGAGCGCATGCGGCTGCTCGGCGCCGACGTCCAGGGCGTCGACTCCGGCTCGCGCACGCTGAAGGATGCGATCAACGAGGCGCTGCGCGACTGGGTGACCCGGGTGCGCGACACCCACTACGTGCTCGGCTCGGTGCTCGGCCCGCACCCGTTCCCGACGATCGTGCGCGACTTCCACCGCGTGATCGGCGAGGAGGCGCGCGCCCAGTTCGCCCGCCAGCACGGCGGCCTGCCCGACGTGCTCGTCGCCTGCGTCGGCGGCGGCAGCAACGCGATCGGGCTGTTCCACGCGTTCCTCGGCGACGCCGCCGTGCGCAAGGTCGGCGTCGAGGCCGGCGGCCTCGGGCTCGCGAGCGGCAAGCACGCCGCGCGAGTCCCCGAGCACGGCGTCGGCGTGCTGCACGGCACGCGCACCCTCGTGCTGCAGGACGACCACGGCATGATCCGCGAAACGCACTCGGTCAGCGCCGGCCTCGATTACCCCGCGCTCGGCCCCGAGCACGCGTGGCTCGCCGACGAGGGCCGCGCCGAATACGTGTCCGCCACCGACGCCGAGGCGCTCGACGCGTTCCAGGCGCTCGCGCGCCTCGAAGGCATCCTGCCCGCGCTCGAGTCGAGCCACGCGCTCGCCTGGGTGCTGCGCGAGGGCCGCACGCTCGGCCCCGACGCCCGCGTCATCGTCAACCTGTCCGGCCGCGGCGACAAGGACGTGAGCGAAGTGCTGCGCGTGCTGGGAAGGGAATAGGGACCCATGAAGACCACGCCGACGCGGAAGGCAGCCACGAAGAAGAAGGCGAAGACCGCGGCGAAGCCGCGCGCCGCCAAGCCCCGCAAGCCGGCCGCGCGCTCCACGACGCGCGCGACGCCGGCCGCGAAGTCCCGGCCACGTGCGAACACATCCGCAAGCCCGACGCCGGCCGCGGCCGCGGCGCAGATCGACCAGCGCATCCGCGACCTCGAGGGATGGCGCGGCGACACGCTCGCGCGGATGCGCGCGCTGATCCTGAAAGCCGTCCCCGGCATGACCGAGGAGTGGAAATGGAACACGCCCGTCTGGTCGCACCAGGGAATCGTCTGCACCGGTGAGGCGTACCAGAAGGTCGTGAAGCTCACGTTCGCCCGCGGCGCCGCAATCCCGGACCCCGCGCGCCTCTTCAACTCGAGCCTCGGCGGCAACACGCGCCGCGCGATCGACATCCGCGAAGGCGAGAAGGTCGACGCGGCCGCGTTCCAGGCGCTCGTGAAGGCGGCGGTCGCCGCGAACGCGGGGAAGAAGGGGCGGTAGCGCGCGCCGCGCTGCGGGCGCGGATCGCATCCGTGCCCGCCTCACGACACGTCACGCCGACGCAGCTCCGCGTCGGCCCTCGCTGTTGCGTCCGCCGCGGTCGCGCGCTTCCGCTCCATGAACGCCGCGCCGAACACGCGCTCCGCCTCGTGGTGATTGTGCGCGTGGCAGCGCAGCCGGACATTGTCGGCCGTCGACGACCCGCCGCGAGCGACCGGCACGATGTGGTCGTACTGCAGGCGGTGCGTCGCTCCACAGCGATGCCCGTCGTCGCTCGTGAACGTGCACTGCCCGCGATCGCGCTCCCACACGATGCGCCGCACGCGTGCGGGCACGTGGCGAGCGCTGCGCACCTGCCGCGGCCGCCGCGCGGGCTTCGTCGTCGCCCCACACTTCCGCTTGCGCAGGTGCGCCGAATAGAGGAGGAGGGCAGCCTCGACGACACTCGAGACGTCCCTTCCGGTGGTGTCGCGCGCGAAACGCAGCGCCTCGTTCGCCGGCGCGCCGATCGCACACTGGACGGCGAAGCGTTGAGCCGCCATCGGCGTCACACGCGCTGGCGCGTGTGCGCCACGTGCACCAACGGGCGCAGCAGGCGCGGGTGCATCGCGGACATCGACACGCGCCAGCGCGTGTGACACATCGGTCACGGGTGGCAGCGGCTGCACCCAACCGATGGGTTCGGTACGTGGTGCGTGGCGCGCGATCAATTCCGCGACGGCGTCCTTCGACTTGCCGGCCGCCCCGGCCAACAACACATCGGCGTTCGCGTCGGTGAGGTGCGGTGCGAGCTGGTTCACGGTCGTGAGACTGAGCCGGCCATCCGCGCACATCGCGAAGATCGCCGGAAACCGTCGCGCCGTCCGAGCGGCTTGGATGCGTCGCTGCGCGGCATCGTCCGACAGCTTCAGCGCGCCCGTGCAGTAGTGGAAGAGTGACGAGTAGCCTGCCGGCGCGAACAGCCGCCGCGCTTCGATCTCGCCGATATCCGCGAGCATGACGGAGATGCACCGACGTTCGTCGGCGGCGTGGAGGAGAGCCGAGCGGAGGAGTTCTTCATCGCTCGCCTGGCTGCGCGAGTAGAGTCCCATCGCGAATCACCGCGGGGGCGGGTTCGCGATGATGATCGCATACGCGTTTTCGGCGCTCGCAATTCGCGCAGGGCGGGAGGACGCAGCGCGGGACGAGATCAACGCGGCGAACCGCTCGCCACGCCTGCGTGCACGCGCGCCACGCGTCCAGGCGCGATCGTAGCGAGCCGCTGCACTCCGGGCCGCGATTCGCGCGTGAAGTCCGTCAAGGTGATTCTCGGGTCCAGACCGGGCAGACGGGTTACCGACGCAAGGGTCCCGCGCCGGGCCCGGCGCGCGGCGCGCCGCCGCCGCGCCGCGCGAGCGGCCGCCGCGCCGCGCCGCAGCATCCGCCGCCGCCGCGCGATCCGCCGCCGCCGCGCGATCCGCCACCGCCGCGCGATCCGCCGCCGCGCCGCGCAATCCGCCGCCGAGCGATCACCACACCGCACCGATGCTGCGCAGCCTCGAGCCCAGCGGCTTCACCCTATGTGCGCCTTTGCCTTTAGCCTTTCGCCTTTCGCCTCCCGCCGAGTGCCTTCGCCTTCGCTCACACCCCGCCACCTCGTGTGACGTCGCCGCGCCCCTGTGCTATAAAGCGTTGCTCCGAGCGCCCGTAGCTCAATTGGATAGAGCGTTAGCCTCCGGAGCTAAAGGTTACAGGTTCGATTCCTGTCGGGCGCACCACCCCTTCCCGAGTTCCGATGCGACGCCGATGACGTCCGCCGTTCCGCCTCCGGCGAACCCGCGCTTCGAGCCGCACGCCGCACGCCCCATGGCGGCGATGTTCGACGACGTTTCGGCGCGCTACGACCTGCTCAACGCCCTGATGACGCTCGGCCGCGACGGCGCATGGCGCGAAGCCATGTGGCGCGAGGTGCCGGACGACGCGCGCGTCGTGCTCGACCTGTGCACCGGCAGCGGCGTCTCGCTGCGCGGCCTGCGGCGACCCGGGCGGCTGGTGATCGGCGTCGACGTGAGCCCCGGCATGCTGCGCGTCGCGCGCGAGCAGGAGGGCTGGCTCGGCTGGGCGCCGCGGCTCGTCGCCGCCGATGCGTTCCGGCTGCCGCTGCGCGCCGCGAGCGTCGACTGCGTCACCGTCGCGTTCGGCGTCCGCAACCTGCGCCCGCGCGACCAGGCGCTCGCCGAGATCCGCCGCGTGCTGCGGCCCGGCGGCCGGCTCGTCGTGCTCGAGGCGACGGCGCCGGCGCCCGGCCCGTTCGCGCCGTTCCACCGTTTCCACCTGCTGCACGTGCTGCCGCTGCTGGGGAGGCTGTCGCCGGACCCGACGGCGTACGGCTACCTCGGCCGCTCGATCCTCGACTTCGGCGCGCCGCAGGCGTTCACCGATCTGCTGCATTCGCAAGGATTTGAGGTTGATCGCCTGAACCGGTTCCTCATCGGGGCGACGCATCTCTGGGCCGCGCATGCGCCGGGAGGCGGCGCGGCGGGCGGCGGCTCGGCGCTCGAGCACCGGCGCCGCGCCGAGTGGCGGACGTGGACCGGGCTCCAGCTCGCCGTCGCGGTGGGGATTTTGGCGGTCGCCGGATGGGCCGCCGCGTCGTTCTGGAGAATTGCACCCGATCTGCCGATAGAACCATGGCAACGCACGGGCATGCGGATCGTGCTCGCCGGCGGCATCGCCGGGTTCGCGATCCGCAGCATCGTGCTGCTGGCGCGGCTGTTCGGAGCGCCGCCGCGGGACTGACCGCGCGGCGGCCGGGCGGCGCGGCGCCACGGGGCGATTCGCCCAGCGTCGGCACGAACGGATGTCGTGCCGACGATCGTCACCGCCGGGGAGGCATCGATGTACGCGCGCGAACGCGCACTGCACTCGCTGCTGGAACTGACGCGCGGCACGCCGTCGCTGGCGCCTGCCGAGCTCGCGGATCGCGTGCTCGAGCTGGCGCTCGCGCTCGTCGACTGCGACGGCGCGGCGCTCACGGCGCCGGGCCATCGCGATCGCTCGCGGCTGCTGCGCGGGCGCGACGGCCGCGTCGAGGCGCCGGCGCCCGGCCCGGGCGCGGGTGCATTCGTGCGGCTGCTGTCGCGCGGCGCCGAGCCGTTGCTCGTCGCCGACCTCGCGGCCGAGCCGCGAGCCACGGACGGCGACCGCTTCCCCGGCATCGAACCCGGCCCCGCGCTGTTCGTGCCGTTCGGCAGCCGCGACACCTCGCCGGGTTGCCTGGCGGCGTATCGCGTCGCCGGGTCGCCGGCGTTCACGGCGGCGGACACGCGCACGCTGACGCTGCTCGCGACCGCGGCGGGGCTCGCACTCGAGAACCGCCGGCTCGCGCGCGACCTGCAGAAGCTCGCCGTCACCGACGACCTCACGCAGGTCTACAACTACCGCTACCTGAAGACGTCGCTGCGCCGCGAGCTCAAGCGCGCCGCGCGGTTCCGCCAGACGCTGTCGGTCGTCATGATCGACGTCGACAACCTGAAGAGCTACAACGACGTCAACGGCCACCTGCGCGGCAGCTTCCTGCTCAAGGAGCTCGCGCAGCTCTGCCTCGAGCAGGTGCGGTCGTTCGACGTGCTGGCGAAGTACGGCGGCGACGAGTTCACGATCATTTTGCCGCAGACCGACCGCACCGGCGCCAGGATCGTCGCCGAGCGGGTGCGCAACGCGGTCGCCTCGCACGCGTTCGCGCTGGTGCCGAAGGGGCGCATCACGGTGAGCCTCGGAGTCGCGGGATTCCCCGAGGATGGCGCGGATTCGGTGACGCTGCTGCGCGCGGCCGACCATGCGCTCTACCTCGCGAAGCGCAACGGCCGCAACCGTGTCGAAGTCGTGCAGGAGGACCTCGCAGCGTAGCCGCCGCCCGGGCGCAGGCGGCTTGGCCGCGCGCCGACGGGCGGGCTAGACTCCGGGGCTCGGCGGTGCGGTGAACGCGTCGCCAGGCACAACAGTGGAGGCAGCAGTGTCGGATCGTGTGGGACTCGGGGTGGTGGGCACCGGCGACTGGGGCGCCAACCTCATCCGCAATTTCGCGTCGCTGCCGGACGCGTCGCTCGTCGCATTGTGCGACGCCGACGAGAAGCGCCTCGCCGCGACCGCCGCCAAGTACCCGAAGGCCGCCGCGATCGCGCGCGCCGAGGACCTGGCTGCGCGCGACGACGTGCAGGCCGTCGTCGTGTCGGCGTCCGCAGTGAGCCACTACCCGCTCGCCAAGCTGATGCTCGAGGCCGGCAAGGACGTCTACGTCGAGAAGCCGCTGACGCTGCGCGTCGACCACGCCGAGGAGCTGGTCCGCCTGGCCAAGGCGAAGAACCGCATCCTCATGGTCGGTCACCTGCTGCTGTTCCACCCCGCGGTCACGTACCTGCGGGGGATGGTGGACCGAGGTGAGCTCGGCGAACTGTTCTACCTGTATTCGCAGCGCGTCAACCTGGGCAAGGTGCGCAAGGACGAGAACGCGCTGTGGAGCTTCGCGCCGCACGACCTGTCGGTGGTGCTGCACCTGATCGGCGAGGAGCCGATCGACGTCGTCGCGCGCGGCTCGGCGTTCCTCCAGGGCAACGTCGAGGACGTCGTGTTCGTCGACCTGCGGTTCGCGGGCGGCAAGATGGCGCACGTCCACGTGTCGTGGCTCGACCCGCACAAGCTGCGCAAGTTCACCGTCGTCGGCAGCCGCAAGATGGTCGTGTTCGACGACATGGAAGCGAGCGAGAAGATCCGCGTCTACGACAAGGGCGTCGACCGCGCGGGCGAGATCGTGGCGTACGACGCGTCGCTCACCGTGCGCAGCGGCGACATCGTGATCCCGAAGATCTCGCTGCAGGAGCCGCTCACCATCGAGTGCCGCCACTTCGTCGAATGCGTCCGCACGCGCAAGCAGCCGCTCACGAGCGGCGAGGACGGGCTCCGCGTCGTCAAGGTGCTCGCGGCGGCGCAGGCGTCGCTGGAGGCCGGCGGCGCGCCGGTCGCGGTCGCGACCGCGGGAGCGGTGTCGTGAACGGAGGCGTGATGAGCTCGGTGATCCACCCGTCGGCGAAGCTCGGCGAGGGCACGACCGCCGGCGAGTACTGCGTCGTCGGCGCGAACGTCAAGGTCGGCGCGCGCTGCAAGATCGGCCACCACGTCGTGATCCACGAGGGCACGGTCGTCGGCGACGACGTGCGGATCGACGACCACGCCGTGCTCGGCAAGCTGCCGATGAAGGCCGCGAACTCGGCGACGACGAAGGAGCAGGAGCTGCCGCCGCTCACGGTCGGCGACGTCTGCATCGTCGGCACCGGCGTGGTGCTGTACCGCGGCGCGAAGATCGACGCCAAGGTGCTGATGGCGGACCTGTCCACGATCCGCGAGAACGTCACCATCGGCCGCGGCACCATCGTCGGCCGCGGCGTCACCGTCGAGAACTTCTGCACCGTCGGCCGCTACTGCAAGCTCGAGAGCGAGTGCTACATCACGGCGTACTCGGAGCTCGAGGACCGCGTGTTCGTCGCCCCGGGCGTCGTGACGTCGAACGACAACTACGTGGGCCGCACCGCGGAACGGTTCAAGCACTTCAAGGGCGTCACCGTGCGGAAGGGCGGCCGGATCGGCGCCGGCACGGTGCTGCTGCCGGGCATCGTCGTCGGCGAGGACGCGCTCGTCGCCGCCGGGTCGGTGGTGACGAAGGACGTCGCGCCGCGCACGATCGTGCTCGGCGGCCCCGCGCGGGTGTGGCGCGAGGTGCCCGTCGAGCAGCTGCTCGAGAACCAGGGCTGGGTCGACTCGTAGGACGGATCAGGCGGCGTCCCCGACGGCGGGACGGCGCGATGCAACGACACGCAAGCGGGCCCCGGCGGGGCCCGGGGGAGAGGATTCGATGAGCGCCATGCCCATCCGGACGTCGATGCAGGTGCCGCTGCTCGATCTCAAGGCGCAGTACGCGGAGATCAAGGCGGACGTCGACGACGCCGTGCGCCGTGTGATGGAGAGCGCCAGGTTCATCGGCGGGCCGGAGGTGACCGGCCTCGAGGAGGAGGTCGCGCGCTACTCGCAGTGCGCGCACGGCATCGGCTGCGCCTCGGGCACGGACGCGCTGCTGCTCAGCCTGCGCGCGCTCGGCGTCGGCCCGGGCGACGAGGTGGTGACGACGGCGTACTCGTTCTTCGCCAGCGCCGGCACGATCGTCAACGCCGGCGGGACGCCGGTGTTCGTCGACATCGACCCGCGCACGTACAACATGGACCCGCACCGGCTCGAGGCCGCGATCACGCCGAAGACCAAGGCGGTGATCGCCGTCCACCTGTACGGCCAGTGCTGCGACCTGACGGCGGTGAAGGCGGTGTGCGACAAGCACCAGGTATGGCTGATCGAGGACGCGGCGCAGGCGATCGGCGCGGAGTGGGAGGGCAAGCGGGCGGGGTCGGTCGGCGACTTCGGCTGCTTCTCGTTCTTCCCGTCGAAGAACCTCGGCGGCGCGGGCGACGGCGGCATGATCGTCACCCGCAACGCCGAGTTCGCCGACAAGCTGCGGCTGCTGCGCGAGCACGGCGCGAAGCCGAAGTACTACCACTCGATCGTCGGCACGAACGCGCGGCTCGACGCGCTGCAGGCCGCGATCCTGCGCGTCAAGCTGCGCCACCTCGACCGGTGGAGCGAGGCGCGCGCGCGCAACGCCGACCTGTACGACAAGCTGTTCGAGGGCTCGCGCGTGGGCCGGCCGTTCCGCGACCCCCGCACGCGCCACATCTACAACCAGTACGTGATCCGCTCGTCGAAGCGCGACGAGCTCAAGCAGCACCTGACCGACCGCGGGGTCGGGACCGAGGTCTACTACCCGGTGCCGCTCCACGTGCAGAAGTGCTTCGCACCGCTCGGCTACAAGACCGGCGACATGCCGCACTCGGAGGCCGCCGCGAACGAAACGCTCGCGCTGCCGATCTACCCCGAGCTCGGCGAGGAGCGCATCCGCTACGTGGCCCAGTCGGTCCGCGAGTTCGTCGACACGCAGTAGAACACCCGCGACATAGCAGTTCCAGGAATCGTCGAGTGCAAGGCGGCGAGGAGCGACGAGCGCAGGCGTATCGTTAGATACTCCGGAGCGAGGAGCGACGAGCCAACGCAGCAATCGGCGATTCATGGAACTGCGTCGTCCCGACGCCATCCGTTTCTCCGCCCTGAGACCGGCGTCGGTTTGCACCCGAAGGGTGGCGGCGCTTCCCCGGCGCCGCCACCGGTCGGAACTGCATGGATCCCAGGCAACGGGACACCCTGCGCGACGTCATGCGCCGGGTGGACGAGGTGCGCGGGCTGGAGCCCGGCGCCGCGTCGTCCCACGATACCGAACCCGCATCGGACGCCGGGCTGCTGGAGACGATCCAGGAGCTCACGGGCGAGCTGGAGCGCAGCCACCGCCGGCTGATCGAGTCGAACGTGCAGCTCGTATCGCTGCGCGAGGTCGCCTCGAACCTGCTGGCGGCGCACGACGCCGAGGAAACCGCGGCGGTCGTGACGCGCTACCTGTGCCGCGCGTTCGGCTTCGACGACGGCTTCCTGCTGCTCGTCAACCGCGAGTCGCAGCGGCTCGAAGGCACGTGGACGTACCTCGACGGCTCGAAGCCGCGTGGCGTCCGCGTGGCGCTCGGGCTGCTCGGCGACCGCGGCGCGGTCACGCGCGCCCTGTGGCTCGACCGCACGCTCGTGCACCACCACCCGGCGCCGGACGTCGTCGCGACGGTATCCGAGGGCCACGCGCTCGCGGAGCGGCTCGACGGGCTGAGCGGGCTCGTCTGCGTGCCGCTGCGCCGCAGCGAGAGCGTGCTGCCGGACGGCGAGCCGCACGAGTTGTGCGGCGCCCGCTGCATCCTCGGCGACGTCGCCGTGCTCGCGCCGCCGCCCGGCGCCGCGGCCGACACGTGGGACGCCGACCGCGACGACCGCCAGCGCCACTGCCTGGCGTGCCCGGTGAACCCGGCGCTCGGCGTGATCGGCATGGCGCGCCGCCGCGGCGAGCCGCTCACCGCGTCCGACGTCACGCAGCTCGAGTCGATCGCGCTGTCGATCGCGCCCGTCGTCGAGAACGCCCGGCTCACGCAGGCGCTGCGCCGCAGCGAACGGTTCCGCCAGCACGTGCTCGACAGCATGGCCGGCGCGCTCGTGGCGGTGAACATGGCGGGCGAGATCCTCACGTTCAACCACGGCGCCGAGGAACTGCTCGGCATCGCCGAGGCCGACGTGCTCGGCCGGCCGTTCGGCGAGCGATTCGGCCCCGACGGCGCGCGACTGCTCGAGGACGCGCTCGAGAACGGCCGCGAGTCGCAGCGCGTCGAGATCACGCTGCGCACCGACGACGGGTCCGCGGTGCCGGTGCGGCTGACCACGTCGCTGCTGCGCGACGAGCGCCGCACGGTGTACGGCGCGATCGCCACGTTCGTCGACCTGACCGCGCTCAAGCGCGCGGAGGAACAGGCCGCGCGCGTCGACCGGCTCCAGGCGCTCGGCCGGTTCACGTCCAGCGTCGCGCACGAGATCCGCAACCCGCTCACCGGCATCGGCGCGGGCATCCAGTTCCTGTCGCGTTCGCTCGCGTCCGACACGGAGCAGCGCGAGAACGTGGAGTTCATCCTGCGCGAGATGAAGCGGCTCGACCGCATCGTGCAGGACCTGTTCGACGTCACCCACCCGCGCAGCCTGCAGCTCCGCGCCGAGCCGGTCGAGACGGCCGTGCGCTACACGGCGCAGTGCCTCGGCACGCTGTGCGAGGAGCGTGGCGTCACGCTGGAGCTGGACGTCCAGCGCGACACGCCGCCGGTGCCGCACGACGGGGACCAGCTCCAGCAGGTGCTGATCAACCTCGTCAAGAACGCCGTCGAGGCGTCGCCCCGCGGTTCCTCGCTGCGGGTGTCGGTCGCACCGGTGCGCGATGGCCATCGCATCACCGGCGCCGCGGTGCGCGTCGAGGACCAGGGGCCCGGGATCCCGGCCGAGCACCTGCGCACCATCTTCGAACCCTTCTTCACCACGAAGCCCGGCGGTTCCGGGCTCGGTCTCTATATCAGCCACGACATCGTCAAGCGCCACGGCGGCAGCCTCACCGTGGCGAGCGATCCGGGGCGGGGCACCACGTTCATCGTGGAGATCCCCGTGGACGGACAGGGAGGATCCCGATGAGCAGGGCGCACATCCTCGTCGTCGACGACCAGGATTCGATTCGGCATTTCGTCACGAAGGCGCTGGAGGCCGAGGACTTCACCGTCACCGGCGTCGGCACCGCGAAGGAGTGCCGCGAGGCGCTCGAGAAGGCGTTCCCGGACCTCTGCCTGTTCGACCTCAAGCTGCCGGACGGCACCGGGCTCGACCTGCTGCGCGAGCTGAAGCGGTCGCAGCCCGAGGTGCCGGTGATCATGATGACCGCGTTCGGCGAGCTCGAGACGGCGGTCGAAGCCATGAGCGCGGGCGCGTACTGGTTCGTGAAGAAGCCGTTCCAGAACGAGGAGCTGCTCGCGCTCGTCAACCGCGCGCTCGAGTCGCAGAAGATCTGGATCGAGCTGCGGCGGCTGCGTCACCGCGCGTTTGCGGACGAGGACTACCTGCACTCGGCGAGCCCGGCGATGCAGGAGGCGTACGCGATCGCGGAGCAGGTGGCGCGCGGCGACACGACCAGCGTGCTGATCGAGGGCGAGAGCGGCACGGGCAAGGAGTACTTCGCGAACCTGATCCACCGGCTGAGCGCGCGGCACGACAAGCCGTTCGTCGAGATCAACTGCGCCGCGATCCCGCGCGAGCTGCTCGAGAGCGAGCTGTTCGGCCACGAGAAGGGCGCGTTCACGGATGCGCGCGCGCAGAAGCTCGGACTCATGGAGCTCGCGAACGGCGGCACGCTGTTCCTCGACGAGATCGGTGAGATGAGCCCGATGCTGCAGGTCAAGCTCCTGCGCGTGCTCGAACGCCGCACGTTCAAGCGCGTCGGCGGCACCAAGGACATCACGGTCAACATCCGCATCCTGTCGGCGACGAACCAGGATCTCGAGCGCATGGTGCGCGAGCAGACGTTCCGCGAGGACCTGTACTACCGCCTCAAGGTCGTGCCGCTCTACGTGCCGCCGCTGCGCGAGCGCAAGGAGGACGTGCTGCCGCTCACGCGGCTGTTCGTCGAGCGCTTCTCCAAGCAGTTCAAGAAGGACTTCAAGGAGATCTCCAAGGCCGCCGAGCAGCTGCTCACCGACTACGCCTGGCCCGGCAACATCCGCGAGCTCAAGAACCTCATGGAGCGCACGGTGCTGCTCGAGACCGGACCGGTGCTCGACGCGCAGCAGCTCAAGATCTCGCCGCGCTCGCGCCCGGCATCGGAGGCGACGCTCGGCCAGCGCATCGACGACAGTCTCACCGCGCCGATTCCGTCGACCGGAATCCCGTTCGAGCAGATCCTCGAGGAGCTGGAGCGAGCCTTGATCATGCGTGCCTCGTATGCTACGAAGTGGAACCAGAGCCGCACGGCGGAGGTGCTCAACCTCAAGCGGGACAAGCTCCGCTACCGGATGAAGCTCTACTCGATCCGGGGCGGCCCTCCCGGCCAGGAGATGAACGACGCGGCTCACCACGACGACGAGGCGGCTGCGTAACGCCGTGGCTGCCGGGCTCGCCGGCGTCCTGCTCCTGTCGGTCCACGGGTGCGGGTACTCGGCGAGCCCCGCGGTGCTGCCACAGCACCTGAAGACGATTGCGATCCCGCTGTTCGAGAACCAGACGAGCGAGTACACGCTGTCGCAGGAGCTGACGGACGCCGTCGTCGCGCGGTTCCTGTCCGACAACCACCTGCGCATCGTCGACGAGAAGAGTGCGGACTGCGTCGTGCAGGGACGGCTGACGCAGTACCGCAACGCGATCTTCGGTATTTCCAACACCGACCTGGCGCAGGAGTACCGCGTCACGATCGGGGTCGCGGTGGTGTTCAAGGACCAGGTGAAGAATCGCGAGATCTGGCGCGACGATGACCTCGTCCGTACCGCGAACTACTACGTGCAGCCCGGGCCCGGTCACGAAGCCAAGAGCGAGCTCGACGGCCGCAAGGAAGCCATCCAGAAGATCGCCGATGAAATCTTCAGCCGGTCGGTCCAAAGCTGGTAAGGGCGGCGCCGCCGGGGCCGGCGAGCCCGCGGCGAAGCCGCGCGCGCGCTCCGGCACCACCGGCCGCGCCGGCTCACGCGGCTCCGCGCCGGCGGGCGTGGCCGCGCTGCTCGCGGCGCTCGGCCGCGGCGAGTTCCCGATGACCGTGTACCTCGACGGCCCGTGCGAGCCGGTCAAGGCCGCGCTGCTCGCCGAGACGCGCGCCGCGTGGGCGAAGGCCGTGCCGCAGTCGCCGCTCGCGAACGTGTTCCGCGCGGCCGAGGCCGGCGTCGAGCAGCTGCTCGCGGCGTGGCAGGGCGCGTCGCTGTTCAGCCCGCGCGACCTCGTGATCGTGCTCGACCTCGAGGACTGGACGCGCAGCGAGAAGAAGATCACGGCGCTCGCCGACGTGCTCACGCGTGCGTCGACGCCGTCGACGATGGTGCTCGTCGAGTCGGCGTCCGACACCGACCGCAAGTCGCTCGAGCCGCTGCGCCGCGCCTGCGCGACGCGCATCACCGCCGACGTGCCGCGCGCCGCGGAGCTCGTGGCGTGGGGCGCGAGGCGGTTCGAACGCGAGGGCGTGACCGCCGACACCGGCGTGCTCGAGCTGCTGGCCGAGGCGTGCGAGGCGGACGCGCTCGCGTTTTTCAGCGAGCTCGACAAGCTGTGCACGTGGGCGGCGCGCGACGGCCGGCTCGCGCTCGACGAGGTGCGGTCGCTGTTGCGCCCGGTCGTCGGCTCGGAGCTCGTCGATTACCTCGAGGCGGTCGC
>Ga0207650_10001896_pt1 | contig 14752 bp, 17 predicted proteins | sample KBSS63metaG_FD_184325 | JGI IMG/M metagenome (GOLD analysis project Ga0207650, IMG submission 184325) | Switchgrass rhizosphere microbial communities from Kellogg Biological Station, Michigan, USA - KBS S6-3 metaG (SPAdes) (version 2) | ecosystem: Host-associated > Plants > Roots > Rhizosphere...
CCCTCGAACCCGAAGCGGAGCTCGAGGATGCGCCGCTCGCGCTCGGGGAGAGCGTCGAGCGCACGGCGGATGCTCTGGCGGCGAAGCGACTCCTCGGCCTCGTCGAACGGATCCGCTGCCTCGCGGTCGGCGAAGAGATCGCCGAGCTCACCCTCGTCGTCCGCACCGACCGTCTGGTTCAGCGAGACCGATGCGTGAGCCGCGCCGAGCGCCTCGTCGACGTGCTGGAGCGGCAGGCCGGTTGCCTCGGCCAGCTCCTCCTTCGTCGCCTCGCGACCGAGCTCCACCTCGAGCCGGCGCGCGGCGCGGGAGAGCTTCTGCTGGCGCTCGACGACGTGCACCGGCACGCGGATCGTCCGGGCATGGTTCGCCACGGCGCGCTGTACCGACTGGCGGATCCACCACGTTGCGTACGTCGAGAACTTGAACCCACGCCTCCAGTCGAACTTCTCGACCGCACGGTTGAGGCCAAGCGTCCCCTCCTGGATGAGATCCAGGAACGGCACGCCGAGGCCGCGGTAGCCCTTTGCGATCGACACGACGAGGCGGAGGTTCGACTCGATCATCACGCGCTTCGCGACCGGGTCGCCCCGCTCGATGCGCTTCGCAAGCGCGACCTCCTCGGCAGCCGTGAGCAGCTTGTGCCGCCCCACGTCCGCGAGGAAGAGCTGGAGGCTGTCGGCCGCGCCCGAGACGGGGCCCGCCTCGTAGCGCTTCTCGGCGACGGCGTCCTCCTTCTCGGCGTCGGCGTCCGGCTGGACGATCTCGACGTTGTGTGCTTCGAGCTCGCGCTGAAGCAGCTCGGCATCCTCTTCGCCGATGTCGTGCTCCAGCACGAATGCCTCGAGCTCGGGGGCCTCGAGCTGGCCACCGTGCTCCTCGGCGCGCTCGATCAGCGCCTTTACGTGCTCGGATTCGAAGAGGTCTATGAGCTGGTTCTGCGTCAACGTCCTGTCTCAGTCCTTTCGTAACCAGTCTGCGAGTGCGACAAACTTCCGAAGTTTATTGCTGTTTTTTGTCGATTTCCAGGGTGATCCACGGCGACGTGCTGTCACAAACTCATAAAACGTTCGGGCCCTCTCTCGGTATTCCGTCGCTGAAGCATCAGCGGTTCACGGGCGAACGTCGACGAGCCTGTTCCGGCTACTTCAACCTGAGACGTGTCCGCCCCCGGTCGAGTTAGATCATGACCGGTCGAACGGACGGCGAAAACCCCTTTCGGAGAGCCTTTACTCGCTCTTAGCGCGTCTTTCCGCGAGGAGCTCGACTGCTCTTTCGAGCGTGATCGCCTCCGGCGAGTCGCCGCGGCGCAGGCTCGCGTTCGTCTCGCCGTCCGTGACGTACGGGCCGAAGCGCCCATCGCGGAGGACGACGGGCTTGCCGCTCGCCGGATCGGACCCGAGCTCCTTGAGCGGGCCGCGGGCAGCGCGGCGGCCGCGACGGCGCGGTGGCTCGGCGAGCAACGCCTGTGCCTGCTCGAGGGTGACCGTGAACAGCTGCTCCTCGCCTTCGAGTGAGCGCGACTCCGATCCCTTCTTGATGTACGGCCCGTAGCGGCCGTTCTGGGCGGTCACCTCCTCGCCGTCGAGCTCACCGACGACCCGTGGCAGCGAGAGCAGGCGAAGGGCTTCGTCGAGCGTGACGGTCTCGGGCGACATCGAGGAGAAGAGCGACGCCGTACGCGGTTTCTCCTCGGCTCCCTCGGGCAGCACCTCGGTCACGTACGGACCGTAGCGTCCGGACCGCACGACGATCTCGGTACCTGCTTCAGGATCGGTTCCGAGCGGCCGGTTGTCGGGCTGCGACAGGAGCTCCTCGACCCGCTCCGGCGAGAGCTCGTCGGGCGCCAGGTCGGCCGGAAGGCTCGCGCGCCGCTCTCCGTGCTCGAGATACGGCCCGTAACGCCCGACGCGCACGACCGCCTCCGAGCCCGGAATCGGGATCGAGTTCACCGCGCGCGCGTCGATCTCGTCCAGGTTGTCCGTCACGAGGTGGTGCAGCCCGGGATCGCTCCCGTTGCCGAAGTAGAAGCGCGCGAGCCATTCGTTCCGGGCCTGCTCACCCGCCGCGATGCGGTCGAGGTCGTGCTCCATCCGCGCCGTGAAGTCGAAGTCGACGAGCTGCTCGAAGTGGCGCTCGAGGAGGTTCACGACCGAGAACGCGACGAAGGTCGGCACGAGGGCAGTCCCCTTCTTGAACACGTAGCCGCGGTCGACGATCGTCGACAGGATCGCCGCGTATGTCGACGGCCGCCCGATCCCGCGTTCCTCGAGGGCGCGGACGAGCGTCGGCTCCGTGTAGCGCGCGGGAGGGACGGTGGCGTGCCCGTCGGGCTCGAGCGAGGCCAGTGTCACGTCCTGTCCCACGGCGAGCTGCGGGAGGACGCGCTCCTCGTCGTCGTCGGCGGTCGGCTCGTCCTTGCCCGGTTCGTAGGCCGCGAGGAAGCCGCGGAACGTGATGACCGTGCCCGATGCCCCGAACTCGACGTCCTCCTCGTTCGCGCTCGTGGCGCCGATGCGCAGCGACACCGTCTGGCCACGGGCGTCCTCCATCTGTGAGGCAAGTGTTCTCTTCCAGACGAGGTCGTAGAGCGCGAGTTCGTCACGGTTGAGCTCACCGGAGAGCTGCTTCGGCGTCCTGAACGTGTCTCCGGCAGGCCTGATCGCCTCGTGCGCCTCCTGGGCGTTCGCCACCGCACGGCCGTAGAGCCTGGGCTTCGCGGGCACGAAGTCCTCGCCGAAGAGCTCCGCGACCTGCGCCCTGGCCGCGGCGACCGCGGACTCGGACAGGGTCGTCGAGTCGGTTCGCATATAGGTGATGTAGCCCGACTCGTACAGGCGCTGGGCCACACGCATCGTCGTCTGTGCGGAGAAGCGGAGCTTGCGGCTCGCCTCCTGCTGCAGGGTCGCGGTGCGAAACGGCGCGGCGGGCTTCCTCCGGTAGGGCCGCTCGTCGACCGAACGGACAGTGAACGAGGAGGCGGTGAGGCTCTCGGCGAGGGCGCGGGCGCGCGCCTCGTCCAGGCGGACGACGCCGCTCTCGCGGAGCTCGCCCGTCGTCGGCTCGAAGTCCTTGCCCTGTGCGACGCGCGCCCCGTCGACCGAGACGAGCCGGGCCTCGAACGCGCCCGGGTCGAACGTCGCCAGAAGATCCCAGTACTCCGCGGAACGGAAGGCCATCCGCTCGCGCTCCCGCTGCACGACGAGTCGTGTCGCCACTGACTGCACGCGGCCGGCGGAGAGTCCACGCGTGACCTTCTTCCACAGGACGGGTGACACCTCGTAGCCGTAGAGGCGGTCGAGAATACGCCGCGTCTCCTGTGCGTCGACGAGGCGGTCGTCGATGGTCCTCGTCTCGTCGAGGGCCCTGGAGATCGCGTCCTTCGTGATCTCGTGGAACACCATGCGACGGACCGGGACCTTCGGCTTCAGAACCTCGACGAGGTGCCAGGCGATCGCCTCGCCTTCACGATCCTCGTCGGTCGCGAGCAGGAGCTCGTCCGCGTCGGCGAGGTACTTCTTCAGCTCGCTGATCGTCTTCTTCTTCTCCGGCGAGACGACGTAGTACGGCTCGAATCCCTCGTTGACGTCGACGCCGAGTGCGCCGAAGCGCTTGCGCTCGGCGGCCGGCACGTCCGACGCCTTGCTCGGAAGGTCGCGAATGTGGCCGACGCTCGATCCAAGGACGTAGCCGTCCCCGAGGTAGCCGGCGATCGTCCGCGCCTTGGCGGGGCTCTCGACGATGACGAGGCTCTTGCCCATCGGCGCGACACCTTAGCGCTCTGTTTTTCGCGCACGCCGAAATCCGCTCCCGCAGATCTCGGCGGCGTGAGTCAAAGACGCTCGCGGCTCGCGTCAGACTGCGATGGCCGGTAGCTCGCCTTTTCTGACGCGATACTGCCGCCTGTGTCGTCGTCGACGCGTCCGAGCTGGCTCTACCTCTTGATCGGCGCCATCACCCTGCCGGTCGTCAAGCTCGTGTTTCGGCACCGCGCACGGGGGACTTCGAACGTCCCCTCGACCGGCGGGTTCGTCCTCGCCGCCAACCACTGGTCGAACCTCGACCCCTGGCCCCTCGCGATCCCTCTCTTCCCGCACCGGTTCCTGCGCTTCATGGCGAAGAGCGAGCTCTTCTGGTTCCCGCTCGGCTGGATCATCAGGGCGGGCGGGGCGTTCAAGGTTCGCCGTGGAGAGTCGGACGGCGAAGCGATCTCGACGGCGATCCAGCTCGTCCGTGAGGGGTACGCGGTCGTGATGTTCCCGGAGGGGACGCGCCGTCGGAAAGGCATGCGGAAGCGACACGAGGCGCGCTGGCGCTCGGGCGCGGCGCGGATCGCTCTGACCGCCCACGTCCCGCTCGTTCCGGCAGGGATCTCGGGAACGGAGCGGCTCGCGCGGCTCGGCCCGCTGCGGGTTGCGTACGGGCCCCCGATCGCGACGGACGACCTTTCGGAGCTTCCCCTCCCGGAGGCCGCGCGCGTTGCGACAGAACGGCTGCGCGACGCGATCACGGCGCTGGAGCAGAGCCTCGCATGAAGCCGCTGCTCGTCGTCGACGGCGACTCGTTCACGCATCGCGCGTACCACGCGCTGCCTCGGTCGATGAGGCGCGATGACGGCGGTCCGGCCAATGCGCTGACCGGGTTCACCGACATGCTCATGCGCCTGTGGCGAGACGAGCAGCCGCGGACGGTGCTCGTGGCCTGGGACACGCTCGACGTCCCGACGTACCGTCATCAGGCGCTGGACGCGTACCAGAGCGGGAGGGTGTTCGAGGAGGAGCTCCTCGAGCAGCTCGACCTCTTGCCCGCCGTCGTCGGATCGATGGGGTTCGCGTACGCGAAGGCTGCGGGCTACGAAGCCGACGACTTCCTGGCAGCAGCTGCCGGACAGGAGGAAGCGGCGGGTGGGACCGCGCTCGTGGCGACGTCCGATCGCGACGCCTTCCAGCTCGTCACGGACCGCGTCACCGTCTTGCAACCGGCGAAGGGAGGGCCGGCGCGGATCGGCCCGTCCGGGGTGCGTGAGCGCTACGGCGTGGATCCAGCGCAGGTGCCGGACTTCATCGCGCTCCGAGGCGACCCCTCCGACAAGATCCCGGGTGCGCGGGGCATCGGTCAGAAGCGCGGCGCGGAGCTCCTTGCGCAGTACGGCTCACTCGATGCGATGCTCGACCAGGGTCGCTTCGCGACGGAGGCGGACGCGCTCCGCCTCTACCGGCACATCGCCACGATGGATCGCGACGCGCCGCTTCCGCCGCTCCCCGACGTCACGCCCGACTGGGCGTCCGCGGCCGAGCACGCGACGAAGATCGGCGCGTCTCGCCTCGCACGCCGGTTCGAGGAGGCGCTCACGTGGACGTGATCAGCCACCCGAGCTTCATGTCGCTGCACGTTCCCGCGACGAGCGGCAATCCCGAGAATCCGGGGCGCCTGCAGTGCCTGCTCGACCGCTTTCCGGACTGCGCAACCGCCGAACCGGCGTCGAGGTCGCAGCTCGAGCTCGTCCACGACCCCGCGTACGTCGACTTCCTCGAGGCCCTCGAGGCCGAGGTGTGGCTCGATCCCGATACGTATGCGAACGCCGGGACCTGGGAAGCGGCTCGTCTCGCCGCGGGATGTGCGATCCGGGCCGTCGAGGTCGGAGGGTTCGCACTCGTTCGCCCGCCGGGCCACCACGCGCTGCGCGCCCAAGCCATGGGCTTCTGCATGTTCGGGAACGTCGCGATTGCGGCTCGGCACGCCCGGACGGAGATCGGCCTCGAGCGCGTCGCGGTCGTCGACTTCGACGTGCACCACGGCAACGGCACCGAGGCGCTCTTCCGCGACGATCCAAGCGTTCTCACGGTGTCGCTGCACCAGTGGCCCTTCTGGCCCGGAACGGGCGGGCCGGGAGCGAACTGGGAGGGAGTCGTCAATGTCCCGCTGCCGGCGGGCTCGGGCGATGCGGAGTACGAGCGGGCGTTCGCGGAGGTCGTCGAGCCGGCGGTCCGGGCGTTCGAGCCCGAGCTCGTCATCGTCGCGGCCGGATTCGACGCGCATAAGGACGATCCGTTGGCGGAGATGACGGTGAGCGCGGACGGCTTCCGCGAAATGGCGCGCCGCTGCGCGAAGCTCGCGCCCCGGGTGGCCGCAGTGCTCGAGGGCGGCTACAACCTCGAGACGTTGCCGACCCTCGTGTCGGCTGCTCTCTCCGGGTTCGAGAGCGACTAAGCGGCGCGGGCGGACTCGAGCCGTTCGAGCGCCTCGCGGCGCGACGAGACGCCGAGCTTCTTCAGCAGGCTCTTCACGTGCGAGCGCACCGTGTGCTCCGAGATGAACAGCCGCTGGGCGATCTCGTCCGTTCCGAGGTGCTCGTCGAGGAGGAGCAGCACCTCGACCTCGCGAGCGGACAGCACTCGCGTGACCTCTTCGGGAACGCCGCTCAGCCGACCGCCGTCGCGCACACGATCGAGGAGTCGTCGCGCGACTCCACCCGAGAGGGCTGCATCTCCGCGCGCGACGCCGCGGAGGAACGCGGCGATCTGTTCGGGCGGCTCGGTCTTGAGCAGGTAGCCCGATGCACCCGCTCGGATCGCGGCGAGGAGGTTCTCCTCGGCATCCGACGCCGTGAGGACGACGATCTCGGAGTCGGGCGCGTTCTCACGGAGCTTCGGCAGGGCCGTAAGGCCGTCCATGCCAGGCATGGTCAGGTCGAGGAGCACGAGATCGGGACGGAGCTCGGCTGCGGCGGTGATCGCGGCTGCGCCGTCCTCCGCTTCGCCGACGACGTCGAAACCCTGCTGGACGAGGAGTGCCGAAAGCGCGTCGCGCGTCAGCGGATGGTCGTCCACGATGAGGACGCGTTCCGTCACCTCCCTCTTATCGGCAGGAGGCGCCGTGCCGACAAGTGAGCTGTGGACCACGCTCGGTCCCAGACGTATCGCTCGTGGCTCCTCGGCGAGATCCTCCTCGTCTGCCTGCTCGCGTCCGGCACTGCGCTGTTCGCAGCAAGCGACTCGCTGAAGTCCGCGTACGAGCTCCACGATGCGCGGCTCGCCTTCGACACGGCCGTCGCCGTGGTCGCGACCTTCGTCTGTGTGCTGACGAGCGTCCGCTTCCTCGTCGAGGGCCGCACGCTCGACCTCCTGCTCGCAGCCGGCTTCTGGAGCATCGCGCTCGGTACGGTCGCGTTCGGCCTCGTCCCCGTCTTCGGCGGCGGATCGCTCGCTCCCGCGGCGGCGTGGCAGCTCGTCGGTGCGCGGTTGCTGGGGGCGGGCCTGATCGCGATCGCTCCGTACGTCGACGGTCGAATGGCCGCTCGCCGACGATCGCTCGTCTCGGTCGGGGTCGGTGTCGCCGTGATGCTCGTCATCGCCGGCGGCGCGATGAACATTCCGGAGGGGAGCACGCTCGAGGTGGACATCGTCGAAGGGACGTACGTCCGGCTTGCCGCGCTCTTGCTCACGACGCTGTGGCTCGTGGCGCTCGTCGGGTTCGCCCTCCGCTACCGGCGCTTCGGCCGCGATCTCGACAGCTGGATGTGCCTGGCCGCGACGCTGGCGGTCTTCGCCGACCTCCACCTCGTGCTCACCCCGGTCGTGTCGAGCGACCTCGTGCTTCAGGGCGACTTCCTGCGCGTCGTCGCGTACGGAGTGCTGCTCGTCGGCGTCTGGCGGGCGATCGGCGAAGCGGAGTTCGGGCGCGCGGTCGCGGACGAGCGGGCGCGTGTCGCACGCGACATCCACGACGGCCTGGCGCAGTACCTGTTCGCGATCTCGACGCAGGTGAGCATGCTCGAGAGCGGCGCACCGCTCGAGCAGGTGCTTCCGCGCCTCAAGCGCGCCGCGACGTCGGCGCAGCAGGAGGCGAGGTTCGCGGTTCTCGCCCTCTCGTCGGCCGGAGGGTCGGCGCGGTTCGACAGCTCCCTGCGCCGCTACGTGGAGGTCCTGACCGCCGACGGTCAGCTCGACGTCGAGCTGGACGTCGATCCTCAGGTGCGGCTCGCTCCCGACGAGCAGATCGAGGTCTTCCGGATCGTTCAGGAGGGCCTTGGGAACGCCCGCCGCCATGCAGGCGCGAGCCATGTCGACGTGTCCATCTCGCAGCGGGCGGGTCGGCGGATCGTCACCGTGTCCGACGACGGCATCGGCTTCGACGAGACCGCGGTCATCGAAGGCCAGGGCGTCGCGAACATGCGCTCGCGTGCCGAGGCAATCGACGGCGCGCTCACGTTGAGCTCGCGTCCCGGTCGTGGGACGGCGATCGAGGTCGTGCTCCGCCCGGCCTAGCCCGCCTCAATGCACAGTCGACGGCTGCGCGACGCCGATCATCGAGTCGCGTGTGACGATCGCGGCGAGCTCGCCCTCGTCCAACTCGTCCGTGCCCGCGGGTCGTTCCGGGATGACGATGTAGCGGATGTCGGCGGTCGAGTCGACCACGCGCACCTCGACGTCGTCGTCCAGCTCGAGCCCGAACTCCTCGAGGACGCCGCGCGGATCCGAGACGGCACGCGAGCGGTAGGGGAGGCTCTTGTACCAGTCGGGCGGTGGTCCGAGAAGCGCCTTCGGATAGCAGGAGCAAAGCGTGCACACGACCATGTGGTGCACGTCGGGCGTGTTCTCGAGCGCGATCACCTGCGGCGCCTCACCGGGGTCGAGACCGAGCTCGAGGGCGGCCATCCGCGCGTCGTCGAGCGCGCGCTCCTTGAACGCCGGATCGATCCACGCACGCGCCACGAGGCGCGCGCCGTGCGCCGGCGTACGCGAGACGAGCCAGTCGATGCGCGCGCGTACCTCCTCGTGGGTCAGGACGCCCTTCTCGACGAGTAGATCCTCGAGCGCGCGAACGCGCGCCGCCGCCGCCGGCTCTCCGGCGCGGCCCACCGGATCGTGCGGGTGGTCGTGATCGTGGTCGTGGTGGTGGTCGCTCACGACACCGGCTCCAGCCAGTGCTCGAAGAGGTCCGCGTATACGTGGTCGCTCCGCGTCGACGCGGGCCATACGTCAGATCCGTCGAATTCGACGAGATACAGCCGGAGCCGAGGGTTCCCATCCTCTCCGTATGCCCGTGTCTCGGGGTTCGTGAAGGTGCCGTGGACGCGGGCGATCCTTCCCGCCTTGCCCTTGAGGTAGCCCGGCGTTCGGTGGTGCCCGGTGTGCGGCCGCTCGGCGACCCTCACGCCGTCACCCGCCGCGAACGTCACGCTTCGACCCTCGCGTCGATCTCGCCGGGCGCGATGACGCCCTTCTCCTCGAGGATCGTCTCGACCGTGAAGAGCCAGCGCTCGTAGTACGACGCCGCTTCGTACGCCTCCAGGGGCATGCTCTCGATGCCGCGGCGCATCTCGTCGGTGTTCATCACTCCACGCTTCTCGAGGACGTTCTCGATCGCGTCCATCCGCAGCTCCCAGTCGGCGAGCTCGTGCTCGGTCCTGTCGATCGGCGCGTCGGTCGGCCACCCGCCCCGGTCGTGAACGCCTCGCTCCACCGTTGCGATGGTAACGCGCTTGACATATTCCTATATTGGCATATAGGATCCACGGCATGGCCCGAGCAGCGACGACCACCGATGCGTTCAACGCCGTTGCGGAGCCCCGCCGGCGCCAGATCGTCGACGTGCTCGCCCGCGGCGAGCGTCCTGTCAACGATCTCGTCGCGCAGCTCGGGGTCGCTCAGCCTCAGGTGTCGAAGCACCTGCGGGTGCTGCGCGAGGTGGGCGTCGTCGAGGTGAGGGGCGACGGTCGCCGCAGGCTCTACCGGTTGAACGGACAGGCGTTGAAGCCCATTCACGACTGGGTACGGGCCTACGAGCAGACGTGGTCGGAACGTTTCGACGAGCTCGATGTCGTACTGGACGAACTCAAGGAGAAGGAGGAAGGACATGACGGTGACCGGTAGTCGCAAGGCAACGGTGACGCTTCCCAGCGACACGCAGATCCTGATCACGCGCGAGTTCGTCGCTCCGCGGGATCTCGTGTGGAAGGCCTGGACGACGCCGGAGCTCGTCCGGCGGTGGTGGCACGCGAACCGAGGCGAGATGACCGTGTGCGAGATCGATCTCCGCGTTGGCGGGAAGTGGCGCTACGCCATGAACGCCGAAGGGTTCGGCGAGGTCGGCTTCCACGGGGAGTACCGGGAGATCCAGCCGTTCGAGCGGCTGGTCTCGACGGAGGTCTACGAGGGCATTCCGGATGCGGAGGCCAACGCCGCGCTCGACACGCTCACCCTCACCGAGGACGGCGGTCGGACGCTCATGACCGTCCTCGTCGAGCACGCCACGAAGGAAGGCCGCGACGCGCACATCGAGTCGGGGATGGAAGACGGGATGCAGGACGCGATGGATCTCCTCGAGGAGGTCGCAGGGTCGCTTCGTTGACGCAGCCGCGCACTCCGGAGGAGGCCTCGTCAGCGGCGGGCTTCCTCCGGAGTCGAGATCAGGCGGATGGGTCGACTGCGTACGCCGCGAGCCGAGCGGCCAGCTCGCGCGGGCGACTGAGCATGATGTAGTGGCCGCCTTCGATCTCGTCGGCCTCGACCCCGAGCCGGTCGCGGGCGTGCCGGCGCGCCCACGACGCGACGAACATGCGATCGTCACGGCAGAGGACATAGCGCGTCGGCGTGTCCGGCCAAGCGGCGAGCGGCCAGGGCTCCGAGAGTGCCCGTGACGTCTCGTCGCGTTCTCGCCGCTTCGCCTCGGCGGCGAGGGCGGGCGGGACGTCGTGGTAGAAGACGTCGTCGTAGCCACTCGGCTCGTAGCCGACGTTCTCCCACCAGTCCGAGAACAGCTCACCCGGCGCGGGAATCATGGCGGCGACGAGCACGAGGGCGTCAGCGGGCGTGCGCGCAGCGACGAGCGGCGCGGTAAAGCCTCCGAGTGAGTGGCCTACGACGATCAGGTTGGTCCTGCCGGCACCGGCCTGAAGCGCGACCTCCGTGTACTCCGTCCAGCCGGCGGTTGCATCCTCGCTCGGCAGGTCGACTGCAACCGCCTCGTGCCCGTACGCCCGGAGCTCGGGCTCGACGAGGTGCCAGTCCCAAGCGCTCCCTCCGCCGCCGTGGATGAGGACGAATGTTGACCCGGTCATGTCCGGAAATGGGAAAACCCTGCAGATGCAGGGCTTTCCGTTAGCAGGCCTGTAAGCCGGATTCTGTCGAGGGTGACCATCTCTCTTGGCGGTGTACCCGGCTCCTCGGCGGGCCGCGTCAGCGGAGCCTGCTTCACCTTGCACCGGACGGGGTTTGGCAAGCCGACCATGTCACCACGGTCGCTGGTGGGCTCTTACCCCACCGTTTCACCCTTACCGACCCGGTTGCCCGGGCCGGCGGTCTCCTTTCTGTTCCACTTTCCGTCGGCTTTCGCCGCCTCGGTCGCCCGAGCGTCCTTGCCCTGCGGTGTCCGGACTTTCCTCGAGCTCCCGCCGCCGGTCTAGCCGGCAGAGCGAGAGCCCGCGGTCACCCGGCCTGCACGACGGATGGTAACGCGATCTCGGCGATCCGCTCCTCCGATTCGGCCAGGATCGACCTGCACTCGGGGCACGCGAGCGCCCCGTGCACGTGGAGGACGAACTCGCCGCAGACGAGGCACTCGAAGCTCACGCCGCGGACGAGCGCCGCGAGCTCCTGGTCGAGCGAGCGGTTGAGGGGAACGAGGTTTGGCTGCAGAGCCGTCATCCCAGACTCCTGAACACTCCCGTGACCTTCCCGAGGATCTCGACGTGCTCGGGGTAGAGGGGCTCGAGCGCTGCGTTCTCCGGCTGCAGACGAATCCGGCCGTCGCGCTCGCGGTGGAATGTCTTCACGGTCGCTTCGTCGGCCGATTCGTCATCGCCGACGAGCGCCACGACGATCTCCCCGGCGCGCGCGTCCGACTGCTTGCGCACGACGACGATGTCACCGTCGAGGATCCCGGCCTCGACCATCGAGTCGCCCTTGACCCGCAGGAGGAAGTCCGCATCACGGCCGAGCGGCTCGGGCACCGCGATCTCGTCCTCGATTGCCTCCTCGGCCAGCAGCGGCCCGCCCGCGGCGATCTGACCCACGAGCGGCAGTGTCGGTACGGACGATGCCGCTCGCTCCGGTGCCTGCTCGCGCTTCCGTCCGACGAGCTCGATCGCGCGAGGCTTCGTCGGGTCGCGCTTGAGCAGTCCGGCTCGCTCGAGGTTTGCGAGGTGTGCGTGAACGGTCGACGGCGAGGCGAGCCCGACGGCATCGCCGATCTCCCGAACGGTTGGCGGATAACCGTGCGCGTCCACGTACTCGGCGAGGAACTGCCAGATCTCCTGTTGTCGCGTCGTCAGCATCGGTCTCTCCAGGGTCGGGGGCCGGACGAACGTATGTTCGTCACAGGAGGGTAGATCCCTCCTCGGACGACGTCAAGTCGGGCGACGGGCGGTGAACGCCGCCTGCTCGAGCTCGTACGGGTTCTCGACGGTCGTGCCGACGAGCTCCAGCCCCGCGTCTGCGATCAGGCGCTCCCAGGTCGCCCGCGGAAAGACGCCGAGCGTGTGCCGGTCGTGGACGACCCGTATCTCCTCACCCGGCCCTCGCGCGATGATCAGGTAGTCGACGGCATAGGTCGAGCCGTCCGCCGGATGGATCCATTCGAGGTAGCGGAGGCTACGACCGTCCTCGCCGTCGTGCCCGCCGTGGTCGGTCTTCGGCTTGAAGATCTCGGTCGTCGCGTCGGGGGTGAGGATCACCACGCCTCCGGGGCGCGTGTGCACGGCTGCGGTCGCGATCGCCGCGGCGAGGTCGTCCTCCGTCGTCAAGTACGAGATCGCGTCGTGGATGAAGACCACATCGAACTCGCGGCCGAGCCGCAGCGTGCGCATGTCGCCCTCCAGGTGCTCGCACTCGGGGTTGAGCGTCCTGCTCAGCGCGAGCATGTCGGGCGAGAGGTCCGTGAGCGTGCACGTGAAGCGTGCCTTCAGATGCGACGCGTTGTTTCCGCCGCCCGAGCCGAGCTCGAGGAGCGTCTGTGCGTCGTCGCCGACGACCTCGTCGACGACCCGGGTGACGAATGCCGCCTCGTCTCCGTAGTCGGACGGATGCGTCAGCAGGTGGAACCACGGTGCGAGATCCGAGTACATGTGGAGCACGCGCCCGAGAATGCCCGAAGGCGGCCGGAGCCGCCTTCTCGTCATGCGCTGGAGAGGACTTGAACCTCCACGGCCTAAGTGGCCACTAGGCCCTCAACCTAGCGCGTCTACCAATTCCGCCACCAGCGCGCGCGTGTGGGAAGTCTAGAGAAGGTGGAACAGCACGAGCGTGTTGACGCCGAAGATCGTCGCGACCACCACGGTCAGGCGCGTGAGGTTGCGCTCGACCACGTGCGTGCCGCCCTGCGAGTGCGGTGTGAAGCCGAGCCCGCCCATGCCGGCCTCCCGTCCCGAGTGCATGAGGACGAGCGTGATCACCCCGGCTGCGAGGAGCACCTGGATGACCGCTGAGATCTGGAGCCACGGCATGGGCGGCCAGGGTAGCAACGGCGGTCGCGACCGGGGATAGGCTCCAGCCATGGCGGACGAGGCGCGCGAACGCATCCAAAAGCTGCTCGTGACGGGCGACAACCGCTTGAAGCAGGGCGTCGACCACGCGAAAGTGCGGGCGACCTACGAGGAGGCGCTGGCGGTGGCGCGCGAGGCAGGTCTCGAGGACGCGATCGGACCGCTCGTCGAGGTCAGGCTGGCCGACCTCGAGCGCTTGGCGGACGAGCGCTGACACGCGGCTGCGAAGCAGCCGCCTTTAGGGGTCTTTGCGCGGGAGTGATCCGCGTGTCAGCGGATCACTGCCTTGCGCAGAGCCTCGAGCAGCTCGGAGGAGGATCGCCTCCACCCGTTCCGCCTGCAGCCTGACGTCGTGCCCGGCCGCCGCCTCGCGGCCCGCGAGGTTCGGGCGTGGAAGCGCCGCCGCACCAGAAAGCCCAGCGACGAGCGCGTCCTGGTCGAGCGGGTCGACGAGGATCCCTGCCTCCGGCGTTACGAACTCGGGCTGCCCGCCGACGGCGGACGCCACGACCGACCTTGCTGACGACATCGCCTCGAGCGTCGCGAGCCCGAACGGCTCGGAGAGGCTCGGCTGGCAGACGACGTCGGACGCGGCGATCCACGTCGGGACCTCGTCGTGCGCGACGCGACCGACGAGGCGGATGCCGGGCCGTCCGGTGAGCGCGCTCTCGAGCGGCCCGCCACCCACGAAGGCGAGCGTGCCCTCGCCGCGCTGCTCGAACGCGCGGGCGAGCCGCAGGACGTTCTTGCGCTCGGTGAGGCCGCCGAGGCAGAGGAAGCGCGTCCCCTCGCCCTCCCAGCCGACCACGTCGCGAGCCGCCGTCGCGTCGCGTGGTGCGAAGCGGTCGAGGTCGACACCGCAGTCGACGACCTCCGTCTTGCTCTCCGCCTCGGGCACCTCCGACACGAGGCGGTCACGGAGCCAGCGCGAGACCGCGATCACTCCGGCAGCGCGACGCACGACGTACCTGGTTGCGGCACGAACGCCTGGGATCGCGCCGATGTTCGCGACGTCCTGTCCGTGCGCGGTCACGACCAAGGGCGCCCGCGTCGCCAGCGCCGCGGCGAAGCCCGCGGGAACGAGGAAGTGCGCGTACGCGACATCCGGGTGGAAGCGTCGTGCGACACGTCGCGCGTCGCGGACGAGGGCGACGTGACGAGCCCGGCCTCCGCGAGCGTCGACGACGGCGCGCTCGATCTCGTGCCCGCGCGAAAGAAGCTCGCGCTCGAGATTCGCGACGAAGACTCCGAGGTCCGGATCGTCCGGCC
>Ga0207650_10001899_pt1 | contig 14741 bp, 14 predicted proteins | sample KBSS63metaG_FD_184325 | JGI IMG/M metagenome (GOLD analysis project Ga0207650, IMG submission 184325) | Switchgrass rhizosphere microbial communities from Kellogg Biological Station, Michigan, USA - KBS S6-3 metaG (SPAdes) (version 2) | ecosystem: Host-associated > Plants > Roots > Rhizosphere...
CGTCGTTGGCGAAGCCCGAGACCACCGAGCCGAGCATCTGCCCGGAGATGATCGCGAACAGCATCCGGCCGATCATCACCTGGCGCTCGCTCATGTCATAGGTGTCGCCGAGGCCGGCGAGGACGAGCGGGATCAGGCCGCCGGCGAAGATGCCGGCGCCGATCCGCGTCGCCATCAGGAGGCGGAAGTCGGGCGCGAACGCGCCGAGCAGCAGCATGACGGCGAGGCCGGCGACGCAGACCTGGATGCAGCGCGGCTTGCCGAAGCGGTCGCCGATCGGGCCGAGGAACGGCTGCGCCAGCGCGTAGGGCAGGGCGTAGGCGGTGTTGAGCAGTGCTGCGACCTGCGGCATGATCGCGAAGTGCGTCGCGACCGGCAGGATGATCGGATCGGCGAGACGCAGCGCGAAGCCGCTCGCGAATGCGCAGGCGGCGAAGACGAGGAAGACCGGCACGGCTGCTGCCGGCCGCGTTAGCGCGAACGCATGAGCGCTTCGATCTCTCCGGCCGCCACCGGCACGCCGCGGCTGATCAGCTCGCAGCCTTGCTCCGTGACCACCGCGTCGTCCTCGATCCGGATGCCGATGTTCCAGAAGCGCTCAGGAACGCCTTCGGCTGGGCGAACGTAGAGGCCGGGCTCGATCGTCACGACCATGCCGGGCTCGAGCTTGCGCGACGGCTTCTTGACGACGGTGCCGCCGAGCCAGTCGGGTTGCGCGACCGGTGCCTCGTCGGCCTGTTGATAGTCGCCGACGTCGTGGACGTCGCGACCGAGCCAGTGGCCGGTGCCGTGCATGTAGAACTTGCGATAGGCCGCCGACTCGATCACCGCGTCGAGGTCGCCGACGGCGTTGCGGTCAAGCAGGCCGGTGTCGAGCATGCCCTGCGCGAGGACGCGCACCGCGGCGGCGTGGGCATCGCGCAGGCGCGCGCCCGGCTTCGTTGCCGCGACGGCGGCGGCCTGCGCCGCCTCGACGACGTCGTACAGCTCGCGCTGCGGCGCGCTGAAGCGGCCGTCGGCGGGAAAGGTGCGCGTCACGTCGCTCGCATAGCCGTCGAGCTCGCAGCCGGCGTCGATCAGGCACAGCTCGCCTGCCTTCAGCGGCGTCGCGCTCGGCGTGTAGTGGAGGATGCAGGCGTTGGCGCCGGCGGCGACGATCGAGGTGTAGGCCGGTCCCTCGGCGCCCGAGCGCCGGAACTCGTGCAGCAGCTCGGCCTCGATCTCGTACTCGGGGATGGCGGCGCGCCCATCCTTGGCGAAGCGCGCGGCGCAGAAGCGCATCGCGCGGATGTGCGCGGCGGCGCTGATCGTCGCGGCGCGCCGCATCGTCTCGATCTCGCCGCGGTCCTTGCGGACGCGCATTGTCGCGAGCAGCGGTGCCAGGTCGTGCTGCACGCCGGGCGCCTCGACGCCCATCCGGCTCTTCGCGCGGACGCGCTCGAGCCAGCCGTCGATGCGCGCGCCGAGGCCGGGCGTATCGAAGCTCCACCAGACCGCGGGCTGATCGGCAAGGCGCTCAGCGACGATCTCGTCGAGGCGGTCGAGCGCGACCGCGTCGTCGACGCCGAGGGCCGCCGGCGCGGCGTCGGGGCCGAGGCGGATGCCGTCCCAGAGCTCGCGTTCGACGTCCTTCGGCCGGCACGCGAGCGTCGTCCGCCCGTCGCTGCCAATGACCAGCCACGCCCCCGGCTCGGCGAAGCCGGTGAGGTAGTGGAAGTCGCTGCCGTGGCGGTACGGGTGATCGCTGTCGCTGTTGCGTTGACGCTCGGGCGCGGTCGGCACGATGGCGACGCCGCCGCCGGCCTCGCGCATCGCCGCCGCGATGCGGGCCCGGCGGGCGGCGAACGGCGAGAAGGAAGTAGCACTCATGGCTTCGACTGTAGCGGTCGGCAGGGCCAGAATCGCGTGCGCGGGATTCGAACACCCCAGCGGGAGGGAACACCATGCCCATGCAATACCGGCGTCTCGGCAGGAGCGGCCTGAAGGTCAGCGAGCTCTCGCTCGGCTCGTGGATCACGTACCACACGCAGGTCGACGTCACCGCCGCCAAGGAGATGCTCGCCGCCGCGATGGACGCCGGCGTCAACTTCTTCGACAACGCCGAGGTCTACGCGCGCGGCCAGAGCGAGGTCGTGATGGGCGAGGCGATCAAGGCGCTGAAGTGGCCGCGCCTCAACTACGTCGTCTCGACCAAGTTCTTCTGGGGCCTCGAGCGCGAGGGCAACACCACCAACCGGATGGACACTCTCAACCGCAAGTACCTGACGCAGGCGATCGACGGCTCGCTCAGGCGGATGCAGCTCGACTTCATCGACCTGGTCTACTGCCACCGCTCGGACCCGCACACGCCGATCGAGGAGACGGTCTGGGCGATGAGCGACATGATCACGCACGGCAAGGCGCTCTACTGGGGAACCAGCGAATGGGCCGCGGCCGACATCCGCACGGCCTGGGAGATCGCCGAGAAGCACCATCTCCACAAGCCGGTGATGGAGCAGCCGCAGTACAACCTGTTCCACAGGAAGCGCGTCGAGCAGGAGTACGCGTCGCTCTACGCCGACATCGGCCTCGGCCTCACGACCTGGAGTCCGCTCGCCAGCGGCTTGCTGACCGGCAAGTACCGGAGCGGCATCCCGGCCGGAAGCCGCGGCGCGCTCGAGAGCATGTCGTGGCTCGCGGAGCGCCTGACCGACGCGCAGAAGAACGCCGCCGTCGACAAGCTGGAGGCCATCGCCGCCGAGATCGGCGCGAGCGTCGGCCAGATGGCGATCGCCTGGGCGCTCAAGAATCCGCACGTGTCGACGGTCATCACCGGCGCGTCGAACGTCGGGCAGCTGCGCACCAACCTGCTCTCGGTCGACATCGTGCCGCGGCTGACGCCCGAGGTCGTCGCCCGCATCGACGAGATCTCCGCGCCGCTCGCGACCTGACGGTACGCCCGGTCAGGGCGAGGCGTTGAGGGCAGCGAGCTGCTCGGGGGTGCCGACGTTCTCCCAGCGGCCGCGGTAGATCTCGGCGCCGATGCCACGCGCGCGCATGCCGGCGTAGAGGAGCGGCGCGAGCGCGGCGTGCGTTCCGGGGGCGATGCCTTCGAACATTTCGGCGCGCGCCAGCGCGATGTTGGCGTAGGTCCAGCGCTGGCCGTCGGGACCGGTGCCTTCGGCGAGGCCGAGGCCATCGGCGTCGAGGCCGAAGTCGCCGCGCGGATGAAAGACCGGGTTCGGCACGAGCCAGAGCCGGGCCCGATGGCCGCTCTCGACGAAACGTGCCGCGGTGCCGGCGTCGAAGTGGAAGTCGGGCGCCCAGACGTCGGCCGAGACGATCCAGAACGCGTCGCCGAGCAGCGGCAGCGCCTTGGCGATGCCGCCGGCGGTCTCGAGCGCGCCGCCGTGGTCGCGGCCTTCGCACGAGTAGGCGACGCTCAGGCCGAAGCGGGCACCGTCACCGAGCGTGGCGACGATCTGCTCCTCGAGCCAGGCGGTGTTGACGACGACCTCGCGAACGCCGGCCTTCGCCAGCGCTTCCAGGTGCCATTCGATCAGGCGCTTGCCGTGCACCTCGAGAAGCGGCTTCGGGCAGGCGTCGGACAGCGGCCGCATGCGCTGGCCCCGGCCGGCGGCGAGGATGATCGCTTTCATCGCGCGACCGACGCCTGTTCGCTGCCGCGCTCGATCGCGTGGCGCTCAACCGATGCCGGCTCGAAGGCCGCGATCAAGGTGGACAGCAGCGCCTCGGCACGTGCCGAGTTGTCGGCGCCGAGGTTGCAGACGTAGACGTCGAGCGTCGCCGCCTCGAGTTCCGGCCAGGTGTGCACGGCGAGGTGCGATTCGGCGAGCAGGACGACGCCGGTGATCCCGATCGGCGCGTCAGTGCCTTGTGGCGCGCCCGACGTGAAGCGATGAAAGATCTCGCCGACCGCGCTGAGGCCCGCCGCCGCGACCGCCGCGAGGCAAGTCGATCGCAGCACGGCAGGTGTCGTCATCACCGGCCGCGCCGCCGCGCAACCGCGCAGGTCGGCGGTCAGGTGCAGGCCTCGCATCGGCGCGATTATCGCGGTCGGGTCCGCGCTCGCACCGCCCATTAAAATGGCGGGCTCCCCTGCTCGAACGGACTTCCCGCAATGGCCGCGATCGTTTCCCCGGACAGCCCGCCCGTCCAACGCCAGGGCGCGCGCGCCGGGGGCGAAGGCACGACCCGGCGCTCGCCGAGCCTCATGGCCAACGCGATCCGCGCCCTCTCGATGGACGCGGTCCAGCAGGCGAACTCCGGCCATCCGGGCGCGCCGATGGGCATGGCCGAGATCGCAGTCGCGCTCTGGGGCCGGCATTTGCGCCACAACCCAGCCAATCCGCGCTGGCCTGGCCGCGATCGATTCGTGCTCTCGAACGGGCACGGCTCGATGCTGCTGTATTCGCTGCTGCACCTGACCGGCTACGACCTCGCGCTTTCGGAGCTGCGCAGCTTCCGCCAGTTGCACAGCCAGACGCCGGGCCACCCCGAGTTCGCGATCACGCCCGGCGTCGAGACGACGACCGGCCCGCTCGGCCAGGGCCTGACCAACGCCGTCGGCATGGCGCTCGCGGAAAAGCTCCTCGCCGCCGAATTCAATCGCGACGGCCACGACATCGTCGACCACCACACCTATGTGTTCTTCGGCGACGGATGCCTGATGGAGGGGATCAGCCACGAGGCCTGCGCGCTCGCGGGAGCCTGGAAGCTCGACAAGCTGGTCGCGGTCTACGACGACAACGGCATCTCGATCGATGGTGCGGTCGCGCCGTGGTTCATCGACGACACGCCGAAGCGTTTCGAGGCCTACGGCTGGCACGTCATCGCGAACGTGGATGGCCATGACGTCGACGCCGTCGACGCGGCGATCGCCACGGCGCGCGCGAACACCGGCAAGCCGACCCTGATCTGCTGCAAGACGACGATCGGCAAGGGCGCGCCGACGCGTGCCGGCACCGCCAAGGCGCACGGCGAAGCGCTCGGCGTCGAAGAAATCAAGGCGACGCGGGCGGCGCTCGGCTGGTCGCACGCGCCGTTCGTGCTGCCCGACGAGGTCTACGCCGCCTGGGACGGCAGCGCGAGCGGCGCCGCTGCCGAGGCCGCGTGGCGCGAGCGCTTCGACGCCTACGCGCGCGCCTTCCCCGAGCTCGCCGCCGAATACAGGCGGCGCATGGCGGGCGAGCTGCCGGCGCGCTGGCGCGAGCTCGTCGACGCAACCGCAGCCGCGGCGCATGGCAAGGCCGAGACCGTCGCCAGCCGCAAGTCGAGCCAGATCGTCCTCGAGGCGTTGACGAAGGAGCTGCCCGAGCTGCTCGGCGGCAGCGCCGACCTCACCGGCTCCAACTTCACGAACACGAGCCACACGCCGCCGTTGCGCTTCGCCAAGGACGGCGCCATCGTCCAGGACACCGAAGGCCGGCGCGGCCGCCACATCAACTACGGCGTGCGCGAGTTCGGCATGGCCGCGATCATGAACGGCATCGCCCTGCACGGCGGCTTCATCCCCTACGGCGGCACCTTTCTCACCTTCAGCGACTACAGCCGCAACGCGATCCGCATGGCGGCGCTGATGAGGCAGCGCGTCGTCCACGTCTTCACGCACGACTCGATCGGCCTCGGCGAGGACGGGCCGACGCACCAGTCGATCGAGCACGCTGCGTCGCTGCGCCTGATCCCCAACCTTGACGTCTGGCGGCCGTGCGACACGGTCGAGACGCTCGTCGCGTGGGCCGCGGCGATCGAGAGCCGCGAGCGGCCAACCGCTCTGCTGCTGTCGCGACACAACCTGCCGTATGCGCCCAAGCCGGGCTTCGACGTGGCCAAGCCGCAAGCCGGCCTGGCGGCGATCGCGCGTGGCGCTTACGTGCTCGCCGAGCCGTCCGAGGTCGGCCTCTCGGGCCGCGCGCGCGCCGTGATCATCGCCACCGGCTCGGAGGTCGGACTGGCCCTGAACGCGCAGCAGGAGCTCGCCAAGCCGGAGAACGGCAGGATCGCCGTGCGCGTCGTCTCGATGCCGTCGACGACCGTCTTCGATCGCCAGGGCGATCCCTACAAGCGCGAAGTTCTTCCGCCCGGCGTGCCGCGCATCGCCGTCGAGATGGGCGTGAGCGACGGCTGGTGGAAGTACGGCTGCGCCGCGGTCGTCGGCATCGACCGCTATGGCGAATCGGCGCCGGCGCCGGTGCTGTTCAGGCATTTCGGGTTCACGGTCGAGAACGTCGTCGCGACGGTCCGCGAGGCTTTGAACCAGTGATGATGAAACCGGCGGCCTCGTCGTCTCGGGTGCGTCGGAGCGCGCTTCGCGTCGGCTGCCTTGCGGTTTTTCTCGTGGGGGTGGCCGGAGCCCGCGCCGCTGCGCCGATCGTCCTCGACGACGGGGCGTCGCCGCTGCGGTGCCTGGTCGTTCCGGCAACCGCCCTGCAATACCCCTCGGGCGGTGCAGAACGGAAAGAGGGGGGCGTCTTTCGAGTGCGACTGACTTTCGAGTCGGCGCAGGACGGTCCTCGGGTAGAAGTCCTCTACAGCTCGATCGCGGGGGAGTATCGCGCGGCCGTGATCGATCGCGTCGAGCGCTATCGCCTGCCCTGCCTCGCGCCGGGCGGCGCGGCGGTGGTGGCGACGCAGGAGTTCGAATTTATTCCTGGCGATGGCCGGAAAGTGGTGACGCGACCGCCGCGCGATGACGCGCAGAAGTCGGCCCGTCTCTTCGGTTGCCTGACGGGCATGGAGCGGCCGCCCGACTACCCGCAATGGTCATCGCTTTCACTGCGATCGGGAAACACTCAGGGCACAGTGATCGCCAGCTTCGAGTTCGTGGCGCCCGATCGGCCGCCGCGGGTCGAGATCCTCTTCGATGGCGGCAATGAACGCTTCGCGCGAACCGTTCGCGACCACATCGCGGGATATCGGGCGCCGTGCTTGGCGCCGGTGGACTTTCCCCTGAAGGGGACCCAGCCCTTTCAGTTCCGGCTGGAGGGCGAGCCCGTCAACATCTTTAAGGACGTATCGCTGGCGACGTTCGTGCGCGGCATCGATCGCCTCGAGTCGGAGCAGGTGCGCTTCGACTTCACCACCATGGGATGCCCGTTCGATGTGCGATTCACCCTCTGGAAACCCTATACCAACAACGGAGTCGGCGAGCTTGAACGAAGTGATCCGAACCGGCGTGAGTTCATCGAGTGGCTTCGCCGCGTCGACCTCAAGGTGCCTGCAAACGTACGACCGACAGTCACCGGCCAATCGATGACGATCTCCGTCCCTTGTGGTGTCCTCGACCTTCTCTGAATCTCTTCTCTCGACTCCAGGAGCTTTTTCCCATGACCATCAAGATCGGCATCAACGGCTTCGGCCGCATCGGACGCATGGTGTTTCGCGCCGCGGTCCAGAACTTCAGCGAGATCGAGGTGGTCGGCATCAACGACCTGCTCGAGCCCGAATACCTCGCCTACATGCTGCAGTACGACTCGGTCCATGGCCGCTTCAAGGGCACGATCGCTGTCGACGGCAACACGCTGATCGTCAACGGCAAGCGGATCCGCCTGACGCAAGAAAGGGATCCCGCCAACCTGAAATGGGGTGACGTCGGCGCAGCAATCGTGATCGAGTCGACCGGCCTTTTCCTCACCAAGGAAACGGCGCAGAAGCATCTCGATGCCGGCGCGAAGAAGGTGATCCTGTCGGCGCCGTCGAAGGACGACACGCCGATGTTCGTCTACGGCGTCAACGACAAGAGCTACAAGGGCGAGGCGATCATTTCCAACGCCTCGTGCACGACCAATTGCCTGGCGCCGGTCGCCAAGGTGCTGAACGACAAGTGGGGCATCAAGCGCGGCCTGATGACGACGGTGCACGCGACGACCGCGACGCAGAAGACCGTCGACGGCCCGAGCAACAAGGACTGGCGCGGCGGCCGCGGCATCCTGGAGAACATCATCCCGTCGTCGACAGGCGCGGCGAAGGCCGTCGGCGTCGTCATTCCGGCGCTCAACAAGAAGCTCACCGGGATGTCGTTCCGCGTGCCGACCTCGGACGTGTCGGTGATCGACCTGACCGTCGAGCTCGTCAAGGAAGCGACCTATGCCGAGATCTGCGCCGAGATGAAGGCGCAGTCGCAAGGCGCGATGAAGGGCGTGCTCGGCTACACCGAGGACAAGGTCGTCTCGACCGACTTCCGCGGCGAGCCGATGACTTCGGTGTTCGATGCCGAGGCCGGCATCGCCCTCGACGGCACTTTCGTCAAGGTCATCGCCTGGTACGACAACGAGTGGGGCTACTCGAACAAGGTCCTGGAGATGGCTCGGGTGGTGGCCAAGGCAGACGCCTGACGCCGCGACCACCCGTCGGTAGCAAGAAAATAGGGGCCCGCGGGCCCCTATTTCATGACACGTCGAAGCCGCTCAATACCGGCCGCGATGTCCGTGCCAGCCGTTGCGGTAGCCGCTGTGCCACGTGCGGCCGACCCAGTAGCCGATGCCGAGGCCGATCGCTGCCGGCGCCACGTAATACGGCGCGGCGTAAGGAGTCGAGTAGTAGACCGGCGCGGGTGCGTAATAGCCCGGTGATGCGTCGTAGTAGGCCGGCGCCGCGTCGTAGTACGCCGGCGGCACTTCGCTGTAGCTCGGCGCCGCCTGCGCACGGGTTGCCGGCGGGACGACGCCGTAGCTCGGCGGCGGGCCGACGCGATCGAGCGGCGCATCGGCGGTCGGGCGCACGTCGATCGCCAGGCGCGGGCCCGGATCGTCCGGCAGGCGCGTCGTGTAGCGCTGGCCGTGGTATTCGTAGACGACGTCGTAGCCGACGACGCGGCTCTCGTACGCGTTGACGGTGCGGCAGCGTTGCACGGGGACGGATTGAGGCGGGTTCGCGTTCGCCTCGATGTTGTTGCCGATCGCCGAGCCGGCGACGGCGCCGACACCGGTGGCGGCGGCGCGGCCGAAGCCGTGGCCGAACTGGTTGCCGATGACGCCGCCGGCGATCGCGCCGATCAGCGCGCCGGCACCCGATGGTTGCGCCTGAACGAGTCGCTCGCTCTGAACGCAGTCCTGGCGCGGCACGGCGACCGAATTGGTGACCGGCGTCGCCGACACCACGTTCGCATACTGCGCCGCGCTCGCCGTCGCCGTGACACCGAGCAGTGCGGCCGATGCGGCGGCAGCCAGGCTGGTCTTCAACTTCGTGCTCATCTCGTTCACTCCTCGAGAACCGTGCTGGATCGACTCACGATCCTGCCGAGAGTTCGATCCCGATACGCGGCAATTCAAGCGTTCGACGCGCCGTTGACATTTCTTTGCATTGCGCACCGCGCTAGGCAATGCGCCGGGTCGCTTCGTTCGCTTCAATCGCTGCTTCTTCAGAACGCAAGGTCCGCCGCGAGGGTTGACGGAGGACGGGGAAACAACGTGCTCGATATCCGGAAGTGGCTGGCCACCGTGGCCTCCTGTGCAACCGTGGCGCTGACGGCATGCGGCGGCGGTGGCGGCGGCTCGTCGGACACCACGAGCGTGCGCGTCGTCAACGCGACGCTCAACCACGCATCGACCTTCTCGCCGACGGCAGCATGGCCGCCAGCGGGACGGCGATCGACAGCGTCGGCAACTACGCCTCCGTCGCTGCCGGCGGCCCGGCCCTGCAGATCAACGACAGCGCCACGGGCAGCGCGCTGGCAACGCTCGTGCCGAGCGTCGCCAAGGATTCGCACTTCGTCGTCGTCGCCTACGAAAGTGGCGGCGTCGTGCGCACGACCGTGATCGCCGAAGACACCGCCGCGCCGGTTGCGGGCACGGCATCGCTGCGCGTCTTCGATGCCGCCACGATGCCGGCGCGATCGACATCTACGTCACCGATCCGGCAGTCGACATCACGACGCTGACGTCGCCGACCTTCAGCTTCGGCGCGTCGACCACGTCCAGGCGAGCGGATTCCTGGGGATCGCGCCGGGCACCTATCGCGTGCGCGTCACCGGCAGTGGCAACCCGGCGGACCTGCGCCTTGACATGCCCGCGGTGACGCTGACCAACCAGCAGGTAGCGGCGCTGTTCTTTGCGCCGACGGTCGGCGGCACGCTCGTCAACGGTGCCGCTCTCGCGCAGCAGGGCGCTTACACCGCCGGCCGCAACACCAGCGCGCGGGTCCGCCTCGCCGCCGCGGTGGCGAGCTCGGCGACGCTCTCGGCGAGCGCGGGCGGCGTCGCGATCGCCGCCAACGTCATCGCGCCTTCGGTCGGCGCGTACGTGCTCGTTCCGGCCGGCGCGGCGATCAACGTCAGCGTCAATGGCAGCTCCGTCTCCGCACCCTCGGGGCCCGCCACCGGCAGCGATTCGACGCTGCTCGTCTACGGCACCGCGGCAGCGCCGACGGCGAGTCTGATCGCCGACGACAACCACCTGCCGACGACGAGCGGCAACTTGAAGCTGCGTCTTCTCGACGGGCTCACGGGCGCAGCGGCACCGCTGAGCCTCGACGCGGCCTTCGCGGTCATCGCGAGCAACATCGTCCCGGGCACCGCGTCGTCGTACGCGGTGGTCGCGTCGAGCACGGCGCTGCGCGTCGACGTCTTCTCGCCGACGAGCCTGACGCCGATCTACAGCGATCCGGCGATGAGCGTGCCCGGCAATGCCGTCTACACGCTCTTCATGCTCGGCGACGCCGCGGCGCCGATTCCGCTCCTGCGTCGCGATCGCTGAGGGCGCGGCGCCGCCGGGAACGGGCGTGCGATATGTCGCGTTCGGCACCACCGACCGGGTAAACCTTGGTAAGCGTCGCGGGGCCCGGATGCGACGCGTCCTAAACTGGTTCATGGTCTTCCCGACGACGACGAGCGGTGTCGCGTCCGCTGCGGCGGCGTGCGTCCTGGCCTCCGGGCTCGCCGCCTGTGCCGCGCCTCGCGAAGTCGCGTCCGAGGCTGCGGCGCCCCTGCGCGTCATGGTCAAGCTGGCGCGCGGGTCCGAAGACGCGAATGCGATCGCCGCCGAGGCGAGCCGCGTCGCCGGCGTGGCCGTGAGCTACGCCGCGGCGACGAGCCCGACATGGCACGCGCTCTTCCTTCACTGTGCCGGCAGCCAGTGCGACGCCGCGATCGCCCGGTTGCGCGCGGCCGGATCGACTTACCAGGCCGTCGAGATCGACGGCCGAAAGACCCCGGCGTCGTGAAGCCGACGCCGGCGTCATCCAATCCGATCCGAGGAGCCCCGATGCGAAGAGTCCTGATCTGCGCCGCCGTCGCCGCGGCGACCTGGGCGGCGCCACTCGGCCTGCAGGCCCCATTGGCGCAGACCCCTGCCGCGGCCGCACCCGGCACGGTGGCCCGCGTCATCGTCAAGTTCAAGCCGGGCTCGGCGCTGCTGCGCAAGCAGACGCTCTCGGTCACGAGCCAGCAGAGCCAGCAGGCGGCGGCGCTCGGGCAGCGCGTCGGCATCGCCTTGGAGGCGGGGCGCGGCCTGAGCGATCGGTCGCATGTCGTCATCGGCCGGGGACTCAGCTCGAAGCAGCTGGCGGCGCGCCTGGCCGGCGAGAGCGATGTTGAGTTTGCTTTCGCCGATGAGAGGAAGCACATCGTCGCGGTGCCGAACGACACGCTCTATGCATCGGTTCCCGCGCCGACTGCCACCACTGGCGGACCGGTCGTCGGCCAGTGGTACTTGAAGCCGCCTCCCCCGGCCGGATCCGCCTCCGCTACCTGGGGCTCGACGGCGCCCTCTGCGATCAACGCCGAGCGGGCGTGGGACATCACGACGGGCAGCGCGAGTGTCGTCGTCGCCGTGCTCGACACCGGGCTGCGCTTCGACCACTCCGACCTGCAAGGCGGAAACGTCGTGCCAGGCTACGACATGGTGAGCGAGGACTCGGTCGGCGTGTTCACGAGCGCCAACGACCGCGATGGACGAGACGGTGACGCTTCCGACCCGGGTGACTTCGTCACCGTTGCCGAGGCAGGCACGCTCGGGTGCACCGACACCCCCAGCTCGTGGCACGGCACGCAAACGCTCGGGCTGATCGGCGCGGCGACCAACAACGGCGTCGGCATGGCGAGCGTCAGCCGGACCGTGCGGGTCATGCCGGTTCGCGTGCTCGGCAAGTGCGGCGGCTATGACTCCGACATCCAGGCCGGCATGCTGTGGGCCGCCGGAATCCCCGTCCCTGGCACATCGGCGAACCCGACGCCTGCCCGCGTGCTCAACATGAGCCTGGGCGGCGTGGCGGCATGCGGCTCCTACGCGGACATCATTGCCCAGGTGAATGCGGCCGGAGCCGTCGTCGTCGTGGCGGCCGGCAATGGCGGCACCGCTGCCGTCAGCAGCCCGGCCAATTGCCCGGGAGCAGTCGGCGTGGCGGGTCTGCGCCACGCCGGAGACATGGTCGGATATTCAGATGAAGGCCCTGAGATCTCGATTGCGGCGCCAGCGGGAAATTGCGTCGACACCGGGAGTGGCGCTTGTCTATATCCGATCTTGACGACGACCAACACGGGAACAACGACTCCTGTTCCCGGGCCGCCGGGCGCTACCTACACCGACGGCGCCAGCGCCTCGGCCTCGGTAGGCACGAGCTTTTCCGCGCCTCTCGTCGCCGGCACGGCCGCCCTCATGCTCTCGGTGAACCCGTCCCTGACTCCGGCCCAGGTCAAGGCCAAGCTGCAGTCGACCGCGCGTCAGTTCCCGACTACGGGTGGCGTCGCCGATGCCCCGGTCTGTCCGGCCAGGCATCCGACAAGCGGCGGCTGCTACTGCACGACCTTGACATGCGGCGCCGGCATGCTCGACGCCCACGCTGCCGTCCTGTCGGTCAGCGGCGTCCAAGCGGCCATCTCGCTGCAGACGACGACGCCGACCGCCGGAGAGGCAGTCTCGCTGACTTCGGCGTCGACGCTCACGGCGGGGCAGAGCATCGCCAGCTACGACTGGACGATCCTCAACGCCGGCACGTCCGGCGCGACGATCACCAGTGCCACCAATGCCGACTCGGTCGTCGTCTCGCCGACGGCAGCCGGCTCCTTCGTCATCCAGCTGACCACGACCGACAACAACGGCTTCGTTTCGACCACGACGCTGAGGGTGGCCGTCGAGGCGCCTCCGGCGCCCCCGGCGCCGCCGGCATCGGCGCCCGCGCCGTCGGGCGGCGGCGGGGCGCTGGGCGTCGGCTGGCTGCTGCTCCTGCTCGCGGCCGTGTTCTCGCTCGCGCTCGTCTCGGCGCGCGAGCGGGCGCTGCTCAGCGCGTCGGCCGCTCGCCGCGGGCGCACGGACTGAAGCTGAAGCCGCGCCCGGCGGCGTCGAGCCTCAGCGTCGCCAGCCGCGCCGTCAGCGTGGCATCGGCGCCGATCACCCGGTAGGTGTGCGTCACCTCGATGCGGGCGCCAAGGTTGCGCTCGCCGGGGTTGTCGACCCAGCTGCCGGTCGGCAGGTTGGCGGCCAGCGCCGCCTCGACCGCCGCGGCCTCGCCGGCGGTGAAGGTCGGCGTCTCGTAGCACGGCACGCCCGCTTCGATCGACGCCGGCGCGCTCGCGGCAGCGCCGGCCGTCAGCAGGCGAATCGTCTCCGGCCGCACCTGGTTGACGAGGCGCTCGGGCTCGCGATCGCCGAGCGCCCGCAGGCCGAGGATTCCGTCGAGCGCGCCGCGGCTGAACGCGAAGAAGACCAGGTTGGCGACGATGAGGAGCGCCAGCAGCGCCCTCAGCATGGCGAACCCGTCGTGGCGACGCGCGTGAGGCGCCATTCACCGCTGGCGACCGCGATCGGGCCGGCGGCGGTATCGATGCGCAGGCTGCCGTCGCTGGCGATGCCGGCCGCGATGCCCTCGACGTCGCCGTGCACGCCGGTTCCGGCGACGCGTCGGCCGCGCAGCACGTCGCGCGCCGCGAAGCGATCGGCGAATGCCGCGAAGCCGCCCGAGTCGAACGAGCGCAGCGCCGCGAACAGGGCCGGCGTGACGCGCGCGAGCGTGGTCGCCGGCGTCGCATTCGCGTCGAGCTCGGCAACGCTGGCGACGCCCGACGCCGCGTCGGCAACCTCCTGGGCGCGGATGTTGATGCCGATGCCGATGACGGCGACGCGGCTGCGGCCGAGGGGCGCCGTCTCGACGAGGATGCCGGCGAGCTTGCGACCTTCGGGTCGGGGCGCGAGCGGGTTCGGTGGCGGCGCGCTGTCGTCGGCGCCGGCGCCCGCCGCGTCGACGAGCCAGAGGTCGTTCGGCCACTTCAGGCCGATCCGCAACGGCCCCGCGTGCACGTCGATCGCATCGGCGAGAGCGCAGCCCACTGCCAGCGACAGGCCGGAGAGATCGCTGCGCGGGCTCGTCCAGGCGATCGAGAACGTGAGCGAGGCGTCGGGCGACGCGTGCCAGCGTCGGCCGTGGCGGCCGCGGCCCGCGTGCTGCTGGTCGGCGATGAGGAGGCACGGTACAAACCGCGTCGCACCCGCTGCCGCCGCGGCGCGGACGCGCGCGAGCAGGTCGTCGTTGGTCGAGCCGGTCTCGGCGACTCGCTCGGGAGCCGGGTCGCCGGAAGTGTTCACTTCTTCTTGTTCTTCTTGGACTTCTTCTTTTTCTTCCTGGCCGCGAGCATCGTGCCGCGGCACTCGGGCGTGCCGCAATGGCACGCGAACTCCTTCTCGACTTTTTTGTTCTGCTTGCCTTCGAGGATCAGGCCGTAGTCGTAGTTGAGCTCCTCGCCGGGCTCGATGTCGCGCAGCGCCTTGATGAAGACGCGGCCGTCGTCGGTCTCGTCGGCTTCGCAGTTCGGG
>Ga0207650_10001901_pt1 | contig 14721 bp, 10 predicted proteins | sample KBSS63metaG_FD_184325 | JGI IMG/M metagenome (GOLD analysis project Ga0207650, IMG submission 184325) | Switchgrass rhizosphere microbial communities from Kellogg Biological Station, Michigan, USA - KBS S6-3 metaG (SPAdes) (version 2) | ecosystem: Host-associated > Plants > Roots > Rhizosphere...
TCAACCGGCGGTGGCGCGCGCGCTTGCGCGTGCAGCGGCGCTGGTTCCGCCGCCGCTGGCTCGACTCCGCCGCCGGCGAGGTGCTGTTCCCGGAGGTGGGGGCGGGCATGGTCGCCGTCGACACGCTGTCCGGCGCCCATGCCGCCGTCGAGGACGCGCCGCGGCTCGCGATCCTGCACGCGACCGCCGGCAACGGGCACAAGCGCGCCGCGCAGGCGATCGCATCGGCGATCGAGCGACTGAGCCCCGGCGTGGCGGTGCGCGAGGTCGACACCCTGGTGTTCGCGTCGCGGCTCTACCGCGGCACGTACGCGGCGTCGTACAACGCGATGGCGTCCCGCGCGCCGCGGCTGTGGGGCGTGCTGTACCACTCGGCGCAGCGCGAGTCCGTGAACCGCGGCACGGCCGCGGCCGTGCGGCTCGCGCTCGACCGCCTGAACCTGCGCCGGCTCGTGCGCGTGTGCGAGCGCGAGGCGCCGGACGCCGTGGTATGCACCCACTTCCTGCCGGTCGAGGCGCTGTCGCACGTGCGCGGCAGCGGCCGGCTCGACGTGCCGCTGTATTGCGTGATCACCGACTTCACCGCGCACCCGTTCTGGGCGTTCCCGAACGTCGATCGCTACTTCGTCGCCAGCCCGCGCGTCGCCGGCGAGCTCGAGGCGCTCGGCGTCGACCGCGCGCGCATCGACGTGACGGGGATTCCGATCGACCCGCACTTCGCGTCCCCGCTCGGCCGCGATGTCGCGCGCGCCCGGTTCGGGCTCGCGGCCGACGAGCGCGTCGTGCTGGTGATGGGCGGCGGCAGCGGCGTCGGGCCGATGGCCGACGTCGCCGAACGGCTCGCCGCGTCGCCCGCCGCGCCGCGCATCATCGTCGTGTGCGGCACGAACCACCGGCTCCGCGACCGCATCGACGCGCTGCCCGCGGCGCTCGCGGGCCGCATCCGCACGCTCGGGTTCACGCACGAGGTCGACGCGCTGCTCGAGGCGTGCGACGTGCTGGTCAGCAAGGCGGGCGGGCTCACGTGTTCCGAGGCGCTGGTCAAGCGCGCGCCGCTCGTCGTGTTCCGGCCGACGCCTGGGCAGGAGGTGGCGAACACGCAGTACCTCGCATCGCAGGGCGCCGCGGTCCACGCCGACACGCCCGAGGCGGTCGAGGCGGCCGTGAAGCACCTGCTCGACGTTCCCGAAGCCGCCGCGTCGATGCGCGACGCCGCGGCGCGCATCGCCGCCCCGCACGCGGCGGAAACCATCGCGCGGCGCGTGCTCGAGTCGATCCCCCGCGCGCACTCACCGGAGACCCGATCGTGACACACCGTTTCGCAGCAATCGCCGTGGCCGTCGCCGTGGTGTTCGCAACCGCGCCGCACGCTGCCCGCGCCGCCGACGCGCCGTTCGACAGCGCGGCCGTGATCGCGCGCGCCCGTGGGCTCAACGAGGCCGTGAAGATCGGCGACGCCGCGACGCTGTGGGGCGCGTTCGACGACCGCATGCGGACCGCGATGGGCAACGACGTCGCGAAGTTCGAGACGGTGCTCAAGACCATCGGCTCGCAGACCGGCAAGCAGCTCGAGTGCGTCCGCGAGGACGTGTCGATGAAGGGCGAGCTGTGGGTCTACCGCGGGTTCTGCCGGTTCGAGAAGTCCGACCAGCCGCTCGTCACGCAGTACGCGTTCACGCCGGCCGGCAAGGTGGCGGGCTTCTCGATCCGGCCGGACGCGAAGGAGTACGACAGCAAGTTCCTCGACTACGCGACGAAGACCGCGCTGCGGCCGCCGTTCTTCGGGCCGTGGAAGGTGATCTGGGGCGGGCGCACGCTGGAGCAGAACTACCACGCCATGACGCGCGACCAGCGGTTCGCGTACGACATCGTCGCAGTGAAGGACTCGAGCGACCGGAGCGGCTCGGGCCGGGTGAACTCCGACTACTATTCGTTCGGCCAGGTCATCGTCGCGCCGGCCGCCGCGAAGGTCGCCGAGGCGGTCGACGGGCTGGCGGACAACGTGCCGGGCAAGAGCGACCCGGCGCACCCGGCCGGCAACCACGTGATGCTCGACTTCGGCAACGGCGAATACGCGCTGCTCGCGCACTTCCAGAAGGGCAGCGTGCGCGTGAAGACCGGCCAGACCGTGGCCGCCGGCGACACGCTCGCCCGCTGTGGCAACTCGGGCAACACCAGCCAGCCGCACCTGCACTTCCACCTGCAGAACGGGCCGGAGCTGTTCAAGGCCGACGGCCTGCCGGCGCCGCTCACCGGCTACACGGTGGCCGGCAAACCGGTCGACAAGGGCGAGCCGGTGCACGGCGACGTGATCGAGCGCACGCCGTGACGCCGGACCTCGCCGGCACGATCGTCTCGGTGCGCGCGGGGCGCGTCCGCGCGCACGCCGCGCAGCCGATCGCCGGGCGCGAGGACCGCACGTGGCGCACCGCGTTCGTCAAGGATGCGATCGATGGCCCGGTGCGCGTCGGCGAGCTGGGCATCGACGGCGACGAGCAGGCGGACCACCGCCACCACGGCGGCCCGTGGCGCGCGGTGCTCATGTACGCGGCCGCGCATTACCCGCGGTGGCGCGCGGAACTCGGGCTCGACGCGATGGGCCCCGGCGGCTTCGCCGAGAACCTCACCGTCGACGGGCTCGACGAGCACACGGTGTGCGTCGGCGACACGTTCGCGATCGGCGACGTGCGGCTGCGCGTGACGCAGCCGCGCGGCCCGTGCGCGAGCATCGCGCGCCACTGGGGGCGCGCCGACATGGTGAAGCTCGTGAGCGACGCCCTGCGGTTCGGCTGGTACCTGAGCGTCGTGACGCCGGGCACGGTGGCGGCCGGCATGGAGGTGCGGCTCGTCGACCGCATGCACCCGGAGTTCGGCGTCGCCCAGGTGTTCCGGCTGCGCGCGAAGCCGGCACTCGACCCGGCCGCGGTCGCGCGGCTCGCGGAGCTGCCGGAGCTGACGCCCGACCTGCGCGGCAAGTTCGCGGACCATCGCGCGAGGCTCGGCGTTTGAGCGCGCCCGCGCTCGACCTCGACGGCCGCGAGCTGGTCGATCGCGCGCTGGCGGGGGACCGCGTCGCGCTGGCGCGCGCGCTGTCGTGGGTCGAGAACGAGGCGCCCGCCGCGAAGACCGTGCTCGACCGGAGCTTCGCGCGCACCGGCCGCGCGTGCCGCATCGGCATCACCGGCCCGCCGGGCGCCGGCAAGAGCACGCTCGTGACGCGGCTCGTGCAGGAATACCGGCGCCGCGACCGCACGGTGGCCGTGGTCGCCGTGGACCCGACGAGCCCGTTCAGTGGCGGCGCGCTGCTCGGCGACCGCGTGCGCATGGGCGAGCTCGCGGGCGACCCCGGCGTGTTCATCCGCTCGATGGCGACGCGCGGCAGCCTCGGCGGCGTCGCGGTGCACACCGCGCAGGTGTGCGACCTGCTCGACGCCGCCGGGTTCGACCGCATCGTGATCGAGACCGTGGGCGTGGGGCAGAGCGAGCTCGAGATCGCGCAGACCGCGGACGTGACCACCGTCGTACTCGTGCCGGAATCCGGCGACGGCGTGCAGGCGATGAAGGCCGGGCTGATGGAGATCGCCGACCTGTTCGTGATCAACAAGGCCGACCGCGACGGCGCCGAGCGGGGCGCGTTCGCGGTCAAGTCCGCGCTCGAGCTGCGGGCGCCGACGGAATGGACGCCGCCCGTGCTGCTCACCGTCGCGACCACCGGCGCCGGGCTCACGGAACTGGTGGACGGCATCGAGGAGTTCGTCGAGTTCCAGCGCGAGCGCGGCCAGCTCGAGCGCCGCCGGCGCCAGCGGCTCGAGCAGCGGCTGCACGACCTGCTGCGCGGCCAGCTGTGGGCGGAGTTCACCGCCCGCGTGCCGGACGCCGAGCGCCGGCGCGCGATCGAGGACCTGGCCGAGCGCCGGCTCACGCCGCACCAGGCGGCGGAGCGGCTGCGGGCGCTGGCAGCGGCCGCGGCGGACTGACTTCCCCCGCGATCGCCTTGCGGCGTGCGGTCTTGACCCCTGTCGAAGCCGCCGCGTACCCTCGCGAGAACGTCCACGCGGCCCGCCCGCTCCTCCCGCACCCGAGGTCATCGATCATGGCGACGTCCCGCACCCGCACCTCGCGCCGCCCGCGCCGCGCCGCCGGCGAACGCGCTTCGGCCGCCCGTCCGGCGCGCCGGAACGGCACGCCGGCCGCGAACGGCAACGGCCGCGCGAGCCGCGGCACGTCCGCGGCGGCGCGCACTGCGGCAGCAGAGGGCCGGCTCACCGCGTTCGAATCGCGCTACGAGCAGGCGAAGGAACGGCGCGGGCTCTACCCGTTCACGATCTCGGGTGTGCCGATCAAGCCGCTCTACACCGCGGCCGACCTGAGCCCGACGCTCGAGCGCGACCTCGCGTTGCCCGGCGAGTACCCGTACACGCGCGGCATCCACACGTCGATGTACCGCGGCCGCATGTTCACGATGCGGCAGTTCGCGGGCTTCGGCACGCCGAAGGAATCGAACCAGCGCTACCACTACCTGCTCGCGCACGGCCAGACCGGGCTGTCGATCGCGTTCGACAACCCGACGATCATGGGCTACGACAGCGATCACCCGAAGGCGCACGGCGAGGTCGGCCGGTGCGGCGTCGCGGTCGACTCGCTGCGCGACATGGAGATCCTGCTCGACGGCATCGACCCGGGCGTGATCTCGACGTCGATGACGATCAACGGGCCGGCGTCGATTCTGTTCGCGTTCTACCTCGCGAACGCCGACAAGCGCGGCGTGCCGTTCTCGAAGCTGCGCGGCACCACGCAGAACGACATCCTCAAGGAGTACATCGCCCAGAAGTGCTGGTGCTTCCCGCCGCGGCCGTCGTTGCGCATCATCGTCGACGGCATCGAGTTCGCGACGAAGCACGTGCCGCAGTGGAACACGATCTCGATCTCCGGCTACCACATCCGCGAGGCGGGCTCGACGGCCGGGCAGGAGCTGGCGTTCACGATCGCCGACGGGTTCACGTACGTCGAGGAGTGCCTGAAGCGCGGGCTCGATATCGACGACTTCGCGCCACGGCTGTCGTTCTTCTGGAACAGCCACCTCGACTTCTTCGAGGAGATCGCCAAGCTGCGAGCCGCGCGCCGGATCTGGGCGCGCCACATGCGCGAGCGCTACAAGGCGCGGCGGCCGGAGTCGTGGCTGATGCGGTTCCACACCCAGACCGCCGGCTGCTCGCTGTGGGACAAGCAGCCCGAGAACAACATCGTGCGCACCGCGTTCGAGGCGCTGGCCGCGGTGCTCGGCGGCACGCAGTCGCTGCACACGAACTCGATGGACGAGACGATCGCGCTGCCGAGCGACAAGGCGGTGAAGATCGCCCTGCGCACGCAGCAGGTGATCGCGCACGAGATCGGCGTCACCGAGACGATCGACCCGCTCGCCGGCTCGTACTACGTCGAGAGCCTGACGGACACGCTCGAGGAACAGGCCGAGCACTACTTCCGCCAGATCGACGCGATGGGCGGCGTCGTGGCCGGCATCGAGCAGGGGTTCTTCCAGCGCGAGATCGGCCGCGCCGCGTACCAGTACCAGCAGGAAGTCGAGCGCAAGCAGCGGGTGCTCGTCGGCGTCAACGACTACGTCGAGCCCGACGAGAAGCTCGAGATCCCGATCCTCTACATCAACGAGGAAGTCGAGGCCGGGCAGAAGCGCGCGCTCGACGAGCTGCGCCGCACGCGCGACGACCGCGCGGTGACGGCGGCGCTCAAGGCGCTGACCGCCGCCGCCGCGAGCGCGCCGGGGCAGCAGAACGTGATGGAGAAGATCCTCGATGCCGCGCGCGCCTACGCGACCGAGGGCGAGATCCGGAACGCCATGCGCGAGGTGTACGGCGACTACGTCGAGAGCGCGGAGTTCTAGCGTGAACCCCTGGCTGATGGCGGCGATCCTGGCCGTGATCGTCGTCGTGGCGATCGTCACCCGGCCGAAGCGCGATGCCGACGACGCGGACGGCGCCGAAGGCACGGAGCGGCGCGCGACCGCGCCGGCCGGCGACGACGGCCCCGCACGCTCGGTGCTCGACGATGACGATGACGACGATTCCGCGCACGAGCCGGTGCCCGTCACGGCCGAGGGACTCGCACTGCTGTCGGTCGGGCACGAGATCCGCCTGCTCGAGCTCGTCGGCGGTGAAGAAGCGCCCGAGACGTTGCCGCCGTGGCTGCGCTCGGCGCTGGACTCGGGCTCGGCGCCGTTCGGCGCGGTGAACGCGCTCTACCAGCCGGCGGCGGGCCGCGTCGCCGGGGCGGCGCACGGCCTGAGCGCGGGCGACTTCACCGCCGCGCGCATCCGCCCGGGCGTCGCGGGTTCGTACGCGTACCGGGTCGAGACGCTGGGACGCGACGGCGACTTCGGGTTCTTCCCGTTCACCACGCGAGCCGGCGCCGAGTCGGCGCTGCGCCTGCTCGAGACACAGGGCATCGTGGCGCGCCCGCGCGACGAGGACGGCGAGCCGTTGCCGGCGTCGGACGAGGACTTCGAAGAAGCACGCCGCCGCTACGAGGAGAGCGAGCGCCTGCTGGCGCTCGAGGACGACGACGACGAGGGCACGGGGCCGGCGTGGAGCGACCGCCGCTGACCCAGTCGCGACCACTTCCAACGGGGTACGTCATGCAGCGCAAGATCCGGGTGCTGGTGGGGAAGCCGGGGCTCGACGGTCACGACCGCGGGGCCAAGGTGGTGGCGGCGGCGCTGCGCGACGCGGGCATGGAGGTGATCTACACCGGCCTCCACCAGTCGTCCGACCAGATCGTCGAGGCGGCGATCCAGGAGGACGTCGACGTCGTCGCGCTGTCGATCCTGTCGGGCGCGCACATGACGCTGTTCCCCGAGGTGCTCGAGCTGATGCGCACGCGCGGCGTGGGCGACAAGCTGCTCACCGGCGGCGGCATCATCCCGCCCGAGGACATGGACGCGCTCGCCCGGTCGGGCGTCGGCCGGCTGTTCGGCCCGGGCGCCTCGACCGTGGACATCGTGCACTACGTGCGCGAATGGTTCGCCGCGCAGCACGGCGCCGACGCGCTCGCGCCGCTGCCCGAGTCGTTCGGCCGCGCGCCGTCCGACGCCGGGTTCGCGATGTCGGCCGCGCAGCACCGTGCGGCGCACGCGGCGCCGGCGGCGCGGCGCGGCGCCCGGCGGGCGTCGGCCGCGAAGCGCGCGGCCACGAAGCCCGCGCGCGCCGCGGCGGCCGCCCCGCGCAAGCCGGCGGGGCGCGCGAAGCCGAAGCCCGCGCGTGGCGCGCGCCCGGCCAAGCGGGCGACGGCGAAGCGGGCGCCGGCGAAGCGCGCCACGGCGAAGCGCGCGCCGGCGAAGCGCGGGGCGCCGAAGCGCGGCCGCGCCGCGGCGCGCGCGACGGCGAAGCGCTGACGGCGGCGCGGAGGGGCGCGGCGTGCGCACGCTGGTCGCCCTGAACGGCAGCCCGGTCCGCGGCGGCAGTGTCGACCGGATGCTGCAGGCGCTGCTCGCCGGCGCCGAAGCGGCCGGCGGCCGCACCGTCCACCTGCGCTGCGACGAGCTCGACGTGCGGCCGTGCGTCGCGTGCGGGCCCGAGCCGGCTGACGGTTATTGCGTGTTCCACGACGGCATGGACGCCGTGTACGCCGCGCTCGAAGCCGCGCACGCGGTCGCGGTGGGCTCACCCGTGTGGTTCGACGGCGTCAGCTCACAGCTCAAGCTGGTGATCGACCGCTGCAACTGCGTCACCCCGCTCGTCCGGCTGCCGCACGGCGGCGAGGCGTGCGTGCCGCGATGGCAGCGCACGCGCCGCGGCGTGTTCGTCACCGCGTGCAGCGCCGACCACCGCCACGACTTCGCGGAGCGCATGGTGCGCGGCTGGATGAAGTGGACCGGCGCGAAGTGGGAGGAGACGCTGGCCTGGGTGCACGCCGACAACGCCGTCGGCAGCGTCACCCCCGACCTCCTCGACCGCGCCCGCGCGATCGGCGCCCGCCTGATCGAAAGCCCGCCGCTCGAGTCCTGAGCTACTTCCTGCCCGCAGCTCCCGAGTGCCAGTTCACGATCGCGGTGATCGGCGACAACAGCTCCTGTTCCGGCTCGATCAGGAAGAACCGGCCGTCGGGCGCCACGCAATAGAAGTTGCGCTGGTTCGTGTTCACGTTGATGCGGAACAGCGGTTGCGGCATCCCGGGGCTCATCAACGGGCCCGCGGGGATCGGGACGGACATCAGCCGGCCGTCCGCCGACAGGTAGAACAGCTCACGACCGTCGGGGCTCCACGCCGCGCATTGGCCGCCGTTCGTCGAGATCTGCCACTTGCCCGGCTGGCCGCCCCACGACATCACGTACACCTCCTGGTGGCCCGACTCGTCGGACTCGTACGCGAGCCAGCGGCCGTCCGGCGACAGCCGCTCGCGGCCCTCGTTGAACGGCGTCGCCAGCACCACCTGGGGCTTGTGGTCGCCGGTGAGCGACACGCGCATGATGTCGTAGCCGTTCTTCGTGTCGATCACGTCGTAGAGCAGCGTCTGGCCATCCGCCGTCCAGGCGTTCGGCCATGCCCCAGACGCATCCACCAGCTTCTCGTCCGTGCCCATGCCGCTCGCGGACTTGAGGTACATCGCGTCCTTGCCGTTCCGGTTCGAGTACCACACGATCCTCGAGCCGTCCGGCGACCACAGCGGGTTGCTGTCGTTCGCGGGGTCGAACGAGAACCGCGTGCTGGTGCCGCGCGCCGGGTCGACGATCCAGATGTCCGCACCGGTGGTGCCGGCGTCGCGACGGCGCACCGCGATGAGGTGGCCGTCCGGGGACAGCATCGGGGCGCGATAGTCGGCAGCGGCACCGGTCGTACCGAGCTCGCGCCCCGTGCGGTCGCGCCACACCAGGCGGCTCGTCGCTCCGCCGGTCGCGTGGTAGACGAGCACGCCGTTGTCGGACACGGAGAAGTCGGCCTGCGCGGTGCCGCCGACGGACATCGCCTCCGCGACGGGGAACGGGTCGCCGACGAGCTTCGCCGCGCCGGCGTCGAACCGTTGCGCGACGAGCGTCTGGTCGCGCACGAACAGCAGGTAGCCTTCCTTCGTGTACTCCATGCGCGACACGGCGGCGCCGATCGTGCGCGTCTTCGTCGAGCCGAGCGTCCCGATCGCGATCTCGGCCTTGGAGCCCGCGAGCTTCGTGAACAAGAAGCGCTTGCCGTCCGCGAGGAACGCCGGCCAGCCCTGTCCGAACGCGGGGTCGAACGGCAACGCGACGGTCGCGACGCCGCCGGCCGCGTTCACGCGGCGAATCGGGTCCACTGCGGCATTGCCGTCGAACAGGATGTCGCCGTTGCGTCCCCACGTCCCGTCCGACCCGGTCGGCGCGTCGCACACCACCTCCGGCGGCCCGCCGGCCACCGGTACCTTCTTCAGCTTCCCGCCCGCGACGAACCCGAGGTAACGGCTGTCCGGTGACCAGAACGGCCGGGTCGCCCCCTCGGTACCGGGCAGCGGATTCGCGGCGAGCGAATTGAACGGCCGGATCCAGACCATCGACTGGCCGGTCGAATCGGTGGCGTTGAAGGCCAGCATCGAGCCGTCGGGAGAGATCCGCGGCAGGTCGACCGTCGACAGCCCGCGCGGCACCGGGATCGTGAACCGGAGCTGCCGCGGCGGCGGGCCGCTGTGCGGGATGAACGCCAGTGCGATCGCCGCCAGCACGGCCACGCCGGCGACGGCCCACGCGAGGTGCTCGCGCCGCGCGCGGCGCGCCGCGATCGGCGCCGGCAGCCCGACCGCCGAGCCGCCCTCGGCGATCCACTGGAGCTGCAGCGCGACGTCGTGCGCGGTCTGCCAGCGGTCGTTCGGGTCCTTGGCGAGGCAGGTGCGGATCACCCGCTCGAACGCCGGCGGCGTGAGCGGCTGCACCGCGGTGACCGGCTGCGGCTGGCCGGACATGATCGACGAGATCAGGCTGGCGCGGCTGGCGCCCGAGAACGCCGGGCGCGCGGTCACCATCTCGTACAGCACGGCGCCGAGCGCGAAGATGTCGGTGCGTGCGTCGGCTTCCTTGCCCTCGAGCTGCTCGGGCGCCATGTACTGGAACGTGCCGAGCAGCGTGCCCTCGGTCGTGAGCGGCGCGGCGCCCGCCATCTCCGTCGGCAGCGACGTCAGCGCGTCGATCGTCGAGTTCGCGACCGGGCCTGCCGCGGCCTTCGCGAGGCCGAAGTCGAGGAGCTTGGCGCCGGTCTTCGTCAGCACGATGTTGCCGGGCTTCAAGTCGCGGTGGACGATGCCGTTGCGGTGCGCGGCATCGAGCGCGTGCGCGATCTCGGCGCCGACCCGCAGCGTCTGCTCGATCGGCAGCGGCCCACGCGCCAGCCGCTGCGCGAGCGACTCGCCCTCGAGGAACTCCATCACCAGGAAGTCGACGCCGTCCTGGTGGCCGACGTCGTGCAGCGTGCAGATATGCGGGTGCGACAGGCTCGAGATCGCCTTCGCCTCGCGGTCGAACCGCTGCCGCAGCTCGGGGTTCGCCGACAGGTGCGACGGCAGCACCTTGATCGCGACCGCGCGATCGAGCCGGGTGTCGCGGGCGCGGTACACCTCGCCCATGCCGCCGGCGCCGATCGCGCCCTCGATCCGGTAGGGGCCGAGCAGCGCGCCGGTGGCGAGCGTGGTCGTGGCCGTCATGGTGCGGGGGCTCCTCGAGGGCGGCGGGGGTGCGCGCGCGGAGTGGCCGCGCGCGGAGCGTGAAATCCGCGTCACGCTAGCACACGCGCGCCGTCGGTCGCGAAGGAACTGCGCGGCGCCGGCACGCGATCCCGCAGGTGCGCGGCCTGCGCGACTACGCTAATCTGGCCGCGCTTTCCACCATCCCATCGACCCCCGTCACGAGCACGGGCGCCGCGGTCACCTCCGGAGTCGACCCCATGCTGTTCCTGAAGGAAGAACACCTGCAGGTGCGCGAGATGGCGCGCCGTTTCGCGGACGAGCAGGTCGCCCCGGTGGCACGCGACCTGGACGAGCGCGAGGAGTTCCCGCGCGACCTCGTGAAGCAGATGGGCGAGCTCGGGTTCCTCGGCCTGCCGTTCCCCGAAAAGTACGGCGGCGCCGGGCTCGACACGCTCGCGTACGCGATCGCGGTCGAGGAGATCGCGCGCGCATGCGGCTCGACCGCGATCACGCTCGCCGCGCACGTGTCGCTCGGCTGCGGCCCCGTGTGGGCGGTGGGCAACGAGGAGCAGAAGCAGAAGTTCCTCGTGCCGATGGCGAAGGGCGAGGCGCTCGGCGCGTTCGGGCTCACCGAGCCCGAAGCCGGCTCCGACGCCGCGGGCACGAAGACGCGCGCCGACAAGGTCGACGGCGGCTGGCGCGTCAACGGCTCGAAGATCTACATCACCAACGGCAGCGTGGCGAAGTACATCACGTTCACCGCCCGCTCCGACGCGAGCAAGGGCACGAAGGGCATCAGCGCGTTCATCATGGCGACGGACACGCAGGGGTTCCGCGTCGGCAAGAAGGAGAAGAAGATGGGTCTCCGCGCGTCCGACACGGTCGAGGTGGTGTTCGAGGACTGCTTCGTCGCCGCCGACGCGCTGCTCGGCGAGGCGACCGGCGGCTTCTCGGCGTTCATGCGCACGCTGACCGGCGGCCGGATCTCGATCGGCGCGCTGGCGCTCGGCCTCGCACAGGGTGCGTACGAGCACGCCGCGAAGTACGCGAAGATCCGCAAGCAGTTCGGCCAGCCGATCGCGAGCTTCCAGGGCATCCAGTTCATGCTCGCGGAGATGGCGACGCGGATCGAGGCGTCGCGGCTCATGGTGTACCACGCCGCGGTGCTGCGCGACGCCGGCCGCGAATACGCGAAGGAAGCGTCGATGGCGAAGCTGTTCGCGAGCGAGACGGGCAATTGGGTCACCGACAAGGCGATCCAGGTGCACGGCGGCATCGGTTATTGCCGTGACGTCCCGGTCGAGCGGCTGCATCGCGATGCGAAGCTGATGGAGATCGGCGAGGGCACGAGCGAGATCCAGAAGCTCGTGATCGCGCGCGAGCTCCTCAAGGCGTTCTAGCGCTCCGCGCCCGGAGACCCGTGAGCACGATCCCGACCATGCGCTGGGCATCCGCGTTCAGCGCCGCGTCCGACACCGTCGACGCGGTGCGCGAAGTCGCGGCGGCCGTGACGACCGACCTGGGCGGCGCGCGCGCCGACCTCGTGCTCGCGTTCTTCGACGCCACGCACGTGCCGGCGGTGTCGGACGTGATGCAGGGCCTGCGCGACGCGCTCGCGCCCGGCTGCCTGGCCGGCGCCAGCGCGCACGGCGTGATCTCGGCGGCGCACGAGGTCGAAGCGAGCCCCGCGCTCACCGTGATCGCGGCGTCGCTGCCGGGCGTCGAGGTGAAGCCGTTCGTCATGGTGAACTCGGCGTGGGTGCCGGCGCTCGACGACGCGCAGGAGTTCGCGCGGTGCACGCCGGGCCTCGACCGCGCCGAGCTGGTGCTGCTGCTCGCCGACCCGTTCTCGTTCGACGTCGACCGCTGCCTCGCGGCGTTCAACCGCCACGCGCCGGGCGCCCGGCTCGTCGGCGGGCTCGCGAGCTCGGGCACGCGGCCGGGCGCGAACGTGCTCGTGCTCAACGACTGGATCGCGCACGAGGGCGGCCTCGGCATCGCGCTCACGGGGGCGCTGCGCGTCGACGTCGTCGTGTCGCAGGGGTGCAGGCCGGTCGGGCCCGCGCTCACCGTGACGAAGGCGCAGGGCAACCTGGTGTTCGAGCTCGACGGCGAGCCGGCGGTCGATCGCGCCGAATCGGTGCTGCGCGCGCTGCCGCAGGCCGAGCAGGCGCTGCTGCGCAACGGACTGTATGTCGGCCGGCCGCTCCACGACGACGCCGGCGGCCAGGGCGACTACCTGATCCGCAACCTCCTCGGCGCCGACCGCAGCCGTGGCGCGCTGGCGATCGCGGATGCGATGAGCGAGCACGAGCGCATCCGGCTGCACGTGCGCGACGCCGGCACGGCCACGGAGGACCTCGAGATGCTGCTCGCGCCGCAGGAGTTCGACGAGCGCGCCGCGGGCGCGCTCCTGTTCGCGTGCAACGGCCGCGGCCGCGGGCTGTTCGGCGTCGCCGACCGCGACCTCGGCACGCTGCAGACGGCGCTCGGTGGCAACGTCCCGGTCGCCGGCATGTTCTGCGCCGGCGAGATCGGCCCGGTCGGCCCGCGCAACCTGCTGCATGGTCACACGGCGGCGATCGCGATCGTGCGGCCGCGCGGCGGGGCGCCCGCATGACGGCGCGGCGGCTGCGCGCGCTGTGCGCCGTGGTCGGCGCGGCGCTGGCGGTCGCTGCGTGCGCCGCGGCGCCGCCGCCCGAGGCGGCGACGTGGTGGGAGCACATCCGCGTGCTCGCGGCCGATTCGCTGCGCGGCCGCGCGACCGGCACCGACGACTACCGCCGCTCCGCCGCCTACGTCGCGCGGCAGCTGCGCGCGCTCGGCGTCGCGCCCGCCGGCACGGAGCCGCGCGCGGCCGGCGAGCAGGCGTACTTCCAGCGCGTGCCGTTCACGTGGCGGCGCATCCGCGAGGCCGAGTGTTCGCTCGCGCTCGTCCGCGACACATCGGTGACGCCGCTCACGCTCGGCCGCGACGCGAACCTCACGTTCGCCGCCGCCGACCCGGCCGACAGCATCGACGCGCCGATGGTGTTCGTCGGCTACGGCCTGTCGGTGCCCGAGGCCGGGTGGGACGAGCTCGCCGGCCTCGACCTGCGCGGCAAGGTCGCGTTGTACGTCCGCAGCGGCCCCGATACGCTGCCGCCGTCGCTGCGCGCCCACGCGCAGGCGAGCGACGTGCGCTGGGCCGGGCTGCGCGCCGCCGGTGCGATCGGCGTCGCGGTCGTGAGTGCGCCGGGGCCGCGGCCGGAGTTCGGGTGGGATCGCATGTCGCTGGGGCGCTTCCAGCCGCAGCTGTCGCTCGACGACCCCGAGCTCGAGGGCAACCACGGCATGCGCGTGTCGATACGCATCAATCCCGCGCACCTCGACCTGTTCTTCGCCGGCTCGGGCCACACGCCCGAGGAGGTCTTCACGCTGGCGCGCGCCGCGAAGCCGCTGCCGGCGTTCCCGCTCGTGCCGCGCGTGCGCGCACGCGTGCGCTGGGACGAGCGCCGGGTCGACTCGCCGAACGTCGCCGGCATCGTCCGCGGCACCGACCCCCGGCTGCGCGACGAGTACGTCGTCGTGTCGGCGCACCTCGACCACCTCGGCGTCGGCGCGCCGGTCGACGGCGACTCGATCTACAACGGCGCGATGGACAACGCGTCCGGCGTCGCGAGCCTGCTCGAGTTCGCGCGGTTCGCGCGCGCCGACAAGGCGCCGTTCCGCCGATCGGTGATCCTGCTCGCGGTGACGGGCGAGGAGGAGGGGCTCTACGGCTCCCGGTGGTACGCCGCGCGGCCGACGGTGCCGGCGCGCGCGATCGTCGCCGACGTCAACCTCGACATGTTCCTGCCGATCGTGCCGCTCAAGGCGATCACCACGTACGGGCTGCACGAGTCGGACCTCGGCGAGTGGTTCCGCGCCGCCGCCGCGCGGTCCGGCGTCACGGTCGTCGACGACCCCGAGCCGCAGCGCAACTACTTCATCCGCAGCGACCAGTACAGCTTCATCCGCCGCGGCGTGCCCGGCCTGTTCTTCGAGATGGGCGCGGCGCCGGGCGACACGGCGACCGCCGCGATCTTC
>Ga0207650_10001903_pt1 | contig 14717 bp, 10 predicted proteins | sample KBSS63metaG_FD_184325 | JGI IMG/M metagenome (GOLD analysis project Ga0207650, IMG submission 184325) | Switchgrass rhizosphere microbial communities from Kellogg Biological Station, Michigan, USA - KBS S6-3 metaG (SPAdes) (version 2) | ecosystem: Host-associated > Plants > Roots > Rhizosphere...
CATGCATTCACGCACGGCGCGTCGTAGCAATACAGGCAGCGCGAGGCTTCCAGCTGGGCCTGGCGGGCGTTGAGCGGGGGCGCCAGGTCGGTGAAATGGGCGGCGAGGGTTGTGCCGTCTTCACGGGGGTGGGGGAGGTGGGTCAGGGTCTGGATCACGGTGGTGGCCTCACGGTTTTTTTTTTGGATTGCCTCTAAATGGGCATTTTTGTTGCCTGTGCTGGCCTCATCGGGGGCGAGCCCCCTCCCACATTTGACCGCGTTTTTCCAATTGGAATGAGATCAGTGTGGGAGGGGCGACTTGCTCCCGATAGCGGTCTCAGCGTTTCACGGCCGTGGGCCTGGAATGCTCGGCCCGCTTGCTCAACTGCTCGAACACCGGCGGGTACGCCGGCCGTTCCACATAACGCCCGGCCCCGCGCTCGGCGCGCAGGTCGCCATCGGCCCAGACCAGCTTGCCCTGGCTGATGGTATGGCTCGGCACGCCGCGCACGGTCTTGCCTTCGAAGATGTTGAAGTCGACTTGCTGGTGATGGGTCTTGGCGGAGATGGTCCGGGTGCCTTCGGGGTCCCATAGCACCAGGTCGGCATCGGCCCCCACGCGGATCGCGCCTTTGCGTGGGTAGAGGTTGAAGATCTTCGCGGTGTTGGTGGACGTGAGTGCGACGAACTCCTGCATGGACAGGCGCCCACTGTTGACGCCTTCATGCCACAGCAGCGCCATGCGGTCTTCGATACCGGCGGTACCGTTGGGGATCTTGCTGAAATCGTCGCGCCCCGCGGCTTTTTGCTCGGCGCAGAAGCAACAGTGGTCGGTGGCGGTGGTGTGCAGGTTGCCCGCTTGCAGGCCGTGCCAAAGCGCCTCCTGGTGCCCACGCGGGCGGAACGGCGGGCTCATCACGTAGCCGGCGGCGGTTTGCCAGTCGGGGTGCTGGTAGACGCTGTCGTCCAGCAACAGGTGGCCGGCGAGCACTTCGCCGTACACCGGCTGGCCCTTGGCGCGGGCATAGGTGATTTCATCGAGCGCCTCCTTGGTGGACACATGCACCAGGTACAACGGCGTGCCGAGGGTCTCGGCGATGCGGATAGCGCGGCTGGCCGCTTCGCCTTCAACCTGGGACGGGCGCGACAGCGGATGCGCTTCCGGCCCGGTGATGCCTTGGGCCATCAGCTTGCGTTGCAGGTGGTACACCAGCTCGCCGTTTTCCGCATGCACGGTGGGCACCGCGCCTAGTTCCAGGCAGCGCTCGAAGCTGGCGACCAGGGTATCGTCCGCCGCCATGATTGCGTTCTTGTAGGCCATGAAGTGTTTGAAGCTGTTGATGCCGTGATGGCTGACCAACTCGGCCATTTCCGCGCGCACTTGCTCGCTCCACCAGGTGATCGCCACGTGAAAACCGTAGTCGGATGCGCACTTTTCGGCCCAGCCGCGCCACTGGTGAAAAGCTTCCATCAGCGACTGCTGCGGGTTGGGAATCACAAAGTCGATGATCGACGTGGTGCCGCCCGCCAAACCCGCCGCCGTGCCACTGAAAAAGTCTTCACTGGCCACGGTGCCCATGAAGGGCAGTTGCATGTGGGTATGGGGGTCGATGCCGCCGGGCATCAAGTATTGGCCACTGCCATCGAGTACTTCAGTACCGGCCGGAATATCCAGACCGGTGCCAATGGCGCGAATCAAGCCGCCCACACATAAAACATCGGCGCGGTAACTTTCATCATGGGTAATAACGGTGGCGCCACGGATCAACAGCGACATGTCGAGTTCCTCACAGGCTTGACCGGCTTGTGCCAGTTCTAAGTGTTGTAATGCTGCTTGCCGATGGCTGGTTGATTCTTGTCATCGGTGACAGGAATAGAAACTAGCCCGAGTTTTTCGATTGGGCAAGCAGATTTTTTATAAGCTTATTCAGATAGTAAATACTTAATTTTTAAAGGAAAAAATCAAATATCACCAAAATGTAGCGGCCTCTCCCCATTTTGACGCACTTGACAGGTTCGAGATTTGAGCAACATTTTCTATTGCAAATCAGGTGCTTGAGATATGCCTCTTGACGGCGTCGGGAAATAAAAATAATTGTGTCGCACCAGATTGAACCCCGACAGTTCGGGCAACTTGCAGGTTATTGCGCCTGGGTAACGCGGCAAGTGCGTAAGGTTTAATCGGAAAGCTGATTAACATCAGCAAGTTATATATGCGGTGCGGGCGTGGTGGTGGTTTTCGGCACGGTTATTGAGTGCGGTAACGGCTGGCCGGGCCCGTGATGTCATGTTGTTTACGAGGTACTCCGGCCACCTGCATTCACTACGCAGGTGAGCAAAAATAATTCGAAAAAACCGTGGAGCGGCCATGCAACAGAACAGATCGCAAGTCATTGAACGCAACGGCCTGTACGAACTCGACGCCGGCCCCGACGTCCTCGACAGCCCTCGCTACAACCACGACATGGCACCGACCAAGGTGCACGAACGAACCTGGAACACATGGCACATCACCGCGCTGTGGGTTGGCATGTCGATCTGCGTGCCCACCTACACCCTGGGCGGGGTGCTCACGGCGTATTTCGGGTTGTCGGTGGGCGAGGCGCTGGTGGCGATTTTGCTGGCCAATATCGTGGTGCTGATCCCGTTGACCCTCAATGCCTTCCCGGGCACCAAGTACGGCATTCCATTTCCAGTGTTGTTGCGTTCATCGTTCGGCATTCTCGGCTCCAACGTGCCGTGTTTGATACGGGCGCTGGTGGCATGCGGCTGGTTTGGTATCCAGACGATGTTTGGCGGGCTGGCGATTCACCTGTTCCTGGGGTCGATCTTCGAGGGCTGGAAGTCCCTCGGCGGCACCGGTGAAGTGATCGGTTTCATGGTGTTCTGGACGCTTAACCTGTGGGTGGTGCTGCGTGGCGCCGAATCGATCAAGCGCCTGGAGACCCTGTCGGCGCCGCTGCTGGTGGCGGTGGGGATCGGCCTGCTGGTGTGGGCGATGCCCAATGTGTCGCTCAGCGAACTGATGGCGATCCCGCCCAAGCGTCCGGAAGGCGCGAGCCTCACCGGTTATTTCATGGCGGGGCTTACCGCGATGGTGGGGTTCTGGGCCACCTTGTCGCTGAACATTCCCGACTTCAGCCGCTACGCCAAGAGCCAGAAAGACCAGATCCTCGGGCAGATTTTCGGCCTGCCGCTGACCATGTTCCTGTTCGCCGCGCTTGGCGTGGTAATGACCGCCGCCTCGGTAAAACTGGTGGGCGTGAGCGTGTCCGACCCGGTCACCTTGATCGGTCATATCCACAGCCCTGTCTGGGTGGCCGTGGCCATGGCGCTGATCATTGTCGCCACGTTGTCCACCAACACGGCGGCCAACATCGTCTCGCCCACCAACGACTTCCAGAACATCGCGCCCAAGCTGATCAACCGCACCACGGCGGTGATCCTCACGGGCCTGGTCGGGCTGGTGCTGATGGCCCATGAACTGCTGAAAAAACTCGGCCTGATCGTCTCCGATGTGAGCCTGGAGACCGTCTATTCCAACTGGTTGCTGGGCTATTCAAGCCTGTTGGGGCCGATCGCCGGGATCATGGTGGTGGACTATTTCATTACCCGCAGACAGCAATTGGACCTGGCCGGCCTTTACCGCGACGACGTGTACCCGGCATGGAACTGGAGCGGCTTTATCGCCTTTGGCGTGCCGGTGGTACTGACCTTGCTGTCGCTGGGCAGCGATGCGTTCAGCTGGTTCTACAGCTATGGCTGGTTTACCGGCTCGGCGTTGGGCGGGGTGTTGTATTACGGGTTGAATGCCAGGCGTGGCGTGATTCCGGTCGCGGCTAAATCCCCGTTGTAAACACTGCCAAATGTGGGAGGGGACTTGCTCCCGATTGCGGTGGGTCAGCCGCCCATGCACTGGCTGAAGGGCTGCTATCGGGAGCAAGCCCCCTCCCACACTGAATCGCGTTTCACCTGTTCCAATCATAAGAAACTCAGCCTGAGGAGATCCCCATGAACGCTGCCCTGGACGTTCTGCAATCGACCGATCAGCACATCAATCGCGACCGCTTGTGGCAGTCGCTGATGGACCTGGCCACGCTCGGCGCCACGCCCAAGGGCGGCGTGTGCCGGCTGGCCCTCACCGACCTCGACCGCAAGGCCCGCGACCTGTTTGTGCAGTGGTGCGAAGCGGCCGGCTGCACCGTGACGGTGGATGGCATCGGCAATATTTTCGCCCGCCGTCCGGGGCGCAATCCCGATTTGCCGCCAGTGATGACCGGCAGCCATATCGACACCCAGCCTACCGGCGGTAAGTTCGACGGTTGCTTCGGTGTGCTGGCGGGGGTGGAAGTGCTGCGTACCCTCAATGACCTGAACCTGCAAACCGAGGCGCCATTGGAAGTGGTGGTGTGGACCAACGAAGAGGGCTCGCGTTTTCCACCGTGCATGATGGGCTCCGGGGTGTTCGCCGAGAAGTTCACGCTGGCGGACACCCTGGCCAAGGTGGATGCGGATGGGGTCAGCGTGGGTGAGGCGTTGAATGCCATTGGCTATGCGGGAACGCGGCCGGTCAGCGGGCACAAGGTCGGCGCTTACTTTGAGGCGCATATCGAGCAGGGGCCGATTCTGGAGGATGAGAAAAAGACCATCGGCGTGGTGCTTGGTGCCCTCGGGCAAAAATGGTTTGACTTGAAGTTGCGCGGCGTCGAGGCGCATGCCGGGCCAACGCCGATGCACCTGCGCAAGGACGCCCTGGTGGGTGCAGCGGCCGTGGTCGCGGCGGTGAACGCGGCAGCATTGGCGCACCAGCCCCATGCGTGCGGCACGGTCGGTTGCCTGCAGGCATATCCGGGTTCACGCAATGTCATTCCGGGTGAAGTGCGCATGACCCTGGACTTTCGTCACCTGGAACCGGCGCGGTTGGATGCGATGATTGCCCAGGTGCGCAAGGTGATCGACGACACCTGTGCCAAGCATGGCTTGAGCTTCGAGATGCAGCCCACCGCCGACTTCCCGCCGCTGTACTTCGATAAAGGTTGCGTGGACGCCGTGCGCCATGCCGCCAATGGTTTGGGGTTGTCGAACATGGACATCGTCAGTGGGGCAGGGCACGACGCGATCTTCGTCGCCGAACTGGGCCCGGCGGGGATGATCTTCGTGCCGTGCGAAGGCGGCATCAGCCATAACGAAATCGAGAATGCCGCGCCGGATGATCTGGCGGCGGGGTGCGCGGTGCTGTTGCGCGCCATGGTTGCTGCTTCGGCCGCGATTGCCAGCGGTAAGCTTGCGGCCTGAAATGCGCTAAACAATGTGGGGGCTTGCTCCCACATGGGGCCTGTGGTGTTTATACATTGTGTGTCTGGCATAGAGCCAGTGTGGGAGGGGGCTTGCTCCCGATGACGGTGGGGTGGGCACTGCATGCATCAACTGAAGCAGTGCCATCGAAAAAACCGCCTCATGCCCCAGGCTGCCAACCACCCCCCAACGCCGTCAGCAACCCCACACTCGCTTGCAACTGCCGCGTCTGCACCGCCTGCAACGTCCGTTGCGCCTGCAATGCCGCCGTTTGGGCGGTTACCACGTCCAGGTAGCTGACCGCGCCCGCCTGATAGCTGTTCATTGCCAAGGCCTCGGTATGCTGGGCTGCATCCGCCGCTGCTTGTTCATCCTGTGCCTGCTGTTGCAAATCGCGCAGTTGCGCCAGGTTGTCTTCCACTTCGCGTACGGCTTTGAGCACTTGGCTGCGGTACTGCGCGCTGGCTTCTTCAAACTCGGCCTTGGCCTGGCGCTCATTGGCGCTTAAACGCCCGCCGTCGAAAATCGGCAGATTCATCAGCGGCCCCAGCGCCCAGTACCGATTACCCGCCGAGAGCAAATTCCCCACGCCCTGCGTCTGCCCACCGACCACCCCGGTCAAACTGAAATCCGGATACCACGCCGCCTTGGCCACGCCGATAGTCGCGTTGGCCGCAAACACCCGTCGTTCTGCCGCCGCGATATCCGGGCGACGTTGCAGCAGTTGACTTGGCAACTGCGACGGAACTACCGGCAGGGCGATCAAGTGCTTGTCGGGCGGCAAGCTAAAGTCGCCGGCTGCCACGCCCACCAACTCACCGATGGCATGCTCAGTGAGGCTGCGTTGCCCGCGCACCTCATCCCATTGCGCCTTGGCCTGCGCCAGTTGATTTTGCGCACGGGTCAGGTCCAGCTCCGAGGCAATCTGGCCTTCGTAACGGCTGCGGGTCAGTTGCAGTGCCTGCTTGAAATCCTCCAGCGAGCCAGTGAGGATCCGGCTCTGGGCGTCCAGCCCGTTGAGCTGCACGTACAAGGTTGCCAATTGACGCTGCAAGCTCAGGCGCGCCACCGCCAAGTCATCTCCGCACGCTTGTGCCTGGGCATCGCCGGCCGCGACCTGGTTGCGGACTCTGCCCCACAGGTCCAGCTCGTAACTCAACGAAAACCCGGCGCTGTTGCTGTCGTACACCGACGGCTGCGTGGTGCCCCGCAACGGCCGCGAGTCCGATTGGCGCTGGCGCAGGGGCTGCGCGCTGGCGGTGATCTGCGGGAACAACCCCGCCTGCAGCTGGCTGGCGTACGCCTGTGAGGCGTCGAAGTGCGCGAGTGCCGCCGCCAGGTCCGGGTTGGCCTTGAGCAGTTGCTGTTGCAGGTCATTCAGGCGCGAATCGTGATAGAGCTGCCACCATTCGGGGGCCAGTAGGTCGGACGGTTGCGCGCTGTGCCAGGGGCCGTCGCTGATTTGTTCGCGGTAGTTGGCCGGCAGGTCGAGCGTCGGCACCTTATAGGTCGGCGCCATCGAGCAGCCTTGCAATGCCAGCAGCATCACCGCCGCGAGCGGTTTAAGCCTTGGGTGCATGCGCACCTCCGGCGTCGGCCAGCTGTACGGCATCGCCTTCGCGCAGAGCATCGGGCGGGTTGTCGACGATGCGGTCGGCGGGTTTCAAACCTTGGTCGATCACCAGGCGTTCGCCCAGGTCCAGGCCGATATGGATCGCTTGCAGGTGCACATGATTCTGCGCATCCAGCACCGCGACCTGGGTGCCCTGGGCGCGGAAAATCAAGGCGCTGGCCGGGATGCTCACACCATGGGTATCCGCCGGAATCGGTAGGGTGGCTTCGGCGTAGTCGCCGGGCAGCAACTGCCCGCTGGGGTTGTCGACCACGAACTGTGCGAGCAGGGTACCGGAGCGGCGGTCGATGGCGGTGGAGTCGCCGATCAAGCGTGCGGTGAAATGCTTGCCGGGGTGTTCGGGCACGGTCAACGCTGCCTCCAGGCCGGGGTGGATCACCGCCGCGTAGTTCTGCGGCACCGGCACGTACAGGCGCAGTTGATGGGTGTCGGCAATGTTGAACAGCTCCGGATCGCTGTCGGTGTCGGCCTTGATCAACTGGCCGATATCGGTATTGCGCGCGGTGATGGTGCCGGCGAACGGCGCACGAATGGTCTTGTAGCTTTCCAGCGCCGACAGCCGTGCGACGTCGGCAGCCGCCGCCTCGGCATTGGCTTTGGCGGCCGCGGCGTTGGAGGTTTTTTCATCGGCTTCCTGGCGCGACACCGAGTGGCTGGCCAACAGGTTCTGCCAGCGCGTGGCGGTGGTTTGCGCCAGCCGCGCATTGGCTTGTTCCTGCACCAGCCTTGCCTGGGTTTGTGCAAGCTGTTGATCCAGGTCCGGGCTGTCGATTTGTGCAAGTATTTGCCCTGCTTTGACCGGGCTGCCGATGTCGACTTTCCAGTCCTTGAGGTAACCGCTGACCCGTGCGTGAATCGGCGCCTTGCTCCAGGCTTCCAGGTGCGCGGGCAAGCGCAGGGTGTCGCCGGTGGCGTTCTGTTTGGGTTGAAACACCATCACTTGGGGGACCGCGGCGGTTTCGGTCCAGGCAGTGACGGTTTGTGCGTGCAAAGTGCGCGCGTGCAGGCCGTTGGCGACCAGCAGGGCGGCGAGGGTCAGGCCACCGATACCCAGCAGCATCAGGCGCTTGCGCGAGGGTGTGTGATCAGACGACATGTGGGGTTTCTCCAACAGCTGCGCGAGTGGGGTGACGCCCGTGGACCAGGCTGAAGACCACGGGAACGAACAATAGGGTGGCGACGGTGGCAAAGATGAGGCCACCGATGACGGCGCGGCCCAGCGGCGCGTTTTGCTCCTCGGACAAGGCCAGCGGCAACATGCCGATGATCATCGCCAGGGCGGTCATGCACACCGGGCGAAAGCGCGTATAGCCGGCTTCCAGCGCGGCCTTGAGCGCGTCGCCATGTTCGGCCAGGCGTTCACGGCAAAAGCTCACCACCAGGATCGAGTTGGCGGTGGCCACGCCCATGCACAGGATCGCCCCGGTCAAGGCGGGCACCGACAGCGAGGTGCTGCTGAGGAACAGCATCCACACGATTCCGGCCAGCGCGGCCGGCAGCGCGGTGATGATCACGAACGGGTCGGCCCAGGACTGGAAGTTGACCACGATCAGCAGGTAAATCAGCACCACCGCGCCGAGCAGGCCCAGGCTCAGGCCGCTGAAGGCTTCATGCAGTGCATCGATTTGCCCATGCAGGCTGATCGTCGCGCCTTTGGGGCGCAGGTGCGCGGTGTCATCCAGCACTTTTTGCACGTCGCGAGCCACGCCACCGAGGTCGCGGCCCTGCACGTTGGCGTACAGGTCCAGGGTCGGTTCGATGTTGTAGTGGGTGACCACCGCCGGGCTTTGTACCCGGGAGATCGTGGCCACGCCGCCGAGGATCTGTGATTGGCCATCGGCACCGGTGACCGGCAAGGCTTCCAGCGACGGCAGGCTGTCGAGGCGATATTGCGGGGTGGCGGCGACGATGGAATACGACACGCCGTTGGCCGGGTTGAGCCAGAAGGTCGGCGCGGTTTGCGAACTGCCGGCCAGCGACGCGACCATGCTGTTGGTCACGTCACGTTCGGTAATGCCCAGGCCGTTGGCGCGCAGGCGGTCAACATTGACCTGCAGTGACGGGTAGCCGGTGGATTGCTGGATCCGCAGGTCGGCGATGCCCGGTACATGTTGCAGGCGGCGTTCAAGTTCGATGGCGTAGGCGCGGTTTTCGGCGTCGTTGCGCCCGGAGATTTTTACGTCCAGCGGAGCCGGGGCGCCGAAGTTGAGGATCTGGCTGCTGATATCCGCCGGCAGGAACGCGAAGTGGCTGCCGGGGAAACTCTGCGGCAAGGCTTCGCGCAGTTTTTTTACGTAAGCGGCGGTGGGCGCATGCTGCGGTTTCAGGCTGACCTGGATGTCGCCATCCTGCGGGCCGATGGTGCCGCTGCTGCTGTAGGCCATGTCGATGCCGCTGAGCGGGATGCCGATGTTGTCGACGATGGTGTCCAGTTCCTCGGCGGGAATGACCTCGCGAATCCGCGCTTCGATGCGGTCGAAGGCGGCGGCGCTTTCTTCGATGCGTGTGCCCAGCGGCAGGCGAACGTGGAGGGCCAGTGCTCCCGCGTCGGTGGCCGGGAAAAAGTCCTGGCCCAGGCTGGGCAGCAACAGCATGGAAGCGAGGACGCAGGCCAGGAAACCGATGATAAAGCGGCGGCGATGGCCCAGCGCAAGGGCGAGCAGGCCGTGATAGGTATCGCGGATATTCGAGAAATGGCGCTCGAAGCCCTGCTGAAAATTCAGCACCGCTTGCAGTGCGCGGTTACGCGGCTTGTTGTGCTGCTCACCCTCATGGTGGTTGATGAATGCATCTTCCGGGTGATGGCCTGCGCCCTGCTCGGGTATATGCGGCTTGAGCAGGAACATCGCCAGTGTCGGCACCAGCGTGCGCGAGAGGACGAACGAGCTGACCATGGCAAAGATCACCGCCAGCGCCATCGGCCGGAACAGGTAGCCGGCGATGCCTTGCAGCAGGAACATCGGCACAAACACGATGCAGATGCACAGCAGCGAGACAAAGGCCGGGCCGACAATCTGCGCGGCGCCGTCGAGGATCGCAGTCTTCACCGCCTTGCCTTGTTCCAGGTGCCAGTTGATATTTTCGATGGTCACCGTGGCGTCATCCACCAGGATCCCCACGGCCAACGCCAGCCCGCCGAGGGTCATCACGTTGAGGGTTTGCCCGGTGGCCGCCAGCAGCGCAATGGCCGACAGCACCGCCAGCGGGATCGACGCGGCGATGATCAGGGTGGAGCGCCAGCTACCCAGAAACAGCAGGATCATCGCGCTGGTCAACAGTGCGGCGATGATGCCTTCCTGAGCCACGCTGCCCACCGATTGCTTGACGAACACCGAGGCGTCGCCCAGCAGCGAGGTCTTCAGCGACGGCGGCAGGGTTTCGTTGATGCGCGGCAGCATCTGGCGGATGCCGTCGATGATCGACAGGGTGGAGATGCTGCCGTTTTTCAGCGCCGGCATCAGCACCGCGCGGTGGCCGTCGACGCGCACGATGTTGGTTTGTGGCGGCGAACCGTCGCGCACATGGGCCACCTGGCCGATGGTGATCAACGCGCCGTCGACGGTCTTGATCGGCAGGTCGTTGAGTTCATCGATGGCCTTGGGGCTGTTATTGAGCAGGATCGTGTATTCGTTGGGGCCGAGCTTGGCGGTGCCCACTGGGATGATCTGGTTCTGCAGCGCCAGGGCGTTGCCCACGTCCTGTGCCGACAGGCCTTTGGCAGCCAGTGCCTGGGGGTCGAGGTCGAGGGTGATCTGGCGTTGCTTGCCGCCCATGGGGGTGGGCATGGCCAGGCCGGGCAGGGCGCTCAGGGGCAGGCGGATGTTGTTCTGCACCAGGTCGCGGATTTTGGCTTCCGACAGGCTGGGGCTGGAAAACGCCATTTGCAGGATCGGTACCGTGGACGCGCTGTAGTTGAGGATCAGCGGCGGCGTGATGCCCGGCGGCATCTGCTTGAGCACGGTTTGCGACACGGCGGTTACTTGAGCGTTGGCGGTGCGTATATCCACGCCGGGCTGGAAGAAGATCTTGACGATGCCCATGCCGGGCAGCGATTGCGACTCGATGTGTTGGATGTCGTTGACGGTGGTGCTCAGGGAGCGTTCGTAGGTGTAGATCACCCGACCGGCCATGGCGTCCGGCGACAGGCCGTTGTACTGCCACACCACGGCGACCACGGGGATGCCGATATCGGGGAAAACGTCAGTGGGGGTACGCAGGGCCGCCATCGGCCCGATGATGCAGATGAATATGGCCAGCACGATAAACGTGTAAGGCTTTTGCAGTGCGGTCTTTACCAGCCCGAGCATGCGTGATCTCCGGAGAAAGCAGGGTTGCAAACCCCGGCAGTCTTGCCCGACCCACCTAACACGCACCTTTCAGCCAGGTGAAGGAACATTTAGGTCGAGGCTGAAAATCGTTTCATGGGTATTCATTTGTTCTACACAGGGCTGCTCGCCAAGCTTGTAACCCATCGGACACATTGTCTTTATTGGAGCCCTGCCATGTCACTTAAACCCTTGTTGTTGATCCCTGCACTCGGTGCCGTCCTGTTGTTGTCGGCGTGCGCCGGCCCGATCCCCAAGGCAGACCCGAGCGAGGCCTGGATTGGTCTTCAAGAAGAAGCGCCGAACGACCTGATGGCCGAACGCGTGGACGGCAAGCGTGTGGATGACGGGCGCTTCTTTGAAGTGACACCGGGCGATCATCGCCTGGATGTGACGTTATTTGAGGAAGAGGCGGGCGAGGACAACCAGCAGGACTGCCAGGGGCGCGTCGAGTACAGGCACTTCAAGGCGGGTGAGCACTACACCCTGGTGGAATCCAGCCTGGGCACCACCGTGCGCGCATCCTTGAAGGATGACCACGGCAAGGAAGTGGCGGCGACGCAAGACTTCAACTGTATGCCTGGCTAGGCGTGGCGTACCGCAGCCTTAGGGGGCTTGGCGGTTTTGACGTGGGGGTGATGGCGACGGGTAATGCGCAATACCCCCCACAGCATGGCGCCGGCAACCGCCAGCCAACCGCAGATCAACAGCATAATCGTCGTTGCAAGGCTCATTTGGGCCTCCTTTCGCCCCGCAGGGGGCACACACAGTCTTCTCAATGGACAGTCTAGCCACCTGACGGTTGCCTGCTATTGACCAATGGTCGTGTCTGTCCAACTTGTTTGCTCTATGCGAGCGGTAAACCCAGGCTTTGGGCTATACCCGCGTGGCAGAGCGTCCTATGATCAGGGCCCTTACCGGCAGTTGATCAAGAGAGTAAAAAATTGCGGTTACGGTCGAACGTTAAAACCTCCTTGTTATTGGCCTGCGCCCTGGGGCTGGCGGCGTGTGCCGGGCAGCCGTCGAAACTCGCCGGCTTGCCTGAGCGCGTTGAACTCAACGGTGTGCCGACCTTTCGCAGCGAGGCGTATCAGAGCGGTCCTACGGCTCTGGCCAGCATGCTGTCGCAACAAGGCATTGTCATGACACCAGGCTTGTTGGATAAGCCGCTGCGTTTACCGGGCGGCGAAGCGGACCTTGAGCGCAACATGCAGGTGTTGGCGCGTGAATACGGGCTGATGGTGTATCCACTGGATGCCAGGCTGACGGCGGTGCTGGCGCAAGTGGCGGCGGGTTATCCGGTGATGGCGCGGGTGGGCGGTGGGCTGTGGTCTGACGCGCACTATGTGGTCGTGGTGGGGTTCAACCAGCAGAAAAGCACGGTGCTGCTGCGCTCGGGCATGGACCGGCGCTTGTTGATGAGCTTCAGCGACTTTGAATCGAAGTGGGCAAGTGCCGGGAACTGGGCGATCCTCATTCAGCGCCCCAGCCAGTTGCCGGCCAATGTGGATGCGCAGCGCTGGCGCGAGGCCGCCCATGCGACGGCTCAGGCCGGGCAGGAACAGGCCGCCGCGCAGGCACTCAAGGTGCTGGCGCAAGGAAAATAAAAAAAGGCGCTCATGGCGCCTTTTTCATTTATCGGTTACCGACGGACTTCTGCGGCATTCGGGCGGCTCTTCAGGTTCTTGTCGGCTTTATAGCGCAGCGCCACATCCGGCACCGAACCGCCCTTGCCGGTCTCGACCCAGCTGCGAATACGGCTGGCATCAGCGAAGTGAGTGAACTTGCCGAACGCATCCAGAATCACCAGCGACACCGGACGATTACCCATACTGGTCACCAGCACCAGGCAGTGGCCGGCCTGGTTGGTGAAGCCGGTCTTGGTCAGCTTGATGTCCCAATTGGCGCGGTTGATCAGGTGGTCGGTGTTGGAGAAACCGAGGGTGTAGTTGGGTTTGCGGAACGAAACGGTCTTTTCCTTGGTGGTGCTCAACTGGCTCAACATAGGGTAATGACGGGCGGCGGCCAGCAGTTTGCTCAGGTCGCGGGCAGTGGACACGTTATGGATCGACAGACCGGTGGGTTCCACATAATGAGTGCTGGTCATGCCCAGCGCCTTGGCTTTGGCGTTCATCGCTGCAATAAAGGCTGCATAGCCGCCTGGGTAGTGGTGGGCCAGGCTGGCTGCGGCGCGGTTTTCGGAGGACATCAGGGCGATCAGCAGCATTTCCTTGCGCGGCATTTGGCTGCCGATCTTCACCCGCGAAAACACGCCTTTCATTTCCGGGGTGTCGGTGATGTTGATGTCGATGTATTCGTCCATGTTTTGCTTGGCTTCAAGCACGATAAGGCCGGTCATCAATTTGCTCACCGAGGCGATGGGCACGACTACGTCCGGGTTGCTGGCGTAGATGACTTTGTTGGTTTGCAGGTCGACCAGCATGGCGCTGCCGGAAGCAATCTGCAGTTTGGACGGATCGCGCGGCGCCAGGGTGGATTCGGCGGCGTGCGCAAAGGTGCCTGTGAAAGCAAAAAATAGGCTGACGATAGAAAGACGAATTTTCACGCGGATGAACTCGCTAAAAAGTAAGAAATACCGTTAAAAAACGGGTTTTGTGAAAAATGGCGTTACATTTTAGGAGTATGGATCAGAAACTGTCGAATGTTCTTCTACATCCAGATGAAAGTGCTTAAAAACTAAGAAAAAACAGGGTTTCTTCCGGGCAATAAAAAGCCCTGCGATAAGGCAGGGCTTTTTCAGTACGCCTGGTTATTAAGCGTGCAGGGTCTCTGCGGCGTACAGGGTGTTTTCCAGTAGGCAGGCACGCGTCATCGGGCCAACGCCGCCCGGCACAGGGGTGATCCAGCCGGCGCGAGGCAGTGCGGTTTCGTACACCACGTCGCCCACCAACTTGCCGTCTTCCTGACGGTTGATGCCCACGTCGATGACGATGGCGCCTTCCTTGATCCATTCCCCTTTGACCAGGCCAGGCTTGCCGGCGGCAACCACTACCAGGTCGGCACGACCGACGTGGCCAGCGAGGTCCTTGGTGAAACGGTGCGTGACGGTCACGGTGCAGCCGGCCAGCAGCAGTTCCATGGCCATTGGGCGACCGACGATGTTGGACGCGCCGACGACCACGGCATCAAGGCCGTACAGGTCGATGCCGGTGCTTTCCAGCAGGGTCATGATGCCTTTGGGCGTGCACGGGCGCAGCAGCGGGATACGCTGGGCCAGGCGGCCGACGTTATAGGGGTGGAAACCGTCGACGTCTTTGTCCGGGCGGATGCGCTCCAACAGCTTGGATGCGTCTAGGTGCTCGGGCAGCGGCAGTTGCAACAGGATGCCGTCCATCGCCGGGTCGTCATTGAGGCTGTCGATCAGGTCGGTAAGGGCCTGCTGGGTGGTCTCGGAAGGCAAGTCGTAGGCCTTGGAAATAAAGCCGACCTCTTCACAGTCTTTACGCTTGAGCGAGACATAAA
>Ga0207650_10001904_pt1 | contig 14715 bp, 13 predicted proteins | sample KBSS63metaG_FD_184325 | JGI IMG/M metagenome (GOLD analysis project Ga0207650, IMG submission 184325) | Switchgrass rhizosphere microbial communities from Kellogg Biological Station, Michigan, USA - KBS S6-3 metaG (SPAdes) (version 2) | ecosystem: Host-associated > Plants > Roots > Rhizosphere...
CTCTCTTTTTGTACGCGCTGGAGGGGCTGGAGGGCCAAGGGGCTGGGGAAGGCCGGTGTGCCACAATGAGCGTCTTTGGAACTGGAGCCCAGCCCTATGAAGAGAGACTCGGACCGCGGGTTCACGCTCATCGAACTGATGATCGTGGTCGCGATCATCGCGGTCCTGGCGGCCCTGGCCGTGCCCGGGCTCAAGCGCTACCGCATGAACGGCTATGAGGCCTCGGCCATCGGGTCGATGAAGGCGATTGCGGACGCGGAAGCCGCCTACGCCTCGGCCTGCGGCAACGGCGGCTACGCGGTGTCGATGGCCGACCTGGCCAAGCCGCCGGTGGCCGGCGGATCCCCCTTCCTCCGCGAAGACGTGGCCGCGGCCGTGGACCCGGACCACTCCAAGAGCGGGTATTACTTCACCATCGTCGAGGGAGCTGGCTCGACCAAGGTGGCCGACAAGGCCGTGACCTGCAACAGCTCCGAGGCCGATCCCAAGACCGGCTTCTTCGCCACCGCCCAGCCGGCGCAGCCGGGGACCACCGGAACGCGCTTTTTCGGCGTCGACGAAACCAGCCTGATCAAGCAGGGCAACGGCCCGCTCCCGGACTCCAAGACCGGTTCGCCGGTGCAGTAAGATCCCGCTTGCCTATGTCGAAGTACGGTCGTCCCGCGCTGCTGATTCTGGCCCTGGTGGCGTTTGCCGCCTCGGTGGCCTCGCTCTACGTCCACTATCAGCTGATCAAAGACCCCACCTACGAGAGCTTCTGCGACGTCAGCGAGAAGGTGAGCTGCGAGGCGGTCTACAAGAGCGCGTACGGCACGGTGGCCGGTGTGCCGGTCGCCGCGGGCGGCGTGGTGTGGTCGGCGCTGGTACTGCTCTTTGCCGGCTACGGCATGCGGGCCCCGCGCAGCGAGTCGGCGGGACGCGCGGCCGGCTACACGTTCCTGTTATCCGTCATCGGGCTCGCGAGCGTGTTCTATTTCGCCTACGCGTCCTTCTTCGTACTGGGGAAGGCGTGTCCGCTCTGCATGGCCGTCTACGTGTCGGTCGTCGGCATCTTCCTGGTCTCGAGCTCGCTCGCACCGTCGCTCGGTTCGCTCCTCTCGCACGTCGGCAACGATATCGGCAGCCTGGTCGGGAGCCCGAGCGCGATGGGCCTCGGCGCCCTGTGGCTGCTCGGCTCGCTGGCGCTCGTGGCGCTCTTCCCGCGCGAGGCGATCCTCGAAGCGGGCACGCCGGCGCCGGCACCGGTGGTGCCGGTCGAGGCGCTCGACCCGGCGCAGCTCGACGAATGGCACAAATGGATCGACGCGCAGCCGAGGGTGCCCCAGGTGGTGGCGCTCACGCCTCCCGGCGTGAAGGTGTTCGTGGTCAAGTTCAACGACTACCAGTGTCCGGCGTGCCGCATGACCTACTTCGCCTACAAGGACATCTTCGCGAAGTACGAGGCGTCGAACCCGCAGGACTTCCGCTTCGAGACGCGGGACTTTCCCCTCAACACCAAATGCGGCGTCGGCATGGCCCACGCCTATGCCTGCGAAGCGGCCGTGGCCGTGCGGCTCGCCAAGGCCAAAGATCCGGAAAAAGGCAAGCAACTCGAGAACTGGCTGTTCGAGCGCCAGGACAGCTTCTCGGTCGACTTGATCAAGCGGGGTCTTTCCGAAATTGCACAAGTCAACAGTTTCGACGCCGACTATCCGAAAACCATTGAGGCGGTCCGCGCGGACGTGAAGCTCGGAACGTCGGTGGGTGTGAACGGCACGCCCACGTTCTTCGTGAACGGCATCAGGGTGAACAGTCTGCGGCCGGGGTATCTCGACGCCGCGATCGCATACCTGCTCACCAAGAGCTAGGACAGGGCGGGCAGCGCCGAGGCGAGGCGGCCGCCTCCCTTCGCGTGTCTATGGACGCCATTCGGACCGAGGCTCTCACCAAGCACTACTCCATCGGGTTCTGGCGCCCGCGCCCGTATCTTGCCCTCGAGGGGCTTACCCTCTCGGTGGGACAGGGTGAGGTGTTCGGGTTCCTCGGCCCCAATGGTGCCGGCAAGACCACCACCCTCAAGCTGCTGATGCAGCTGATCTATCCCACCTCGGGCTCCGCCCGCATCCTGGGTGCGCCGGTGGGCTCGGTCGAGGTGAAGCGCCGCATCGGCTATCTGCCGGAGAATCCCTACTTCTACGACCACCTCACTGCCGAGGAGTTGCTCGAGTACTTCGCCAGCCTCTTCGGCTACGGCGCCGCCGAGCGGCGGCAGCGGGCGTCGCGCCTGCTCGACGAGGTGGGCATCGGCGGCGAGCGCCGGCTCCAGCTCCGCAAGTTCTCGAAGGGGATGCTGCAGCGCGTCGGGATCGCGCAGGCGCTCATCAACGATCCCGAGGTGGTGTTCTTCGACGAGCCGATGTCGGGCCTCGACCCGCTGGGCCGCCGGGAAATCCGGCAGCTGATTCTGCGGCTGCGCGATCGCGGGTGCACGGTGTTCTTCAGCTCGCACGTGCTCTCGGACGCCGAGGCGCTCTGCAGCCGCGTGGCGATCGTGGCCAAGGGCCGGCTCGTGGCGGCGGGCCCGCTGTCGGAAATCCTCGCGTTCCAGGTACACGGCTGGGAGCTGGTGATGAGCCAGGTGCCGGCCGCCGTGCTCGAGTGCGCCCTCAAGGACGGCCGCGTGCTCAAGGCGCTGCCGCTCGGTCCCGATCGCTACGCGCTCGATCTGCCGCTCGGGACGCCGCCGGAGCGGCTGCTCGCCGACCTCACGTCGGCCGGTGCACAGCTCGTCTCCCTCACGCCGTTGCGTGAGACGCTCGAGGACTTCTTCGTACGCCAGGTGGCGAGCGCCCAATCCGCCCGTGGATTGGAAGAGGGGCTGGAATGAGCTCCGTTCGAACCATCGGTACCGTGGCGGCCAATGTGTTCCGCGAGTCGGTGCGCGACAAAGTGCTCTACAACCTGGTGGCGTTTGCGGTGCTGCTGATGGCGGCGTCGTATCTGATCGGCCAGCTCACCGCCGGGCAGGACATCAAGATCATCAAGGACCTCGGCCTGGCTGCCATTGCCACCTTCGGGTTGATGATTGCCGTGTTCATCGGCATCGGCCTGGTGTGGAAAGAGGTAGAGCGCCGCAGCATCTACAGCCTGCTGTCGAAGCCGCTCAGCCGCGCCGAGTTCATCCTCGGCAAGTACTGCGGCCTCGGACTGACGCTGACGGTCAACGTAGCGGTGATGGTGGTGGCCTGGTACGGCGTACTGGCCTATATGGGCACCACGGTGCCGCCCGACGTCCGCGCCGCCTGGGCGGCGCCCGCGACCGACCTCGGGATGTTGCGCGCGGTGGGGCTGATCCTCGTGGAGCTGATGCTCGTGACGGCGATCGCGCTCTTCTTCTCCACCTTTTCAAGTCCCTTCCTGTCGGCCGGCTTCACGTTGGGGCTGTGGGTGGTGGGCCACTTCAACGCGGATCTCAAGAACTTCGAAGGGGTGGTGGATTCGCGCGCGGCCGCCTGGTTCGCGCACGGGCTCTACTACGTGCTGCCGAACTTCTCGGCGTTCGACATCAAACAGCAGGTGGTCTACGCCCAGGCCGTGCCCGCTACGTACATCGCCACCACCGCGCTCTACGGCGGCGTCTACATCGCGCTGCTGCTCACGGCGTCGGTGGCCGTGTTCTCGCGACGAGACTTCAAGTAGCCGATGGGCCACCGCTTCTTCACCCCCGTACTACTGGTGATGCTGATGGCGTCGGCCATCGGCCTGCAGGCGCTGCGCGAGCGTGGCGGCGGGCTGCCGGCCGTTCCCGACAGCCTGCTCTACGTACGATCGCCCGCGGCGCTGCAGCGCATGTCGCTCTCGTACAAGTCGATCCTCGCGGACGTCTACTGGATTCGCGCCGTGCAGCTGTACGGCGACACCAAGCTGGGACGCACCGCCGATCGCAGCTACGGACTGCTGTACCCGCTGCTCGAGCTCACGACGACGCTCGATCCCTACTTCGGCGTGGCGTATCAGTTCGGCGCGCTCTTCCTGGCCGAATCGCCGCCCGGCGGCCCCGGCCGCCCCGATCTGGCGATTAAGCTCCTGCAGCGCGGGCTCGAGGCGCGGCCCGACGACTGGCAGCTCTATCAGGCCGTCGGGTTCGTGCACTACTGGTCCACGCAGGACTACGTCGCGGCGGCCGACTGGTTCAATCGCGCCTCGCGTCTGCCGAAGGCACCCACGTGGATGGGGGCACTGGCGGCGGTGACGCTGGCCGAGGGGGGCAACCGCAAATCGTCCCGCCTGCTGTGGCAGCAGATTCAGCAGAGCGCCACCGACGACTGGTTTCGATCCGAGGCCGAGCGGCGGCTGAAGCAGCTCGACGCCATGGATCAGATCGACCTCCTGACCAGGGTGGTGGCCGCGTTTACCGCCAGGTACCAGCGTCCGCCGGCCTCGTGGGCCGAACTCGCGCGCGCGGGCTTCGTACGCGGCGCCGTCCTCGACCCCACCGGGATGCCGTACCGGCTCGAGGGCTCGACGGTGTCGCTCGCCCCCGGATCCAAGCTGCTGCCGCTGCCCAAGGAGGGCGGCGCACGACCATGACCACGGTGCCGCCAGCCCTCGTCGTCACGTTCTTTGCCGCCTTCGGCCTCGTCGTCGGCAGCTTCCTGAACGTGTGTATCTACCGGCTGCCGCTCAAGCAGTCGATCGTGTGGCCGGCGTCGCGCTGCGCGAAGTGCCAGCGCGAGCTGTCGTGGTACGAGAACGTGCCGGTGCTGGCGTGGCTCGTGCTCGCCGGGCGCTGCCGCAGCTGTCACGAGCGCATCAGCGCGATGTATCCGATCGTCGAGCTCGTCACCGGCGCGCTCTTCGTCGGCGCCTATCTGTTGTACGGCGCGACGCCGCTCGGCTTCGTCCGCATCGCCTTCGGCTGCGCGATGATCGTGCTCTTCGTCATCGATCTGCAGCACCGGATCCTGCCGAACGTCATCACGGTGACCGGCGTGCCGATCGGCTTTGCGCTCAGCCTGTTCCTGCCGCCCGGGTGGAGGGAGTCGCTCATCGGCCTGGTGCTCGGCGGCGGCGTGCTCTACGTGATCGGCGAAGCCTACTACCGGCTGCGCGGCATCGACGGGCTGGGCATGGGCGACGTGAAGATGCTGGCGATGATCGGCGCGTTCCTCGGCTGGCGGCTGACGCTGGTGACGCTCATCTTTGCCTCGTTCACCGGCGCGCTCGTGGGCGTCGCCCTGCTGTCGTCGGGACGCGGTGGCATGAAGGCGGCGCTGCCGTTCGGTACGTTCCTGGCCGTGGGGGCCGTGGTGGCGGCCGTGGCTGGCGACCAGATCTTCAACTGGTACGTCTCGTTCTACCAATGAGCCACGCCAGCATCCTCAACCTCGGGCTCACGGCGATCGCCGCCGTCGTGGTGATGACGCTGATCTTCGCGGTGCTGCGGCTCTCCTCAGCCGCCAAGGGCGCGCGCAAGCGCCTGCGCGATACCGGATCGGAAGCCGCGCTCCTGTCGGTGGCGCTGCAGGATGCGGTGTCCAAGCTGAAAGCGCAGGAGCACGCGATGAGCATCCGGGCCATCGCCTCCGAGCAGATGAACGGCCAGATCGTCGAGAGCCTGGCCGCCGGGCTCCTGGTGGTGGACCGCGACGGGCGCGTGGAGATTCTCAACCCGGCCGGGCACCGGATGCTGGGCGCGCCGGGCGACGTGGTGGGACGCGACTACCGCGCCTTCCTCCACGACGCGCCCGAGCTGCAGGAGCTGATCGCGCGCTGTCTCGAGACCGCCTCGCCGGTGCCGCGGCGGCGCATCCCCTGCAGGCGCGGAGAAGTGACGCAGCTGGCGGTCACCGTGTCGCCGCTCTCGGCGGCCGACGGCTCGAGCCAGGGCGCCATCTGCCTGTTCTCCGACCTGACACAGATGCTGGAGCTCGAAGAGCAGCTGCGGCTCAAGGAAGCGCTGGCGCGGGTGGGGGAGCTCACGGCCGGCATCGCGCACGAATTCCGCAACGGGCTGGCGACCATCCACGGCTACAGCCGCTTGCTGCGCCCCGACGATCTGCCGCCGACCTACCGCCCCTATGTGGACGGCATCCGGCAGGAGGCCGAGGCGCTCGGCCACGTGGTGACGAACTTTCTCAATTTCGCGCGCCCCGAGCAGGTGGTCTTTCTGCCGGTGGACCTGGAGCCGGTCATCCATCGTGCGGCGGACGAGCTCGCCAACGATCTGCCGCCGCACACCGTCGTCGAGGTGAGTGGGCAGTTCGGCCAGGTCGAAGGCGACGAGGTGCTGTTGCGCCAGGTGTTCGGCAACCTGATTCGCAACGCGGCCGAGGCCTGCCAGATTGCCGGCATGGCGCCGAGCATCGAGATCCACGGGCAGAGCGACGCCCGCACCTGCCGCATCACCGTCGATGACAACGGCCCGGGTGTGCCCGAGCCGTCCCGCGGCAAGATCTTCCAGCCGTTCTTCACCACCCGCTCGCGCGGTACCGGCCTGGGTCTGGCCATCGTGCAGAAGCTCGTGGTCACGCACAACGGGCGCGTCACCGTGGGCGATTCGCCCCGCGGCGGCGCCTCGTTCCAGATCGTCTTTCCGCTCCGCGCTGGCGACGCGGAAACCGCCACCGTCGAAGCCGTCGAGATCGGCTGATTCCGCCACTCGTAGTTGCGGGTCTTTAGACCCGCCCTCCAAAACGTGGCTACAGGTCTTTAGACCTGCCTCGATCGCGCGCGGTTCGCCGTTTGCACCGTGCGGTCGCATGTCTCGCATCAAATCGTCCCGCGGCTTCTCGCTCATCGAAGTGATGGTGGCGTCGGCCATCCTGGGCTGCGCCGTCCTGTCGGTGGCGCAGCTCGTGGCTGCCGCCACCGGTTCCACCGCCGGCGCGCGCGGCGTCAGCGAAGCCACCCTGCTGGCGTGGCAGAAGCTCGACGAGCTCCGGTCGCTCGCGTTCACGTTCGACGATGCGGGCGCCCCCGTCACCGACGTGTCGCTGCAGCCGTCGCCCCCTGGCGCGTTGAGCCGCGATACTGCCGGCTGGGTGGACTATCCCGCCACGCTCGGCACGCGCTATCGACGCCGCTGGGCCATCGCCCTGTCCGGTGGCAGCCCGGACCTCCTGGTGGTGCGCGTGCGTGTGCTTGGGCCTGCGAGCGATCGGGAGCTGGTGAGCGCGGTCGCCGGGCGCGCCAGGCGGCGGCCGTGAGCCTGGCGGAACTGCTGGTCGCCTCCGGTGTGCTGCTCGCGGTGACCGCCGTCGCGGGGTCGGTGGCCGTGCGCGCCCAGCTCGCGTTTCGCGCGCAGCCCGAAGTGGCGGACATGCAGCAGCGGACGCGGGTGGCGGCGTCGGCCATCGGCCGCGATCTGCTGATGGCGGGCGCCGGACCCGTGTCCACCGCCCTGGCCGGCGCGCTGGTCCGGCGCTTTCCGCCCGTGGCTCCGTATCGCCGCGGGCAGGCCGATGACGCGCGCGGCGGCGTCTTCTATCGCCCCGACGCGGTGAGCGTCGTCTACGTGCCGGACACGCGCGCCGAGGCCGACGTACTGCACGCGTTCGATCTCGGCAGCGAGCTGCTGGTCGATCTGGCGCCCAACTGCGGCGTGCTGGTGCACGAGCGCGTGTGCGGCTTCACCGTCGGGATGCGCGTCCTGCTCTTCGATCCGCGCGGCGTGTTCGACGTGGCCACGGTGACCGAGGTGGCGGGCGCCCGCGTGCGGGTGCAGCACGGCGGGCTCTCGTCCACCTACGACGGCGGCGCCGTCATGGCCGAGGTGACCGCGTCCACCTACCTGGCGCGCCCCGATGTCGCGACCGGCGTGCTGCAGCTGGTGCGGTACGACGGCTTTCGCACCGAGCGGCCGGTGATCGACAACGTGGTGGACTTTCACGTCGACTACTTCGGCGACCCGTCGCCGGCGCGTCCGCTGCCGCCCCTGGCCGCCGGCGATCCGCCACGGTCCGCCACGACCTATGGGCCGGCGCCGCCCGCCACCGCTGTCAACGACGCGCGAGACACGTGGGGCCCCGGGGAGAACTGCGTGTTCATGGATGCGGCGGGCCCGCTGCCACGGCTGGCGCAGCTCGCCGTCACGCCGTCGCCGGTGCCGCTCGATCCGGCCTGGTTCCGCGACGGGCCGTGGTGTCCCGATGGCGACCATGCCGCGCGCTTCGACGCCGATTTGCTGCGCATCCGGCGCGTGCGGGTCCGGCTGCGCGTCCAGGTTGCGGTGGCGGCCATGCGCGGCCCCGCGGGCCGCCTGTTTGCGAAGGGTGGCACGTCGGCGACAGGGGAGTTCTTCGCACCCGATCAGCAGGTGGTGCTCGACGTGACACCGCGCAACCTGGGAGCCGCGCCATGAGCGCGCGCGCGCCAGCGAGCGAGCGCGGGGTCGCGCTCGTGGCGGTGATGTCGGCGTCGGCACTGCTGCTCGCGCTCGGTCTCAGCCTGGCGCTGACCACGACGATCGAAGTCGGCATCGCCGCCAACCAGCGCGACGCGGTGCAGACGCTGCACGCGGCCGACGCCGGGCTCGAGCGCGCGATCGCCGACCTGGCGCTGGCGGACTGGGACGCCGTGCTCGCAGGCGTTCTGACATCGCCCTTCCACGACGGCGCCGGTGTGGTCACGCTGCCGGACGGCAGCAGGCTGAGCGTCCCGCTGGAAACCAACCGTCTGCGCTGCGGAGCCGCCGCGTGCAGCGATGCCGACATGGACCGCGTGACCGCGGCGCGGCCGTGGGGTCGCAACAACCCGCGATGGACCGTGTTCGCGTGCGGAGCGCTGGCTGAGCTGCTGCCCGATGAGGCAGACGTCGCCGCGCGGAGTTATCTTGTGATCTGGGCGGCCGATGATCCGGCGGAGAACGACGCGCAGCCGTTGCGCGACGGCGGACCTCCGGCGCTCGTGGACGCCGCCAATCAGGATAATCCGGGTCGGGGCGCGCTGTGGCTCCACGCGCGGGCGTATGGGCCGTCCGGCACACGGCGGTCGATCGAGGCGGTGGTCGAACGGGACCCGCGCTGGCCATCAGCGCAGCTGCGGGTGCGCGTCTGGCGTGAAATCACGTGAACTTCGTGCTGCGGCGGCGAGCGACATCGGCCGAAAACATAAGCAGCCTGTTATGACACTTCCACTCCTTCGCCGCATTGCCGTTCAGGCCCTGGTCGTGACCGTGGCTCTGGCCGCGGTGCTCACGTCCGGCGCGCCCGCGCAGTCGCTGGGTGACATCGCGAAGAAGGAAGAAGCGCGCAAGAAGGACAGCTCCGGCAAGGTCTACACGAACGAGGATCTGCGTCCGGCGTCCGCGGCGGCGGCCACGAGCCCGGCTCCGCCCGCGCCGTCGGCATCGACCGGCGATGCGAAGGCTGCCGACAAGCCCGACGCCAAGACGCCCGCCAGAGCGGACGCGAAGCCCGACGCCAAGACCGACAACAAAACCGACGCGAAGGCCGACGCCAAACCGGCCGAACCGAAAGGGGATGCCGCCTCGTGGAAGAAGCGGCGCCAGGATTTGCAGGACGCGGTCGATCGGGCCAAGCTCTTTGCCGACTCGCTTCAGAGCCGTATCAACGGCCTGACCGCTGACTTCTCCGCCCGAGACGATCCGGCACAGCGGTCCATCGTGGCCGCCGATCGTCAGAAGGCGCTCACCGAGCTCGATCGCGTGAAGAAGGAGATCCTGCAGCTGAACAAGGATCTCACCGATCTGCAGGAAGAAGCCCGCAAGAGCGGCGTCCCGCCCGGGTGGCTCCGCTAAGCGCCGCGCTTCGCGCACCGATGCCGTCCGCACCCGTACTCCTCGTCGAGGACAAGGACTCGCTCCGCACGATGCTGCGCCTTGCGCTCGAAGCGCAGGGGCACGCCGTGGTGGAAGCGCGCGACGAATGCGAGGCCGTCCGGCAGATGCGCCAGGCGCGGCCGGCCGTGGTGCTCACCGACCTCAAGCTGCCGAACGGCGACGGCTTCGGCGTGCTGCGCGCCGCCAAGGAGCTCGACCCGGATCTGCAGGTGGTGGTGATGACCGCCTACGGCAGCATCCAGGACGCCGTGTCGGCGATGAAGGAAGGGGCGATGGAGTTCCTGGCCAAGCCAGTGGACCCCGATCACCTGTTGCTGATGGTGGCGCGCGCGCTCGCGCACCAGCGCGTGCTCACCGAGAACATGGTGCTGCGCGAGGAGCTGGCCGAGAAGCGCGGCGCGCCGCGCATCATCGGCGACGATCCCACACTGCGCAGCGTGCTGCAGCACCTGCACCGGGCGGCGGGCACCGACGCCACCGTGCTCCTCGAAGGGGAGAGCGGCACCGGCAAGGAGCTCTTCGCCCGTGCGCTCCATGCATTGAGCCCGCGCCAGGACGGTCCGTTCATCGCCATCAACTGCGCCGCCATTCCCGAGACGCTGCTCGAGACCGAGCTCTTCGGCCATGAGAAGGGCGCCTTCACCGGCGCTTCCAACCGGAAGCCTGGGCGCTTCGAGATGGCCCACCGCGGCACCCTTTTCCTCGACGAGATCGGGGATCTGCCGCTGACGCTGCAAGCCAAGATTCTGCGTGCGCTCGAGGAGAAGGAGTTCGAGCGCGTGGGCGGCACACAGTCGCTGCACGTGGACGTGCGCGTAGTGGCCGCGACCAACCGCAACCTCAAGACGCGCGTCGCCGAGCGGCTCTTCCGCGAGGACCTGTACTTCCGGCTCTCGGTGTTTCCGATCCAGATTCCGCCGCTGCGCGAACGCAGCGACGACATCATGACGCTGGCGCACCACTTCGTAGACCGCTTCTGCCGCGACGTCAACAAGAAGCCGCTCCTGCTCTCCGACGCGGCGGTCGAGGAGCTGCGCAACTACAGCTGGCCGGGCAACGTGCGCGAGCTGCAGAACTGCATCGAGCGCGCGGTGATCCTCACCGAAGGCGACACCATTCAGCCGCGTCATCTGAGCCTGTCGTTCCGTCAGCCGGGCCCGCCGCTGACACCCCCGGCGGCGCCGACCTACGGTAGCAACGGCACCGCGCCGGCGGCGCCGGCGCCGCCGTCGAGCCCGTGGGACGAGATCGATCTGTCGGGCACGATGGGCGAGGCGCTGCGGCGCATCTCGGCCGAAGTGGAGCGGCGGAAGATCGAACAGGCGCTCAAGGACGCGCGTGGCAACAAGTCGATCGCCGCCGACATGCTGCAGATCGGGTTCAAGGCGCTGGGCACGCGTATGCGTCAGCTCGGGATCCCCGAGCCGTAACCCGATGGCGCGTGCACCGCACTTCCTCCGCCCACTCGTGAACGCCAGCCCCGCGGGGCTGTGCCTCCGCAATCAACGCACGGGGGAGACGCTGGCCGGCACCCTGCTGCCGGCGCTCGATTCCGCTACTCGCAAGACCGGTCTCCTGAAGCACACCTCGCTCGCCGATGGCGAAGCGATGCTCATCGCCCCGTCGAACGCCGTTCACACCTGGTTCATGAAGTTCGATCTCGACCTGATCTTCGTGCGCCGCGACGGCCGGGTGGTGAAGACCCGCGCCGGCGTGAAGCCGTGGCGCATGAGCGCGGCTCTGCGCGCGTTTGCCGTGATCGAGATGCGCGCCGGCACCCTCGCCGAGCGCGACACGCAACCCGGCGACATGTTGGAGCTCTGTCGACTCTAGGCTCAAGCCCAGCCGCACGTCGCCCGGCCCGATTCTTGAACTTAACGCAAAGCTCACGAGCGTGTTGAGCTTAGCGAGGACTGTTCCGAATGGGCGATTCCACACTGCCGTTTCTCCAAGGCGGCGGCGAAATGGGCGCGCGGATGCGCGCCATGGACTGGTCGAAAACCTCGCTGGGGCCGATCGATCGCTGGCCACAGAGCCTCCGAAGCACGGTGAGCATGCTGCTCCCGTCCAAAGCGCAAATCGTCGTGTTCTGGGGCCCCGACTTTACCGTCGTTTACAACGACGCCTACCGGCCGGTGTTCGGCGCCAAGCATCCGCACGCGCTCGGAGGCCCCGGCCGGGAGGCCTGGAATGAAATTTGGGACAGCATGCTGCACCAGCTCCTCGCCGGCGTGGTCCGCACCGGCGATGCGTTCTGGGGCAAGGACCTGCTGTTCGAGCTCGAGCGCCACGGCTTTCCCGAAGAGACCTATTTCGACGTGTCGTACGACCCGGTTCGGGTGGAGTCGGGAGAGGTGGGCGGCGTCTACTGCATCGTGACGGAAACGACCGAACGGGTCGTCGGCCAACGACGGCTGGCGATCTTGAAGGAACTGGCCGAACGCAATGCGACCGCCCGCACCGCGCACGCGGCTTGCCTGCTCGCCACTGAGACGCTCGCCACCAGGCCACAGGACATCGCCTTCGCGCTCGCCTACCTGGATGACGAGCTTGAATGCTCGACGCCGGGCGCAGAGGAGCAGCTGCAGGCTGCCCGGCCCGAGTGGGTCAAGGAGCTGATCCTGACGTCGGCCAGCACGGATGGTCGATCCGCCCGGCTGATCCTCGGGCTCAATCCGCGGCGCCCGTTCGACGATCAATACCGCGCCTTCACCGACCTGGTCGCCGATCAGCTGAGAACCGGGCTGGGGAACGCGCGGGCGTACGAGCAGCAGAGACAGCGCGCCGAAGCGCTCGCCGAGCTCGATCGCGCGAAGACGACGTTCTTCAGCAACGTGAGCCACGAGTTCCGAACGCCCTTGACGCTGCTCCTCGGCCCGCTTGAAGACGCGTTGAACGACTCGACGACGCCGCTGTCGCCGCTCAATCGGGAGCGGCAGGAAGTAGCGTACCGCAACGCGTTGCGGCTGCTCCGGCTGGTCAACACCCTCCTCGACTTTTCCCGGATCGAGGCGGGACGCATTGACGCCTCCTACGAGCCCACCGATCTCGCGCTGCTGACGACCGAGCTCGCCGGCGTCTTCCGGTCGGCGATCGAGCAAGCCGGTCTGGAGCTCGTCGTCTCTTGTGACCCGCTGTCCAAGCCGGTGTTCGTGGACCGCGACATGTGGGAGAAGATCGTGCTGAATCTTCTCTCCAACGCGTTCAAGTTCACCTTCGACGGGCAGATCACCGTGTCGCTGCGGCCGGCCGGCGAGTTCGTCGAGCTGCGGGTTTCCGACACCGGAGTCGGAATTCCTGCCGCCGACCTGGGTCGCGTGTTCGAGCGCTTCCACCGCGTGCCACACGCGCGCGCCCGCACGCACGAGGGCACGGGGATTGGGCTGGCACTCGTGCAGGAGCTGGCGCGGTTCCACGGCGGCAGCGTGGCGGTTGCCAGCGAAGAAGGTCGCGGCACGGCGTTCACGGTGACGATACGCACCGGAACCGCCCACCTGCCGCCGGAACGCATATCCGCCGCGCGACCCGCCTCGACCGCCATCGGTGCGCGTCCATACGTCGAAGAGGCGCTCGGCTGGCTGCCGCGGCCGGACGACGTGGCGGCTCCCGTCCCAGCCGCAACGGCCGCCTCCGTCCTCATAGCCGACGACAACGCAGACATGCGCGCCTACCTGGCTCGTATCCTGGGGCCGCACTACCACATCGACGTCGTCGCCGACGGCCGCGCGGCCATCAATCGGATCCGTGAGCGCGCGCCCGATCTGGTGCTGGCCGACGTGATGATGCCGGCGCTCGACGGATTCGGACTGCTCCGGGAGATCCGTGGAGACGAAAAGATCCGGTCGATGCCTGTCGTCCTGCTCTCCGCGCGAGCCGGCGAGGAGGCCCGCATCGAGGGCCTCGAGGCCGGTGCCGACGAGTACCTGGCGAAGCCGTTCAGCGCGCGCGAACTGCGTGCCTGCATCGCGTCGCAGCTCGAGCTCTCGCGCCTGCGACGCGCTACCGAGCGGGCGTTGCGCCATCGCAGCGAGCAGGATCAGACCCTGCTGGCGGCCAAGGCCTACCTGGCGGCGATTGTCGATTCGGCCGAGGACGCGATCATTTCAAAGAACCTGGACGGCGTCATTCAGTCGTGCAACACGTCGGCCGAACGGCTGTTCGGGTATCCGTCCCACGAACTCGTCGGGCAGTCCGTGCGCATGCTGATTCCGCCGGAGCGGCAGGGCGAGGAAGACGACATCCTCGCCAGGCTTCGGCGGGGCGAGCGGGTAGAACACTTCGAAACCGTGCGGGTGGCCAAGGATGGGCGTCGAATCGACGTCGCCTTGACGGTGTCGCCCGTGCGAGATGGGGCGGGCGCCATCATCGGCGCCTCCAAGATTGTCCGCGACATCACCGCGCTGAAGCAGGCGGAGGCGGATCGGCTGCGGCTCCTGCGCGAGGCGGCCGAGATCACCGCGACGTTGAACAACGTGGGCGCCATCGTCGCGTCCGACCTCGACCGGGACAGGGCAGTGCAGGCGGTGACGGACGCGGCCACGGCGCTCACGACCGCCGCTTTCGGGGCCTTCTTTTACAACGTCCTCAACGAGAGCGGCGAGTCGTACACGCTGTACACCATCTCGGGCGTGCCGCGCGAGGCGTTCTCGAAGTTTCCGATGCCACGAAATACCGAGGTGTTTGCGCCCACCTTCAAGGGCACCGGCGTCGTTCGCAGCCCGGACATCACCAAGGATCCGCGCTACGGCCACAATGCGCCGCACAACGGCATGCCTCGGGGTCACCTGCCGGTGCGGAGCTATCTGGCTGTCCCGGTCAAGGCCCCGTCCGGGGATGTCCTCGGCGGCCTGTTCTTCGGCCACCCCGACGTCGGTCGCTTCACCGAACACCACGAACGCCTCGCCGAAGGGATTGCGAGCTGGGCGTCGGTGGCG
>Ga0207650_10001909_pt1 | contig 14684 bp, 13 predicted proteins | sample KBSS63metaG_FD_184325 | JGI IMG/M metagenome (GOLD analysis project Ga0207650, IMG submission 184325) | Switchgrass rhizosphere microbial communities from Kellogg Biological Station, Michigan, USA - KBS S6-3 metaG (SPAdes) (version 2) | ecosystem: Host-associated > Plants > Roots > Rhizosphere...
GGAACCGGCTGTCGCGATCCCATTCGGCCGCGCGCGGCGCGATCCGGTCCTGCACGTAGGCGCGAACCGCGTCCTGGACCGCGCGATGGTCGTCGTCGAGGATCATTTGGCGAGCCCGCGCAACGGCGTGCGCAGTAACAGGGTTCCGGTGCCGCTCAGCAGCAGCCGCCCGGCCGAGCGCGCGTCTCCCTCGAGGCGCGTGACCCAGCCGGAGAGGCTTTGCTTCCAGTCGACGCCCGTCACCGTCCAGCGCAGGTCGATGTCCTCGTCCGGATAAACCGGCGCGCGGAAGCGGATGTCGAAGCCCATGCCGAGGCCCAGGCGCGGCCGGCCGTCGGCCGTCGACTTGGCGAAGTGCGTCGCCGTCATCGCCATGAAGATGCTGCCGAGCTGCGTCCCCGACGCGATCAGGCCGCGGTAGCCCGCGGCGCGTGCTGCGACGACGTCGTGGTGAAGCGGATTGTGGTCGTGCACCGAGGTCGCGAAGGCGCGGATCTCGTCGTCGCTGAAGCGCGCGCGCTGGGTGAAGGTCTCGCCGACGATGGCGAGCGCGGTCGACGCCTCCTGCACCGCGCTCACGTCCGCTCGACCAGCGCGAGGCGCGCCGCGAGCCAGACGAAGATGCCGGCGCCGGCGGCGTTGAGCCCGCGGCGCCACGCCGGACGAGCGCGCCAGCGCCTGAGCGGCGCGACCAGGACGACGAAGGCGATCATGAACAGCGCGCCCTGGACGACGAACCAGGCGCCGAGGAACAGGAACGCGAGCAGCTTGTCGGCGGCGCCGGCGTCGATGAACTGCGGCAGCAGCGCGAGGAAGAAGATCGCGATCTTCGGATTGAGGACGTTGGTGAGAAGTCCTTGGCGGAAGAGCCGCGCCAGGCGCGGCCGATCGACCGCGGGCGCCCCGCTCTCGTCGCCGGGCTCGCGCGCAGCGACGTCAGCGAGCGGCTTGTCCGCGGCCGTGCCGGCGCGCAGCATGCCGATCGCCAGCCATACGAGGTAGGCCGCGCCGGCCCACTTGACGAGCGCGAACGCCGTGGCCGAGGCCGCCAGCAGCGCCGCCAGTCCGAACGCCGCGAGCAGCGTGTGGACGACGCAGCCGGCGACGATGCCGAGCGCGGCCGCGATTCCGCCGGCGATGCCGTGGCGCAGCGTGTTGGCGAGCGTGAACATCATGTCGACGCCCGGCGTCGCGTTGACGACCAGGACAGTCGCCGCGAAGACGCCGAGCGAGTGCGTGCCGAGCATCGCGCCGGGGCTGGGGCGCTAGACCATCTCGACGGCCAGCGCCGTCGCCTCGCCGCCACCGATGCAGAGCGCCGCGACGCCCTTCTTCTTGCCGTTCTTCTTCAGCGCGCCGAGCAAAGTGACGACGATGCGCGCGCCGCTCGCGCCGATCGGATGGCCGAGCGCGACCGCGCCGCCATGGACGTTGACGATCTCGTGGGCGAGCTTGAACTCGCTCATCGCCGCCATCGTCACCGCGGCGAACGCTTCATTGACTTCCCAGAGATCGACGTCCTTTGCGGTCCAGCCAGCCTTCTTCAGGACCTTGTCGATCGCGCCGACGGGCGCGGTCGTGAACCAGTCCGGCGCCTGCGCGTGGACGCTGTGGCCGACGATGCGGGCGATCGGCTTGACACCGAGCCGCGTCGCGGTCGATTCGCGCATCAGCACCAGCGCGGCGGCGCCGTCGGAGATGCTCGACGAGGTCGCGGCGGTGATCGTGCCGTCCTTCTTGAACGCGGGCTTCAGCCCCGGGATCTTGTCGAGCTTGGCCTTGAACGGCTGCTCGTCGAACTTGATCACGGTCTCGCCCGCCTTGCCGGGAACGCTCACCGGCGCGATCTCCCAGGCGAAGCTGCCGTCCTCGTTGGCCTGCTTCGAACGCTCGGTGGACGAGATCGCGAACTGGTCCATCGCCTCGCGGCTGAACTTGTACTTGGCGACGCACTGCTCGGCGAACACGCCCATCGCCTTGCCGCGCTCGTACGCGTCTTCGAGGCCGTCGATCGCCATGTGGTCGTAGAGCTGCGCCGCGCCATAGCGGATGCCTTTGCGGGCAAAGGTCAGGTGCGGCGCGTTGGTCATGCTCTCCATGCCGCCGGCGACGACGATCTCGGCGCTCTCGGCCTTCAGCATGTCGTGCGCGAACATCATCGCCCGCATTCCCGAGCCGCACATCTTCGACAGCGTCACCGCGCCGGCCGATTGCGGCAGGCCGGCACCGAGGGCAGCCTGGCGCGCCGGCGCCTGGCCCTGGCCGGCCATCAGGCAGTTGCCCATCAACACCTCGTTGACGGCGTCGCCGGTGATGCCGGCGCGCTCGACCGCGGCCTTGATCGCGACGCTCCCCAGCTGGTGCGCGGCGAGCGCGCTGAAGTCGCCGAGCAGGCCGCCGATCGGCGTGCGCGCGGCGGAAACGATGACGATGGAATCGGCCATGGTGGAGCTCCTCAGGATGATCAAGCGGGCGAAGACGATACGGCTCGGGCGGTGCGCCGGATCGCGAAGCGCTTCTGCGCCTCGTAAGGAAAGACATCATGCACGTAGCCGGCCAGGATTTCCTGCTTGTGGCCTTGCCAGAACGCCGGATCGAGCAGGTCGGCGTGCTCGGACATGAAGACCTCGCGGATCGCCGGGTTGCCGAGCAGGAACGGCGCGAAGGTCTCGGGGAAGACGTCCTTCGGGCCGACGCGGTACCAGACCTCGCCCGACATCTCGTCTTCCTCGTTGCGCGCCTCGGGCACCTTGCGAAAGGTGCAGTCGGTCAGGTATTCGATCTCGTCGTAGTCGTAGAAGACGACCCGGCCGTGGCGGGTGACGCCGAAGTTCTTCCACAGCATGTCGCCGGGAAAGATATTGGCGCGCACCAGGTCCTTGATCGCGTTGCCGTATTCGATTACCACCGAGCGGGTCTGCTCGCGGGTCGCGTCCTGGAGGTAGATGTTGAGCGGGATCATCCGCCGCTCGATGTAGCAGTGGCGGATGACGAGGTCGTCGCCTTCCTCCTCGACCAGGCTGGCGCAGAAGTGGCGCAGCTCGGCAACCAGCTCGTCGTCGAAGCGCGCGCGCGGGAAGGCGACGTCGCTGTACTCGAGCGTGTCGGCCATGCGGCCGACGCGGTCGTGCTGCTTGACCAGCAGGTACTTGCTCTTGATCAGCTCGCGCGTCGTGTCCTTGGGCGGCGGGTAGAAGTCCTTGATCACCTTGAACACGTAGGGAAAGCTCGGCAGGTCGAACACCAGCATCACCATCCCCTTGATCCCCGGGGCGATGCGGAACTTGTCCGACGAGTGGCGCATGTGCATCAGCAGGTCGCGGTAGAACAGGCTCTTGCCCTGCTTCTGCAGGCCGAGCGCGCTGTAGAGCTCGGAGTGGGGCTTTCTCGGCATCAGCGAGCGCAGGAACTGCACGTACGCGGACGGCACCTCCATCGTCACCATGAAGTAGGCGCGGGCGAAGCTGAAGACGAGCTCTAGGTCGTCTTCGCCGAACAGCGCCGCGTCGATCACCAGGCCCTTCTTTCCGTGCAGGATCGGCAGCGCGAACGGCGTCTCGGTGAAGCCGTTGATGATCTTGCCGACGATGTAGGCGCCCTTGTTGCGGAAGAACAGCGACGACAGCACCTGGACCTGGAAGTTGGTTCTGAGGCGCACCTCGCCGAGCTGCGCGTCGACGGCGGCCATCAGGTCGGAGATGTCGCGGCCGAGGTCCTCGAACACCGGAACGAGCTGGAAGTTGGTGACGACCCGGTGCCAGGTCTCGACCAGCGTGTCCCTGGTCGGGTAGTAGGCGCGGTAGGTCGGCAGCGCCGCCGGCTCGTCGTTCTCGAGATGGTCGGTCGAGACCGCCGAGCGGACGAAGATGAAGTCGTTGTGGAAGTAGGCGCGGTGCAGGATCTTGGTCGTCACCGAGTTGAAGAACGTCTCGGCGAGCTCGGGCTGGTAGTGGTTGATCAGCAGGCCGATGTAATGGAGCTTCACCTGCTGCCAGACCTCCATCGGCAAGGTCGCGGCCTGGAACTCGCTCTGCAGCCGCTCGGTCGCCTCGGCGACGCGCCGCTCGTAGTAGGCGATGCGCTGCGCCTGAGCCTGCTGCTGGCCGAGCCAGTCGGCAGCCTCGAAGCGAGCCTTGGCCTCGGCGCTCGCCTGGCGGAAGAGCCGGTAGTGGCGATCGAAGCCGTCGAGCATCGCGCGCGCGATCGCGAACGCGCGCGAGTCGGTGAGCGCGGCCGGGAACGCGGGGGCGGTGGCCGTCATCGGCCTCTCCCGCGCAGCATGCGTCGCGCCGCGGCTTCCTGCGCCAGCACTTCGTCGAGCGTCGAGCGCAGGTCCGCGAGGCGCGCCTCGAGCTGGGCGCGCTGGCGCGCCAGGACGTCGACGAAGCGGCGCAGCTGCACCTGGCTGTCGCGCTGGGCGTCGTACATGTCGACCAGCTCCTTGACCTCGGCCAGCTTCAGCCCGAGGCGCTTGCCGCGCAGCGTCAGCGTCAGCCGTGCCCGGTCGCGGGCGGTGTAGACGCGATTCTTGCCAGCCCGCTCGGGCGCGAGCAGGCCGCAGTCCTCGTAGAAGCGGATCGCGCGCGTCGTCAGGCCGAACTCGCGCGCCAGCTCGCCGATCGTGAACGTCGCGGCCGGCGCCGGCCCGGGCTTGGCGGCGGCGCGATCGAGGCGGAGGGCGACGGCACGAGGCATGAGCCAATACACTCGAGTTGACGTTTACGTAAAGTGCGGAAAGTGTAAAGGGAAGACCCGACGATGAACGACCTGGAACGCGAGCTCGACTATTGCCTCGGCACCGAAGTGCCCGAGCCGGGACGCGCGTTCGATGTCGCTTCCGGCGTCAAGTGGGTGCGCATGGCGCTGCCGTTCGCGCTCAACCACATCAACCTCTGGCTGCTGCGCGATTCGCTGCCGGCCGAGCCGGGAGCGCCCGCACGCGAAGGCTGGAGCATCGTCGACTGCGGCATCGACAACGCTTCGACCCGCGCCGCTTGGGAGCAGATCTTCGCCAGCGAGCTCGACGGCCTGCCGGTGCTGCGCGTCATCGTCACCCACATGCATCCCGACCATATCGGCTCGGCCCACTGGCTGTGCGAGCGCTGGAACGCGCGCCTGTGGATCAGCGCCACCGACTTCGGCATCGCCCGGATGGCGAGCTCGGCCAGCGCCGGCTTCGGTGGCCCGCTCTCGGCAGCGTTCATGGCGGTGCACGGCCTCGCCGCAGACCCGGCCGCGGTCGACGGCGTCGCCTCGCGGACCAACTACTACCGCAACCTCGTGCCGGCGGTGCCGAACACGTACCGGCGCCTGCTCGACGGCAAGGTGCTCGAGGTCGGTCCGCAGGGCGCGCAGGCGCACTGGACCTGCCGGGTCGGCTACGGCCACGCGCCCGAGCACATGGCGCTCGACTGCGCCAGCGAGCGGGTCCTGATCAGCGGCGACATGGTGCTGCCGCGGATCTCGACCAACGTCAGCGTCATCGACGTCGAGCCCGAGGCCGACCCGCTGACGCTCTACCTCGACTCGATCGAACGGATGCGCGCGATCGACGCGGCGACGCTCGTCCTGCCGTCGCACGGGCTGCCATTCCGGGGCCTGCACACGCGCATCGACCAGCTCCAGGCGCACCACGAGGAGCGCTTCGCCGAGGCGCTCGCGGCCTGCGCTGACCGGCCACAGAGCGCGTTCGAGCTGGTCCCGGTCCTCTTCAAGCGCAAGCTCGACCTGCACCAGATGACCTTTGCAATGGGCGAGTCGCTGGCGCACCTGCATGCGCTCTGGTTGCGCGGCCGGCTCGAGCGGCACGTCGGCGGCGACGGCGTGATCCGCTTTTCGACGCGCTGAGGCGTCAGCGCCTCACGCGCCGCTCCGCGGCGACTGCTCGCTTCGCCGCAGCTCGCGCCGCGCCGCTTCGTACTCCGGCAACACCGAGCGCACGACGCTCCAGAACCGCTCGCTGTGGTTCATCTCGCGCAAGTGGGCGAGCTCGTGGGCGACGACGTAGTCGATCGTCGCCAGCGGGTGATGGATCAAGCGCCAGTGGAGGCGCACCGAGCCGTTGGCGTTGGCGCTTCCCCAGCGCGTCGTGGCCGACGACAGCGAGAGCCGGCGCACCCGGACGCCGAGGCGCTCGGCGAAGTGCGCCGCGCGCGCGGCGAAGATGCGCCGAGCCTCGCGCTGCAGCCAGCTCTGCACGGCGTCCTTGACGCGCTCTTCGTCGGCGTCGCCCGGCAGGCCGACGCGCAGCCGCGGCGCGCTCGTCGAGTCGCCTTCGATCAGCGCCGCTTCGCCGGCGCCGAGGTCGCCGTGCGGGTCGAGGGCGATCGTCAGCGGGCGGCCGAGGTAGGCGACCCTCGCGCCGTCACGCCAGACGGTGCGCGCCGCTGCCTGCTGGCGCGCGCGCTCGCGTTGCTCGTCGAGCCGGGCGACGATCCAGCTGCCCTTCTCGCGCACCGCTGCGTCGACCTCGCGCAAGCTGAGCCACTTCGGCGCGCGCACGCTCAGGCCGTCGCCATCGACGACGAAGCCGATGCTGCGACGCTTCGAGCGCGCGAACAGGAACGCGATCGCCCTGCCGTCGACGACGATCTCGCGAGTGGCGCGTGGATGGCGTGGCAGCTCGTCGCCGAGCAGGCGCGGCGGTGTCGGCGACGGCGAGAGCGCCGGCGGCGGCATGGCCGATGGCGACTGTGCCCGCCCCGGCGCGGCCGGTACCGGCGCCAGCGACACCGCCGGCGGCGCAGAGGTCGGCCCGAGCGTGTCGTCGTCGAAGAGGCCACGCTGGAGCGAGTCGACGACACGCCGCAATCCGCGCATGAAGCCGCCGCTCACGCCGCGCTCACCGATATGCCTCGGGATCGAGCCGGCGCATCTCGGCCTCGATCCAGGCCTCGACCTCGCGCATCAGCGAATCGGCGGTCTTGCCGGCCGGATCGATCGGCTTGCCGATCGAGACGTCGATCACGCCGGGTCGAAGCAGGAAGCTCTTCCTCGGCCAGCAGCGCGCCGAGGTCACGGCGATGGGCACGACCGGCCGGCCGGTCTCGACCGCGAGCCGGGTGCCGCCGACCTTGTAGACGCCCTTGCCGCCGCGCGGCGTTCGCGTTCCCTCGGGAAACATGATCACCCAGTTGCCCTGCGCCATGTAGCGCCGCCCCTGCTCGGCGACCTTGGACCAGGCCTCGGTGCGCTTGCTGCGGTCGATGTGGATCAGGTCCATGCGCGCCATCGCCCAGCCGAAGAACGGAACGTACAGCAGCTCGCGCTTGAAGACGTAGCAGAGCGGCCGCGGCATCAGCGTCGGGAAGGCAAACGTTTCCCAGGTCGACTGGTGCTTGGGCAGGAGGATGACCGACGTGGCCGGCAGGTTCTCGCGTCCCTGGACGCGCGCCTTCACGCCGCAGATCACGCGCGCGCCCCAGATCGACAGGCCGAGCCAGCCGGCGAAGTACCAATAAAGCTTCTCGCCGCGCACGAAGATCGAATAGATCAGGCCGATGATCGCCCACGGCATCACCGTGATCACGAGGAAGACGACGAAGATCGCCGAGCGCACGGCGGCGAGCGCGCGTCCCATCGCTACAGCGCCGCGAAGCCCGAATCGGCTTCGTCGGCATCGTCGCCGCGCTGCAGCCGCTCGCGCAGGATCAGCTGCTGCGCGAACGCAGCCAGGTCGGCGTGGACGACGGCGTGCGGGATCTCGGTCGCGAGCGCGGCGAGCGCGGCCGCGTCGAGTCGCGCGCCCTTGCCGGTGCGCACCAGGTGCGGCGCGCAGCCGGCGGCGACGCCTGCCCGAAGGTCGGGCAGCGAGTCGCCGACCATGTAGGTCTCTGCCAGCTCGACGCCGTAGCGCTCGCCGATCAGCGCGATCAGGCCGGGCCGAGGCTTTCTGCACAGGCAGCCGTCGTCGGGCATGTGCGGGCAGAAGAAGATCGCGTCGATCCGGCCGCCGAACGCCGCCAGCTCGCGGTTCATTCGGGCGTGGATGGCGTTGAGCGTCGCCATGTCGAACAGGCCGCGCGCCAGGCCCGACTGGTTGCTCGCGATCACGGTGTGCCAGCCGGCGTGGTTGAGGCGGGCGATCGCCTCGAGCGACCCGGGGATCGGCACCCACTCCTCGGGCGATTTGACATAGTCGTCGCGGTCCTCGTTGATGGTGCCGTCGCGGTCGAGGATGACGAGCTTCATGCGCAACAGCTCACACCGCGAGCAGCGACAGGTCGGCGACGCGGTTCATGGTCGCGCGCAGGTTCGCGAGCAGCGCGAGGCGGTTGGCGCGCAGCGCGGGGGATTCGACGTTGACCATGACGCTGTCGAAGAAGGCATCGACCGACGGCTTCAGGCGGGCGAGGAGGCTGAGGGAGCGAGCGTACTCGCCGGCGCGGTAGGCCTGGTCGGCGCGCTCGCCGACATCGGCGAGCACGGCGGCGAGCGCGCGCTCGGCTGGCTCGCTCAACAGCGCGGCGTCGACCTGGCCTGCCGGCGCGTCGCTCTTCTTCAAAATGTTGCCGACGCGCTTGTTCGCTGCCGCGAGCGCGAGCGCTTCGGGCAAGGTGAGGAATTCGCGCACGGCGAGGATGCGGCCGACGACGTCGTGCAGCGCCGGCTTGGAGCTGATCACGGCGTCGACCGCACGCGTGTCGTAGATCGTTGCGAGCTGCTGGAAATAGCGCTCGTAGATGAACGCCTCAACCTCCGCGACGACATTGGCGGCAAGCGGCACGGCGAACGTCGCTGCCGCCTGATGCAGCAGATCGTTCAACCCGAGGCGCCGCGACGAAGCCTTGCCGGCGACGCGCTGGAACGAATCGATCAATGTCAGCGCATGGCGTCGCAAGGCGAAGGGATCCTTCTCGCCGGTGGGCTTCAGGCCGATGCCCCAGATGCCGACCAGGATCTCGCTGCGGTCGGCAATCAGGAGGGCTTCGCCGACGAGGTTCGTGGGGGCCGCGTCGTCCTCGCCGCGCCGATTGACGTATTGGCCGCGAATCGCGGCGGCGACCTCGGGTGCCTCGCCGTCGTGCGCCGCGTAGTAGCCGCCCATGATCCCCTGCAGCTCGGGGAACTCGCCGACCATGTCGGTCAGCAGGTCGGCCTTGGCGAGCAGCGCGGCCTGCTTGGCGTGTTCTGAAGTGGCGCCGATCCGCTCCGCGACCCACACCGCGATCTGGCATATGCGCCGGACCCGATCGCCCTGGCTGCCGAGCTTGCCGTGGTAGACGACCTTGTCGAGCTCGGGCACGCGCGACGCGAGCGTGCGCTTGCGATCCTGGTCGTAGAAGAACTTGGCGTCGGCCAGGCGCGGCCGGACGACGCGCTCGTTGCCTTCGACGATCCGGCCGGGATCGGCCGGCGCGACATTGCTGACGACGAGGAAGCGATTGGTGAGGCGGCCATCGCGCTCGAGCAGCGGGAAGTAGCGCTGGTTCGCCTTCATCGTCAGCACCAGGCACTCGGGCGGGACGGCGAGGAACTCCGCGTCGAACCGGCACGTCAGCACGTTCGGCAGTTCGACCAGCGCAGTCACCTCATCGAGCAGCGCCTGGTCGTCGATCGGCGCGAGCCCGGCGGCGGCGGCGTCGAGCTGTCGCCGGATCTCGTCACGACGTTCGTCGAAGCCGGCGATCACCGCGCCTTCGTCGCGCAGTTGCTGCTCGTAGCTCGTCGCATCGCGCAGCACGATCGGCGCGCGGCTGCCTTCGAAGCGGTGGCCGTGGGTCGTCCGGCCGGCGTCCAGGCCGAGCGCGCGAACCGGGACGACCTCGTCGCCATGCAGCGCGATCAGGCCATGCGCCGGGCGGACGAAGCTGACGCTGGTCCAGCCATCGGCGAGCTGGTACTGCATCACCTTCGGGATCGGCAGCCACGCCAACGCGCGTTCGAGCGCGCGCTGCAGGCCCTCGCCAAGGCTGGCGCCGGCAGCGACGGTGTCGAGGAACAGCGTCTCGTTCTTGCCGTCGAGACGACGCGTCAGACGAGTGATGGCCGAGGCATCGGCGCCGATCGAGGCGAGCTTCTTCGCGAGCGCGGGCGTCGCGTCGCCGCTCGCGGTGAGGCCCACGCTCGCCGGCATCAGCTTGTTCGAGATCGCGCGATCGGCGGCGCGATCGGCAACCGCGTCAATCCGCACCGCGAGACGGCGCGGCGTCGCGAATTGGGTCGGCCGTCCATCGCCAGCGACGAGGCCTTCGCTTTCAAGACTCTTGAAGATCAGATCGGCGAACGCAGCCGCGAGCTTCGCCAACGCCTTCGGCGGCAGCTCCTCGACCAACAACTCGACCAGCAGCGGCCGCGACGTCACGGTCGCCATCAGGCCGGCTGGCGCGCGTCGGCGGCCAGGCGCTTGGCCGCGAGCTGCGCAGCGACCTCGTCGCCCCAGGCCTTCGGCGCCATCGGAAAGCCGAGCCGGGCGCGGCTGTCGAGGTAGCTCTGCGCCACGCTCCTCGCCAGCGCGCGAATCCGGCCGATGTAGGCGGCGCGCTCGGTGACGCTGATCGCGCCGCGGGCATCGAGCAGGTTGAAGCTGTGCGCAGCCTTCAGCACCTGCTCGTACGCCGGCAGCGCCAGCGAATCGGCCATCAGCGCCTGCGCTTGGCGCTCGTGCGCGGCAAAGGCGGCGAGCAGGAACTCGACATCGCTCTTCTCGAAGTTGTAGGTGCTTTGCTCGACCTCGTTCTGCAGATACACGTCGGCGTAGGTCAGGCCCTCGGTCCACTGCAGCTTGTAGACGTTGTCGACGCCCTGCAGATACATCGCCAGCCGCTCGAGCCCGTAGGTGATCTCGCCCGTGATCGGCTTGCAGTCGATGCCGCCGACCTGCTGGAAGTAGGTGAACTGGGTCACCTCCATGCCGTTCAGCCAGACCTCCCAGCCGAGGCCCCACGCACCGAGGGTCGGGTTCTCCCAGTCGTCTTCGACCAAACGGACGTCATTGGTCTTCAGGTCGAAGCCGAGGGCCTCGAGCGAGCCGAGGTAGAGGTCGAGGATGTTCGCCGGCGCCGGCTTGAGAACCACTTGATATTGGTAGTAGTGCTGCAGCCGGTTCGGGTTCTCGCCGTAGCGGCCGTCCTTGGGTCTGCGGCTCGGCTGCACGTACGCGGCCCGCCACGGCTCGGGACCGAGCGCGCGCAGGAAGGTCGCCGTGTGGCTGGTGCCAGCGCCGACCTCCATGTCGTACGGCTGGAGCAGAGCGCAGCCCTGGTCGGCCCAGTACGACTGCAAGCGCAGGATGATTTGCTGGAACGAGAGCATCGCGCCCGGTCTTTCGTTGCAAGGGCCGCACTGCGGTGCAGCGCTTGCCGGGGCGCGATTTTAGGGGCCGCGGCGGCGCGCGAAGACGAGCAGCAGGCCGAGGCCGAGCGCCCACAGCGGCCACAAGCCGAAGCGGCCGGCCCACGCCGCGAACGGCGTCAGCCCCTGGCGCCCCTCGACCGTGGCCTCGAGCGTGCCGCGCGTGAACGGCGCGAGGGCGTGGGTGACGACGCCGTGATGGTCGATCACCGCCGTCGCGCCGGTGTTCGTGGCTCGGATCATCGGTCGCTGCAGCTCGAGCGAGCGCATGCGCGAGATTCGCAGATGCTGCTCGACCGCGCTGGTCTTGCCGAACCAGCCGATGTTGCTGATGTTGGCGAGGATCGTCGGCGCGGTTGCCTCCGGGACGAAGCGCGACGCCAGCTCCTCGCCGAACAGGTCCTCGTAGCAGATGTTGGGGGCGATTCGCTCCTCGCCGAACGCCAACGACGGCGCCGTCAGCGGGCCGCGATTGAAGTCGCCGAGCGGAATGTTCATCAACTGCGTGAACCAGTGAAAGCCGTCGGGGACGAACTCGCCGAAGGGAACCAGGTGGTGCTTGTCGTAGCGGTAGAAGCCGTTCGGCAGCGTCGCCGCCCCGGCCGAGAGGCCGAGCGCCGAGTTGGTGTAGCCGAGCTCGGCGTTGCCCATCGGGATGCCGAGGATCGCCGCCCGCCCGGGCTCGTGAAAGCGCGCCAGGAGCGAGCGCCAGAAGCCCTCGTCGAGCTCGGCGGGCAGGACCGGGATCACAGTCTCGGGGCCGACGACGAGGTCGCCGCGCGCGCCATCGATCTGCGCCACGGTCTCGGCGAGCGCCTCGGGGACGAAGCGCGACTCGAACTTTTCCTGCTGCGGCACGTTGCCCTGCAGCAGCGAGACCGTGAGCGCGCCGCTTTCCGAAGTGAAGCCGGCCCGGCCGAGCAGCGCACCCGCGACCAGCGCGACCCCGAGCGCCGCTCCCGGCCGCAGCCACGCCCGGGCACGGACCAGCGGTGAAAAGCCGAAATAGGCGCCCAGGCCGGCGGCGACCGCGCCGATGCCGTATACGCCGATCCAGGGAGCCAGCCCCGCGAGCGGCCCGTCGACGTGTGCGTAGCCGCTCGCGACCCAGGGAAAGCCGGTGAAGATGACGCCGCGGGCCAGCTCGGCGAGCAGCCATGCGGCGGCGAACAGGACCGCGGCCCGACCCGGCTCGGCCGGCCGCCAGCGCGCGACCAGCGCCATCGCCGCGGCCAGGTAGAGCGAGAGGAACGCCGCCAAGCCGATCACCGCCAGCGCCGCGAGCGGCGCTGCCAGGCCGCCGTAGCGGTGCATGCTGACGAACAGCCACCAGGTGCCGGCGACCATCCAGGCGGTGCCGTAGACCAGGCCGAGCGCGGCGGCGTGGCGAACCGAGGCGCGGCTGACGCGCCAGGCAAGCACGGCGACGGTGACGATCTGCAACGGCCAGAGGTCGCCGGCGACATAGGCGAAGGTGTGCGCGGCAGCGAGCACCGCGATCAGCGTCAGCTCGACTGCGGGGTGGCCCCACACGCCACCAGGCCGGGGCGGCGCCTCGGCTGCTTCACGAGCCGGGAGCGATCCGGGAGCCGAAGGCACGGCGGGCGCGGCAGGTGCCCCGTCGGCCGCGCTCAAGCGCCGTCGGACCCGAGCGCCTCTTCGGCCGCGCGGGTCACCTTGAACCAGCGCACCGCGCCGCCGCGCGCGAGCATGACCGCGAACACCAGACCGCCGACCGTGACCGACTCGCCGCGCCGCGGCACCCGGCCGAGCTGGTGCGCGACCAGGCCGCCGATGGTCTCGAAGTCGTCGGTCGGCAGCTTGACGTCGAATGCCTCGTTGACCGCGTCGAGGGTCGCGTCGCCGGCCACGCGCTGGCTGCCGTCGGCGAGCGTGTAGATGCTCGACTCGGCGTCGTTCTCGTCGAACTCGTCCTCGATCTCACCGACGATCTCCTCGAGCACGTCCTCGATCGTCAACAGGCCGGCGGTGTGGCCACGCTCGTCGATGACGATCGCGATGTGGTTGCGGCTGGTGCGAAAGTCGCGCAGCAGGTCGTTCAGGCCCTTCGACTCGGGGACGAAGAAGGCCGGCCTGAGCAGTGTCTTCAGGTTCAGGTCGGGCGAGCGCTGCAGCTTGAGCAGGTCCTTGGCCATCAGGATGCCGACGACGTTGTCGCGCCGCTCCTCGAACACCGGGAAGCGCGAGTGGCCGGTGTGGATGATGACGCGCAGCATCTCGTCGTAGGGAGCGTCGATGTCGAGCAGGTCCATGTGGCGGCTCGCGACCATGACGTCGCCGGCGGTCATGTCGGCCATGCGGATCACGCCCTCGAGCATCATCCGCGACTCGGGTTCGATCAGCTCCTTGTGCTCGGCGTTGGCGAGCGATTCGATCAACTGGTCGCGCGAATCGGGGCCCGGGGCGACCAGGTCGAGGAGCTTCTTCAGGAACGTGCGCTTTTCTGCCGGCGCGGCGGTCTTGTCGGCGCCTCGCGGGGCGCGGGCGGCGGAGAATTCGGACATCGGGGTGTAACGCAGCCGCGGGGGAAGCGGCCGAAAAGCAGAGCCGGGAAGCTTACCGCAACGGCATCGCCGGCCCGGACGTCGGCCGCTAGGCCCCTTGACACGTCTGCTACCTTGAAAGACGCGCCGCCGAGCCGCATATGGCACGCTCGCCCGCGCCGCTGCTGCCGAAACCCCGCCGCGCGCGCCGATTCCCACGACAAGGTGACCTGTCCATGAGCCTGATTCCCGCCACCATCCTCACCGGCTTTCTCGGCTCGGGCAAGACGACGCTCCTGAAGCGTGTGCTCACGGAGGCGCACGGCCAGAAGATCGCCGTGATCGAGAACGAGTTCGGCGAGGAGAACATCGACAACGAGATCCTGGTCCAGGACAGCAAGGAGCAGATCATCCAGCTCAACAACGGCTGCGTCTGCTGCACGATCCGCGAGGATCTGCGCACGACCCTCGCCGACCTGGCCGAGCGAAAGAGGAAGGGCGAGCTCGACTTCGACCGCGTCGTGATCGAGACCACCGGCCTCGCCGACCCGGGCCCGGTGGCGCAGACCTTCTTCATGGACGACGAGATCGCCGAGTCCTACCTGCTCGACTCGATCCTGACCCTGGTCGACGCCAAGCATGGCGACCAGCAGCTCGACAGCCGCCAGGAGGCGCGGCGCCAGATCGGCTTCGCCGACCAGATCTTCATCAGCAAGACCGACCTGGTCGACGACCAGACGGTCGAGGCGCTGATCCACCGCGTCAAGCACATGAATCCGCGCGCGCCGCAGACGCGGGTCAACTTCGGCGAGGTGCCCCTCAAGGACGTGTTCGACCTGAAGGGCTTCAACCTCAACGCCAAGCTCGACATCGATCCCGACTTCCTGA
>Ga0207650_10001910_pt1 | contig 14683 bp, 12 predicted proteins | sample KBSS63metaG_FD_184325 | JGI IMG/M metagenome (GOLD analysis project Ga0207650, IMG submission 184325) | Switchgrass rhizosphere microbial communities from Kellogg Biological Station, Michigan, USA - KBS S6-3 metaG (SPAdes) (version 2) | ecosystem: Host-associated > Plants > Roots > Rhizosphere...
CGTGGTCGATCGTTCTGTCCATTAGGCTTAATGGCGGAAAGGCCTGCTCGTCGCACGTGCTTAGAGCTATTTGTACGCGGTAGAAAGTTCGCACCCTCATCTTAGTTGTAGGTGGTGAATTGCATACCAACCGCCCGCAGCGCATTTGCTCATCACCTCGCGGCACGCAGTGTCGGCACGTTGGGGCCGGAACTGTGTGGGCGCTATGTTGTTTTCTAGCAGCGTTGCTTTTGCCGTCGATCGGGGACTACACAGGCGACAAAGAAACAACTATCGAGCGCGCTTACAAGTATCAGGCGGACAGCGACGAAATAGGTCCAATGCACGGCAGCGGGCGCGACGAGCGTAGCAAGGATAGCGATCGGCAACGCGACAAACGCCGCGGCGAGGACGGCGAAAGAAACGTTGGTAAGCAACTTCATAGCAAGTCCAGCACCGATTACGGCAGCGAGAACGGCAGTAGCAAGCCGCTTGCCACGTTCCGCATCGAAACGAGCGATGAAGATTACGGCAAAAGCGACTACAAAAGCCGCACCGAAAGGAATAGCTGGCGCAGTAGTTGGCTATCTGGCGCCAGCGACCTGAACAGCACCTGGAGCGGCGGCAACGAAAACTTCGTTCCTAACAGCCTACACCGAACTAAAAGCCACGTTCGACAGAGCCTTCGACATTACGGCAGGCGAGAAGGCCGGCTTCACACACGGCAGACTCGCGAAGAGCACGGCAAGAACCGAAAAACTAGAAGCGTCACGGTGAGCGGCAGGGAGACAACACACGTCAGCATCGATCCCTTCGAAAACATTCCGGCAGGACCGCTGCAAATCATTATTTCCCTCGACCAGCAGAAGCTGCACCTCTACAGCAATGGGCAGCACATCGCAGATGCAACTATAGCGACGGGATTACCGTCACATCCGACGCCGACCGGTGTTTTCAGCGTCATCCAGAAGGATCGCTACCACCGGTCAAATATCTATAGCGGGGCGCCAATGCCCTACATGCAGCGTATTACGTGGTCTGGCATCGCGATACATCAGGGCAACAACGTCGGCCATCCTGCGTCGCACGGCTGTATCCGCATGCCAGAGCAGTTCGCGGCGCGCTTGTGGGCTCTTCATAGTCTCGGTGCGCGTGTCGTAATCGCCCGCCCAGAGTTGAGCCCACAGGAATTCGCTGACCCGCATTTGTTTGTTCGAAAGGAACGGAGATTGCCGCCGGCTCCTGAGGACGTGGTCACCGCCGGTATTGAAAATATAAGGATCGTGCAAGCCGATGCCGCTGACAAGGCCACGGACGCGGCCCCGCCATTGATACCTTTCGCGGGGACTGGGAAGGTATCGGGCGCCTGCGTCATAGACTTGCCTGCTGCTGGGAATGAATCACTGGGTGCCATTGCTGCGGCCAGCTCCGCATCTTTTGCGCCCGTTCTGACGAAGGAAAGCAGCAACCCCGTTCGCGATAGTGCCATCGACCCTGATTCGGAAGTGGTGCCGTTACCGCGGGCCAAACCAGCGGAGTTCGCGCGTGATAGCCTTGCGCCGATTGCGATCTTCATCAGCCGCAAGACCAGCAGGCTTTATGTGCGTCAGCGTTTCTCGCCGCTGTTCGACGCTCCAATAACGATCGAGCATCCCGAGCAGCCTTTCGGTACTCATGTCTTTACGGCGATGGAATTTCTCGCCGATGGCTCGACTTTTCGCTGGAACCTCATTTCACTTCCTGGCGAACTGCTGCGAGGCAGTCAAGATGAGCAGTCTTCCAGGACGACACATCGTGGTGGATCGGCTGCCAAATCAGTTCTGGACTTGCCGCCTCCGGAACCACACGCGGTATTAGCCCGTATCGAGATCTCGCCAGAAGTCCTTAGTCGCGTTTCGGCAATGATGGTCCCAGGGTCTTCGTTGGTCGTTTCTGACCACGATCTCGGCAACGAAACCGGTCGCGGTACGGATTTTATCGTCGTCACTCACTGACAACGCCACGCTAACGTCGGCGTTGCGGCATAACCGCAGGAGACGCAACAGAGCGATGCGAGGCAGTTTCAGCCCGTGTGGTCGAGACAGACAACGGTGTCGCTAACAAAGAGGCTCGCAGCCTAGGATCGACAGTCCTGGTCGATGCTTGCGGCGCCTTCGTAGCCGTGCTCCACAATCGCCCGGAGATGGTCCGCGCTCGCGCTGATGGTGAATTTCCGAATTCCGCGGCGTGCCCGTTCCCGGTGGGCGCACATTCGTTCGGCCGATGTCGTCAGGGTGGTGTTCCTCCGTTGAGGGACGGTGCACTTGTTCTGACGGCCGACGTCGTCCGTTTCGCTCCTGCGCGCGGGCGGCGCGTCAGGCGATAGTTGGCTTTGGCGCATTGCAGGGGGCACCCGAGTTGCGTCAAACTCTGCGCCGCTTGCAGCGCTGGCGATGAACGCATGGTCGGAATAGCTCAAGAGGATGGGGCAAGGATGACTCAGAACACACTGAGGCGGCGATGGAAAGAAGGCAAGGCGGCTGTCAATGGCTGGCTGGCGATCCCTTCCGCCTTCTCGGCTGAGGTTATGGCGCAATGTGGCTGGGACAGCATCACCGTTGACCTGCAACACGGGGTCCAGGACTACCTCACTATGGTCGCGTGCTTCCAGGCAATGCACGCGCACCCCGTGACGCGGATGGTTCGGGTGCCATGGAACGAGCCGGGCATCATCGGCAAGGTGCTCGACGGCGGCGCCTATGGCGTCATCTGCCCGATGGTCAACACCAAGCAGCAATGCGAAGCGCTTGTCTCCGCCTGCCGGTACCCACCGAAGGGTACGCGAAGCAGCGGCCCAATCCGCGCCGGGGCGTATGGCGTCCCCGGTGAGTACCAGAAGACCGCCAATGACGAAATCTTGGTCATCCCCATGATCGAGACTCAGGAGGCGCTCGACAATCTCGAAGCTATCCTCGATGTCCCGGGCATCGACGGGATCTACGTCGGACCAGGTGATCTCGGCTTCTCGTTAGGCCTGGTGCCGAGGCTCGACCGCGAGGAGCCGCAGATGTTGCAAATCTACGAGCGCCTCATCCGGGAAACTAATAGTCGCGGCCTCTACGCTGGCCTGCACTGCGCCAGTCCTGTTTACGCCGCGCGGATGATCCGGTCGGGGTTTCGCTTGGTAACAATTGCAAATGACAGCGGCCTCCTGGCCAAAGCAGCGAAGGAATCAGTGGCTGGCGTCTGGGCAGAGGCGGGCGATTTCCGATGAAAATCGTGCGCTTCGAGATGATGAAGATTGTTCCAATCGACTGATCGACCGCGGACCATGGACAATCGGTTGACTGGATTGTCTCCGGGGACGTGGCTGACATGATCTGCAGTGGCGCGGCACGTTTTATGCCTTTGCCTCCAACCTCCTATTTGTTCGCTTAGTTTGGCGATTGTTCGGATCTACTTTGTCCGGCCGCAACCAACGCATCAACCCGATGACAGATTGCGGATGCCATTTCGCCCCCGCCGCGATCGGAATCTGCCGTGAATTCAACGCCCATCGCTATTCGCCGGGCGGAGAGGCTTAAGCATTATCCTTGCTCGGCGGGCCCCCTACCCTGTCCCCCTTTTGCCGTTGGACGAGGATGAGTCCCCCCGTCGAAAGCGGCGAGTTACGCAAAAATCCCGCCCTTCTCTGGGAGACGGCCCGCGCCTAGCTATTTGCGTCAGCAGGCACAAACGACCGGGACGGCAAGACAGCATCGCGTTCAATCGACCTACCCCCAAATTCGAGAACGGGCTGGACCAGACCTTTTTCGATCTGCTTGTGTCGGGTAGTTGCCAGCTGGTCCCATGTAGCTGCCAGCCGCTGCAGCGCTTCTTTGGCGGATTGATTTGCGGCATGGGCTGCCCGCTTTCGACAGTCGTCGGCGAGCTTCTGATACTCCAAGACCTTACGCATCGCGGTGAGCTATCCTTTGGACTGATCAGAACGATTTCGATGGGTCTATCCTTTACCAGCTGAGCTCGCGGAGGACCAGATGTAGCGGCCCATTGGCCGTCTCCGATTAAATTCCACACTCGGCGGGAATCGAGCTGAGCCGCCGCGTGCGGACCGGAGGATCGTCTCGAATCCCGACCGCATCGTGCGCAGCAACGAACGCACAGCGGATATGAGCCAAGTAGGCAGAACTTTCGTGTGAGCGTTACACGAGCAAAAGTTCAGACTACGATCCTCACGCCGAAGAACGATCCATGCGTGCTTCTGTTGCTTGCAGAACGAGCCTCAGTCGTTAGCTGAGGCTTGGCTCTTCAAGGCCCGTCATAGCTCTATACTATTGAAAATGCGGCCTATTCCTCCATTGATAGGTGTAACGAATATTAAGCGGGGTTACATCTCCGTTACCGGCCCCGCCGGGTGGCGGGATTCCTGCCGGTTGCGAGGGAGGAAACAGTGCCATGCTGGTGAGCTGCGGTGATGCGCTCATCGACTTCCTGCCGGTCAAGGCCGCGGATGGGCGCGATGCCTTCATGCCCATCGTCGGCGGCTCCTGTCTCAACGTCGCGATCGGTATCGGCCGGCTTGGCGCGCCGGCCGGTTTCGTCGGCGGCATCTCGACCGATCTCTTCGGCGCCATGGTCGCCGATCACGCGGCCGCGTCGAATGTGGATCTGCGCTACGCCACGCGCAGTGCCGGGCCGACCAAGCTCGCGTTCGTGCGCACGGTCGATGGCGAGCCGAACTACACCTTCTATGACGAGGGAGCGGTCTCGCGCAGCTGGACCTATCGGCCGGGTTCACTTCCGTTCGGCGAGATCGACGCCATCCATTTCGGATCGACGACGCTGGTCGACGCGAAGGTCGCGGCGGAAACGATGCGGTTGGTCGAGGAAGCCCGCGGGTCGACGACCTTGTCATTCGACCCGAATTGCCGGCCGCGGCTCGTTCGCGACAAGCCCGAATATGTCGAGCGTATGAACCAATTCGCCAGCCGCGCCGGCATCGTGCGCCTCTCCGACAGCGACTTCGCTTTCCTCTACGGCGGCTATGCGTACGCTAAGCGGGCCGAAGTGCTCTTTGCGGCCGATACCAGCCTCTTCATCGTCACGCGCGGCATGCGCGGCGCGCAGGCGTGGCACAAGCGGGCCGGGGCGATCGACGTAGAGGCGCCTGCGGTCGACGTCGTGGACACGATTGGTGCAGGCGACAGTTTCCAGGCCGCACTGTTGTTTGCGCTACGCGCCATGGGCCGGATTGCGGCGAAGTCGCTCGCCGAAATGACCACCGATGAACTCCACCGCGCGGTCGCCTTTGCAACCAAGTGCGCGGCTTTCACCTGCGGACGGCGTGGCGCCGACCCTCCCCATCTCGCTGAGATCGGAGCTGAAACGTTTGAAGATTAGCTTCACGCCCACACTAATGGGATGAGTGGCTACCTCGCCTGCTATCGGCCGCGGCGATTGCGGATCTGCTATTAGTCGTAAGGGCTGGGTGCGGCCACGCTCACACATCCGGATCAAGCGTAAACAGCTCCTGGGGGTGTGACACGCCGCGCAGCGCATAGCGTCCGACAGAAACCAGGCGGCGCCGAATGCCTGCCACATTGGCAAAAGGCGCGGACACGAGGACGGGTTGATCGACCGAGCGGCACATTGCCGCGATCCGGCTCGTCTCGTTCACGGCCGGGCCAATCACCGTAAAATCCAGCCTTTCGCGACTTCCCACGTTGCCATAGAAAACTTCGCCGACATGCAGGCCGAGATACATGTCGGTGACCGCTTTGCCGTCCGCGGCTCGCCGTTTTTTTAGCTCGCCGACGGTCTGCCGGGCGGCGAGTGCAGCCGACAGGGCGGCGTTGCAGGCGCGCCAACGGTCTTCAGCCGTAAAGATCGCAAGCGTGCCGTCGCCGATCAGCTTGACCACATCGCCGCCGTGCTCATGGATCGCTGAAACGATTGCGTCGGAGTAGTCATTTAGCAGGGGGATGACTTGTTCCGGCGTGGCATCGGTGATGCGCGTGAAACCTTGCAGGTCGCTGAACCAAATCACCGCATCGATGCGCTCGGCAACGCCGCGCATGATCCGTCCGCCAAGCACACGTTGGCCGGCGTCGCGGCCGAGATAGGTTCGCATCAGTGTTCCAGTCATGCGGGTGAGCGAAATCGATTTGATGGCGAGCGCGAGATAGGGCGCGATACGCCCCAATGCGGCGAGTTGACCGTCGTCAAATCCCTCCGGCGCGCTGGTGGCCCAGGATGCGTAAACCGCATCCATCTCGCCGATCACGCCGTCGGCGGCAAATCGATTGATGATGGCGACGTAGTCCGTCATCCCCAAGGCGAGCAAATCGGGGATCATGGAGAATTCTTGCGCGGTCGCGGCGGTCAGCCGCCGGCGCAGAAAAGATTCACCAGTTTGCAGCATCCGGTAGAAAGGGCTGCGTCGCCAGCGCTCGGCACCCGCCATTGCCTCCGGATCGGAGCCGGCGGCGGCAATGCCGCTTGGGCTGGTGCGGCCATATTCGAGCAGAGGCGACTCCGCGGGCCCATAACCCCAGCGGAAGAGGCGGCCCTCGTAGACCGGATGGAGCGTGTCGATGAACACGTTGGCGCGGCTCAGCGGCAGTCCGGCGGCGACGCAACGCTCGCAGAATCCGGACACAATATCGGTTTCAGGCGTGCCGGCGAGCCCGGCATGCGTGAGCCAGCTCGATAGTTCGGTGAAAAAAGCTTCGTTCATACTGGTAGAGTACTACAAACGGGATCGTCGCCTGACTCGTTCATTTTCAGGTCCAGAAAATAACCGGGGGGCTTCTCGGCCCCAACCGCAAGCAGGCCTCCCGGCGAACTCATCATCGCCCAGTTGTTGCGCGTCACTTGAAGCACGGCTAACCTCGCCCAAACGCTGGGCGTGTTGGCAGATCATCGGGAGAATCCCGCCTGGCATCTTTCCGCGCATGGCCTCAGCGCGGATCAACAACCAACTTGGATGGGTGGAAACAGCCATGACAGCACTTTCAGCGGAGGCGGTCCGGCACTACCATGAGGAGGGCTATTATTCCCCGGTGCGCGTACTCTCTGTCGCCGAGGCGGCGCAAGTGCGTCGTCACCTGGAGGAATACGAGGGGGCCGGCGGCACTCTTTCTGGTCCTCTGCGCCATAAAACCCATCTCCTTTTTACCTGGCTGAACGAACTGATCCGCCGCCCGAGCATCCTCGATGCGGTAGAAGGGATCGTCGGGCCGAACATCCTGTGTTGGGGGACCAGTTTCTTCATCAAGGAGGCGCGCACCCCAAGCTTCGTCTCCTGGCACCAAGACAGCACCTATTGGGGACTGGAGCCGCCCGACATCGTCACCGCCTGGGTCGCGATCTCCGAAAGCACGCTCGAGAACGGCGCGATGCGGGTGGTCCCGGGAACGCATATTGGCGACCAGTTGGCGCATCGCGATACGTTCGCGCAAGACAACATGCTGAGCCGCGGCCAGGAGATCGCGGTGGAGGTCGATGGTTCCAAAGCCGTCGATCTGGTTCTCCAGCCGGGAGAAATGTCGCTGCATCACGTGCGGCTGATCCACGGCAGCGAGCCCAATCCCTCCGCCCGGCGCCGCATCGGATTCGCCATCCGCTACCTGCCCACCCATGTTCGCCAGACGGTAGGGGCGCGGGATTTCGCTACTTTGGTGCGCGGTGTGGACACCTATCACAATTTCGAGGACGAGCAGCCCCCCGACGCCGATATGTCCCCGGCCGCACGCGCATTCCACGCGCGCGTCACCGGTGTCCAGCAGCAAGTGCTGATGCGCGAGACGGCGCGTGCGATGTAAGACAAGACGACCATGAAGACGCCCGACAGCGCGCGTTGGACGGTCTTGGCGCTGCTGTTCCTCGGCGGCATGATCAACTACCTCGATCGCTCAGCCATCGGCGTCGCCGCACCCTTTCTGTCCAAGCAGCTGTCGCTGACGCCGTCGGAGCTGGGCTGGGTGTTCAGCGTATTTTTCTTCGGCTACGCGGCTTTTTGCTTTGTCGGCGGCTACGCCGCCGACCGCATCGGCGCGCGCAACGTGTTCGCCATCGCGGCGGTCGTCTGGTCGGTGTTCTGCGGCCTCACCGCCTTCGTGTTCAGCTACGCCTCGCTGCTGATCGTGCGCCTGATTTTCGGAGCGGGCGAAGGGCCTTACGGCTCAGCGACCAACAAGATGATCAGCAACTGGTTCCCGCGCCGTCAGCAGGGAAGCGCGGTTGGCTGGGCGAACGCCGGTACACCTCTCGGCGGCGCCATCGCCGGCCCGATCGTCGGCTTCATCGCGCTCGCCTATGGATGGCGCGTGTCGTTCGTCGTCATCGCGCTCGTCGGCCTGTGCTGGGCGATCGTCTGGATGCTGTTGGTCACCGAGCGACCCGAGCGGGACGCGGACGTGAGCGCCGGCGAGCGCACCGCAACAGCAACCGGGCCAGAGGTACTCAGCACCGGCCCACGAGCGAGCCTCCGCCGGTTGTTGATCCGTCCCGGCGTGCTCGCCACCGCATTCGCCTTCTTCGGCTATGCCTACATCCTGTACTTCTTCCTATCCTGGTTCCCCAGCTATCTCACGATGCAGCAGCATCTCAGCATCAGTTCCATGAGCTTCGTCGGCGCGATCCCCTGGCTCCTAGGCTTTATCGGGCTCGCCGGTGGCGGCGTGGTGTCCGACGCTATCTTTCGTTTCACCGGCAATGCGGTACTGGCGCGCAAGCTCGTCCTCGTCGGCGGCTTGCTGATCGCAGCGATCTGCGTCGCGCTCGCCGGCGAGGTGACCGGCGTTCTGGCGGCGGTAACGCTGATGGCCGTATCGGTATTCTTCATGTATCTGACCGGTCATACCTATTTCACCCTCATCCTCGATACCGTCGAGCAGGACCGTGTCGGCGGCGTCAGCGGATTCGTGCATTTGATCGCGAACCTCGCCGGCATCATCGCGCCTGCCGTGACCGGCTACATGGTCCAGGCCAGCGGCTCGTTCGCGGGTGCCTTTGCGCTGGCGGGCGCGATCGCCGTCTTGGGCGCGCTGTCGGTCGTCGTGTTCGTCCGCGCACCAAGGCAGTTCGGGCGTCGGCATAGTGAAGTGTCGGGCGCAGAGCCCGCTTGAATGAGCTTGACCTTACTGTGTTGGCGAAGGTCAATGGACAGCATCATCCGCGACTGAGCTCACGACAGAAAACAGATTGGCCGCCGCATGATGTTGCAAACAATTGTCGCCGCCGTAATGACCATCGCGTTTACGCTCACGCCCGCATGGGCCGACCTAAGTGGCCTCTATTGGCACGCCGAGCAGGATTACATCAGCGCGCATGGCAGATTGGAGTTAACAAGTCGCAACAAAGTTTGCACATTCATCGACAAGCTGGAATGCAAAGTCAGCGAACCCGGCAGGCTGCCGATATACTATCTCGTGGAGTGCGATCGCGATCGTCGTGTTTGCGAAGCCATGAGCGCAAAACTCTTGCGTGGTGAGCCGTGGATCGTCAAACAAGAATATCGGATTACCGAATGGGATACCGCGCATGTATCTGCGGTCATGAACGATCCTCCGTACCAGTGTTTGGCAGCGGAACTGCAAATCAATCTGAATAGCCGGGAGGTGATTTTCACCGAAACCTACACAAAGAGCATCGAGAAAGATGCCTTCTGCGTACCGGAAAATGTCGGTCAAACGTCCGCCTACAAATTGGAAAATTACTGAGGTTTTGACCGCCGCTCAGGCGGGCGCGCAATCTCTGCCGTTCTTGGACTACCAATGCGGGCGCGAACGGTCTGGCGCGGCGCGTCAGCCATCTTGTTCCATGTTGTTGTTGCTTATCCCTCCGCTACACGGGATGGCTGCGCCTCGCCGACGCTGGCGGCGCGCTCACGCAACATGCGGCGCATGATCTTGCCGGTCGCTGTCATCGGCAGGCTGTCGACGAACTCGACCGCGCGGGGATACTGGTAGGCCGCCAGACAATCACGGACGAGGCCCTGAATTTCGCCGGCGAGCTTCGGCCCGGCTGCAATCCCAGGGCGCGGTACGATGAAGGCTTTGACGATCTCGCCCCGGATTGCATCCGGCACGCCAACCACCGCGACCAGAAGCACCGCAGGGTGCGCGAGAATACAGTCTTCGATGTCTGTCGGACCGATCCGATATCCGCCGCTGCCGATGAGATCGTCCTCTCGCCCTTTGTACCAGAAATAGCCGGCTTCATCTTTGATGCCGATGTCGCCGGTCAGGCACCAATCTCCTGCGAACTTGGCGGCCGTGGCTTCAGGCTGTCGCCAATACTCGATGAACATCACCGGGTCCGGCCGGCGAACCGCAATGACGCCGGTTTCGCCGTCGGGCAGAACCTCGCCTTGCGGTGAAACAATCTCGACGTCGTGACCAGGAATCGCCCGCCCCATCGAGCCAGGGCGGATCGGAAACACCGAGCTGCAGTTTCCAACAAGCAGATTGGCCTCGGTCTGCCCATAAAACTCATTCACGTCGAACCCGAATGTCTCTCGGCACCAGCGCAGAGTATCCTCACCAAGCGCTTCACCACCACTCCCGATCGAGCGCATGACGTGGTCATACCGCGCCGGATTCGTGACCTGACGCATCAGCTTGAGCGCAGTCGGCGGTATGAACGCGTTTCGCACCTTGTGCTTGGCGATGAAATGGAAAGCGTGTTCAGGATCGAACTTGCGGGCCCGGTGCGCGACGACGGGAATACCGAAGTACAAGCTCGGCAGCAGCGCATCGAGCAGCCCGCCGGCCCAGGCCCAATCGGCCGGCGTCCAGAACTTATCGCCGGGCTGGGGGAAGAATTCGTGAGGAAACTGTACGCCGGGAATGTGCCCGAGGAGAACGCGATGGCCATGGAGCGCGCCCTTGGGTTTGCCTGTCGTGCCGGAAGTATAGATGATGAGAGCGGGATCCTCGCTCGCGGTGTCGACCGGTGTGAAGTTCGGGGATGCGCGTTGAACCGCTTCCCAGAAATCGGAGTGGGCGCCATTCTCACTTTGCACGACAAAGATGTCCCGGAGGTCCGGCAGGGAGGATGCGATCGCCTCGACCTTTGGCAGATTTTCTCCGTCGGTGACGAGGGCTTTTGCCCCGCTATCCCGGAGCCGATGTTCAAGCGCCTCCGGCCCGAACTGCGTGAACAGCGGCAGGGCAACCGCGCCCATCTTGTAGATGGCGACGTGCGAAAGGGCCGTTTCCGGACGTTGCGGCAGCAGAATGCCGACTCGATCGCCGCGCTTGATCCCATGCGCGACAAAGACGTTGGCGAGGCGATCGGTTAACAGCTTCAGGTCGTCGAACGAAAACGTTTGCACGATTCCGGCTGGGTCCTCGTATATCAATGCCGGCTTGTTCTCATTCGTTGCCCACCGGTCGCACACGGCCACGCCGATGTTGAACTCGGCTGGGACCTGCCAGGAAAACCGACTGCAGATCTCAGCGTAGCTGCCGGGTGCGAGCATGGGTGTTCTCAAGATTTGGAGCAGCTAGACATTCTTCATTTTCACCAGCAGGGTCAAAGTCCCTTCCTGAATCGCGGCACCGTGCTGGTTCTTCACCTCGAACCGCAAAGCGACAATCCCGCACCCCGGCTTCTGCGTCGGTCGTTTCTGCACCGGCGTCACCACGGCGTGTATGGTGTCGCCTACGCGCACGGGACCCCGGAAATCCCAATGCAAACCGAGGAGCCCGAGCGCAGTTCCGTCGATAAGGTTCTGCTGAGACATAAGGCCGATCGCCATAGACATACTCATCGGACCATGGGCGATACGCTCACCGTAGCCGGCGCTTTTGCTGAATTCCTCGTCTACGTGCAATGGATTCCAGTCGCCTGAAATGCCCGCGAAAGTGACGATATCGGCCTCGCTGACTGTACGTCCGCGCGTCGTCAGCGGCTCGTTCAACCTGAACTCCTCGAAGTAAAGACCCATGCCCGCGCCCTCGGCCGGCGGCCGCGACAAGTCCGCCACGCGCCCGCGGCCGACATACCGTCGATTGCCGCGTCGTTCAACACCGCGCCAAGTTTGCGTTCATGACTCTTTCGTCGGGAGGGAGTACTGAGTCGCCGCGCCGCAGTCGTCCTCGTTCATGATCGAAACGTTGCGGTGCAGCAGGCGGCGTGCCAACTCACGGAGAGCGATGCAATGTCATGCAAAACACTCGCAGCTTTCAGCGCCTTGTTGGCGTCGTCCTTTCCGATGCAAGCATTTGCAGTCGAGGGAAAGTACGACGGCCAGTCCTGCTATACCGTGCAAACCCAACTCATTTCGCACGCTGACGGGTACGTCGCGGGTTCGGAGGCCTATGTCGGCATGGTCCCCGACTGGCAAGGTGGCCCGTTATTCAAGATGTTGTCGGCGCAATGTACCGGATCATTTGTGAACACTGGCGATCAAGTAGATGAACATGGTGCGTGCGAGTATATGAACGCGGCAGGCGACAAGTTTTTTGGCGTCTACGCCCGCAAGGGCGATGCGGCGAAAGCCGAAGGGACTTGGCGCGTGGTGCATGGCACAGGCAAGTTCGAAGGCATGACCATGGAGGGGAAGTACATGTCAATCGGTCCCTTTCCGGCCAGCGGCGTACCGAACACGACAGTGGCCTGCTATCACGATTGGGGAACCTACAGCGTCAAATGATTCCGCTGACGGTGGTTCGAGCCCAGCAGCGAAGAAATGAGTCCGGGTCGCGATGCAGGAGAGGGTACCTTGGCTGGAGCGTTTTCAGGCGATGCCTAATCAAAAAACCAATCAAGTGTGGGATCCAAAACGCTACGCCAAGGAAGCCGGTTTTGTTTCTGCGCTGGGTTTGCCCGTTGTCGAGTTGCTGGCTCCGAAGTCCGGTGAGAGAATCCTTGATCTGGGATGCGGCGACGGAACACTCGCATTGAAACTCATGGAAATCGGCTGTGAGGTCGTCGGCGTCGATGCCAGTTCGGAGTTTGTTGCCGCGGCCCGGGAAAAGGGTGTCGATGCTCGACGTATGGATGGACAAAAACTTCTCTTCGATCATGAGTTCGATGCCGTATTTTCCAATGCCGCACTGCACTGGATGACAAACCCGGAAGCCGTCATAGCCGGCGTCCATACGGCACTGAAACCATCGGGACGATTTGTGGGAGAGTTTGGTGGCCGCGGAAACGTAGCCCGTATCGTCGAGGCCTTGAACCAAACACTACGCGAATACGACGTCGACCCTGGACCGCTGAATCCCTGGTATTTTCCTTCAGCCGACGAATACGGAATGCTCCTCACCGAAGGCGGCTTTTCGGTGAGAGAGCTGACTTTGTTTTCACGCCCTACACCGCTGTCGGAAGACATCTTGGGGTGGTTGAATACATTTGCCTTGAATTTCCTGGCCTCCGTTCCTGCGGACGACAGGGCTGCCTTTCTTGAAAGGGTCAGGGAGAAGCTGACCAGAAGCATCCAAGACGCCCGCGGCAAATGGATAGCCGACTATGTGCGCCTCCGATTTTACGCAACCCGCAGCTAAGTGCGCGGGGACTGCGCCTCGATTGACGCTGGTACTAGGTGCTGGAGCAGCAAACGGCCTGGGAAGAATTTTTCGGCCCGCGGCGGCGCCGACACCGTACCGCTTCAGCGCCGGTGCATGGTTAGATCGGCGCGACGAGGGGCGTGAGAAACGGGCCTGAGCAACGGAGCGAGGACAGACGATGCGGGACATGCCCACGAATAAGCGGCCGCAGGGGCCGAATTACTCGGTAAAGAGTGCGGAGACCGTGGCGGCGGGGAATGATCTTCGCGTGCGTCTCTTCACCCTCGCCCCGAGTGAAGTTATCCCTTGGCATTTCCACAGCGAAATCGTCGACGAGTTTTTCGTACTCGAGGGCGAATTAACCGTGGAGACGCGCGCACCTGACGAGTGTCGCGTCCTTGGCGTCGGCGAACGCTATCGAGTCAATGCTCAGCACGCGCACCAGACTGTAAATCGTGGCGCGAAGGATTGCCGGTTTCTCATCGTCCAAGGTGTGGGTAAGTACGACTTTAAACGCCTTCCGGCGGGGCAAAACGCCGAAACCCGCACCGAGGGCGCATGACCGGCTCCTCATAGCCTCGTAGCAAACGTCTCCCATGCGAGATTCGACGAACGAGCAGCGTTTTTGCAATCAGTCGCTGAAAGACAAGCCACTCTCTTAGCTTGGCGTATTGTTAGCGTGCGCGCGGGCTGTTCGAATACACGGTCCTTGCGCAAGCGGCGCCGCGGATAGGACCGCCGCGATTTACGAATTCTGCCCGCGGCTATAGGCTGCAGTCGAGTAACCATTGCATGGGAGAAGGGCATGCCATCCCCAACGGTTGCAGCACCTGCCGCAGAAGCGAGGAGCGCCGGCACGGCGAACATGGTGGACGTTGGCGGTGGTTGGGGCAGGGTTTGCCGGCTTGTACCTTCTCCATCGCCTGCGCAAAGCCGGCTTCACCACGGTGGTGTTGGACGAGGCCGGCGATGTCGGCGGCACCTGGTACTGGAACCGATATCCTGGCGCGCGCTGCGACATTCAAACGGTCGACTACAGCTACACGTTCGATCTGGAATTGGAAAAAGCGTGGACCTGGTCCGAGAAGTACGCAGCGCAGCCCGAGATTCTGCGCTACCTCGGCTTCGTCGCCGACCGCTACGATCTGCGTCGCGACATCCGCTTTCGTACAAAGGTTACGGCGGCCACCTGGGATCAGACGGCGGAG
>Ga0207650_10001912_pt1 | contig 14663 bp, 16 predicted proteins | sample KBSS63metaG_FD_184325 | JGI IMG/M metagenome (GOLD analysis project Ga0207650, IMG submission 184325) | Switchgrass rhizosphere microbial communities from Kellogg Biological Station, Michigan, USA - KBS S6-3 metaG (SPAdes) (version 2) | ecosystem: Host-associated > Plants > Roots > Rhizosphere...
CTCGTCGCGCCGGTGAACGAGAAGACCGACGGGGCCGAGCTGACGGTGGCCTATGCGACCAAGCAGCTGCAGGCGACGGTGAGCTATCTGTTCTCGTCCTTCCGCAACGACGACGCCGGGCTCACCTGGTCCAACCCGTTCTTCCCCGTGGTGCCGGGCGCGACCGCCGGGCAGCTCGGGCTGGCGCCGGACAACCAGTTCCAGCAGCTCAGGGGAACGGCGGGCTACGACTTTTCGCCGACGATCCGCGTGACCGGCGAGATGGCCTACGGCCGGATGACGCAGAACGACGGCTTCCTCGCGCCGACCGTGAACGCGATCCTCGCGCCGACCGTGCCGGCCCTGCCCGCGAATTCCCTGGACGGCAAGATCGACACGTTCACCGCGAACGTCAAGATGACCGCCAACCCGATGCAGGGCTTGCGTGTGACGGCCAGTTACGACCGCGACAACCGCGACAACAAGACGCCGGTGCGCAGCTATCCGACCGTCACCACCGACATGATCGCCGGCACGACGTCGCGGAGCAACACGCCTTTCAGCTTCACACTCGACCGGGTCAAGCTGATCGGCGACTACGCGGGAGGCCTGCCAGCCAGCATGCGGATCACCGGCGGCGGCGAGTACGACATGCGCGAGCGCACCTACCAGGAAGTCGTGACGACCCGCGAGTACACGTTCTGGGGCAAGGTCGCGGCGCAACCGACCGAGAAGCTGTCGACCTGGCTGAAGTACGCGTATTCGGGGCGCGACAACTCCGTCTATGGAACCTCGGTCTGGTTCGGCTACCCGGAAAATCCGCTGCTGCGCAAGTTCTACCTGGCGGACCGCCAGCGCAGCATGATCGAGGGACGGCTCGACTACGCGTTCAGCGAGAAGATCTCGCTCGGCGTCTCGGCCGACTATGCAGACGACGACTACAGCCATTCCTCGGTCGGCCTCACCTCGGCGCGCAGCGCCAATGTCGCCATCGAGCTCGCGACGGTCTTCACCGAGCGGACCCAGGGCCGCGCGTACATCCAGACCCAGTCGATCCGTTCGCAGCAGAGCGGCAGCGAGGCGTTCGCCGCGCCCGACTGGACCGGACGCATGAAGGACACGTTCGATGTATTCGGGATCGGCGTCAAGCACGTGGCCATCCCGGAAAAGCTCGAACTCGGCGCGGACTTCACGACCTCGCGCTCGCGCAGCGAGATTGCGGTCGACAACGCACTCGCGGCACCGCCGTTCCCGAACGCCAAGACCAAGCTCGACGCCTTCAAGCTGTACGGGACCTACAACCTGAAGAACAATCTCTCGATCACCGGGAGCTACCACTACGAGCACTACGACACGACGGATTGGCGGCTCGACGGCATCAACCCGGCGACCGTCTCCAACCTGCTCGCGCTCGGCGCGCAGCCGGCAAACTATTCGGTGAACGTGTTCCGCGTCGCGATGCGCCTCCGGTTCTGAGAGCCCCGACACCTGCTTTTGCGGGGCCAGACGTCCTCGGCGACGCCACCAGCTCCACCCTTGACCGCGCATGGACCGCGCTTCACCCTCGATGGCGCCCCTAGTCTTCCCGATCGGAGCACCCCACATCTGTTGCTCGCGGACCGAGCCCGCCTGTGCGCACAGCGATGTGCCCATGACTTGCCGTCCGTGCGCGGGATCTTGGCGCTCGGGCCGCGGGCGTGCAATCGCCTAAAGCAGCGGGTGACCTTCGCGATCGCCTGCTTTGGGTCGTTGGCGGCGCAACAGGCTCTGAGCCGCAAGGACGCCTTCGACTTCTGCACCCAGTGCGGGCACGTCGGCGCCTGCAGTGAGCCGGGGTGGCGGCGGTGCTCAGCTGCCTGCGGCCAGGATGTGCCTGCGCAATTCGTGAAACAGCGGCTCCGTGCCATCGCCGAAAAACGGCTCATGTCGCTCCGGCGCAGTGTCCCTGACCGCTGCTCAGTCCGCGGGCGTGGGGTCCTTGGCGGCAAGGGGTAATCGTCATCAGGCGTTGGGGTGCAGGGCCCAGGTCTCGTTGGCGTGGCGCAGCAGCGCCGGCTCGGCGCGGCAGCGCAGCACGAAGTCGCGAACCTCGGTCGTGCGCCAGGCGGCGCGATAGGCTTCCCAGGCGTCGTGCAGCGAGTCGCGGCGCAGGTCGGCAGGCGCGAACGGAAGCGCGTTGAGAAGCTTGACCTTGCCGTTGGGCACGACGAGGAGCATCGCCTGAGGATGCTCGAGCCGCGTCTGCATCTCGGTGACGATGTCCCAGGGGTAGATCGACAGCGTCGGACCGGCTTCGCCAGTTGCCGCCCGCTCACGCAGCGCAGAGACGGCGCGCTGCCATTCGTCGTCGCTGCAGGCCAGCGTGTCCCAGGCCGCGGCGGCGCGACCGATGCGCATCAGCGGGCCGCTGACGAAGGCGCTGCAGCCGAGCGCGGCTGCAAGATCGAAGGCGGCGACGATCTCGGGGAGGTTAATTCGTGTCGGGACGAAGACGAACTGTGGCGGGAAGCCCCGCGCCACCAGGCGCTCGATCGCTCCGATCGCCGCCGCGAAGCTCGACCCGGGACGCACGCGCTGGTGCGTGGCCGCAGTGGCGCCGTCCACCGAAATCTGCACGCACTCGACGGCGAGCGCCGCGATCCGGTCGGCCGCGCCGGCGTCGATGCGGCTGCCGTCGGTCTCGAGCTTGAGGGCGACGCCGCCTGCCGCGAGCCGTTCGAAGATATCCCAGCAGTGCGCCACGCCGAGAGGCTCGCCGCCGCCGAAGGCGACGAAGGGAATGCCGAGATCGACGATGGCGCCGGCCAGGCGGAGCGCCTCGTCGCGGCTCAGCTCATCGCGCCAGGCCCTGCCGGGGCCGGATTCCTCGCAGCAGGCAAGGCAGCGTGCGCTGCAGCGGTTGGTCAGCTGCCAGGCAAGGAAAAGGGGCGCATCGTAGTCATCGACGGTGCGCCCCCGCATCGCATTCGCTTCAGCGTAAGGTTCAGGTGAAGCGGATGTAGGGCTGGGCCATGACCTGCTCGGAAACGTCTTCGAGCTTGGGCGTTTCCCAGACCGGCTTGTCCAGCGGCGCCGGGGAAACGGTCTTGGGATGGGGCATGCCCTTCGCGGGCTCGATCGTCTGCTGCTTCGCTTCGCTCATGGATCCTCCGTGATGATCTCGATCCGGCGGGCCGCGGGTGCCTGCCAGCCATTCGCGTCTGCAAGCCTCGCCTGATCCTCGATGACCAGGCGCGCTGCTGAAGCGACTTTATCACTCCGCCAGGCGGCGCGATAGGCATTCCAGGCATCGTCGAGGCGATCGTGGCGCAGATCCGCACAGATCTGCGGCAGCGCCGCCGCGACCTTGACCCAGCCGTTGGGCAGGACGAGCAGGGTTGCCGGAGGACTCTCGAGGCTCGCTCGCAGGCCATCGCGGATCTCGAACGGCTCGAAGCAGAGCTCCATCTCGCCCGCGAACCGGCGCGACGCGCGTTCGAGCACGCGACGGAATTCGGCGTACTCCGCTTCGCTCGGCTCGAGCCGATCCCAGAGTCGGGCGGCAGTGCCGATGCGCATGAGGCGGCCGCTGTTGAAGCGGAACGCGCCGAGTGAATGCGCGCGCTCGATCACTTGGCCGGCCTCGTGCAGGTTGATGCGGGTCGGCGCGAACGTGATCTCGAGCGGCATCCCGGCGGCGCGTACCGCGCGGCAGGCGGCCTGAGCGGCGGCCAGCGAGGCGCCGACCCGCTGACGGGCGTAGGTCGCCTCGGTGTCGCCGTCGAGGCTGATCTGCACCGAGCGGATCGGCAGGCGGGCGAGTCGTTCTGCCACGGCCTCGTCGAAGCGCTGGCCGTTGGTCTCGATCTTGAGCCGGACCCCGGCATGGCCGAGCTTCTCGGCAAGCGTGAGGAAATGCGGGACGACCAGCGGCTCGCCGCCGCACAGCATCACGTAGGGCACGCCCAGGCGGATGATCTCGTCGGCGACGTGCATGGCCTCGTCGGCGTCGAGCTCGTCGGGCAGGCGCTTGCCCGGTGCCGATTCGGTGCAGCAGTGCAGGCAGCACAGGTCGCAATCGCGCGTGATCTGCCAGGAGACCAGCAGCGGCGCGCCGAGAAGATCGATTCGGTTCATGCGCGCCAAGCTGCCTGGACCAGGACGCCCGCGGTGAGCAGCAGCACCGCCACGAGGTAGCAGGCGACGATGTTGCGCACCGCCGGCACGAAGGCGCGCGGCGTCTCGTAGGTCGAGCGTGCGATCCGGCCGCTCTCGACGAGGAGCGGCAGCGCCAGCAGAGCGGCGAGGCAGGGCCACGGGAAGATGCCGGCGGCGACGCCGAGCGGCACGACGGCCAGGCCCGCCGCTGCCAGCGCGAGGTACAGGGAGACGGCGCGGCGGCGCCCGAGCCGCACGACGAGGTTGCGCTTGCCGACGAGGCGGTCCTGATGGAAATCGGGGATCGCGTTGACGACCGCGAGCCCCATGATCAGGCACCCGGGCACGAGCGAGACGGCCAGCGCCTGCCACGACAGCCGCTGGGTGTGCAGGTAGAGGCTGCCCAGGACCATCCACGGGCCGTACGAGAGGGCGATGACGAGCTCGCCGAGGCCCCGGTAGGCCCAGCGGATCGGCGGGGCCACATAGAAGATCGCGGCCGCGCCGCCGAGGAGCGCGAAGGCGAGGATCGGCCAACCGCGCTCGATCGTCAGGTGGATGCCGACGGCGAGTGCGCCGGCGAAGGCGGCGATGCCGAGCCAGAGAACGGCATCGGTCATCGGCGGTAGATCGGCGGGGTTGAAGACCCGGTCGGTGCCCATGCGCGAGTCGAAGTACTCGTTGAAGGCTTCGACGCCGACAACCGCGAGCACCACGCCGGCAAGGCCGCTGAAGAAGATCGTGCCGTCGAAGGCATCGGCGAGGGCGTAGGCCCAGGCAGCGCCGAGCAGGTAGGGAAGCAGTCCCGCGTAGAGGAAGAAGCGATAGCGCACCAGAGCGCAGACGCGCACCAGACGCTGCCACGCCGAGCGGCCGGGCGCCGGACCGTCGGCCGGCGTGGGGCTCAGAGATAGACCCATTGGTGCAGGGTTCGCGTCCTGCCGGGGTCGGTGGCGAGATCCTCGACGAACCGTGCGACCCGCGGGTCGTGCCACGCGCTGCGGAACCGGTTCCAGATGTCGTCGAGGCTGTCGCGCCGGAAGTCGCCGCAGATGAAGGGCAAGGCGTTGATGAGCTTGACGAGGCCGTTGGGCAGCACGATCAGCAAGGCCGCCGGGTGCCGGATGCGATAGCGCAGCTCCTCGAGCAGCCCGGCCTCGTGGAAGTAGACGCGCATGCGACCACGGTACTGCTCGGTCTTCCGGCGCAGCGCGTCGAAGAACGCGACGTACCGCTCCTCGGTCACCTCGAGGTGGCGCCAGGCCTTGACGGCATTGCCGGTGTACATCGTGCGGCCGGTGTAGAAGCTGTAGGCGCCAAGCTCGTAGGCGAGGTCGACCACGGCGTCGACCTCGTGGATGTTGAAGCTTGCCGGCGAGAAGTTGATCTCGATCGGCACGCCTGCGTCGCGAAGGTTGCGCACCCCGTCGAGGACGCGATCGAACTGGCCGCGCACGCGCATCCGGCCGAATGTCGCTAGCGAGGCGCCGTCGAGGCTCACCTGGACCGCCTTGACGCCGAGCTCCTTCAGCCGAGCGGCATTGGCGGGATCGAGGTAGTGCGCATTGGTCTCGATCTTGAGCTGCGCGCCGCGCTCGCAGGCGCGCTCGACCATCGCGAAGAAGTGCGGGTGGAGCATCGGCTCCCCGCCGGAGAACGACAGGTAGGGGACCTCGCTGTCGAGGAGCTGGTCGAGGACGGCAAAGACCTGGTCGCGGTCGAGCTCGTCGGCGAACGCCTTGCCCGGCCCGCTCTCCTCGATGCAGTGCAGGCAGGCGAGGTTGCACTCGTTGGTGATCTGCCAGGCGACGTAGAGCGGCGCCGCGAGATCTTCCGCCTCGGCGGCAGCAGTTCCGGTCACCGCGTCATCCTTCGATCAGGCCGCGCTGGCGCAACTCGGCGAGGAAGGCCGAGACCTCGCGCTCGATCGCGTCGCCCTGGTCGACGAAGCGATCCTTCAGTCGCGCCGCGATCGTCGCCTCGTCGCCTCTGGCGATTTCGCGGATCACGGCCGTCGCCGTCGGGTTGAGGGTGAAGACCTTTTCCGATCGCGTCTCGAACAGCACGCCACCGAACTTTTCCTCCCGAAATTTGACGAACTGTGCTAGTCGCACGCTATTACTCACTGTTGGCTCCTGGGGCGTCCTGGTCTTCTCTCAAATCGTAGCATTGGAGGCCTCACCGCCGGACGCGGTCGACGGTGAGCGGGGCCTTGGCCGCGCCGAGGGCTCTAGGCTAACCTGCGAGCAGCGTCCACAGGCCGCTGTGCAGAGCCTCGCACCGATGCCGACAACTTAGATGGCCACGCCTTCGATGGCCACAATGGCAGTGCCTCGGCGCACTCCGCCTCGCAGGCAGTCTCGGGCCCCTCGCAAGTAAAGGGCCTTTCCGAAGCGAAGAGGCCGGCGTGAGCCGTCGCTTTTCACGGCGGCCAGCGCCGGCCCACTACGATAAGGCCATGCTCGAGATCGCCTCGCTGTGCCTGGTCGTGACCGCGCTCGTGGCGTGGCTGAACGAGCGCTTCGTGCGCCTGCCCACCACCATCGGCGTGATGGCGATCGCGCTGCTCGTCTCACTCACCCTCGTCGCGCTGGACGCGCTGGGCGTCACGGGCACGCTGCGCGACCGCGCCGAGGCGCTGATGCGGTCGATCGACTTCTCGAACGTGCTGATGCAGGGCATGCTGTCGCTGCTGCTGTTCGCCGGCGCGCTGCACATCGACCTGAGCCAGCTCCGACGGTACCGCTGGCAGGTCGCCGCCCTCGCCCTCGTCGGGACCCTGGCGTCGACTATGGTCGTCGGCCTAACCGCGTGGATCGTGTTGCCGTGGATCGGCGTGACCGTGCCGCTGCTGCACTGCCTCGTGTTCGGCGCCCTCATCTCGCCGACCGATCCCATCGCGGTCATGGGCATTCTCAAGTCGGCCGGCGCACCCCGCAACCTGGAGCTGGTCATTGCAGGCGAGTCGCTGTTCAACGACGGCATCGGGGTGGTCATCTTCGCGCTGCTCGTGGCCGCGCTCGCGGGAGGCATGCCGAGCTGGGATGCGGCCGCAGCGCTCCTCGTCCGCGAAGCGGGTGGCGGCATCGTCCTCGGGGTTGTGCTCGGGTTCGGGACCTATGCGCTGCTAAAGGGCGTGGACCAGTACCCCGTGGAGGTCCTGCTAACGCTCGCCGCCGTCATGGGCGGCTCCTCCCTCGCCAGCCACCTGCATGTCTCCGGCCCGCTGGCGATGGTCGTGGTGGGACTCGTGATCGGCAATCGTGGCCGCGCCCGAGCCATGTCGGAGACGACGCGCCGCTACGTCGACATGTTCTGGCAGTTGCTCGACGAGATCCTCAATGCGGTGCTCTTCGTGCTCATCGGCATGGAGTTGCTGATCATCGCCTTCACCGGCCCGCTCCTGCTCGCAGGCGTGATCGCGATCGCGATCACGCTGTTTGCCCGATGGCTGACCGTGGGACTGCCCGTGAAGCTCATCGGCGAGCGCTTCCGGCTGCCGCACGGATCCGCCACGGTGCTGACGTGGGGCGGGCTGCGGGGCGGCATCTCGGTGGCCCTGGCGCTCTCGCTACCGGCTGGCGCCTCCCGCGACACGCTGCTGACCCTCACCTACTGCGTCGTGGTGTTCTCGATCCTCGTACAGGGATTGACGATCGTGCGGGTGGTGAAGCGATCGCTGGCCGGCACGGTCGATGCGGGACCGACGACCGGCAAGGTCGAGGTCTCCTAGATCGAAAGCGTGAGTCACCAAGCGGCGCCGCCTCCAATGGAGGGCTCGAGGCTCCCGTTCGGTGTTGCCAACCCGTGGAAGTCTCTTCCCACACTCTCATCACCATCTGTCGCGGAACGGCGTTGATGCGATTCCAGACTGCCCTGTCGGCTATTCCCAGGGCTTCCCCTGTATCAGTGGGGGCACTTTCGTCTCCGTTCCGTCGCCGGCGGCGCAACCGGTGGTACCGAATGAGTTCTATGTGCTTCGCTACGACCAAGCAGCGAGGGCGTTGTTCGGCAGCCTGCTGAACGAGGCTTCCAACGCGGCCTGGGTCGTCGAAACTCAGAGCGAAGCGGAGGAGCCAAACGGTCTTCGTTACCGGGCGCGCTGTTGCGAAAGTCGGAGCAGCGGTCTCGATTTCGGTCGCGCTTCCAAACCGAGGGTTCATACCTTCTGGTCTTCACCGTCACGATGTCGACCGACCGCTTCCGGCGTTGCGCGGTGTTCACTATCCTCACGCCGATGAAAACTGACTCGAGCGGCGGACCTTGCGCCGGGCGCACCGGTGTACTGGCAGCAAAGTCCTTGGCCTGTCGCCGCGGGCGGCGCCTTCTCTTTCGAGGCCTCAATCTGCGACTCGATGCCGGCAGCGTCACCTGGCTGCGCGGCACCAACGGCAGTGGCAAGACCAGCCTGATGCGCATCCTGGCGGGGCTGTCTGCTCCGGCTCAGGGATCGATCACTTGGGATGGCCTGCCGCTGAATCAAGGCGACGGCGCCGCCCGTCGCGGCATCGTCTACATCGGACACGCGAACGCGCTGAAGGACGACTTGTCCCTGCTGGAAGCCGTGGCCTTTCTCGGTCGACTGCAGGGCGTTGACGCCGCTTCGGCTCGAGCCCTGACTGCGCTCGCCCGGCTTGGACTGAGCGCTCGCCGCGATGCGCCCGTGCACACGCTGTCGCAGGGCCAACGCCGTCGCGGCGCGCTGGCCAGGCTCGCGCTGGACGATGCGCCGCGGACTTGGCTTCTGGACGAGCCCTACGATGCGCTCGATCGCGACAGTGCGATGCTGGTGTCGGGTCTGATCGAGGCCCACGCCGCACGCGGTGGTGCGGTGCTGTTGACGGGTCACCAGACGGTGACGCTGTACGGTGCGCGCGAGTTCGACCTCGAGCCCCATCGCGCGGCATGATTGGCCTGCTGCTGGCGGTCACGCGCCGCGACTTGCTGATGGCGCGCCGCCGCCGCATGGAGGCGCTCTTGCCCCTGGGCTTCTTCGTCGTGGCCGCCGGGCTGTTTCCGATCGGCGTGGGGCCGGAGTCACAGACGCTGCGCCAAATCGCGCCTGGCGTGCTGTGGGTGTGCGCGCTGCTGGCAGCGATGTTGTCGGTGACCCAGATGTTCGCCAGTGATCACCATGACGGCTCGCTCGAGCAGATGGTGTTGGCGCCACAGCCCCTCGTCGTCGTTGTTGCCGGCAAGGTGCTGGCACACTGGTTGACGTCGGGCATCCCCTTGGTCCTCACCGCACCGCTGATCGGCGTGCTGTTCGACATGCGCGCGCAGTCCATCGTCACGCTGACGCTGACGCTGCTTCTGGGCACACCGATTCTCAGCCTGCTGGGAGCGGTCGGCGCGGCACTGACGCTGGGACTGCGCAGCGGCGCGGCGTTGATGTTCCTGCTGGTGCTGCCATTGACGGTCCCAGCGCTGATCTTCGGCACGGGTGCAGTCGGCGCGGTCGACGCAGGTCTGTCAGCACAAGCCCACATGTCGCTGCTGGGAGCGCTGCTGATCCTGACGCTGCTGGGTGCACCGCTGGCCGCCGCTGCGGCCTTGCGCATCTCGCTCGATTGATACCTTCCGCTCCACACAATGAATCTTCGCCCGAACACCTTCGCCGCCCCGTCACGCTTTTACGCGATGGCGGGCACGCTCACGCCCTGGTTCTGGGCCGCCGCGTTGCTGTTCGGGCTCACCGGCCTGTACGTTGGATTCGCGATCGCACCCACTGACTTCCAGCAGGGCGACGCGTACCGCATCATCTTCATCCACGTGCCCGCCGCATGGATGTCGATGCTGATCTACCTGGTGCTGGCATTCTGGGCCGCCTGGGGTTGGATGCTCAACGCCCGCATGGCCTCGATGTACGCGCGCGCACTGGCCCCCACCGGAGCGCTGTTCACCTTCATCGCATTGTGGACCGGCGCGCTATGGGGCAAACCGACCTGGGGCACCTGGTGGGTTTGGGATGCACGGCTGACGTCCGAATTCATCCTGCTCCTGATGTACCTGGGCTACATCGCACTGACCGAGGCCATCGACGACCCACGGCGTGCAGCCAATGCGGGCGCGCTGCTCGCCCTGGTTGGCGTGGTGAACATACCCATCATCTATTTTTCTGTGCGTTGGTGGAATACCTTGCACCAGGGTGCGACCATCAGCATGACGGCGGCGCCGAAAATGGTGAGCACGATGTTGACCGCCATGCTGTTGATGACGTTCTGCTTCTGGTCCTATAGTTTCGCGGTGGTGTTCACCCGCGCTCGGGCGATCGTGCTCGAGCAGGAATCCGACAACGAATGGGTCAAGGGACTGGAACGTTGACCCGCTGGCCAGAAGACGCAGGTACACATGAACTGGACGTCTCTCGATGAGTTTCTCTACATGGGCGGCTATGGCCTGTACGTGTGGGGTTCGTACGCGGCAACGCTCGTCGTGATGTCGGTCGAGGCAGTGTTGGTCCGCAAACGACTGCAGGCGGCAGTCGGCGCGCTGGGCAACTCCGAGGCGTCCGGATGAAGCCGCGTCACAAACGCGCGGCAATCGTGATCGGCGTGCTGGCGGCGATCGGAACTGCTGTCGCTCTGGTGCTCAACGCCTTCAACAGCAATCTGGTGTTCTTCTACACGCCTTCGCAGATCGCATCGAAGGAGGCCCCGCTGGGGCGCACCTTCCGCATCGGCGGTCTGGTGCAGGCCGGCAGCGTTGCACGCGATGGCGTTTCCGTGACTTTCACCGTCACCGACACTGCCAAGAGCGTGCCGGTGCGCTACGAGGGTGTCCTTCCCGACTTGTTCAAGGAAGGCAAGGGCGTGGTTGCTCAGGGCCAACTGGGTGCAGACGGCGTGTTTGCCGCCCGCGAGGTACTCGCCAAACACGACGAGAACTACATGCCGCCCGAGGCTGCCGACGCGTTGCAGCGCGCTGATAAGATGAAGGCGAAGGTCGCTGGCACGCTGGCGACGACCGCTCAACAAGCGCCAGGTGCCAACAAATGATCCCCGAATTGGGTCACATCATCCTGCTCCTGGCCCTCGGAGTGGCGCTCGTGCAGGGCGTCGTCCCGCTGGCGGGCGCGCGACGCGGCCGGCACGACTGGATTGCCCTGGCGCGGCCCACGGCCTACCTGCAGTTTTTACTGGTTGTGCTGTCGTTCATTTGCCTGACAGCATCGTTCGTGAGGCACGACTTTTCGGTTCTTTATGTGGCGTCCAATTCCAACTCGGCACTGCCATTGCCCTATCGGATCGCCGCAGTCTGGGGCGGACACGAGGGATCGCTTCTGCTCTGGGTCCTGATGCTCAACGTCTGGACGGTGGCCGTGGCGCGCTTCAGCCGCAGCCTGCCGCAAGTTTTCGTGGCGCGCATCCTGGCGGTGCTGGGACTGCTCGCGGCCGGCTTCCTGCTGTTCATGCTGATCACGTCGAATCCTTTCGAGCGCTTGCTTCCTGCCGCAGCGGACGGACGCGACCTGAATCCGCTGCTGCAGGACCCGGGCATGGTGATTCACCCTCCGATGCTCTATATGGGTTACGTAGGGTTCTCGGTCGCCTATGCATTCGCGATCGCGGCACTGATCGGCGGCAACCTTGATGCCGTCTGGGCGCGCTGGACCCGGCCCTGGACGTCCGCGGCATGGATCTTCCTGACGTTCGGCATCGGGCTCGGTAGTTGGTGGGCCTACAACGAACTGGGGTGGGGTGGCTGGTGGTTCTGGGACCCAGTGGAGAACGCCTCCTTCATGCCCTGGCTTGCCGGAACCGCGCTGATCCACTCGCTGGCGGTGACTGAAAAGCGCGGAAGCTTCAAGGCCTGGACCGTATTGCTCGCAATCCTCGCGTTCTCGCTGTCATTGATGGGAACCTTCCTCGTGCGCTCTGGCGTGCTGTCGTCCGTGCATGCGTTCGCCACTGATCCTCGGCGCGGACTGTTCATCCTGGCCTTCCTGGTGTTGGTGATCGGTGCCTCGCTGCTCCTCTACGCCTGGCGGGCGCCAAGCGTGGGTCTGGGTCAACGATTCGGCATCGTCTCGAAGGAGTCGATGCTGCTGGTCAACAACATGCTGCTGGCGGCCGCGTGTGCAGCGGTGCTGCTCGGCACCTTGTACCCCCTGTTTCTCGACGCGATGGGCATGGGCAAGATCTCCGTCGGTCCGCCATATTTCGACACGGTGTTCGTCCTGATGATGGCACCGCTCATGCTGTTGATGGGCGTCGGCCCGCTGATGCGCTGGAAGAATGACGAATTGACCGGCGTGGCTCGGCGGCTACGCTGGGCATTTGCGCTTGCGGTCGTCGCGGCGCTCGCGACGGGGTGGGTTGCCGGGCAGGTTGCCCCCGCCACGACGGGTGGGTTGGTGCTGGCCTACTGGATCATGGCCTCGATTGGGGTTGACCTGCTCGAAAGACTGCGCCCTCGCTCGGGTCTCGGCGGCAGCATCGTCGGGCGCGCCCGGCTGCTGCCGCGTGCCATGGTCGGCATGATGATCGCTCACCTGGGCGTGGCGCTGTTTGCCTTCGGCGTCGCGATGGTCAAGACCTACGGCACCGAGCGAGATGTCAAGATGGGACCCGATAGCAGCACCGACCTGGCCGGCTACCACTTTCGCATGGTCTCTGTACGAAATGTCGACGGGCCCAACTACGCTGCGGCGCAAGGCCTGATCGAGGTCAGCCGCGATGCTCGGGTGATTGCCATGCTGCAACCCGAGAAGCGCATCTACCGCGTGCAGAACAACCCGATGACCGAGGCCGCCGTCGACAGCAACCTGCTGCGTGACCTGTACATCTCGATGGGCGAGCAGTTGCCCACCGGCGAATGGGTCGTGCGTGTGCAACACAAGCCGTTCATTGCGCTGATCTGGATCGGGTGCCTGGTGATGATGTTTGGTGGTGGCTTGGCAGCCAGCGACAGGCGCTACCGGTCCCGGCTGACTCGCGACGCCATGTTGCGACCGGCCGTCCTGGGTGGGCGCGCTCGATGAAGCGATTCCTCCTGCCGCTGGCCCTGTTTTTCGTGCTGGTCGCATTCCTCGCGACAGGCCTCCGGCTCGACCCGCGGGAGGTTTCGTCGCCGCTGGTCGACAAGCCGGCCCCGGCATTCCAGGCAACGGTGCTGGCGCGCCCTGAGTTCATCCTGCGACGCGACGACCTTCTAGGCAAGGTGTGGCTCCTCAACGTCTGGGCATCCTGGTGTAGTGCCTGCCGCGTTGAGCATCCGGTGCTGATCGATTTCGCTCGACGCGGAGGGGTACCGATCTATGGCCTCAACTACAAGGACAAGCGGGAAGACGGCCTCGGCTGGCTGCGCCAGTTCGGCAATCCCTACAGAGATTCGTTGTTCGACCCCGATGGCCGAATCGGCATCGACTATGGTGTCTACGGCGTGCCCGAGACGTTCGTGATCGACAGCAAGGGTGTCATTCGATACAAGCACATCGGCCCCGTAACGCCAGATGTACTACGCGACACGATCGAACCGCTGCTCAGAAAACTCAATGCATGAGCGGCTGGTTCGCACCTTGACGCGGTCAGCTCGCGCGGTGGCGATGGCCTTCTTGATGCTAGTTTTCATCGTGCCGTCCTCCGCCGTCGAAGCGCCGGCAGCAGCGGAGAATCCCGAGATCGAAGCACGCATGATGGCAGTGGCCACCGAGTTGCGCTGCCTGGTGTGCCAGAACCAGACCATCGCCGACTCTCATGCCGGCCTGGCTGAAGATCTGCGCCGGCAGATTCGGGAAATGCTGGCCAAGGGCAAGAGCGAGCGGGAGATCTTGGACTACATGACCGAACGCTACGGGGACTTCGTGCTCTATCGACCACCCTTCAAGCCCGCCACGGCCCTGCTGTGGATCGGGCCCGCCTTGTTGATGGCCGTCGCGTTGACAGCACTCGCCACTGTCCTGCGGCGACGCCAGCGCATGTCGGCGGAGGTCTTCGACCCCGACACCCCTGACGAAGAGGCCGACGATGATGCGCCTCGATGAACTGAAGGACCAGCTTCGACAACTGAACGAGATGATTCGCGTTGGCGAACTGCATGGGGACGCCGCCCGCAAGGCCCGCGACACCCTCGAAGCCGAAGTGCTGGCCGCTGTTCTGAGGCGCGATGCCGTTTCCGCTCCACTTGCAGTGACGGCGCGTCCATCGCGTCGCCTGATCGCCGGCCTGGTGGCCTTCGTGTTGGTGGTCGGTGGCGCCGGCTATGCGTGGCTGGGGAATCGGGAAGGGCTCCTTGTGCCACCTGGAGTGCGTGCTCCAGCCGATTCCGGCGGTGCGTCCCATGAACTGGGCGCAGGGCAAATCGAAATGATGGCCGAACAGCTGGCCGGACGCCTCAAGGAGCATCCGGATGACGCGCGCGGCTGGTCGATGCTCGGTCGGACGTACGGCGTTTTGGGCCGGTTCCCGCAGGCGAAGGAGGCCTACCAACACGTGATCGACCTTCGGCCGCAGGACGCGCAGGCTTACGCCGACTACGCCGACGCGTCAGCCATGGCCAATGGGGGCAAGCTTGAGGGTGAGCCCGAGAAAATGATCGAACGCGCA
>Ga0207650_10001915_pt1 | contig 14658 bp, 13 predicted proteins | sample KBSS63metaG_FD_184325 | JGI IMG/M metagenome (GOLD analysis project Ga0207650, IMG submission 184325) | Switchgrass rhizosphere microbial communities from Kellogg Biological Station, Michigan, USA - KBS S6-3 metaG (SPAdes) (version 2) | ecosystem: Host-associated > Plants > Roots > Rhizosphere...
CGACGCCGACTACAAGGCAAAGCCGACCGGATATCGCGCCGAACTGCACCGCCGCCTGACGGACTGGATGTTGCCGGCGATTTTCGCACTGATCTCACTCGTCATTGCCGGCGACGCCCGGTCCCATAGAGAGGCCCGCCTGCATCCGATGGTGTCGGCGCTGACCATCTCCTTCGGGCTGCGCTGGGCAGACTTCTATGCGGCCAACCAGATCGAGGCGGCTCCTTATTTCATCGGCGTGCTCTACGGCATCAACATCGGGGCAATCCTGATCTGCACCTATCTGCTGTCGCGCACGAAGAAGCGCACCATGCCGATGAGCTTGCGCAACCGCGTCAGCGGATGGTGGCTCTGGGCCCAGGCGCGACTGCCCTCTTCCGGCGGAAAATCGAGCGGAGGCAACGCATGATTTTCGGAACGCTCAACCGCTATTTCTTTCTGCGCTATGCCATAGCCACGTTCTGGTTCTTCATCGGCGTAACCGCCATCGTCTTCCTCGCCGACTTCAGCGAAAATGCCGGTCGACTGTCCGGACTTCCCGGTTATAGCGTCGGCATCGGTCTGCTGATGACGGCCGTCCGTTTGCCGCTGATTCTGCAGCAGACGATGCCGTTCCTCGTGCTGTTCGTCGGCATGACGACCTTGATCGCCCTGAACCGCCGCTACGAGCTTGTCATTGCCAGAGCTGCCGGCATCTCCGTGTGGCAGTTCATGACACCTTTCGTGCTGGGTGCCTTCATTGTCGGGCTGCTGACGATGCTGGTGCTCAACCCGATCGCCGCAGCCGGACAGCGTCAGGCCGACGCGCTCGAAGCCGAGCTTCGCGGCGATCCGTCCTACCACAACAAGCTGTCTGTTCCGTGGCTGCGCCAGATCGCCCGCGACGATGACGTGATCATCGGGGCAAAATCGGTCGTCGACAACGGCATGACGCTGATGAACGCGATTTTCATCCACTTCAATCCACAGGGCGATGTCGTGCTTCGGCAGGACGCGACCTCTGCCAAGTTGGAAGATGGTTACTGGGTTCTTAACAACGTTGTAGAGCGTGCTCCGGGTGAAATTCCCGCCCACAAGAATTCGGTGCGCGTGCGTACCAATCTGAAGCAGGACTTCGTTTCGCAGCGTTTGGCTCAGCCTGAAACCATTGCTTTTTATGATCTTTCTAATCGAATTCAGATCGCCGAAAGCTTCGGCCTTTCAACCAAGGCATTGGAGACGCAGTTTAACTCACTGCTTTCACAGCCCTTCCTCATGGTGGCAATGACCCTCATCGCCGCAACCGTTTCGCTTAAATTCAGTCGTTTCAACCAGTCACGCTCCGTGATTCTGGGTGGAATACTCGCAGGCTTCGTGCTTTATGTCGTCAACGTGCTTGTAAAGGCATTCGGAAGCAGTGGCGTTGTGCCTCCCTTCGTGGCGACATGGATTCCCGTGATCGTCGCTTTGGCTCTCGGCGCAACGATCCTGCTTCATCAGGAGGATGGCTAGTGGCGGTCACTAACCGCAAACAGATCAGAAAGCTCTCGGCTGCCATCTTGGCAGTGCTGGGTGCCTACGTCGCGAGCGCACCTGCCGTATTCGGCCAGGACGCCTCGCCAATGAAAACTGCAAAGGTCAATGTTCCGGCCGACGCAAAGCTGGTGCTCTCCTCAAATGAACTGATTTACAACAAAGACAGCGAGATCGTCACCGCCAACGGCGCGGTGCAGATCAACTATGGCGGCTACAAGATGGTCTCGCAGCAGGTCGTCTATAACCAGAAGACCGGCCGGATGACGGCGATCGGCAATGTCGAGCTGATCACCCCCGACGGCAACCGCATGTACGGCGACAAGATGGACGTCACCGATAGTTTTTCGGATGGCTTCGTCGATTCGCTGCGCATCGAAATGCCGGACAACACCCGACTCGCGTCCGAAAAAGCAGAGCGCGTCGGCGGTACGCAGATGATCCTGACCAAGGGTATCTACACCGCCTGCCTCGCCTGCACAAAGCTCGGCAAGGCACCGCTGTGGCAGGTGAAGGCGCAGCGCGTCGTGCAGAACGGCGTTACCCACACGGTTCGCCTGACGCATGCCCGCTTCGAACTTTTCGGCCTCCCGATCGCCTACATCCCGTGGATTGAAGTCCCGGACAACACAGTCAAGCGCAAGTCCGGCTTCCTGTTCCCAAGCTTCAGCGTTGAGCAGCATCTCGGCTTCGGCGCAAAGGTTCCGTATTACTACGTTATCTCGCCGAGCATGGACGCCACGGTTACTGGCACGGAATATACGACCCAGGGCTTCATGCTCGAGGCTGAATTCCGTCAGCGGCTGGAAAACGGTACCTACACGATCCGCGCCGCAGGTATCGACCAGAACAAGCCCGAGGAATTCACCGCCAATACGAGCGATGCCGAAGCAAAGGGCCGCGGTCTGGTCGCGTCGAAGGGCGACTTCCAGATCAATCCTCGCTGGAGTTTCGGTTGGGACGTCATGGCCCAGACGGACAACAACTTTGCCAGGACCTACGGACTTAAGGGCCTGGACGAAAGCACCCACACCAATCAGATTTACCTGACAGGTCTCGGCAAGCGCAATTACTTCGATATGCGCGGCTTCTACTACGACGTTCAGGATGCCAACGACAACAGCGACAGCGAGAAGCAACAGGCCATCGCTGCGCCCGTCATCGATTATCATTACGTCGATCCGAAGCCGGTCTACGGCGGCGAACTCTCCGCAACGATGAACTTCACCAACATCGCGCGCCGGGAAAACGCGGTTCGTGCGGTGACCCTCAGTGACCTGACGACCAACGATCGCTTCCAGGGCCTTAAGGGCGACACCAGCCGTCTGACCACAGAACTGCAGTGGCAGCGGACGTTTGCCACTCAGGGCGGTCTGCTTTTGACGCCGCTGATGGCGGCGCGCGGCGATGCCTATGGACTCGGCATGGACTCGCCGAATTCGATTGGCACGAATTACAGCTACAGCGGCAATTACGACGACAGCGCCACTGCCGCGCAGGGCATGCTGACAGCCGGCATCGAGGCCAAATATCCGATCATGGTCTCGACGGCGAACAGTACCCACGTGTTCGAGCCGATCGCGCAGCTCTATGCCCGCCCCAACGAAAACCTGGCCGGTCGCTTGCCGAACGAGGACGCGCAAAGCTTCGTGTTCGACGCCAGCAACCTCTTCAGCCGCGACAAGTTCTCGGGCTTCGACCGGATCGAAGGCGGCACACGCGCCAATGTCGGCATTCGCTATACCGGCAGCTTCGACAGCGGTTACAAGCTGACAAGCATCGTCGGCCAGTCCTACCAGTTGGCCGGACAGAACTCGTTCGACACGTCGGACCTGGTCAATGCCGGTGCCGAATCGGGCCTCGAGGACAGCGTCTCCGACTATGTCGCCATGGCCTCTCTGTCGACGCCACAGGGTCTCTCGCTGACGGGTTCCTATCGCCTCGATCACAAGGACATGACCTTCAAGCGCGGCGATTCGACACTTGGCTATGCCAATGCGGATTTCCAGACCTCGGTGACCTACACCCACATCACCGCACAGCCGACCTATGGGTTCACGTCCGACCAGGATGAAATCCAGACCCGCGCCCAGATCAACTTCAAAGACTACTGGGCGGTGTTCGGGACGGTCAGCTACGACCTGAACAAGGACAATGTGACGCGTCGCGGCATCGGCCTGTCTTACTCGGACGAATGCACGATCTTCAGCCTGTCTTATCTTTCGAAAAGCGACAACTCGGACCTTACCGCCAGCGATTGGTCGATCGGTGCCAAGATCACCTTCCGGACGCTCGGCGACATCAATGTCGGCAGCGCCTCGGACACGACATTCTAGGCATAAGACCTCCGGTGACCGGACTTCGCATCCGGTCACCGACACCTCCCCCAAACAACTCTCCAATTGCCGCGAAAAGCGCGTCATTGTTTCGCCGCAAGGATTGTGCAATTCGTCTGCCTTGCTGTAGATGGTCGATACAAATGTTGGCATCTGGCTACAGCGTCCCTGACGCGATCGCCAAGCCAGGACCTTGAGAGGGATAGTTGATGTTTGCTGGACAAAACCCGGTGCGCGCCATTTTGACGGGTGCTGTCGCCTTGGCCATGGTTACATCCCTTCCCCTAATGGCCGAAGCTGCTCGTCCGCAGCGCGGCGCACCTCAGGGCGTGGCGTCCGGTACCAGTGAAGTCAAGATCCTCGTCAACAACGAGGTTATCACCAGCGGCGATATCGCCAAGCGCACGAACTTCATGCGCCTGCAGCATCAGACCGGCGACCTTCCCAAGCTTGCGCGTGAGCAGCTGGTGACCGAGCTTCTGAAGCGCCAGGAAATCCAGCGCGTCCGCATGTCGGTTTCGACCTCTGACGTTGACGCGTCCTATGCGCGGTTTGCCGCCAGCAACAAGATGTCTGTCGCCCAGCTGAACGAGGTCCTGACCAAGACCGGCGTCACCGCCCAGCACTTCAAGGGCTATATCGCAATCCAGATGAGCTGGCCGCGGGTACTCAACGCCCGCTTCGGTTCCGGCAACAAGCTGTCTCAGGATGAGCTGATCACCCGGATGACGCAGAACCAGGACAAGACGACCACCACGGAATACTTCCTGAAGCAGGTGATCTTCGTTGTACCCGCTTCGAAGAAGGCGGCGATTGGTGGTAAGCGCAAGGCTGAGGCCGAGGCCTCGCGAGCAAAGTTCCCGGGCTGCGATCAGGCGAAGGTTTTTGCCGCGACAATGCATGACGTTTCCGTCCGCGATCTCGGACGCGTTCTGGCGCCGGAATTGCCTGCTCAGTGGAAGCCGCTGCTGGAAGCTACCACGGGCAGCACCACTTCCGCACTGGTGACGGATCGCGGAGTGGAATATCTCGCGATCTGCTCGAAGCGCCAGGTGAGCGACGATATCGCAGCAGCGGCCGTCTTCCGCCAGGAGGACCTCGGAAAGAACGCCGAAGGCGAGATGACTGGTAACGAGAAGAAATACGTGGATGAACTGCGCTCCAAGGCGCAGATCGTCTATCGCTGATTTCGGTCGATGGCGCCGCTCCCGACCCGACCTCTTGCCCTGACGCAGGGCGACCCCGCCGGCATTGCACTGGACATCACCCTCGATGCCTGGACGCGGCGCAAGGAGCTCTCCCTGCCGCCGTTTCTGTTCATCGGCGACCCTGAAGCCCTTGCCGTGCGCGCGCACCTGCTCGAACTCACCGTACCCCTGCAGATTGCTACTGCGGCCACTGCCTGCGCGGTCTTTGCCGATGCTTTGCCGGTGCTCGCCGTTCCGGCCGGCGTCGATGTGGCCGCAGGCATTCCGCATGTGGCCACGGCACGGGGCACCATCGCTGCGATCGAGCTCGCGGTGAAGCTTACGGTGGATGGCGAGACCAGCGCTGTCGTGACCAACCCAATTGCCAAGTCCGTGCTCTACGAAGCGGGATTTGGCTTTCCCGGCCACACCGAATTCCTGGCCGATCTCGCCGGCAAGGCGACCGGCAAGACCGTGATGCCGGTGATGATGCTGGCGGGCCCGAAGTTGCGGGCCATTCCGGTGACCATCCACATTCCGCTGAAGGACGTCCCGTCGTCGCTGACCGCAGAGCTAATCATTGAGACCTGCCGTATTGCTGCAGCCGATCTGAAGCAACGCTTCGGGATTGCCCATCCGCGCCTTGCGGTCGCCGGTCTCAATCCGCACGCGGGTGAAGATGGCGCGCTTGGCAAGGAAGATCAGGAGATCATCCATCCTGCCATTGAGGTCCTGCGCGCCGAGGGAATTGACGCCTTTGGGCCGCTGCCGGCAGACACCATGTTCCATGACGAGGCACGGCGTCGCTACGATGTCGCCATCTGCATGTATCACGACCAGGCGCTCATCCCCGCCAAGGCGCTCGGCTTCGATGATTCGGTCAACGTGACGCTTGGCCTGCCTTTCGTGCGCACCTCCCCCGACCACGGCACGGCCTTCGGGATCGCCGGCAAGGGCATCGCCAACGCCAATAGTCTGGTCGCCGCATTGCGGCTTGCCGACGATCTTGCACGGGTCGCCGGAGAGACTGCCTGATGGCGGCCCTGGACGGGCTTCCGCCGCTCCGCGATGTGATCGAGCGGTTCGGGCTCGATGCGCGCAAGGCGCTCGGGCAGAATTTCATTCTCGATCTGAACCTGACGCAGCGCGTGGCCCGAACGGCCGGCAACCTCGAAGGCGTCACCGTCATCGAGGTCGGGCCAGGTCCCGGTGGATTGACACGGGCCATCCTGGCACTGGGCGCCAAGAAGGTGATCGCCATCGAGCGCGACCCCCGCTGCCTGCCAGCGCTGGCGGAAATCGCCGCACATTATCCAGGGCGTTTGGAAGTCATCGAGGGCGATGCGCTGAAGATCGATTTCGCCTCGCTGGCGAGCGACGGCCCGGTCCGCGTGATCGCCAACCTTCCCTACAATGTCGGGACCCAATTGCTGGTCAACTGGCTTCTGCCGGCGGCTTGGCCGCCTTTCTGGCAGTCACTGACGCTGATGTTCCAGAAGGAAGTCGGCCAGCGGATTATCGCGGCCGAAGGGGATAATCATTACGGGCGCCTGGGTGTGCTCTGTGGTTGGCGTACGGAGGCCTACGCGGCCTTCGACATCTCGCCGCAGGCTTTCACGCCACCGCCGAAGGTCACCTCCTCCGTCATCCACCTGACCCCGCGCGAAAATCCGATCCCGTGTTCGGTCGCCAAGCTGGAGCGGGTGACGGAAGCGGCGTTCGGGCAACGCCGCAAGATGCTGCGCCAGAGCGTCAAGTCTTTGGGCGGAGAGGCGCTCCTTGCCCGCGCCGAGATCAACCCGACGCGTCGGGCCGAAACGCTGTCGGTCGAGGAATTCTGCCGCTTGGCAAACTGCCTTTAAAGCTTCGGTACTTCTTCCAGCAATCCGCGGATGAAATCGAACATGCCGTGACGTCGGTCGCGACGCAGGCGTTCGGCCTTGACGATGGACTGCACCGAATCGAAAGCGGTGTTGAGATCCTCGTTGATCAGCACATAGTCGTATTCCCGCCAGTGCTCGATCTCGGCGCGTGAATTGGCGAGCCGCGTGGCGATGACTTCTTCGGAATCCTCGGCACGACGATGCAGCCGCGACTGCAGCTCCGTCATCGTCGGCGGCAGGATGAACACCGAGACCACGTCCGCGGACATCTTGTCCTGCAATTGCTGGGCGCCCTGCCAGTCGATATCGAACAGCATATCTCGGCCCTCAGCCATCGCCGTCTCGACAGGCTCGCGCGGCGTGCCGTAGAAATTTCCATGCACCTCAGCCCATTCGAGCAGAGCATCCGAATCGCGCATTCGCTCGAACTCGCGCTGCGAGACGAAATGATAATGCACGTCGGCGATCTCGCTCGGACGGCGCTGACGCGTGGTCACGCTGACGGAGAGGCTGAGCTGCTTGTCATCGGCCAGCAGCGTGCGGGCAATGGTCGACTTGCCGGCACCCGACGGCGAGGAGATGACCAGCATCAGCCCCCGACGGGCGATCGGCAGCAAGGGCGATGTCGCCGTATTCATCGTTCACTCCAAATTCTGAACCTGTTCGCGAAACTGGTCGATCACCACTTTCAGCTCGATACCGGCCGACGTCACAGCTGCCGCATTCGATTTCGAGCAGATCGTATTCGATTCGCGGTTAAATTCCTGTGCAAGAAAGTCCAGTTTGCGGCCGATCGGTCCGCCCTTCACCATCAGTTCGCGGGCCGCCGCCACATGCGCCTTCAACCTGTCGATTTCCTCGCGCAGATCAACCCGTGTGGCGATCAGTGCCGCTTCGGCATGCAGCCGGTCCCGATCGAGCCCCGGGGCTGCGTCCATCAGTGCGGCGACCTGCGCCGAAAGCTTTGTGGCGATTTCTGCAGGCGACCGGGATGGATCCTGCTCGATGACATTTGTCAGGTCCTCGATGGTCGAAACCTGGCCGAGAAGTATGCGAGACAGCGCCTGCCCCTCATGCTCGCGCATCGCCTTCAGATCAAAGATCGCCCCTTCCAGCCCGGCCATGACATCTGCGTCGCGGCTCGCTACTGCGTCCTCGCCCTCAGGCGTTTCTCGGAATTCGACGATGCCACGGATGGCCATGAGGGTATCGAGTTTGAGGGGCGCGGGATCGATGATCCCGGCAAGCTGGTCGCGCATCGCAAGCACGGTCGCGAGCGCGCTCTGACTGACCACTGCCTCGAAGCGGTTCTCGTCGGCGGACAGTGACAGGCTTGCCTGCAGGTTGCCCCTCGAGAACTGTATGGAAATCAGCCGACGCACATCGACTTCGAGCCGCTCCATGCCCGGCGGCAGGCGCAGACGGAGGTCGAGCCCCTTGCCGTTGACCGACCGGAGTTCCCACGCCCAGCGATAGCGGCCGCTGGTGCCTTCGCGCCGGGCAAATCCGGTCATGGACTGCAATGCCATGCGCGCCTCCGTTATCGGTTTCAGTTACTTTTTCTTGGCTGGCGTCGGAACGCCGCTTTCTTCGGGCTGTCCGTCGACCGCGATATCGTTGCTGCTTTCGCCCTTGTCGGCAAGGGTCTTGCGCCAGCGCTTGACGTTGGCGTTATGCTCTTCCAGCGTGGCGGCAAAGACATGACCGCCGCTGCCGTCGGCAACGAAGTACAGGTCCTGCGACTTCCAGGGATTTGCCGTGGCTTCCAGCGCGTCACGGCCGGGATTGGCAATCGGCGTCGGCGGCAGGCCCTTGATGATGTAGGTGTTGTAGGGCGTCTCTTTCTTCAGATCCGACTGGAAGATCGGCCGGTCGCTGGGCTTTCCGTCGCCGCCGAACAGACCGTAGATCACGGTAGGATCAGACTGCAGCCGCATGTTCTTGGCGAGCCTGTTGAAAAATACCGAAGCCACATGGGCGCGCTCGTCGGCAAGGCCGGTTTCCTTCTCGACGATGGAAGCGAGCACGACGAAGTCGTGTTTGTTGGCCAGCGACAGGTTCGGATCGCGCTTTTCCCAGATCTGATCGACGAGCTTGACCTGCGCGGCGGCCATCTGATCGACGATTTCGGCGCGCTTGGTGCCGCGCGAGAACTTGTAGGTGTCCGGGCGAAGGGCGCCCTCGGCCGGCAGTGCGGACGGCAACTCACCCTCAAGAATGGGGTCGGCCTGGAGCTTGTTGAACATCTGGCGAACCGTCAGGCCTTCGGGCATGCTGACCGAATAGAGGATCGACTTGCCCGACTTCATCAATTCCATGATGTCGTTCATCGATGCGCCGGCCTTGATCTCGTATTCGCCGGCCTTCAGCGTTTCGCCATCGTGCAGATGCGTGCCCGTCAGGTAGCGAAAAACGCGCGCGTCGCTGATGATGTTGCTGTTCTCGAGACGGGTGGCGATCTCGCTGAGCCCTGCCCCGCCGCGCACGATGAAGTTGGTGTTGGTCGTCAGCGGACCGGGCGCGTTGTAGGTGGAGATGACGTAGTAGAAGCCAAGAATACCCAACCCGAACACGAAGACGACCAGGGTCATCAGGAAGTTCAGGAAGATGACCATCTGGCTGCGTGCCTTGCGCGAGCGCTTAGGCGGCTCTGGGACGCGTTCCGGACGCAGCGCCTCGTTGGCGGACTTCGGAATGATCGGTCCCTTCTGCCCCGGCTGGCCTTCGCGGCCGGTCGGCATATCCCCATGCTGGTTCGTGTCGTTCACCGGCAGTCCCTTCTTCATGTCTTCGCCCGCTCTTGGCCAAGCAATGCGACAAAAACAGGATCGGGATCCCCGCGCGGCGCGGCCGCGCGCAAGACCAGCCGATTACCTGCGTCTATGCCTCATAGCGGCGCAGGACGAGCGACGCGTTGGTTCCGCCGAATCCGAATGAATTCGAGAGAGCAATGTTGACGTCACGCTTGCGCGCGGTGTGCGGAACGAGATCGATCGCCGTTTCGCGCTCCGGGTTGTCGAGGTTGAGCGTCGGCGGCACGATGTTGTCGCGGATGGCCAGAGCCGAGAAGATCGCCTCGATCGCACCGGCCGCACCCAGCAGATGACCGGTGGCCGATTTCGTCGACGACATCGAAATCCGGGACGCCGAATCGCCGACCAGGCGCTCGACGGCGCCAAGCTCGATCGTGTCGGCCATCGTCGAGGTGCCGTGGGCATTGATATAATCGACATCGGCAGCCGTGACGCCCGCCCGCTTCAGCGCCGAGGTCATGCAACGGAATGCGCCCTCGCCGTTCTCGGATGGCGCGGTGATATGATAGGCGTCGCCGGAAAGGCCGTAACCCACTACTTCGGCATAAATCTTGGCGCCACGCGCCTTGGCGTGCTCCAGTTCTTCCAGAACGACGATGCCGGCGCCCTCGCCCATGACGAAACCATCGCGGTCGTTGTCATAGGGGCGGGAAGCCTTCTGCGGATCGTCGTTGTGCTGGGTCGACAGTGCCTTGCAGGCCGCGAAGCCGGCCATGGCGATCCGACAGACCGGTGCTTCGGCGCCCCCGGCGACCATCACGTCGGCGTCGCCGAAAGCAATGAAACGCGCCGCATCGCCGATGGCGTGCGCGCCGGTCGAACAGGCCGTGACGACGGCATGATTGGGGCCGCGCAGCTTGTGGCGGATGGAGACCTGGCCGGACACCAGATTGATCAAGCGGCCGGGAATGAAGAAGGGCGATATACGCCGCGGACCCTTGTCGCGCAACGTGTAGCCGGCCTCGACAATGCCTTCGAGGCCGCCGATGCCGGACCCGATCATCACGCCGGTGGCGATCTGGTCTTCGTCGGTCTTCGGATGCCAGCCGGCATCGTTCAGCGCCATTTCGGCGGCAGCCATGCCGTAGACGATGAAGGGATCGACCTTGCGCTGTTCCTTCGGCTCCATCCAGTCGTCGGCATTGAAGGTGCCGTCGCTGCCGTCGCCGACGGGAACCCTGCAGGCGATCTTGGCCGGCAGATCGGAAACTTCGAATTCTGTGATCAGGCGGGCGCCGTTATGACCGGCGAGCAGGCGTGTCCATGACACCTCCGTGCCGCTTCCCAAAGGAGATACCATGCCGGTACCCGTGATAACGACACGTCTCATCGCCCTCAGCCCCTGTCTTCTCGCAAGCCATGCAAATCTAGGTCAAATGTCCGGTCGGCCGGACGAAAAAGGGCGGACTCCAGGAGCCCGCCCTCTGATGACATCAAGCGATTACGCCTGAGCCTTTTCGATGAACTTCACAGCGTCGCCAACCGTGAGAATGGAGTCGGCAGCGTCGTCCGGGATTTCAACGCCGAATTCTTCTTCGAATGCCATGACCAGTTCGACGGTGTCGAGCGAGTCCGCACCCAGGTCGTCGATGAAGCTGGCGCCTTCAACAACCTTGTCGGCGTCGACGCCAAGATGATCAATAACAATTTTCTTCACGCGTTCTGCGATATCGCTCATGTCGGTTTCCTCGACCTTATTTCCTGATCAGAATGCCGTCTGGCATTCCTACCCTGTTTTCAACCTGCAGCGCCCCAATTCGAGCGCCGTTGGCAAACCCGTTCAACCCGGCTTTCAGAGACTACGAGCCTAAGTGTAACGGCATGTAGAATCTGCATATTCGGGACGACTGTTCACAGTCATCGCCCGATTAACACGCTTTATGTCTGTCGCAAAGCCTGAAAATCAACGCCTGGGGCCGACCTATCAAGCTGTTGGGGACAAATCATGACCCCAACAGCGATTTCTATTTCAGATCATCGCCATGCCGCCGTTGACGTGCAGCGTCTGCCCCGTCACGTAGCCGGCTTCGCTGGATGCGAGATAGGCGACAGCGGCGGCGATCTCGCTGCCCGTCCCCATGCGCTTCATGGGGATGGCACCCATGATACCATCCTTCTGCTTGTCGTTCAGCTTGCCGGTCATCGCGCTTTCGATGAAGCCGGGTGCGACGCAGTTGACGGTGACGTTGCGCGTGGCGATTTCCTGGGCAAGCGACTTCGTCATGCCGATCATGCCGGCCTTGGAGGCGCAGTAGTTGGCCTGGCCAGGATTGCCTGTCACGGCGACGATCGAGGTAATGTTGATGATGCGGCCATAGCGGCGGCGCATCATGGCATGGGTCAGCTCACGAGTGAGACGGAAGGTCGAGGTCAGGTTGACCTCGATGACATTGTCCCAGTCCTCGTCGCTCATGCGAACGAACAGGCCATCCTTGGTGATGCCGGCATTGTTGACGAGAATGTCGACGCCTTCGAGCTCTGCCTCGGCCTTTGTCGCCAGCGCCTTTACTTCGGCGCGGTCGGAAAGGTTGGCCGGAAAGATCTTGACGCGATCGCCAAGTTCGGCGGCCAGCGCCTCGAGCTTTTCGACGCGCGTGCCATGCAGGCCGACGATAGCGCCCTGGGCATGCAGCATCCGGGCGATTTCCTCGCCGATGCCTCCGGTGGCGCCTGTGATCAGTGCCTTGCGGCCGGTCAGGTCAAACATGTGAGTTTCCTCAATCCTGGTGTTGCGTGGGGTCAGCCGACGAGGCTGGCAAGCGCGGCATCGATATCGGCGGGGCTATTGACGGACACGCCGGTCACGGTCTTGTCGATACGCTTGGCGAGCCCGGTCAGCACTTTGCCGGATCCGATTTCATAAAGAGTGGTCACGCCGTTTGCGGCAAACCATTGGACGGTTTCGCGCCAGCGGACCTGGCCGGTGACCTGTTCGACGAGAAGTGCCGCAATCTCGGCTGCATCAGTGATCGGGGCGGCGCGGACATTGGCGATCAGCGGCACGGCGGGCGCGGCCATGGAGACCCCGGCAAGCGCTTCGCGCATGGCGTCTGCGGCCGGCGCCATCAGGCTGGAATGGAAAGGTGCCGAGACCGGCAGCAGGATCGCCCGCTTGGCGCCCTTGTCGGTTGCAAGCGCCGCAGCCTTTTCGATGGCATCTTTTTCGCCCGATATGACGATCTGGCCACCGCCATTGTCATTGGCGATCTGGCAGGCGCCGAACGCCGAGGCTTCGTCGCAGACAGCCACGACATCGTCATGCTCGAGGCCGATGATCGCCGCCATGGCGCCGGTGCCGACGGGCACGGCTGCCTGCATGGCGTTGCCGCGAATACGCAGCAGCCGGGCGGTGTCGGCAAGCGTGAACGTGCCGGCGGCGCAGAGCGCCGAATATTCGCCGAGCGAATGGCCGGCGACATAGCCGACCTTGCTCTTCAGATCGAGGCCGCGGGCTTCGAGAACCCGGAAGGCCGCCATCGACACCGCCATCAGTGCCGGCTGGGCGTTTGCCGTCAGCGTCAGCTTGTCCTCGGGGCCGTTGAAAATGGTCTCGGAAAGAGCTTCGCCGAGCGCGTCATCGACTTCGGCGAAGACTGCGCGGGCTTCGGGAAACTGATCGGCCAGATCCTTGCCCATGCCGACGGCCTGGCTTCCCTGACCGGGGAATGTGAAAGCAACAGTCATTGTATGGCGTCCTTGTTTGGCTTCCCAATCGGCATTCTTTTACCCGGAGTCAAGAGCGCAGACCGCGCAGTGCCGGGGTTTCGCGTGGATCGAAGCCACAGAATTCTGCTTGCACTTACGAGATTCGGTCCTAAATTCCCGCCGTCCTCCCGGACGTATATTTCCGCCAGATCCAAGGTTTCCCCATGAAATATCAGAATTTAGGCCGAACAGGCATTTCGATTTCGCAGATCTGCCTTGGCACCATGACCTGGGGCACGCAGAACAGCGAAGCCGAGGCGCACGAGCAGATGGATTTCGCCATCGAAAAGGGCATCAATTTCTTCGACACCGCCGAACTTTACCCCGTCACGCCGCTATCGGCAGAAACGCAAGGTCGGACCGAAGAGCATATCGGCACCTGGTTCGAGAAGACCGGCAAGCGTGACAAGATCGTACTCGCCACCAAGGTGGCCGGCAAGGGTCGCGACTACCTGCGCGGCGGCCAGGGGACCGATGCCGCCAATATCCGCCTGGCGCTCGACGCAAGCCTGAAGCGGTTGAAGACAGACTATATCGACCTTTACCAAGTCCACTGGCCAAACCGTGGCCATTTCCACTTCCGGCAGGCCTGGAACTACAACCCCTTCACGCAGGACCGCGAAGCTGCCGTCGCCAATATCACGGACATCCTCGAGACGCTCGGCGAATGCGTCAAGGAAGGCAAGATCCGCGCCATCGGCCTCTCCAACGAGACCACCTGGGGCACGCAGAAATACCTGACACTTGCCGAACAGAAGGGGCTTCCCCGCGTCGCCACCCTGCAGAACGAGTACAATCTTCTCTACCGGCATTTCGACCTCGATCTGGCCGAGCTGTCGCACTATGAGGATGTCGGCCTGCTCGCCTATTCGCCGCTCGCCGCCGGCCTGCTCACCGGCAAGTATGTCGATGGTGCCAAGCCGGAGGGCTCGCGCGGCGCCATCAACGGCGATCTCGGCGGCCGCTTGCAGCCGCTGCAGGAGCCAGCCGTCAAGGCCTATCTCGAGATTGCCCGCAAGCACGGCCTCGATCCATCCGCGATGGCCATCGCCTTCTGCCTGACCCGTCCGTTCATGGCGGCCGCGATCATCGGCGCAACGACGATGGAGCAGCTGAAGATCAACATCGGGGCGGCCGACCTCACTCTGTCGCCCGAAGTGCTGACCGAGATCGACAAGGTTCATCGCCAGTATCCGATGCCGATCTGAGGATTGATAGCAGG
>Ga0207650_10001916_pt1 | contig 14654 bp, 9 predicted proteins | sample KBSS63metaG_FD_184325 | JGI IMG/M metagenome (GOLD analysis project Ga0207650, IMG submission 184325) | Switchgrass rhizosphere microbial communities from Kellogg Biological Station, Michigan, USA - KBS S6-3 metaG (SPAdes) (version 2) | ecosystem: Host-associated > Plants > Roots > Rhizosphere >...
GATGGGATGGTAATAGAAAACGTATGGATTCAAACGGCCCTTTTCGTTTTTGTAATAGGAAAACCACACTTTTTTAAGGGTGAGCTTACCTTCACCGCTACTTGAAGAGGGATTGTTTTTACAAAGATCATAGCTGTATTCAAAATGTACAGTCTTAATAGGTTTGGCTGTAGCACTGTTCTTCAGCAAATCAGCTTTTGCATATAAGTCGATTTTTTCCAGGTAGCGCAATGCCTTGCTGACATCTTCATCGCGACCGCCATCTTCACCCAATACCGGGTATCCATCCTTACGTGGGTAAACCGCTGGATCGTTCAAGGTGAAAACAGCAATCATCGTTTTTGATTCAATAGAATTCAGGTAAACGATTTCCTTTTCACCATAGATATAACTACCCCTGTCATCTCTTTTATCTGTCTTCAGACCCTCATTGTAATTTGCAGTCAGCGGCGCATAAGGCGCCCTCCATTTAAAGAAGTTATTATTGTTATTGCCGAATACCTTCGAGTAATTGAATTTGACTGCATCGCCCTGGTCGTCATCGGTAATACCATCTTCCTGGCGGTCTACATAGTCAGCAGAAAGAATGCCGGTAAGCATAAAGCTATGTGCATAGGCCGGTATTTCTTCCTTACTGTAATAATTATCAGTGCCTTCTATATCTACCTTAGGTGAATTTTGTTCCCGATCATAAGTTACCTGGCCAGTTTCAGTATTGGCCCTGTCTTTTTTGACAGAAAAATTTACATCGAGTTGTGTTTTATTATACACCGGTAACCCATAAACGTAACGTTTACCGTCGTTATTCAGCACGCTGATTTCAGACAGATGATGTTCTTGTTTGTACCCACCAATAACCCGGTTTTCAGTATTAATATCAAGTACCTGCTGCGGAATAGTGCACTTGTTCGCGTATACAGCATTCACAGGGTAAAGCAATAGCTTTTTATCAAGTCCATAGTTTGCTGCCAGGCCTGCATTGAGATAGCTGATAACCTGGGTACGTTTATCACGTGCGGAATTCATTGTTGCATTGCTGAATGTAATAGGGTTGCCATCTGGTTGCAATTTCTTAAAAGGCTGCATCTTCCTGGTGAGCATAGCGTCATCCGCGTATGTGAGTATAGGCAGCACCGGGTCGGTATCACCTATTTTATCATAAAAGTCCTGGGCGTTAATGGTTTTCTCGGAAGGGTTTCTGAAGTAAACGGCTTCGCGGGCGCCGTCGGATTTTGCGTACTTGATAACTCTTTTAAGTTCATTGTTGCCAGTCCAGATATTGCTTTGAGTGGTAGAAATGCTTGGCTCAATATTTCCTCCCGCATGAATAAGCTCGCCGCTACCTAATTCAAGACCTACCGATGCGGAACCGCTTTTCGATTTAACAGTCTGATCGTGGACATAGCCAATATCAGAACGATAGGGCCTGAACATACCGCCAGTTCCCTCGCCGCTGATGCTATAGATGTCATGTGTGTAAATAGGTATAGCCAGGTGGGGAGTAGCAGGTGATTCGCGGTACGTAAGTTCCTTTTCACGATTAAAATCAAGTATGGCATCTGGTTTGTCGATGTTTTCCTGCAGGTATAGATAACCGTAAGCAGGTGATGTGCGAACGCGATCATTTTGGGCAATGTATTGCTGGCTGAAATAACCACCGATATTGGCTGTACCCGAAAGACCGAACACTTCTGCACCAAACTTAACGGAAAGACTCGTATACAAGTTCGTAAAGGGAATTTGTATCGTGGGGGTGTATGCCTGATGCGAAAATGATATTGGGGAAAATTCAAAACTGCCGTTCCGGACGTTTTTTACGTCGTTTTTATCTTTTCTTTCTCCTTTAACACCTACTGTCAGCGCCTGCAAACCACCGCGCGTACTGAACGTAGTGCCAATCGAAAAGCCTGTTGACGAATAGCCGTCCTGCTTATTCTTTTGCATAATTTCAAAAGAAGGCGTAAGACTGATACCGGATTGAGAGTTGTTAACGATCGATATGCCGGCAGTAAGCGAACCCTTGGAACCCATACCGCCGGAAATGGAGGCGTTAAAACCGCCGGACATTCCGATTCCCTTATAATTGTTGTAAAATAAGCTGCCATTGAAGCCCAGCCTCAAAGCATCGTAACCAAACAATTCAACGCCAAAACCCGCGGTTGCACCGGCGGTCCAGTTCTTTTTGATGCTGAGCGTTTTCGTAATCTTGTCTGTTCCATTGAAATCATCGGGTATACCGCGCATATTGCGTGTAATAGTGCCGGGATTGATATTCCATCCAAGGCCCACCCAACTCGCCTCCTGATCCATACTGATACCGCTGCGGTAATGCAGGTTAACCGGATAACCACCTACGTCCAGCAACGGAACATTATAAGAGAAATCACCGCTGAACAGATCGACCATATTATTGGTATTCACCGATTGAAAACTCTGCATTTCCGGTTGGCCGGGGCCACTCCCATATATTTTTTTTGCAGTCTTTGGCAAGACGGCATGTTGATTTGTTACGAAGACTTTTTTTGCCGTAGTTCCGATCACCGGCAGGCGGTTTTCTACGGCCGCCCTCGTTGGGCTAAAGGCGTCTGCCTTTAATAGGGGGCCAAAGTCACCGGAAGGCTGCGATATAACGGTAATGGGCATATACATACCTGCATAAGCATGATTCCTGCAAAACAATTCTGCATAGAAAATCAAAAAAAGGGTGATGGCTATCGCTTTTGTGTGCCCTGAAGAGAGACGCTGAATCATTGTTATTGTTTATAATTTCCCCCGGATATCGGTGAGTGATAAGGTTGTCAATATTTGCATTATGGTTTTACTGGCTGGTATTTAAGAAGCATAGCCCATCGGCTACCCCTGCTGTCAGTTATTTCAAGACGGTATAATTCGTTTTCCCAAAAAACCTGCTTCTTCAACAAATCTTCCCGGATTAAATTCTCACCGGGATTGATATGAATCGACTTATGAAAAATCGCTTCTTCCGTTCCATGTTCCCTGAAAAACTGCAGGGTAGCTGTGGAATCACCAGCTATGTTGGTGTAAGCAAATTGTAACTGGTTCTCAAATATGTAATAGAGCGCATTTGTGCCTTGCTGTAGTCTTGGGAACCCAGAAGCTTTTATCCCCTGGATACCGGGACCTTCAGCAATGGTGAAGTCCCAGCTTTCAGTTTTCTCTGCATAGCTGCTGCCATTTCTGGCGATGATTTGCCATGCATATTTCTTCCCCTGTTCGAGTGCTGTTGCGGAAGATGGATAAGGAAAAAACATATTCCTGATTGCATACTGGTGAAACAAGGGTGTATTTTTCTGAATTGCTTCAGCGGTAGATTGTCCTTTGTTTATTTCCACAAGCAGCAATTCATAATTAAGATCGGAAAACATATTCATTGGTGCCGGCGGGATCCACTGGAACTGCGGATAGCGATTGGATAGCGTATCACCTTTTTGCGGGTTATTGAGTTGCGGCGGGCTTAAAGGCGTTATTTCCACGGGCATGCATTGTTCAATCGCTGGCAACATGTTTTTGCCCGATTGTTCAAACAGTGTATAACATACCTGGTATTCGCCCACGGGCAGCAGTCCATTCACATCATGATCGGTAATTTCGCTGCTGGCATAATCATATTGAACCGGTCCTAAATCGGCGACCTGCAGTTGCCTGACGCCTTTGGTAAGCGTAAACACCCTGCTGGATCCATTCAGCACTTTTACCCCCGACTTGATACCTATCATGGATACCTGCAATTGTACATCCAGAGACTGATCATTATTGTTCATCACTACAATATTCCAGAGCTGGTCTTTTTTCAGAATGCCTGTTGGCGAAAGCTGCGGTGTAATCAGCAATTGCGTATGACCAGTCAGCGCATACGCCACCAAGAATGTGAGGGCGATTAGAGATCGTTTGCATATTTTCCTCATAAGCTTAAAATATTTTTGTGTAGGTCAGCCTTCCAAAATCATTCTTTCTAAGTTTATCTGTTGTACCAGGAATATAACCCCGGTCAAATGACATATTCAGTTCTCCCAGTTTGCCGGGTCTCCACCTGATATTACCATAATAACCCGGATGGCTGTCTGTACCATTCAGAACATTCCATTTGAGTCCGCCGCCCGCGTTCACGCGGTTGCTGATTTTGCAGGAAAGCCCCTGGTCGAGTGTAAGCAGGCGGTAACCGGTATGATAACTGATGCTGGCGGCAGAATTGAAGGACAGCACGTCCCCGATGATATTATGATATACGAACCAGTTTCGTGCGTTGTAATAGACAAAAGCAGAATCAGATGCTCCGTTATAAAACCGCGTATATACAAGACCGGTATGCATCAGAGTTTTCCGGAGCCTGTATACATAGTTGGCGGTTCCCAGTAATGTATAAAAGCGATTTTCCATCACCTGGCTTCCGATGCTGGTCATCTGGGAAGAAGGCATATAAGCAACCGACAGCATCGGCCACTTTTTACGGCGCAGTGTCGCCTGCAGGCTTTTGAAAATCGTATTGGTCTTAAAATTATTGACGATATAAGGATTGCTATAATCATTTGTTCTCAAGGCACCGCTTACCAGTAATTGTTTGCGCAGGAAATACTGGTCTACCTTCAGCTGCCAGGAAACCAGGTCGATGTTCGCATTAAAAATGCTAAATGACTGGAAATTCCTGCCCAGTTTACGATATAGACCATATACGCGTGTATCTGTTATCGGGATCCGGGAATACAGCTGGACGGTGTATGCTTCATTGCTGTGGTTGGCGAAGCTGAATGCCTTGGGGGAAGAATTGACCGGTCCTGACAAAACAGGCGCAGGGTAAGAAGATTTGGCGACTTCTGCCAGCAAGTAGTTATTATCGTCCACCCGGAATTTTCCACCAACTGTAACGCCGAACACCCGATTCATTACCGGTTGAGCATTGGCGTCATAGGCATTTCCCTGCTTTTTCCCCTGGTAGAAAGTGAGGAATACATTATTACCGCGTGGCTCACCTTTGCCCAACTGCACAAGGTTGAGGTATTGTTTTACTGTGCTCACATTGCGAATGAGGAAATCCCGGTATAAATAATCTACCCCGCCGCTGGCGAAGGAGATAGAATACCTATCGCGGTAAACAGCCTGCACACCATTGATGCTGATGTTCTTTGCAGACAGTTCCGAGTAATCAACCATGCTTCTGCCGATCGAAAAATGTTCGATTGAACTAAGGTGTTTGTACCACTTGTATACATTGCCGGTGTCCTGTCCGTATTTTTTGACCGTATTGTTGATTTCTTTTTTTGAACCGTTGGCAAATACCTGTTTAACACTGTCTATTTTTGCATCCAGTCTTCCCTTTGCGGTTGAATACTGTTCCTTCAATGCGATCAATTTTTTTTGAGCCGCTTCATACTGTGCTTCCCGCTTTTTATATTCAGCAATAAACAGGGTTGCCCGATGCCGGACCTGTTCCGAAGAATCGCGGGCTTTCTGAAGGAGATAGGCTGTATCTTTTGTGATATATTCATTTACCGCATTACTGGAAAGATTTTTCTGAAAGCGGCCAGTGTAAGAGTCAATTTTAGGTATTGCTGGTAATTTATATTTGGCAGCCGGGTTTGACAGGATCGATCTATCAGGTACGGAAGGCAGTTGCCGGATAAGTGCCGGCGAATCAGGTTTTAATAATACATCCCTGCTGTTTACCAGTTGTTGCAATTGGTGCGCATCCTGTAACCACTGACCCTGTTTCACGACCGCTTGCTCCTGGTTGCGGACGGCCTGCAGCAAAACACTATCGGTATATTTCTGCCGCATATTCATTAGCATATTCTCCAGAATACGTGCTTTCATTAAATCGTTGTAATACCGTTCATCGAACTGGACATTTACATCATTATAGTTTTTAAAGAATGGAGAATTGGTACGGCGTGAATTTAACTGCAGCATAACGGGTAATTTCCCGGCCAGCAACAGGCTGATATTTGCGCGCAGCGTGTGCTGTTGAATATTATTTCCAGCGAAAGGTGTGTCGACCGCGGAACGATAAAAGAAATCATATGTGAGATCGCCATGTGCTGGAAAACTACCATTCTTTTGCCTTGAAAAAGGTAGTTGCGCAGGTCTGGCCAGGCTCTTCAATTGGAATGCGAGCAAATTATTCTTGCAGGCACCTTCCTTAATATGGAGGAAAAATGAAGTAGTATCATTCATGCGAAACTCATTGCCTTGTAATTGGTGATGACGGGAAGGAATTTTTCTTATCCGTTGCGAATAGGCTATTCCCGCACACAGCATACACAGCACGATCCACAAGACCATACGTAAGTAAGGTAAAACGGGTATAATAAAATTTTCTACGTGCAAAAGTTTGGGTTTCTTGTATTGAATAGGGATCCTGGTTCTGACGCTGTACCACATTCCTTGTGGCTGGGTATTAACCGCAATAGCATAATAATCAAAGAATACTTCTTTTTGAGATATCCTTTACCTACGCGCTTTAAGCATTTTCTTTATTTGATTACTTTCCTGTTGCAAAAGATTATTGGTTTTCTTTAGTCTTTCAATTTCTTCATGCTCTTTAATCAGATACAATGTTAATTCTTCAACTTTTTTTAATAATGCTACCTGGTTATCGCCCAGGCTAATTCCATTGTTTTGAACTTCTGCAGCTGAAGGCATCTCAGGCAGGTGTTGATTTTTTTGTATAAAGATTTTCAGCTTTTTTAAGTCACGTAATTTATAGGTAGGTGCAAAGACATAGTCTGCCCAACCACTATTGGTAACAGTCAGCTTCTGAGCACAGATATTTCCCTTTACGGCAAGTCTGATATTAGCATCCAGCGGTTGAGGATTAACGGTGCCTCCGATAATAACCAAGCCAGCATTTGTGTTAGATATATTATTACCTGAAACCGTCCAGTTGACACTTCCGCTTGTTGGAGTTAGCCATTCGCCATTTCCATTAGCGTCGCTTGTCCATACTTTACCTTGCGCCTCGTTACCGGTTACAAACCGTGGGCGACCAATTACATGTAAAGGAGCTGAAGGCGTACTTATTCCTATCCCGAAATTCCTTTCCGACCAGACATTATAGCCGCCAGAATTGGTGGTTAGCTTCAGATTGCTGTTCCACGTAGATGTTACAGCCCCGGAAAATTCTACATTCCCGGCAAAATATACATTGCTGTTGAAGTTTAGATTGCTTGGTGAACCGTCAGAAGTATGCCGTGCTTCTATATAGCTTCCACCCATGCGTGTTTCCAAGCCATTCGCTCCCCGGGCAACCAGCGGCATCCACTCTGTGGAAGTGCTGGAAGGTTCAATAACAGCCAGGTTTTCTGTAACAACAGTTAATCCATAAAGCGCACTGCTGCCCGTTCCAAGCGAAAGCGAATTGCTTGCCCCGGTTATGGTTGTTGCCTGATTCAATGAACCACCCAGCCTTACTGTTCCGGATGTATTAGCGAGTCCATTTTCAAAAGTGTATATATCGTAGACTCCTTTTGTCTTTACCAAATGAGGGTTTGTGGCCGCATAGTGCTTCAACAACCAAGTTGCACCGCTGAGAGTATCATTATTACTTACTATCACCCCGGTGGTTGCGGTATCTGCTCCTATAAAGTAAAGCGAGTTAAGAAATGCATATTCTGACCTGGGGCCCGCCAAACTCACATTATTGCATCTGGAAAAAATATCCGGCGATAGAAGCATACAGGCAAGTCCGCAGAGCAGTGCCTTATTCATACATGTCAATTTTCGATTATATAAAACGGAACAATGCCGAAAGAATCGGAGGTATAGGATGAAGACAGGAAACACAAATAATCTTCTCTGGACGCCAGGTCTCATAAGCCGAAAGGGTTTAGAATAGGTTAAGTTGAACGAAAAATAAAATCTTCAGCAGTTCAGTTTTCAAAGGTGAGTGGATCCCAAACGCCAGACAAGGGGATAATTACCCTATGGATTTATACCGGATGTTGAAAAAAACATTTTTTTATGTGGTTTACCTCATGTCTTTATAAATCTTATATCTTAGGTTTATCTAAACAAACCCAGAACTGTGAACCTTACCCCTAGGATTAAAATCGTGATTGCAGATGATCATGAACTGTTCAGACATGGCTTTAAACAGATTATTCAACATGAGTATAGCAACGAACTCGAATTTGTTGGTGAAGCGTCCAATGGCGCCGGGCTGGTTGATGTCGTTGAACGGCATGATCCATCCATTGCCATCACCGATATCCAGATGCCTGGCATGAATGGCATAGAGGCTTGCCAGATCATCAAAAAGAAATTTCCCCAGACTTCCGTTATTGCGTTCTCCATGTTTACGGATACCAATACTGTGATGCAGATGATACGTGCGGGCGCCGATGGCTACTTGGTAAAATCAAGTGAAAAAGAGGAGATCATAGAGGCGATAAGAACCGTTCACCAGCAAACCCGCTATTATTGTTCTACTATCTCCAGCAAGATTTACGGAAAATTGGCGAACAGCAATCAGCGGCGGCGGCGGCACGAACCTGCCCATTTGGGTAGCCAGGAAAAAGCAGTCATACAATTGATGTGCCGGCAGCTCAGCACCAAAGAAATTGCAGCCGAAATGCAACTGGCGCCAAAAACAGTTGAGCATTACCGTGAGAAAATACTCGAAAAAACCGGCGCCCGCAATTCAGTTGGTATTGCGCTCTACGCTGTAGTGCATGAGTTGATAAACCTGAATACGACCTGTTGATGTTGATCTGTTAAACCGATGCGGAGCGTTTGCCGGATTTGTTTACAACGGCTTGCATGAACAATTTTGCAAATCACAGATCGTAACACTTCAGCTAATAAAAACAGGCATAAAAAAAGCCCACAGAAATTAATTCCATGAGCTTTATCTTATCTGTAGCGTGATCGGGAGTTGAACCCGACACCTCTGGGTTATGAATCCAGTGCTCTAACCAACTGAGCTATCACGCCTCTTATCCACCGAAGCTTCAGCGAAGGTGGATCTCCCCGAAGCTTTAGCGAAGATGAACCCCACCGAAGCTTCAGCAAAGTGGATCCCCCTGAGTTTTACCTCAAACGGGCTGCAAAAATATAGAAATCGCGCCAAAATCTGAAATGAAAACAAAAAAAGAGCGGGTAGTAGAAACCACCCGCGTATAACATGAGAAAACTTACATCACTGCCTTCAATAATTCGTCCCGGCCGGCAGCGCATCAAGAGAATCCGGGAAAAATAAGCTGTATCCGCTCTCTCTGCCTCAGCCATAAGTCTTCGACAAATGCAGCGGATATTTATAAATAATATTCAATAAAAGCCGGTTGATATCATCGGAGCGGTAATTATACCTGAACTCAGATTCTTTTACATGCAGGTAAAGCGTGTTTTTATTCATGCCCCTGAATTTTAAAAGCCGGTTACGGGTATTGCCCCAGAAAACAGCGATATCATCGTGGTAATTTTTTCCATTCCCGGCGGCATCTACCCGGTACAAACGCCATTCATCAAAATCGGCAATAGCATGGTAGCGAACCAGGTCTCCGAAATGACTGATTTCCTGGCGGTGTAAAATACTGGCCTGCTGCAATGCCCTGATGCCGGGTTTGTCTATCGTATGCAATTCTTCCGTAAAAACATTCCCGTTCATCTTGTAAAACCCGTAATAAGCGTTGCTGTCATCTGCCAACGGCCGGTGCCCGTTTACAGCAAACGGACGAATCTTACTGGCATCGTCGTAACTCAATTCTTCGCAATGGCGCGCAATATGCGTACGAATCAGTTTCAAATAATTGTTAATGGTTACCCGGCTTACCCCGGTAATAGCGGCAATTTGTGTAGCGGTTAAATCATCTGCAAAAAGCTGTATAATTTCCCGGCAGGTTTTTTCAGATAGGTGCGATCTCTTAAGCATTTTATTTTTCATAGCCTTCGTTGTGTCGTTCTACGAATTTATTCGCAGTTAAATTGGTCTATTAAACCGGCAGAAAAAACATAAAATACACCTGCGGGTTAATTACCTGTTGAACGCGAATAACTAGATTAAATTAGTAGAGTATACGCTTAATGTGCATACGTTACTTAAAGACATGCAGAAGGTTAGAAATGTTACAATAAAAGGATCAGCGTTAAAAAACCCCCTGTAAACGGCAATTGTTATTAAGCATACTTTTTATGTGAACAGTTGTGCGTATTTGTACTTCAGTAATGCAGGAGCACATCCAGTATAGCCGCTACTTTTTCTGCATTTGGCAGCATGGCTTTTTCCAGTTCCATGTTCAGGGGAACGGCAGGATTATTCAATGCGCCGAGTACTTCTACCGGCTGGTCTAAATGACGGAAACAATGTTTGGATATCCTGGCCGCCAGTGCTTCCGCAAAAGAATTGTTTTGCTGCTCTTCGGTTAACACCAGGCATTTGCCATGCTTTGTCACCGTTTCAAAAACCAGGCTTTCATCCAGCGGAAACAAGGTGCGTAAATCGATAATAGCCACCTGACCCGGAAACTGAACGGCCGCAGCTTTAGCCCAGTAAACACCCATGCCATAGGTAACAATGCAACAGGATTCACCGTTGTTGATCTTATCGGCATTGGCCTCCTGTACTATATTGGCTTTTCCAAGCGGAATAACATAATCGCGCGATGGCTCGGGATTTTTAGCTTCCGCCGTACCGGGCACTTTCCCCCAGTAGAGTCCCTTATGCTCCAGCATGATTACCGGATTGGGATCATAAAAAGCCGCTTTCATCAGGCCTTTCATATCGGCTGCGTTGGAGGGATATACCACTTTAATACCTTTCACCGACAATAAAGTTGTTTCAACATTACCGCTGTGGTAAGGTCCGCCCCCGCCATAGGCGCCAACTGGAACCCGTATGACCGCATGCACCGGAAACTTCCCATTGCTGAGGTAGCAGGATTTCGCCATTTCCGTTACCAACTGATTAAACGCCGGATAAATATAGTCGGCGAACTGTACTTCTACTATGGGTCTGGCGCCGGTTGCGCTTAGACCAACTGCGGAGCCTATGATATAAGCTTCCTGTATAGCCGTATTAAAAACACGGTGATCACCAAAACGCTCTGCCAGCGTAGCCGTTTCCCTGAATACGCCCCCCAGCCTTCTGCCCGCATCCTGCCCGTATAACAATACTTCCGGATGGTCTTCCATGATCTCACGGATAGCAAATAAGGCCGCATCTACCATCATCACGGGTTCGGCGCCGGCGGGACTTCTTTCACCTTTTTCAGTCTTAACGCCGCCGGGCGCAAAAACAAAATCCTGGACGCTGGCGGGATCCGGTTCCGGGGCTGTGCACGCACGTTCAAAATCGTCTGCTACTTTTTCCTGTGCACTTTTTTCAATCTGCACCAGTTGCTCTTCCAGTATACCGATGCTGTATAAACGCTTTTTTAAACGCGGCAATGGATCATTGGCTGCATGCCTTTCCAGTTCGGCCGCTTCACGGTAAAATTCTTTGCGTACGCCGCTGGTATGATGTCCCAGCAAAGAAACATTGGCCTGTACCAGGCAGGGCAAACGTTGCTGGCGGGTATACTGAATTATCTCCTGCAGTTTTTGATAACTCTCCTCAAAGTCGGTGCCGTTGATCCGTATGCGTTTCATGCCGGTGAAACCTGCCGCATAGTCGTATGCATCCATCGCCCTGGTCTCTTCTGCAGTTGCGCTGATACCCCAGTTATTATCCTGTACCAGGTATATGATGGGCAGCTTTTTTAATACTGCAAACTGAAAGGCTTCACTTACCTCGCCCTCTGTTACACTCGCGTCGCCCAGGGAACAGACAACGATTGGCAGTTCGCCATTATTACCTTTTTTTAAAAGCGATGATTGGATACTGTGTAAATAGTCCAGGCCCTGTGCAATGCCGGTAGCGGGTATTACCTGCATACCGGTGGCACTGCTCTGGTGTATCATCTGCGGCTTACCCGGTAAATTATTATTCGGATGACTATAATAGGATCGGCCCCCGCTGAAAGGATCATCCTTTTTTGCGAGCAGTTGCAGCATCAGTTCATATGGTTCATAACCCATACCCAGCAACATACTTTCATCGCGGTAATAGGGACTTACAAAATCGATGGGCAACAATTGAAAGGCAAGTGCCAGTTGAACAGCTTCATGTCCGCGGGAAGTAGAATGCACATATTTGCAAATGGAGCGATTGGCTTCGTACGTATCCGCCATTGCTTTTGCCATGCACATGAGACGGTATGCTTTTACTAATATATTGGTATCAATGGCAGGCATCGGCACGAAAATATGAAAATGTGGAAATGTGAAAATATGAAAATGGGTATAGCGGGTATGATTTGGAACAGCGGTAACACCTTTCTTCTCCGCGGTGTGGAATGGAGTCATCTCCTGCGGTATAAAAAAGGCGAACACGAGGTCCGCCAAACAGATTACGAGCCAACAGGCAACTATTATTTTATCTCAACAGAGAACAGGTTTTCTTCGCCAATAAAACCTTCCAGTTCATCACCTACCACGCATTCGCCCACACCTGCAGGTGTACCGGTGAAAACAAGATCGCCAATATTTACAGAAAAATAATTGGAGATGTATGATACAATTTTATCGAAATTATTAATCATCAGGCTTGAATTGCTCTGCTGCACCATCTCTTTATTCTTATATAAACCAAAGCCGATGTCTTTTTTATTTTTCACTTCGGTGAAAGGGATCCATTTGCCTATGACGGCAGAGTTGTCCCAGCTTTTGGCTTTTTCCCAGGGCAGGCCCTTTTTCTTCAATTCATTTTGAATATCCCGCGCGGTAAAATCAATGCCGGTGGTAACTGCATCGTAATATTTGCTGGCAAAACGGTCCTGTATGTATTTACCGTTTTTCGAAATGCGTAATACCAGCTCGCACTCGTAATGAAGTTCATTGGTAAATTCAGGGTAGTAAAACGGGGTATGTGCCTGTAATAATGCACTCTTAGGTTTCATAAAAATGATCGGCTCATCGGGAACCTCGTTTCCCAGTTCCTGGGCATGAGCGACATAGTTACGGCCTACACAGAATATTTTCATATTCAATAAAAGGATTTGGTTGTTTAAACAATCAAGTTAGTGTGCTTCAAAAAGCCTGGTCTTTGAAGAGGTATATTGAATATCAAAAATAGCAACCGTTGTAAAACAGTGCTTCTGCGAAAGTAACGATTCAGATGAATAATTCATAAAGTAATGGATAATTTGTTAAACTGGTTCATTGCAGTGGCTATTCCCTGCAGAATATAGATTTCAATCAGGTCTGTACAAACACCTATTTTCTTTTGCACCAGGGGGAGTTCATCCCGATTCCATTTACCCAGCACATATTCCACCTGCATCCCTTTGGGATAATTGTTGCCAACGCCAAACCTTAACCTGGGATAATTTTCTGTTGCCAGTGATGCCTCAATACTCTTCAGCCCATTGTGCCCGCCATTGCTGCCGGATGGCCGGACGCGCAATTTATCAAGGGGCAGTGCTACTTCGTCCAGGATTACCAGTGTATTCTCTATGGCTATATGCTCTTTATCCTGCCAGTATTTAACGGCGCGGCCGCTCAGGTTCATATAGGTAGACGGTTTAATGCAAATAACCTGCCGCCCTTTTATTTTACATTCTGCTACTTCTGCCAAACGGTCAACATGGAAAGATATTGCCTGTTTATTTACAAATGCATCTACTGTATCAAATCCTATATTGTGACGTGTATGTTCGTACTCAGCACCCGGGTTGCCCAGGCCAACAATCAGGTACTTGTTCATGGTAACGAAAATAAAAAAAGTCCCGCCACAAGAGGCAGGACTTTTATAATTATGTTGTTAATCAAATTTATTTCCCTTTTGCCGGTGCAGCCGCTTTGGCTGGCGCAGCAGCAGTCTTTGCGGCAGCGGGTGCAGCACCTGCAGCAGCAGGAGCAGCAGCTTCTTCCTGTTTCAACTGACGGGTCAGTACCACGGAAGCCAGCGGAATACGGGGAGAATTCAGTATTTCGTAATGCTCCATTTTTACGTCTTCTACCCTGATATTACCATTCAGTTCAAGATTGGTTAAATCTACTTCGATGTTTTCTTTCAGGTATTTGGGCAGTGTTTTTATTTTCAGCGCTTTCATTTTAACGATGAGCTTACCGCCGTCTTTAACACCTTTTGCAGTACCGGTAAATTTCAACGGAATGGTAGCAATGGCTTTTTTGTCTTCTACCAGTTCCATTAGGTCCACGTGAATCAAGGCATCGTTTACCTTGTCGAATTGCAGATCCTTTAAAATGGTTTTATAAGCTTTACCGCCAACCTTTACTTCTGCCAACTGAAACGCACTGGTATACACCAGGGATTTAAAAGCTGTAGCGGGTGCGTAAAAACTAACTTCTTCTGAGCCGCCGTAAATTACACCGGGCACCAGAGACTGAGAGCGAAGTTGCTGGGTGGCTTTCTTTCCAGTTTCGGTCCTCAGTTGTCCTTCGATTGTAATTGATTTCATTGTGTATGTTGTGTTTTTGTTTACTGTTTTATTTATTCCTGAGCTGCGAGTGAATGAATAAACTGGTGATACTTTTATTCTCGAATGCGTTCCGGATAGCTACTGCAAACAACTGCGCTACACTTAATACTTTTATCTTCCTTGTTTGCTGTTTCAACGGAATGGTATCGCATACGACCAATT
>Ga0207650_10001920_pt1 | contig 14650 bp, 13 predicted proteins | sample KBSS63metaG_FD_184325 | JGI IMG/M metagenome (GOLD analysis project Ga0207650, IMG submission 184325) | Switchgrass rhizosphere microbial communities from Kellogg Biological Station, Michigan, USA - KBS S6-3 metaG (SPAdes) (version 2) | ecosystem: Host-associated > Plants > Roots > Rhizosphere...
TGCATTTTTTATAGGTTCAAATGGGCCATATTTGTGTTGCAATTCTGAAAACTCATCTGCGTAGGGACCATAAGCGTAATCGAGCGGTTTTTTGGATGGATTGGGCCAGTCCATCGTAAAATGTGTCCCTGGCCTTTGTTGTGAAATAATATAAGCTGAAACATCCCAGGCCTCCGCATCGGTTAAAAAGACGGAACCTGTTTTGTCGAATGGCATGTTTGCCTTAATAAAGCTTGCCAACGGCATAATTCTGTACAAGGTAGCATTCACATTATAACTGTTTTGGCCCCATAACGGAGGGTACACATAAGTCATTTTATCCGGGGATAAAACGCCATTACCATTAACGCCATGGCACCTGCTGCAGTCCTTTTCATAGACTACTTTGCCTTGGGCAGCGTCGCCGGCCCTGTTTAAAAACGGAAGTGACTGAATTCCGCTGCCTTTTGGCTTTACACCTTTTGGCACTTCGTGTCCAAGCCAGTTTAAGTAAGCAACAAAGGCGCGCATCTCATAATTAAGACTATCAAGCGGCTTCCCATTAAGGCTTCTTTGCAGGCAATCATTTACCCTGCTTTCGACAGACTGTGTCCTTTCACTCCTGTCCAACCATTTTGGGAAATTTGCCGCAACAGCAGAAAGCGGAATAGCAAAGTTTTTTGTACCTGCATCAAGATGGCAATTCTGGCAATTCATACCATTTGAAATATGTGCTACAAGGCCCTGCGGCCCTAAGTATTTTGACGTATTAACGATCAATTCTTTTCCATAACGAATCAAGTCTCCATTACTGTCATAAGGAACTTCCTTTTCTTCAGGAGGTATCCATTCTTCTCCCTCCGTGTATTGATTAGTATAAGAATTGATTAAAACGTTTTTCTGCGCAGCCGGCAATAAACTGGTAAGAATTAAAACGGTGGTAATAATTCCCAAAAAAACAGGACACCATGTCGAGCGCAAAAAATTCATAGCAGAATTGGTTCGTTACTAAGTTACGTAATAGATCGAAAGTGAGATTCTTACTTGAGTGGAAATAATACCTTATTGAGTATATAAATTTTTAATTCCAATTCGTTACAAAATGTAAATTCGCAACCAATGCTGCAACCATACTACGACGAGAAATATCTTGAAGCCGGCTGCGATGAAGCTGGCCGTGGATGCCTTGCAGGCCCTGTCTATGCAGCAGCTGTTATTCTTCCAAAAGATTTTTTTCATCCCTTGCTTAACGATTCAAAACAATTAACTGAAGAGGAACGGTATGAACTTCGACCCTTTATAGAGCATTATGCCATAAGTTATGCTGTGGCGAGTTTGAATAATAAACAAATTGATAAGTATAATATTTTGAGAGCTTCTTTTAAAAGCATGCATATTGCAATTAAACAGTTAAAGCTTCAGCCAGAATTATTACTTATCGATGGAAATCGTTTTGCCCGGTATAAAAGAATACCTCACAAATGCATTATCCAGGGCGATGGTTTATATGCTTCTATTGCAGCAGCCAGTGTGCTGGCCAAAACGTACCGCGATGATTTTATGAAAGACCTTCATCACAAGTTTCCCAAATATAACTGGGCTCAAAATAAGGGTTATGCAACCCGCGAACATCAGGAAGCCCTGGACCAGCACGGTCCATGTAAATACCATCGTAAAACTTTCAGGTTGAGCTACGACCAACCGGAACTTTTCGAAGGGTAAATCCTGATTAAACCAAAGCAGCGTTTTACTGTCTTAAACTTGTCTTTTTTATGTGCTGCTCCCGCAAAAAGCGGGAATTTACTGATCTGCCGTAAAAGAATGGTTGAAGGTTAACAAGTCCCGCATTTTTGCGGGACTTTGTTTTGATAATTGTTGGCTTAGCTCCTGCATCTTGTTTAATTCATCTTAACAGTTTTTACAGCCTAGCCCATTGGTAAATCAGTATTTTTAAAAGATGAAGCGTAGTGGTTCTGCCGATCTTCCCCTTCATAATGGATCTGTTCCAAAATGGCTCTACGAACGAATGGGCAAGCTGGGTTTTGCCATTACTGAATCCATCCTCGAAGAATATGGCACAAGAGAATTTTTAAGTCGGATTAGTGATCCTTTTTGGTTCCAGAGTTTTGGGGCGGTAATGGGAATGGATTGGCATTCATCAGGGATTACTACATCGGTGATGGGTGCCTTAAAAAGATCAATTAACCCGCATTCAAAACAGTTAGGAATTTATATCGCCGGAGGTAAGGGAAAATTTTCGAAAGATGCTCCCAGGGAATTGATGTTGATAGGCGAACAAACCGGTTTAAATGGAAATGAATTGGTTCGTTTCAGCAAGCTAAGTGCAAAGGTTGATAATACAGCTGTACAGGATGGGTTTCAATTATATACTCACAATTTTATTTTAAGTAATGAAGGACATTGGACTGTAGTACAACAAGGAATGCGGGAAGGTGATGCCATGGCCAGACGTTATCACTGGCATTCGCAAAGTGTAAAAAGTTTCGTTGAAGAACCGCATACGGGTATTTGTGGAGAGAACCAGGGACAGATTTTAAACCTTACCGCGTCAGAGGCAAATACAACGAGAGAAAAAATTTTAGACATTACCCAGCAAAAGCCTGAGTTAATGATGCAGGAAATTCAGCATCTTATTATGCCTGGGCATCACGATGTGAGATCGGAAGATGTGAATTTGAAAAGATTGGGAAGTATTCTTTGGCTGGCGCACGATTCACAGCCGAAAGACTTTGAGGAGTTGTTGTTATTGGAAGGAGTGGGTCCACGTACGGTACAATCATTAGCATTAGTGAGCGAAGTCATTCATGGCACACCTTCACGTTTTAAAGATCCTGCACGTTTTTCATTTGCTCATGGTGGTAAGGATGGCCACCCTTTCCCGGTGCCTACAAAAACGTACGATGAAGTAATCACTACTTTGCAAAAAGCCGTGCAAAGAGCTAAGATTGGGCAGGCCGATAAAACAGAGGCCATTAAAAAAATTCACCAAATAGCTGCAAAAGCAGAAAAGGATTTTATTCCAACAGATAATTTGAAGCAACTGATACAAAAGGAAATTGAAGAAAGCTGGAAGTATGGTGGTAAAACTGTTTTCGGAGATGCAAAGCCGCCAAAAAGATCGAGGGCAGTTCAACTAAGATTGTTCTAAATACAAAAACTTTCGAGTTTAATCTTTTTCCGGGGTGTTTTTTTAGGAACTCTGCCAGAATCCCTTGTTATGCTCTTTGTATTTCTTCAAACTCACCTGTCTCTTTGTTCTTGCGAACGTTATTGGCGTTAAAATAACGACCGTTCATGGCTACGTAAACTCCATTGGGAAGTGTTTGAACGAAAGCCATAGCACTTCCAAGGTTGAACAATCCATCGGAGGATCCAAACTTGTAAGGAACCATTGCCCCGGTAAGCACGATGGTTTTATTTTTCACTCTTTCCCACAGCATCTTTGCAGTTTCGGACATGGTATCTGTACCATGTGTTATGATGATCTTATCCTCGGGACTTTTGCTACAATGTTCAGCAATTAATCTTCGATCTTCATCGCTCATTTCCAGGCTGTCCACCATCATTAAAGTTCTGATCTCTACGGGGATCAAATTTCTTCCCAATTCCAGCATTTCCGGCAGGTGAGAATCTTTAAAATATAATTGTCCGGTCAATTCATTGTATTCTTTGTCAAACGTTCCACCCGTAATAAATATTCGAATAGCCATAACTTATGATTGGCCCTAAAATTATGCTGATTAGAATTACAAAAAATAGAGTGCGAATGTCTGATCAAAACAAACAGAACCTTTAAAAAGGCAAACTAATTTTTAAATTAATCGGAAGCTGCCTGCTCCATATTTTTTCCAATGACATAGCCAATCAACCCGGCAACAACTGCAGCAATAATTAATACCGCCCAATTATTTCCTACAGCAAAAAAAGTAAGTACAAATCCAAACACAGCAAATAATATGGCCCAGATAATTCTTCCCTTTGTACGTTGGCTGGATGGGATATCAGAAGGTTTCTGATATCGATGACCGCGACGTTTACGACTTTGGGGCATAATTCTCTTTTTTGAAAAGTTAGTGGAATGAAATCAAAACCACAATGATTTTATACACCAGGTTGAAGAATTTAAACACCCTTCACATGACTTGGTTACATTTGAATCATGCAAGAAATACCCATAACAAACGAACAGGAAGCTGCCGTAGCAATACTTTTTGCATCTGTAATGGCAAACAACAAGTCGATGACCCAGGCCCAAATTGAACAGCTTTCAAGAATGCTTGTTCTGTCATCCAAATTCAGGTCTTCTTCATTGAACGAACTTACAGTAAAGGCTCTTTCCCTTCAAGCTGCTCATGGAAGCAAGGCACTGATTGAACATAGTGCTCCACAGATTTCAGAAGAATTTAAAGAAACGCTTTTCGCCATGTGTTGCGAGATCATGACTGCCGATGGCCGGGTCGACGATGATGAAAGCGAAATCCTTGCTATGGTGGCTCTTTATTTGGGACTGTCCATTGAGAATATGAAAATGATGCTGACTACTTACCTGATACGTAACCGCTGGAATGTTCAGATCATTGAGCAGGAATGATGGATTTCTGAAAAATAATCTTATGTGAATGTTGTTTTTACGAAATCTGTCTGGTATTTTTACTTGCTACAACCGTATTTTTACTAAGCAACCAACTATGACCAGAGAAATTCTTACCCTTATTGTGAACGAAACTCCTACCGAGTATTTTGTTGACTTTGAACAGGATCGAAAACAATTTACTCTTCACCCTGCACAGAGCACCAATTCAGCACCATCATTTCGTATAATTGAAAGATATGGTGAACTGATCGAACTCGAGGAAATTGATCCAGACATCATACAGCAGGCAAAGAAAAAATTAAGGGAAATAATGAAGGACCCAAACCAGGGCAGATCTTAAACCAGCATTTCTACTGTTTTTATCAATTGTTCGGCGTGAACTGGTTTTTTTAAATGGATATCCCCGTAATTCAGTTCAATGGTGGACTGATCGTCTTTTTCAGCCAACACAATGGCTGGTATTTTTAATTTCTGACTTAAGGTACCGTAGTCTTTGATGCCAAGCACTATTACAGCCGGCTTGAATCTTTTAAGCCGCTCTGGAATTTCATGGGGGTCATTGCAGGCTTCTGTCTTAAACCTCCTGTGAATTAGAGCAAGATAAATCCTTGATAAGCTGTCGAGATCTGCGTCGACCACTAAAATTTTTTCCCGGGGCATTACATTGGTGTTTTCAACAGAGAAGTATTCCAAAAGTAAGTGCCTATCATTGAAGGAACAAGTGCAATATTACTTGCAGATTTTACCAGGTGGGCATAAATTTCACTTACTAACCAGTCCTGAAATATCGATGGACTCCAGATAGGGTTGCAGAGCCTCGTCATCGCCAAAGCAGCGCATACCTTGCATGATATCGAAACGAAGATTGTGATACACTTCTACATAAAAGTCATCAAGCTGATAGAGAAAGATCGAGAAGTTTTTATATAACCGATCTGCAAGGAAAATTCCACGCTCCAGTAAAGTCTCCGCCTGCCGTGTTTCATTTAAGATTGTAAATTCGTCCAGTGTCATTAAAGCGAAAGTAAAATTCAATAGCGAAGAATTCAATTGTGAAATGCCAAAATAATTAACCATAGAAGTACTATTTATTCACATGATTTTGCTATTTAATTTGACTTGAATTTTTCCTGCAACTACGGTACGGTTCGCTACCATTTAATCTGATAATCTCCAGTTATTTCGTTTATGTGAGACTCGTGCCGCATATTAGTTTCATGGATACACGTTTATAAATTTTATTGGATGCAGGTGCGATGTGCCTGATAATGACTATGTATTACTTTCCGAAAATTTCATTTAGTAAACCCGCCAAATGAACACCACCTTTTAATAATTGTTCATTTAAGGTTTTAATATGGTCATAATTGTAACGGTAGCCCAATCTTGGATTGCTTTCCTTGAACTCATTATGTAAGTCCTGTGCAATAACATACGAATCGAACAACCATTTACTGAGTGGTTGGGCCTGCAGTTTCTGTCTTTGAGAAGCAGTAGTGTGATTTAGAGAAGTGGCGTATTCTGTATAACTTAATTGTTGTTCTTCTATCAACTCAGAATCCCAAACCCGGTGAAGATTAGAAGCCTGTCCAAACCATTGCACCTTTACATCGTTTCCTCCCGAAGTACCTTCCGGACTCACATGCAAAGGCTGGTGAATATCACCAACGATATGAATTAACAGCCGTAAATAGCTTTGTTTTTTATCGGGTGCAAGGGTTTTTTTCTTTAATTGTTTCGTCAAAAAAACAATTGCTGAATAAGCATCTTTAACGGTCCCTGTATCTTTTTTAAGTGCCCCTTTAAGCTGATCGTAAGTAAGGTTTTTTTCAAAATTGATATAGTGCCAGGGATCCAAATATTTATATACAGAATCCGATTTAATAAAATCTGCCCAGTTGCTTGACATGGCAACTGATTCATTACCCAATATTTTTTTTATGGCTGCCTTTGTTTTCACTGTCAGGTAACTGTCGGCAATTTCACCAACAATGCGATGTCCCAATTGTCCCCAGCACATTGCTTTCAATGGAATATAAAATAGTAAAAGGGACAAACAACCTTGCAAAATTTTTTTATGCATAAAAGAAAGTTCGAGTGGCAAAAATAATTGTATCAAAACAAGTGTCAGAATTAAAACTTGAAGTATACAAACAACCGTCCAAAATTTTTACTGTCATTTTCTATTCGATGATATAAGGGCTTAATATGCGGCTGTTGTAAAAACCGCTCAACTTTTTTACGCAGCTGGCCACTGCCCTTGCCAGGTATAATTTCCACCTCTTTTATTTTGTTAGTAACGGCGTCATTAAACGCTTTTTGCAAAGCCAGATCAATTGCTGCGCTATTATTGTAAATGTCGTGGAGATCTAATTTGATTCTTGCCATTATTCCATGATCTGTTCGTAGTGTGTAACAAGTCCATCGCGGGTCATTCCTTCAATTACCACCCGGAATGATTTGGTGACGTCATTATTATAAAAACTTAGCTTGATCTTTTTATCTTTTTGATTGGTTTGCACTAGTGGATTCCAGTATAAAGTTGTGCGAATGTCCAAATGGTCATTGCGGGAATCGAATGTATCATAATTAGGAGAATAATATTGTTTAATGGGGGAATACCCTGCAATCGTATTAGAGGATAAACCTTTGCTGCCGGGTGTCTGATCCCCACCCTTTTTGGTATAAATGGCAATAGCGCCATTGCCTCCTCCAAATCCACCGACAAATGGTGGGCGAAAAACCTTTATAAAGGCCACATCGGATACTGGTATACTGCTAATCATTTCTAAATCAGTTTGCATTTCGTCGAGGAAAACTATGGGCGATCCGCCACGCCACGAAAGTGATGGAGGATTAGTATTGGCATTGATTTGCAACCCTGCAACCTTGCCTTGCAGAAAATTGAAAATATTCATATAGCTGCCAGCAAGCGGATCGTTTACCAGGTCGAATTGATAACCATCGCCGCCCTTGAATAAGCCAGATGTATATTTTTCATCCAAAACCTGAACGGCAGGTTTTTTTATAGTTTTGATAACTACCGTTTGCATTATATGCCCGCGTTCGATATTCATAATTTCAAGTGATTTAGATGCAAGCATAGTGTGGCGGCCCATTCCTGTTGTATCAAAAATGTGATTGGAATACATGAAGTTTTTACTAAAGGCTGCATAGTTAGGAGAAGTAAGGCGGTCAGTCATAAACCTGGCTTCGGCTTCTTTTAAAAACTTTGATTTCAAGCTATAATACACTTTAAGAGTATCGAAAAGTATCATGGAAGGGTCACCAAAACTGCCATCAGTCTTAATGTCCATGATCAACAATTTTGAAGAACTGGAATCCTTTACCAACAGTGCAATGCTTTCTTTTCCGCTCAGTTGATTCTTGGCCACACCAAAAACTCTACCTGACATGTATAAGTAGGCAGAATCACGCGGAAATTTTATGTCAGGTAATTTTCCTCTTACCACATCTTCCCATTTAAATCTTCTCCAGCCATTAGTAAGCATTACAAGATCCAGGTATTGAGCAGTGGAATCACTATTGTTTGAAAAATAATAGGCAGGGTTGTTTACTTTCCCTTTGATATCACTGCTTAGTAAAAAACGGGAAATGATGTTATCGCTTGTATCCTTTTCAATCGCCGCATCTGTCACAGCAATGGAAAGTTGAGCGTCCTGTAAACTATCGGGTAATTGAATTTCAATTTCATTTCTTTTTCTCTTTCCAAGGCCCCATCTTAATACGTCCATTTGCAGCTGAAAAGCGTAATCATTATTGTTTATGAATGTGATCCGCTCAGCAATTGCATTCCACTCAGTATCAAACAGCGTAATTGTTAAAACACCCGATGGTAATTTTTCAATTGGAATGATCCTCTTTGATGTTGAACCTTCGCTCAATACAACATCGTTTTTAAAAACGAGTGTTTGATTCATAGTGCCAACAAGATGCAGTTGCCTTGAAGAGCTACCAGCACGATCGCCGGAATTAATTGTGATAATTCTTTTGTTTGTTTCGATAGTAACCTGCATGGTGATCCCTAAAGATTGAATCGGTGGAAGATCGGAGACGTGCTCACTATTTTTTTCATCAGTCCATTTAACCACGTACGAAAGTCCGGGTTGGGGCACAAAAACAAAACTTCCCATGCCATCGTGAACCGATGAAAAACTTTGAATCAGATTATTTTTACTGTCTAGCAACTTTCCTATTATTTTCACAGGTCTCCCAAATTGATCATTTGCTTTAAAAGCGATCCTGTTTTTTACACCTGCAATAATGTCTCCGCCCTCAGGAAAAAATTGAATTGACGGAATAGCAGCGGCTGCCATCTTTTTGTTGATAGGATCTGTTGAAAGTATACGAATATCCTTACTGTATAAAAAAGCTGTATCAAAGTTCAGCATCCATCTTGTGTAAGCCCGCACATGAAGGAAGCCGGAACTATAATTGGCCGGAACTTCAAGTTGTCCGTTACTGGCGCCATCCACAATTGGGCTAACGGTATGAGACAACAATGTGCCATTGTCAGTTATCCAATCAATATATAGTGTTTTACTTTCGGTGGCCGGTAGAATGCCATCTAATAAATAAGCTTTAAACCAAATAGTTTCACCGGAATAGTATGATGATTTATCATATTGCAGATAAATTTTCTCAGGTTGGTAATTGGTTGAGATTTTAGAAAGCGTGGAATCAAGCGCCTGGCTCCTGGCCTTGAAAATGAAAATTATTAACACGAAAATGAATGATGCAATCCTTCTCATAATGGTGTCAAGATACTGCAAGAAACAACCTAAGAAAATTCATTAACAGATTAACAACAAGGCTGCTTATTTGCGCATCTTATTTTTTTGATTTTACTTTATTTATCAATCAAAACTAATGGAAACAGTACAACAAGATATCCTCATAGATTTTCGGCCCGAATTAATCCAGGCCAGTTCAGGTAGGCGTTTAGCTAATTACTTTATCGACCTCATATTTTTTTACGTACTTGTTTTCATAGTAAGCTTATTCATCGCTGCAGTTTCTTCATCAAGTCGGGATGATTCCGGACAACTGGTTAGTGACAACCAGCTTTTGGAACGATTGTTCTGTCTATTTATGTATGGTGCTTATATGGCTATTGTCGAAGGGATTAAGGGAAGAAGCGTTGGGAAATTTATTACAGGCACTAAAGCGGTGAATATAGATGGAAGTTCTATTTTCATTTTTAAAAGCCATCGCAATAGGATTTACCCGCATTGTGCCATTTGAGCCTTTCAGTGCATTAGGAAGACCTTCTTGTCCATGGCACGATAAGTGGAATGACAGTTATGTTATCGATATCAGGAATTCCAGTTTTAATTAGTTACATATTCCTTCTATATTGTCCACCTACTTCGTACAAAGCATGTGTTATTTGTCCGAGCGAGCAATATTTTACTGTTTCCATCAATTCGGCAAACAGGTTTCCATTATTAATGGCAACTTTTTTCAAACGCTGCAAGGCTTGTTCAGATTTATGCTCATTACGTTTCCAAAAGCCATGAAGATTTTGAATTTGCTGCTCTTTTTCTTCTTTGGTAGAACGGATAACTTCATTGGGTAAAACTGTTGGGCTGCCTTTTTTATTTAGGAATGTGTTTACACCAATTAATGGCAATTCTCCCGTATGCTTCATGTGTTCGTAGTAAAGGCTCTCTTCCTGGATTTTGTTTCGCTGGTACATTCTTTCCATTGCGCCAAGTACACCACCGCGTTCTGTAATCCGATCAAATTCTGTAAGCACCGCTTGCTCAACCAGGTCAGTCAGCTCTTCAATAATGAAGGACCCCTGGATAAAATTTTCAGTCGTTGCAGAACCTAATTCCCTGTTGATGATTAATTGAATTGCCATAGCCCGGCGAACACTTTCTTCTGTGGGCGTTGTAATGGCTTCGTCATAGGCGTTTGTATGAAGCGAATTACAGTTGTCATAAATGGCGTATAAAGCCTGCAAGGTTGTACGAATATCATTGAAATCAATTTCCTGGGCATGCAGGCTGCGACCTGAAGTCTGAATATGATATTTTAGTTTTTGTGAACGGTCATTAGCCCTGTATTTATATCTCATGGCCTTTGCCCAGACTTTTCTTGCCACACGACCAATCACACTGTATTCAGGGTCCATTCCATTCGAAAAAAAGAAAGAAAGATTCGGTGCAAAATCATCAATGCTCATACCACGACTTAAATAATATTCCACATACGTAAAACCATTTGCCAATGTAAATGCCAACTGGGTAATTGGATTCGCGCCTGCTTCTGCGATATGATATCCTGAAATGGAAACACTATAAAAATTGCGAATATTATTTTGAATAAAATACTCTTGCACATCACCCATCAATTTCAAAGCAAATTCAGTTGAGAATATGCAGGTATTTTGTGCCTGGTCTTCTTTTAAGATATCGGCTTGCACCGTACCCCGTACCTGTGAAAGCGCCTGTGCCCTTAATTGCTGATAGATTTCTTCTGGTAATACTTCATCCCCACTTAAACCCAAAAGTTTTAAACCCAATCCGCTATGACCGTTGGGTAACCGTTCAGGTGCAGAAGGGTTGTAGTATTTGGGAGTAGTTGTTCGTTTGTATTTTTCTGTACTAATTTTTTTGACCGTATCCCACAAACCATTTTGTTCAATGTATTTTTCACATTGCTGATCAATGGCAGCGTTCATGAAAAAAGCAAGCAGCATAGGCGCAGGACCGTTGATGGTCATAGATACGGATGTTCGCGGATCGCATAGATCAAATCCGCTGTATAATTTTTTGGCATCATCTACAGTAGCAATGCTTACACCACTGTTTCCAATCTTTCCATAAATATCCGGACGGTATGCAGGGTCTTCTCCATAAAGAGTTACGCTATCAAAGGCTGTTGACAAGCGTTTCGCCGGTTGATCGAGCGAAACGTAATGAAAACGTTTGTTTGTACGCTCAGGTCCGCCTTCACCTGCAAACATTCTCGTTGGATCTTCTTCCGAACGTTTCAATGGAAATACTCCGGCAGCGTACGGAAATTCACCGGGAACATTTTCCTGCAATTGCCAGTTTAAAATATCGCCCCAGTCCTTATACTTTGGTAAAACAACTTTTGGAATTCGTGTTCCGCTTAGTGATTTTGTTGTAAGCGGTTGCTTAATAACGTTGTCCCGAACTGTGTACTCGAAATAATCAGATTCATATTTTTTTTGGACCTCAGGCCACTGTTCAATCAGTTTTTTGCAATGCGTATCAAGTTTTGATTCAAATTGATGGTAGAGAGATTCCATCATCTGTAAAGAAATATCTGCTTTTGAGGCTACTATGGCTTCTTTTGTACCATTTATCTGATAAAGTTTTGAGGCCACAGCTGCCTGCTCATTTACCCAGCTATCATAATTTCTGTTGCTTTCAGAAACCTCAGATAAATAGCGAACTCTTTTTGGCGGTATAATCTGCGATTTGGTAGTGGTGTCCTGAACATGTGTATGATGTTCCATCTCACCAAATTTGATTCCGCATTTTTTTTCAACGGCAACCATCAGCACTTCAAACAATTCATTAATGCCTCCATCATTAAATTGGGCTGCAATGGTTCCAACAATGGGCAGCTCTTCATCTTTTGCATTCCATAATTGGTGATTACGCTTGTATTGTTTTCGAACATCGTGCAAGGCATCTAATGCACCAGCCTTGTCAAATTTATTAATGGCCACTACATCCGCATAATCCAGCATGTTGATCTTTTCCAGTTGAGATGCGGCACCATACTCCGGCGTCATCACATACATACTTACATCGCAATAATCTAAAATTGAGGCATCACTTTGGCCGACACCAGCACTTTCCAGAATGATAAAATCAAATTGAACTGTTTTGCAAATGTCAATGGCTTCCTGCACATACTCACTCAAAGCCTTATCGCTTTCTCTTGTAGCCAGCGAACGCATAAAAGCCCTTGGTGAAGAAATTGAATTCATACGAATACGATCGCCTAACAATGCTCCACCTGTTTTTTTCTTCGAAGGGTCCACAGAAACTACAGCAATAGTCTTATCAACAAAAGCATTTAAAAAACGGCGAAGGATTTCGTCTGTTACAGAAGATTTCCCGGCGCCGCCGGTACCGGTTATTCCCAAAACCGGAATTTTTTTCTCGATTTTGATTTCCCCGTTTAGTTCAATTCCATTTTCGACATTGGTAATTAGCCTGGCTACTTTGCGAACATCTTTTACTTCACCCAGTGTCATTGGTTTTTTATATTCGCCATTACCATTTAAGTTAAAATCGCATTGTTTGATAACATCTTCAATCATGCCTTCCAGTCCCATCTTGCGCCCATCATCCGGTGAATAAATACGGGTAATACCGTAATCTTGAAGCTCTTTTATTTCCTGTGGAAGGATAGTTCCGCCGCCACCGCCGAATATTTTAATATGTCCGCAGCCATTTTCGTCAAGCAGGTCTTTCATATACTTGAAAAATTCCACATGGCCACCCTGGTAAGAAGTAATAGCAATACCCTGAACGTCTTCTTCAATTGCACATTCTACAATTTCACGAACGCTGCGGTTGTGCCCAAGGTGAATGATCTCTGCACCTTTACTTTGTAAGATGCGGCGCATAATATTAATAGCAGCATCATGGCCATCAAAAAGTGAAGCGGCTGTAACAATTCGGATCTTATTCTTCGGTTGATAACTCATAAATTGGCAATCGTAGGGCAAATTTAGGTCAAAGCCGTCCTGCTCGTATTTTTCGCTTTGGTGTGTTAAACCCCATTAACTAATCAATTACATTTGTTTTTATGCAGGAAATGATTAATGCTGTTTCACAATTGTATAAAAGCTGGGCTGGAAAAGAGCCCGCACAGGTAGATGTATTGCCGCAATCTGGCAGCGACCGTAGATATTTTCGTTTGCATAACGAAGAAGGGAAAACTTTCATCGCAACTCATGGGTTAAATGTTCCGGAGAATGAAGCATTTATTTACTTCGCCGATCATTTCAGAAAAAAACGCCTGCAGGTTCCGGAAATATTTGCTGTTAGTTATGACAAAACAATTTACCTGCAGGAGGACTTTGGTAATATTTCTCTACTTAATATTCTTGAACAGAAAGGCTTTACACCTGAAGTATATACCATTTTCAAGGAAAGTCTTAACCAGTTGGCCAGGCTACAGGTGATAGGCGATGAAGAACTGAATTATAAAAAATGTTTAACGAATGAGGAGTTTGGTAAACAGGCAATCATGGCGGACCTGCTTTATTTCAAATATTATTTTTTGGATGCACTTCAAAGGCCCTACGATAAACAAAAGCTGATTGACGATTTTGAAGCACTAAGCAACTACCTCACTCATACGGAATACAAATATTTTATGTTTCGCGATTTTCAAAGTCGGAACATTTTAGTAACGAGCGATGAGCAGGTGCACTTTATCGACTTCCAGGGTGGCATGAAAGGAGCCCCACAATATGATGTGGCCAGTATGATATGGCAGGCCCGCGCCAACCTTCCGGACGATTGGAAAGAAAATTTGCTTGAAGATTACATAGATTCATTTGAATCAATTATTGAAAACACAATTGACCGTGATGTATTCAGAAGCCAGTTTAATGGATATGTTCTTATTCGATTGCTGCAGGTTCTTGGTGCTTACGGTTTCCGGGGACTATTCGAGCGCAAGGCGCAGTTTCTGACAAGCATTCCCCTGGCTTTAAAAAACCTGAAATGGTTTTTTGAAAATCAAAGCTTAGGTATTGTACTTCCCGAATTCAAACGGGTATTGACAATTTGCACGGACGATGATATTATTCAACGCTTCAGCCCAATGCAACTGGATGAGGACACACCATTGGTTGTTAAGATTTGTAGCTTTTCTTACCGCCAGGGAATTCCGGAAGATGCCAGTGGCAATGGTGGCGGATTTGTTTTTGATTGCAGAGGTATTGAAAACCCCGGCCGTTACGATGATTACAAGGAATATCATGGAAGAGATAAGTCAGTAATAGAATTCCTTGAACGCCAAACCAGGATGCAA